>OQVL01002795.1_pt1 | contig 10655 bp, 9 predicted proteins | sample 1691501 | NCBI WGS metagenome assembly OQVL01 (sample SAMN03418253, study PRJEB22391) | human gut metagenome | biome: human-gut; feature: organic feature; material: feces | host: Homo sapiens | place: Tanzania | collected 2013-01
CTCGCTCCAAACTCAGCCCGAATAGCAGTAGTCTATTGGTCGGACACTTCTTTGAGAGATTTTGCAGGTATGGTTATTCGCCATTTTAATGACATGGAGATTGTGGATAACACCAGTAAGAACAAAAGACCTTATATGGGTATAAGAGAAATGCTATCAGCTGTCACCCTCGGCGGCAAACAATCTGATGTTACTCCTAATTTGCCAGAAGCTGTAGTTAAGAGCATTTTTCAAGGAACACCTTATCCGTACACGCTCTTTTCTTCATGCATTAGGCGCATTAGGGCAGAAATCGGGGATAATGGAGCTAATAGAATTACTCGTATAGCAATTATAAAGGCCTATCTGAACAGACAAAATGATAACAACAAAAAAATAGAAGTTATGTTAGACAAAAGCAACACAAACCAAGGCTACCTTTGTGGTCGCCTCTTTGCTGTTCTTGACACAATTCAAGATGATGCAAACAGAATTCATAGTATTCGTGAACGTTACATGAATGCAGCAAGTTCAACGCCAGCTTCGGTGTTTGCGACCATTCTGAACCTTTCTTCTCATCATTTAGAGAATCTTTCCAACGAAGGAAAGAAAGTGTTTTATGAGAAACTAAAGCAGGAAATTATTGATAAGATTTCTGCTGATGGTTTCCCTGCGCATCTTGATTTGCAAGACCAAGGACGTTTCTTCGTAGGGTATTACCATCAAAGACAGGACTTCTTTACGAAGAAAGAAAAAGAGAATGAAGACTAAAATATAAACACTTAAAATATAAATATTATGGCTACAATGAATAATCGTTTTGATTTCGTTTACATGTTTGATGTACAGGACGGTAACCCTAATGGTGATCCTGATGCAGGTAATCTTCCCCGTATAGATGCAGAGACGGGCATGGGATTGGTAACAGATGTGTGCTTAAAAAGAAAAGTGCGCAACTATGTGCAAATTGCCAAGGGACTTTCCGACGGATTTGATATTTTTATCAAAGAGAAAGCTGTTCTCAATGACGAGATTGACAAGGCACATGACGATTCTGAAGTAAAGGGAATTAAAGATGCTAAAGAAAAAACTGCAGCTGCCCGTCGTTTTATGTGCAAGAACTACTATGACATTCGCACATTCGGCGCAGTGATGTCAACAGGTAAGAACGCTGGCCAGGTAAGAGGACCTATCCAGTTGACTTTTGCTCGTTCTGTAGATGCAGTAGCGACAGCAGAACATTCTATCACACGTATAGCAGTAGCAACTCCAGGTGAGGCTGAAAAGCAAAATGGAGAAAACCATACAATGGGGCGTAAAGCAACCATTCCTTACGGGCTCTACGTTTGCCATGGCTTTATCTCTGCCAACCTTGCCCGGCAGACCGGTTTCTCTGAGGAGGATCTCCAACTCTTTTGGGAGGCTTTGAAGAACATGTTCGATATGGATCGTTCTGCGGCTCGTGGCCTGATGAGTGCTCAGAAACTTGTTGTATTCAAACATGATTCTGTGCTTGGAAACGCTCCTGCTAACAAATTGTTTGATTTGGTTAAGGTTGAGAAGAATACAGACTCCGCACCAAGATCTTTCAAAGATTACAATGTAACGATTGACAAAGATGCCTTACCATCAGGTGTGACTGTTGAGGAACTCATTTAGTATCATTATGTATACTGAAGATGAAATGCTCATGTTGTCGGGGATACAGCACTTTATGTTCTGCCCCCGACAATGGGCTTTGATTCATATTGAACAGCAGTGGGCTGACAACAAGCTGACGGCGGAAGGGAATATCCTGCACCAGAATGTGGACAACCCTTTCTATCGTCAGAAAAATGGCGATGTAATAACCCTCCGCTCCTTGCATATAGCGTCTAGGGAGCTGGGGCTTTATGGCATAACCGATGCGGTGGAACTGCTGCCTTCTGACTCAGAAGAAGATGCCATCACTCATCAGAGATACAAAGGATATTGGAAACCTTATCCCGTGGAATATAAAAGAGGACACAGTAAACCTGACGAAAGAGATGAGGTGCAATTAGCCGCACAGGCTATGTGTTTGGAGGAAATGTATGGTATCAACATTCCCTTTGGTGCGTTGTACTACGATGAGGTTAAGCACCGAGAAACTATTGCCATCTCAGACCATTTGAGAAAAACGACCCGGCAATGTGCCGTTCAAATGCATGACATCTTCAAAAGTGGCAAGATGCCGCCAGCAATAAAGAAGCACCATTGTAAGAACTGTTCACTAAAAGACATTTGTATGCCGGAAATGACTGATTGCATAAAAGTTTCAACGTATCTAAACAAAAATCTATATGAGGATATTACTTAACACATTGTATGTCACTACGCCGGAGGCTTATCTCAGCAAGGATGGGCTTAATGTCGTTGTGTCAGTCAAGCAGGATGAGGTGTTTCGCATACCAGTCCACAATATAGAGCAAATAGTGACGTTTGGCTATATGGGGGCAAGTCCGGGACTGATGAAATTGTGTGCGGACAATGGCGTAGGTCTTACCTTTCTTTCTCCACAGGGAAGGTATATAAGTCGTTCACAAGGGCCGACAAGGGGAAACGTGTTGCTTCGTAAGGCACAATACAGGCTCTCAGACGAGCCAAACTATGCCTTACATCTCTCCAAGTTGTTCATTGCCGGTAAGATACAGAACTACCGGAATATTCTCAGACGGTTTGTGCGTGACAATGGCAGTGATGAGGCTGTAGAGATTGCGGCAGAAAGCCTGTTACGGTGTAAGCGTAAGGTGTTGAATGCAGACAATGTCGACAGTGTGAGAGGTATAGAAGGTGAGGCTGCAAATTATTATTTCGGCGTGTTCCCTCGGCTTATTTTGAATCAGAAGGCAGACTTTGCGTTTGATGGGCGTAACCGCCGTCCGCCAAAGGATGCTGTTAATGCAATGCTGTCGTTTGTATATACACTTATATGTAACGACATGGCTTCAGCCTTGGAAACAGTGGGACTTGATCCCTATGTGGGATTCTTGCATACGCTAAGGCCAGGACGGGTATCGTTGGCCTTGGATATGATGGAGGAATTGCGTGCCTACTTGGGCGACAGGCTCGTCCTTTCACTTATAAACAGAAAGCAAATATCAATCAAGGACTTTCTGAAACAAGGTGACGAGGGGATTGTCATGACTGACTCTGGACGTAAAACGATAATCTCTGCATGGCAAAGTCGCAAGAGAGAACAGATTACCCATCCTTATTTGAATGAGAAAGTGAGCATTGGTTTGTTGCCTTATATACAGTCAATGTTGTTAGCAAGGTTTATACGCAGGGATTTGGAAGATTATCCTGTATTTTTAATAAATTAGTTTGCTTATGTTTGTACTGATAACTTACGATGTGAATATAACGTCACCGAATGGTGCAAAGCGTTTGAGAAGGGTTTCAAAAGTTTGTCTGGATTATGGGAAAAGGGTTCAGAATTCGGTGTTTGAATGTGTGTTGACCGAAACTCAGTTCGTTCTTCTTAAAAATCAGTTGAAAGGTCTTATTGAAGAAGAGCAAGATAGTGTGAGATTTTATCTTTTGGGGAATAACTGGAAACGTAGAATAGAAACGATTGGTAAGAATTTTGGACTTGATTTTACTGGTGAACTGATCATATAGAGCAATGAGAGTGCGAACCTCGAGTGCTGCATAAAAACATGGGAGGTTCGCAGTTGTTGTTTCTCAATATTTTATATTCATTTTTTTGTCTCGCATTTATTATATCAATATTTTTTGACTAACTTCGCGAAATGCTTACCTTATTAAGTTGATATTCAGACATTTGCTGAATATACAGTCGCACCCCGTGTGGGTGCGTGGATTGAAACTTTCGATTTGCTGCCCTCTTACTGATGAAATAAGTCGCACCCCGTGTGGGTGCGTGGATTGAAACAAGAAACTTTGACAACTCGGAAGCGTCAAGAGCGTCGCACCCCGTGTGGGTGCGTGGATTGAAACTCCGAAAGCGCTCACGGAGACGGGAAATATATCGTGTCGCACCCCGTGTGGGTGCGTGGATTGAAACACAATAACCTATCCAAGCATAAAAGAAACGTGTAGGTCGCACCCCGTGTGGGTGCGTGGATTGAAACATACGAACGAAAGCCGCGGTGTTGAGCGGAGCAGTGTCGCACCCCGTGTGGGTGCGTGGATTGAAACTCAGAAATTACAAAGTCTATATCACGAACACGCAGTCGCACCCTGTGTGGGTGCGTGGATTGAAACATAACCAAGTTTATCGTATTCGGGCAAAGCAAAAGTCGCACCCTGTGTGGGTGCGTGGATTGAAACATACACTTTGGTCATCAGATTTCGACAAGCAGCCGTCGCACCCTGTGTGGGTGCGTGGATTGAAACTCCCTCATCGTCTGATGATCTTAAATTATCTGATGTCGCACCCTGTGTGGGTGCGTGGATTGAAACCTCGATCAACAGAAATAACTTTGAGAGCATTATCGTCGCACCCTGTGTGGGTGCGTGGATTGAAACAGACGAGCGGAGGCCATCAAATCCAAGCGATAAGGTCGCACCCTGTGTGGGTGCGTGGATTGAAACTTCGAAGCTATTACTTTTGCTCAGTTGCGCAACTAGTCGCACCCTGTGTGGGTGCGTGGATTGAAACCGATTTGCTTTTGAGGACAAGGCACAAAAAGAGGTCGCACCCTGTGTGGGTGCGTGGATTGAAACGATGTTTTATATTCTTTGCGCGATAGGGTGAGACGTCGCACCCTGTGTGGGTGCGTGGATTGAAACCTCTCTTGCTGCTGTGGACGCTCTTAGCCGCAATGTCGCACCCTGTGTGGGTGCGTGGATTGAAACTTTGTTGAAATCACCTAAAACTATATCATAGTTTGTCGCACCCTGTGTGGGTGCGTGGATTGAAACCCACTGAGAGAAGCGATAGAAATCGTTATATACTTGTCGCACCCTGTGTGGGTGCGTGGATTGAAACAATCTCTAAGCGGCCATAAAATTGGCGAATTTTGTCGCACCCTGTGTGGGTGCGTGGATTGAAACGAGCAATTTCTGACGAGCTAAGCCCAACAAATCCAGTCGCACCCTGTGTGGGTGCGTGGATTGAAACATATGTGTAAATTTTTATGTTAGACAGCGCAAATATGTCGCACCCTGTGTGGGTGCGTGGATTGAAACAAAGGCTGCAACCGATATAAATGCCGATGTAGTTGGTCGCACCCTGTGTGGGTGCGTGGATTGAAACGCCATCATCTTCTGATGATTTACAACTTTCTGACGGTCGCACCCTGTGTGGGTGCGTGGATTGAAACTGTCTCTCCGCGCTGCTCAGGCAAAACAGAAGTGTCGCACCCTGTGTGGGTGCGTGGATTGAAACCTCGGTCAACTGAAATTACTTTAAGTGCATTATGTCGCACCCTGTGTGGGTGCGTGGATTGAAACAGACACCCACGCGAAGCGTATTAGGCCGTAGGGTCGCACCCTGTGTGGGTGCGTGGATTGAAACAATAGTTTTTCAACCTCTAAACGGCCATAGAACGTCGCACCCTGTGTGGGTGCGTGGATTGAAACTTGTATGAAAATTCGTTTGAATGCTGGGACTTTGGCGTCGCACCCTGTGTGGGTGCGTGGATTGAAACGTAGCAGTCTGAGCACGAGAGAGACCAGCGGCAGTCGCACCCTGTGTGGGTGCGTGGATTGAAACCGCTCACGGATAGGGGGCGGCCGCCATCATCACGTCGCACCCTGTGTGGGTGCGTGGATTGAAACCAACGCGTTGCGCGCATTTTTATGTACTCCAAATGTCGCACCCTGTGTGGGTGCGTGGATTGAAACTCGCTGAGAAAAGAAACAAGCCCATTGTCCTGCACGTCGCACCCTGTGTGGGTGCGTGGATTGAAACATACGCGCAAAAGCAGCTGAATTGAGCGGAGCAGGTCGCACCCTGTGTGGGTGCGTGGATTGAAACAGCCACTTAGAGGAGTAAATATAAATCATGTCGTCGCACCCTGTGTGGGTGCGTGGATTGAAACACGTTAAAATGGGCCTCTATCTGAGATTTATAGTCGTCGCACCCTGTGTGGGTGCGTGGATTGAAACTGTTGCAGTCTGAGCACGAGAATAACCAGCAGCAGGTCGCACCCTGTGTGGGTGCGTGGATTGAAACAAATTTGTAAATCGTCTTTTGGCCGACAAAGATGTCGCACCCTGTGTGGGTGCGTGGATTGAAACAGAAATCACAAAATCAATATCGCGTACGCGCATGTCGCACCCTGTGTGGGTGCGTGGATTGAAACTGACGGGCGGAGGTCACCAAATCCAAGCGAAAGGTCGCACCCTGTGTGGGTGCGTGGATTGAAACGGATTTGGCTGCTGCCAAACACTCCTCTTGATGTCGCACCCTGTGTGGGTGCGTGGATTGAAACTGACTCTCTTTCCCAATTATGTACGCTTGAACTGCGTCGCACCCTGTGTGGGTGCGTGGATTGAAACGAGTTGTATAAAGTCTTGCGGCTTTGCACCATCATGTCGCACCCTGTGTGGGTGCGTGGATTGAAACTACGACAGCAAACGATGCCAAGCAGCAGCCGACGTCGCCCCCTTGTGTGGGTGCGACAATCGAAATAAGTAGAATGCATACAAATAAAAAGGGTAAACGAACTTTCCATGTTCGTTTACCCTTTGTTAAATCATTGACTGTTGGTAATTAAAGTTTTCTGCCCTCTGTTTTTGGAGAGACTTTAACCGTTGCTTAGTCAGCCGGTTCGAGGCAGGCATCGAGCAAGGTTTCGATGGCTTCGCGGTCCATGTCCTGGCCAATGAATACGAGCTTTTGCATACGGTCGCCGTAGGTGTCGTCCCAGTCGTTCATGACTGAGGGGTTCTGTGCCTTAAACTGCTCAAACTCCTCGGCTGGCATGGTGGCATACCACTGTCCGGCCTGGCTGAGCGACACTTGCTTGCCCGCTTGCTCAAATACATAACACATGTCGCGCTCTGTGCCAAAGTAGCAAATGCCCTTGCAACGTATTACACTCTTGGGCCACAGACGCGCTATGAGCTGGTCGAACTCTACCATGTTGAAGGGACGGCGACGCTTGTATACAAAGGTGCCAATGCCGTATTCGAGTGCTTCGCCCTCTTCCTCGTTTTCAAGGCAGTGGCAGTGCTCATGGTCGTGGTGATGATGGTGGTGGTGGTCGTGGTCATGTTCGTGCTGGTCATGCTCGTGCTCGTGGTTGTCGTGATGCTCGTGCTCGTCATCGTCGTCATTGCCTTCGACGGCCTCAATCCAGCGCGCCGAAGTAGCTACACGTTCAAAGTCGAAGTCGTTGGTGTTGATCAGACGGTTGAGGTCTACGTCGCAGTAGTCGCAAGTGATGATTTCGGCCTTGGGCTGCAACTCGCGCAGAATGGCTTTGATGTGGTCAAGTTCCTGTGCGCTGATCTCAGATGCCTTGTTGAGCAAAATCATGTTGCAGAACTCTACTTGCTGAATAACCAGACTTGCAAGGTCGTCCTCGGCCATATCCTTCTTGTTGAGATCGTTGCCGCCAGCAAATTCGTCGCGCAGGCGCAAGGCATCTACTACGGTCACCACGGAGTCGAGTTTGGCAATGCCCTTGGTGGCCAGGTTGGGGTACATGCTGGGGTAGGCACAGATGGTTTGAGCGATGGGCGCCGGCTCGCAGATGCCGCTGGCCTCGATTACGATGTAGTCAAAGCGCTGTTGTGCCACAATGTCGCTGAGTTGCTGCACGAGGTCCATTTTGAGGGTGCAGCAGATGCAGCCGTTTTGCAGGGGCACAAGGCTGTCGTCGCCTTCGCCCACAATGCCACCTTGTGCTATGAGGCTTGCGTCGATGTTAACCTCGCCAATGTCGTTGACAATGACGGCAAATTTGATGCCTTTCTTGTTAGAAAGTATGCGGTTGAGCAGGGTGGTTTTACCACTGCCCAGATAGCCTGTGAGCAACAGTACGGGTGTGATATTGGGTGTCATGATATGTTTGTTTTTACGCGTTAGCGGAATTCGTTGATTGGTAAGTTGGTTAAGTTTTTACGTTACTTGTCTTTTTGTGTTGAACGCAAAGAGTAGTGCATAACCTATTTACTTGTTAACCTATGGCTCTGTTAACCAAGAGTCCCGTTTCTAACGGATTTATTCCTTGTATAAAAGGCTCATGTGCCGTAACAGCGCATGAGCCTTTTATAGTAGTGTAGCGTGATGACGCTGGGATAGAACTTATTTAGCAAGCGAAGTGCTGCCAGAGCCAATCATCTGTCCGTCGGCAAAGATGTAGGCAGAGTAGGCGCCGCCGCTGAGGAACTCGCTGACAGGCACGTAGAGTGTGACGTGTACCTCCTGTCCGGAATACTCGATGGTTTTGGCGGCAGAGTAGCCAATGGAGCGGTTTTCGTAGTGGAAGGTGCCGCTTTGGTTGACTACTTGCTGTCCAGGCTTGAGCAGACGGACGTAGACGGTGCGGTTGCCGGCCGAGGCAGTCACGTTGCGTGTGATGGTGAACGACACGGCAAAGCGGGCAATGTCCTTGCTCTTTTTAGCGTTCTTGCCGTTCTTTTTCAGCGGTGTGATGCTGATGCCCGTGGCGTCGAGCTGTGCCGCTATGGCCACACGCTCGTTGAGGTGTGAATTTTCGGCCTGAATGTTGGTATTCTCCATGCGCACGCGTTCAGCGTCGGCACGTGCCATGTCACGTTCGCCAATAAGGGCGTGGTTGGCTTGTTGCAGCGAGTCGACCTGGCGAATGTAGTCGCGCAGTACGGCGCGCACAGTGGCCAGTTCGCGTTTCAGACGCAGAATTTCGGCCGAGCTGTTGGCCTTGGTATTTTGCAGTTCCTTGAGCAGCGCTTCGGCACGTGCCTGCTCCTGGTTGAGCCGGTTGACAAGGGAGTCGTCCTTGATGCCTTTTTTCAGCTCGCCATATTGACTTGCAAACTCGGCATATTGGTTTTCCATTTCCTTTTTGTCGAGTTCGGCCAGTTGGCGCAGTTCGGCCAATTCCTTCTCCTTGTCTTCAAGTTTCTTCTTGTCGCCGTTGCAGGCCACAAGGCCGCCAAGCACCGACAGGGTGAACAAGGCAAGCAGCAGATGTGTTATTCTCTTCATCATGTATGGTGTTTGCCCCAAGGGGAATATGTGTCTTTTTATTCAATAACGGTAGTCCAGCCGTGCACGTCGGGTTCTGTGCCATACTGAATGGCGCGCAGGTGCGTGTAGAGTTTTTCGCTCCATGGGCCCGGTTTGCCGTCCTTTGAAATGACGTAGCTCTTGTGGTTTTCGAGGTCGTCAATTTTGCGTATCGGACTGATTACAGCGGCTGTGCCACAAGCGCCGGCCTCCTCGAAGGTAGAAAGTTCCTCTTCGGGTATGGGGCGCACTTCCACCTCCATGCCGAGGTCCTTGGCCAGTTGTTGCAAACTGCGGTTGGTGATAGAGGGCAGTATTGATGAAGACTTGGGTGTGATGTACTTGCCGTCCTTGATGCCGAAGAAGTTGGCAGCGCCGCATTCGTCGATGTATTTCTTTTCCTTGGCATCGAGGTAGAACTCAGAGGCATAGCCGGCGTCGTGAGCCATTTTGTTGGCAGCAAGACTTGCAGCGTAGTTACCACCCACCTTGTAGCGTCCGGTGCCGAGTGGTGCAGCGCGGTCGTACTCACGTATGATAACGTAGTCGTTTGTGGCAAATCCGCCCTTGAAGTAGGGGCCTACCGGGCTGACAAAGATGACGAACAGATATTCGTTGGCGGGGTGAACGCCCACTTGTGCGCCTGTGCCGATGAGCAGCGGACGTATGTAGAGCGAGGCGCCGCTCTCGTAGGGCGGTACAAAGCGCTCGTTGAGTTTGACCACCTTCTTGACCATAGCCTCGAAGAGTTCGGTAGGCAGTTCGGGCATCAATATGCCGCGGCAAGTGCTTTGCAGGCGCTCGGCATTGTCCTTGATGCGGAAGGCGCGGATTTTGCCGTCGGGGCAGCGGAAGGCTTTCATGCCCTCGAATGCTTCCTGGCCGTAGTGCAAGGCAGTGGCAGCCATGTGTATGTTGATGATTTCGGAAGAGCTTACTTCAATCTCTCCCCATTTGCCGTTGCGGTAGTAGCAGCGCACATTGTAGTCGGTGGGCATGTAACCAAACTTGAGGTTGGCCCAATCAATATTCTGCATATTACTCTGTGTTTAGTTGTGCCGGCAGGCGGAATGGCAAGTGCAGGCTTGCCAGAGCTGGTTCTGCCAGTGGCTCAGTTTAATATTGGCGCAAATTTAAGCATTATATTGATAAAGTGTACGTGCTGCATGACTATTTTTAGCATATTGTGTAGTTTGGCCTTGTTGTGCGGTGAACTATGTGAGAGGGAAAGTTGGTTTGCGCGTTGGTGGGGATACTGCACCAATTTCCAGGCTTCATCACTTTTTGTGCCATTGAATGGCGTGTAATAAAAAATAATGCTGTCCGGTGAAACTATTCTGATATTAAAGCTCACGGATCACACCGATCGCACGGATTTTTCGCTAAGTGCTTTAGCACCACGGAGATGACGGATTTGACGGATTTTATGAGCATTGCATGCTCACTTCGCCATTAGCTCGTTGTTGCGACCGCGTCCCTTACTACATAATCTGTGCTAACATATTTCGCCACGGGTACGTTACGGGCC
>OQVL01002797.1_pt1 | contig 10653 bp, 10 predicted proteins | sample 1691501 | NCBI WGS metagenome assembly OQVL01 (sample SAMN03418253, study PRJEB22391) | human gut metagenome | biome: human-gut; feature: organic feature; material: feces | host: Homo sapiens | place: Tanzania | collected 2013-01
TGGTTGCCCATCTTTGTAAGAGGCTGATACTGGTGGTAAGCACCGCCGTCCTCAAGCATTGTAGCGGCAAGGTCGATAAGTCTTTCTCTTGCTCTTGCGGGAATCTGGTGTACGAAGCCGAGTAAGTCCTGGTTGGAGTCACGGAAGCCCATACCTCTGCCGATACCGCTCTCAAAGTAAGATGCGGAACGTGACATATTGAATGTAACCATGCACTGATACTGGTTCCAGATGTTAACCATTCTGTTGAGTTTTTCATCGGGAGAATCAACGCTGTACTGACCGAGCAGGCTGTTCCAGTGAGCCTTCAGCTCTGCGAGGAGCTTGTCAGCCTTTTCGGCTGTGTCGCACATAGCCATCATAGCCTTAGCCTTAGCCTTGTTTACGATGTTCTTCTTTCTGTCGCCGCTTGTTATAATCGTGCTGTTCTCGTCAAGGTCGGGAGCAAACTTTTCTTCAACCTTGTTCTCAACATAGCCCAGGCAGAATACAAGATCCTTGCTTTCGCCGGGCTGAAGCTTGATTTCGATATAGTGAGAAGCAACGGGTGACCAGCCGTCTGCAACTGACATATTGGGTGCGCCTGCGAATACTGTCTGAGGAGCGTCAAAGCCGTTGTATAAGCCGAGGAAGCTCTCTCTGTCTCCGCCGTCCGATGCGGCACAGATCGCCCCTGCCGACGAATACTACACTGTGACGCCGACCTACCGAACCGTCACGCTTTCCGAAGCGCTCACCTACGTCTGGTACGCCGGAATGGCCGTCTTCCTGTGTGAGCGCGCGGCCCTCGACCATGGCGCTCATCATCAGTCCCAGGCTGCCGCCGTAGACCTTACCGAGAAAGCTCTCGGTCTCGGTGCGGGCGGCGTCGCTCTGCGCGACGGCGGGATAGAACTGCTTGGCGCGCCCGCCGGCCTCGTGGCGCACCGCGCCCTTGGCCTCCAGCCGTGTGAGCATGGTGATGACGGTGTGCTTCTCCCAGCCGGTCTCGGCGGAAAGCGCGGCGGTGAGCTGCGTGATGGTCTGCGGGGACTGCTCCCAGAGACGGTGCATCAGCTTCCACTCCGCGTCGGTCAGATTGCAGGACACGGGACATTCCTCCTTTCGGTATACAGCTGTATACCTATCTGAACTCAGCATAGCAGAAAGGTAAACACTTGTCAACCAAATTCTGTAAAAAAAGCCGCTCCCGAGGGAGCGGCTTTGGGTGCGGGCTTATTTTTTCTGCCACACGGACGGGAAGAACAGCACGAGCAGGGGCATGATCTCCAGTCGCCCGAGGAGCATCGTAAACGAGAGCACGAGCTTTGAGAGCGGCGAGAGAAAGCCGAAGTTGCACGTCGGGCCGACAAGGCCGAGGCCGGGGCCGACGTTGCTGATGCAGGTCAGGGATGCCGTGAAGGCGGAGGTGAAATCCAGCTCGTCGAGCGAGACGATCAGCGCGGAGAAAAAGAGGATGATCATATAGGCAAAGAAGAAGAGGGAAACGGAGGAGATGGTATCCTCCTCCACGCGCTGCCCGTCGAGCGTGATGGGGCGCACCTCGCGCGTGTGCAGGATGCGGCGCAGGTCGCGCTTGAGTCCCTTGAAGAGCAGCACGATGCGCGAGACCTTGATGCCGCCGGCGGTCGAGCCGGCGCAGCCGCCGGCGAACATCACAACGAGCAGCACAAGACGGCTGAACTGCGGCCAGAGGTCGAAATCCTCTGTGCAGTAGCCGGTGGTGGAAATGAGCGTTGTGACCTGAAAGGCCGCGTGCTCGATGGCGGAGCCGACGGAACGGCCCGTTTTGAGAACAAGATCGAGCGCGATGAGCGCGGACGAGCCGAACACGATGCCGGAGTAGACGCGCAGCTCGTCGCTGCGCAGGACCTCCCGCCAGCGCCGTGTACCGGCCAGAAACAGAAGCGTGAAATTGACCGACGAGACGAACATGAAGACCACGATGATCCAGTTGACCGCCGAGGACTGGTAGTAGGCGATGCTTTCGTTGCGGACGGAGAAGCCGCCGGTCGAGATGGTCGTGAGCGCGGTGGTCACCGCGTCGAACCACGGCATCCGCGCCGCGCGGAGCGCGAGCGTTTCCGCCGCCGTGAGGAGAATGTAGATGCTGTAAAGCATTTTGGCCGTGTCGTTCGTGCGCGGCAGCAGCTTGGAGGAGATGGGGCCGGGGCTTTCGGCCTTCATCAGGTTGACGCTGCCCTCGCCGAGCTTCGGCATCAGCGCGAGCAGCAGGACGAGAACGCCCATGCCGCCGAGCCATTGCGTCAGCGCGCGCCAGAGCTGGATGCCGCGCGGCAGCGAGGCCGGCGCGCCGAAGATGGAGGCGCCCGTCGTCGTGAAGCCGGAAACGGTCTCAAACAGCGCGTCCACATAGCCGCAGCAGCCGCTGAGCGCATAGGGCAGCGCGCCGAAGGCGGACAGCACGATCCAGCCGAGCGCCACGGCGACATAGCCGTCGCGGTTCTGCAGGCGTGATTTGGCCGTATGCAGCCGGCTCAGCGGCAGACCGACCGCGAGGCAGAGCAGCGCCGTGACGCCGAAGACGGCGGTATTTTCCCGGCAGACGAGCGCGATGACGAAGGGAATGAGCAGGGACACGCCCTCGATGCCCAGGATGATGCCGAGAATTTTGAAAATGAGCTTTTTGTTCATGTCGCGCCTTCCTCCGTGCAGCGGCTCAACGGACCAGAATGTCGTTGAGGTCCTTGAGGAACAGAGATTTTGCCACCACGATCACGCGGTCGCCCTCCGAGATGATGGAGTGGCCGCCGGGAATGAGGAGCTTGCCGCCGTGGACGATGGCGGCGACCAGCAGCCCCGGCTTGAAGTTCAGGTCCTTGAGGGGCGTATTGAGGAAGTGCGTCGCGCCGGTCGCGGTGAATTCCACCGCCTCCATCGCGCCGCCGAGGATCTTATGCAGGCTCTCCACGGCGCTGCCCTGCGAGTTGGCGAGGCCGCGGACGTAGCTGGAGATCTGGCTGGCCGTCACGTCCTTGGGGGAGATGACGGTGTCGATGCCGAGGTCGTGCACCAGCGCGGTGTAGTTCGGGCGCGACATCTTCGGCAGGACCTTGGCAACGCCGGAGTCCTTCGCGGTGAGCGCCATGAGCAGATTCTCCTCGTCGCGCCCTGTGAGGGAGACGAAGGCGTCCGCGTCGAAGATGCCCTCGGATTCGAGCAGGTCATGGTCCGTGCCGTCGCCGTGGAGGATGGTCGCCTTCGGCAGCTTCTCGGCGATCGCCATGCACTTTTCCTCGTTCTGCTCAACGATGGTGATGTGCATCCCCATGCCGTCGAGCGCCCAGGCGAGGTAGAGCGCGATGCGCCCGCCGCCGATCACGCTCAGCTGGCGGATGGGCGAGGTGTCGCGGCCCATGCTGCGCAGCACGCGGGCGGTCTCGGTCGGTGTGCCGATGGCGTAAACGCGGTCGCCGGCCTGCGGGACAAAGTGGCCGTTCGGCACCAGCACCTCGCCGCCGCGCTTGGCCGCGCACAGCAGCAGCGCGTTGGGATGGAGCTTGTTGTATTCGATCAGACTCTTGCCGGCCATGCCGTCCTGCTCGGTGATCTGGAAGCCGATGAGCTCCACGGTGCCGCGGGCGAAGCTCTCCACGCTGAACGCGGCGGGCACGCGCAGGATGCGCGCGATCTCCTGCGCGGCGGCGTATTCGGGGTTGATGATCATGTCCAGACCGATCTCGCGGCGCAGGATCGGCGCGTCGCGGAAGTATTCGGGATTGCGCACACGGGCGACCGTGTGCTTGGCGCCCAGCTTTTTCGCCATCAGCGAGCAGACGAGGTTCACCTCGTCATCCGCCGTGGCGGCGATGACCAGGTCGGCGTCGCGCACACCGGCGCGCAGCAGCACGCTCGCGCACGCACCGTTGCCCTCGACGCACATGGCGTCGAGCGTGGCGTCGGCGTGCTCGATCACGGCGGCGCTCTCGTCCACCAAAATCAGGTCGTGCTCCTCGCCGACCATCTGCTGGGCAATGGCGTAGCCGACCTTGCCCAGACCGACAATGATGATCTTCATGCTTTGTTCTCCGTTCTGCCGCGCACCGCGCGGCGCGTAATAGCCTTGGTATCCGCGCGCCTCAGCTGCGCGCGGTCTTCATTTCCATCAGAACGCTGTTGAATTCCGCGCCCATGATCATCATGGTCGCCGAGAGATACAGCCACAGCAGCAGCACGATGATGGCGCCGATGGAGCCGTAGATGACGGAATAGTTCGCCGCGTTTTCCACATAAAGCGAGAAAAGCAGCGAGAGGACCATCCAGGCCGTGAGCGAAAAGAGCACGCCGGGCCAGACGTAGTGAACGCTCCGCGTCTCCTGCGCGAGACCGTAGAGCACGGCGAGCGCGAGAAAGACGATGCAGCCGAGGAACACGAAGCGCAGCGTCGACCACAGCTCGATGAAGCCGTCGGTCAGGATGGCGCTGAAATGGAAGTAGTCCGCGCAGAGGTTCAGCACGCTGCGGCCCACCGTCACGAGCACCAGCGAGAGCAGGATCGTGAGGATCAGGCAGATGGTGTAAAGGAACACCTTGGCCTGATGGCGGAGGAACTGCGTGGGACGCCCCATGCCGTAGGCCTTGCGCACGCTCAGCAGCAGCGCGTTGGCCGCGCGCATCGGGAACCAGATGGAAAAGATCAGGCTGAAGGTCATCAGCGTTCGGCTCGATACGCGCGAAACGTAGCGCAGGTACTGGATCAGCAGGTCCAGCACCTCGGCGGGGATGATGGTGCCGAGCTGGCACAGGAAGCCCTCAATGTCCACGGCGAAGAAGCCGACGAGGTTGCTCAGGAAGATGAGCAGCGGGAACATCGCAAAGAGCAGGTAATACGTCAGCGCCGCGCTGTCGCGGGCCACGCGGTGGTCGAAGTAGCGGCGCACGAACAGCGCCGTGCCGCGAAAAAACCGGTTGTGCATCACGCGCTCGAGCAAATCCCGCTCACCTCCGCCCTGTTTATTCTTCACGAAGCCCTATAAAAACAACAATACTATAGCACAGCAAGACCGAAAAGGAAAGAGAAAGATTTCCGACGCGCCGCAGCGAGGAAAACGGGCCGAAAAAATCGGGAAAATGCTTGACAAAGAAAGAAAATGCGCATACTATGATAAGGTAAATAAATATTCGTCCGGTAGGTAAGGCTACCATCAGGATATGGACTGCTGCCGCAGAGTCGTGGAGACACGATGCGAGGGTTTGAACAGTTGGCATCGAAACCAAGGTGCCATCTAATGCAGTTTCACCGCCTGGTGATGCTAAAGCTTGAACGGTAGGGAAGATCGCAAAGCGCGATTTTTATCATTGTCGCTCCCGCAGCCTTGGTACCGGAGGAAGGCCTGCGGGCTTTTTTTATCCCTTGGCCCGCGCCGGTCAGCTTTGGAGAAAGGAGGAACAGCGCATGATCGATTTTGAAGAACGCCGCGACGAGCTGCTGGAGAAAATAGAGGAGATGACCCGCCGAAAGCAGTATAAGGCGCTGCGCGACATTTTAGTCGAGCTGGAGCCCGCCGATATCGCAGACCTGTTCGACGATCTGCCCGAGGAGATGCTGCCGCTGCTGTTCCGCCTGCTGCCCAAGGAGCCGGCGGCGGAGCTGTTCGTCGAGCTGGAGCCGGATGTGCAGGAAATGCTCATCCGCGGCTTTTCCAACACCGAGCTGAAAGAGGTGCTCGACGAGCTGTATCTCGACGACGCCGTCGATATCGTCGAGGAGATGCCCGCGGGCGTGGTCAAGCGCATTTTGAAGCACGCCGACCCCGACACCCGCAAGAGCATCAATGAAATTCTCAAATATCCCGAGGATACCGCCGGCTCGCTGATGACGACGGAGTTCGTCGACCTCAAGCGCGACATGACGGTCGAGGACGCACTCAAGCGCATCCGCCGCACCGGCACGGACAAGGAGACCATCAACGTCTGCTATGTGGTGGACCCCGCGCGCAAGCTGCTCGGTATCGCCTCTCTGCGCACGATCCTCCTCTCCGACGAGGACGATATCATCGAGGATATCATGGAGACGCATGTCATCTCCGTCGGCACCCTCGAGGATAAGGAGGACGTCGCCCAGACCTTCTCGAAGTACGACTTCATCGCCCTGCCGGTCGTCGATAAGGAAGACCGTCTCGTCGGCATCATCACCGTTGACGACGCCATGGACGTCATGGAGGCGGAGGCCACCGAGGATATCGAAAAGATGGCGGCCATGCTGCCGACCGACAAACCCTATCTCAAAACGAGCGTGTTCGAGACCTTCAAGTCCCGTATCCCGTGGCTCCTCCTGCTGATGGTCTCGGCGACCTTCACCGGCCAGATCATCGCGAAATTCGAGGACGCCCTCGGCGCCTGCGCTATCCTGACCGCCTATATCCCCATGCTGATGGATACCGGCGGAAACTGCGGCTCGCAGGCGAGCGTCACGGTCATCCGCGGCATTTCGCTCGATGAGATCGAGTTTTCCGACCTCCTCCGCGTCATCTGGAAGGAGATCCGCGTGGCGGTGCTCTGCGCCGCGGTGCTCAGCGCGGCGAACTTTGTCAAGCTGCTGCTGGTGGATAAGATGATTTTCGGCAATCCCATCACGATGACGGTGGCGGCGGTCATCTGCCTGACGCTGATCGTCACGGTGTTTGCCGCCAAGCTCGTCGGCTGCACGCTGCCGCTGCTGGCCAAGAAGATCGGCTTCGACCCCGCGGTCATGGCCTCGCCGTTCATCACCACGGTGGTGGACGCGATCTCGCTGGCCATCTATTTCCGCTTCGCCTCGCTCCTGCTGGGCATCTGAGTTTTCCGGCCTTGCCGCCGAATTTCCCCTTTCCAAGCGCGGCGGGGCGTGGTATTCTGTTCCTATGAAAAGCACCGTAGGGTAAGCATACCCGATTTTCAAGGAGGTATTTTTGTGGAAGAAAAGCTGCGCGAATACGCGCATCTGATCGTTTCCGTCGGACTGAACCTGCAAAAGGGGCAGACGCTCATTCTCTCATCCCCCGTGGAGTGCGCGCCGTTCGCGCGGCTGTGCGCGTCGGCGGCCTATGACCTCGGCGCGGGCGAGGTCGTGCTGAACTGGACGGACGACTATATCACCCGCGAGCGCTTCCTGCGTGCGCAGGACGCCGCCTTTGAAACGCCGCGCGCGTGGCGCAGGGCGTTCTTTACCGACTACGCCAACGAGGGCGCGGCCTATCTGCGCATCGACGCGGAGGACCCCGAAACGCTGCTGGGCGTATCGCCTGCGCGGCTCGTCGCCGCGCAGCGCACCTCGTCCGCCGAGCGCGAGACCTTTGACCGGCTCCAGATGGCGAACGGCTTTCCGTGGTGCGTCGCGGGCGCGCCCATCGCCGCGTGGGCGAGGAAGGTCTTCCCCGATCGGAGCGAGGGCGACGCGGTCGCCGCGCTCTGGGACGCGATCCTGAAAACCGTGCGCGTCACCGGCGACGGAAACGCCGAGGCGCGCTGGCGCGAGCACATCGCGCTGCTGACCGCGCGCAAGGAAAAGCTCAACGCGCTGCGCTTCAAGAGCCTGCACTACACCAATTCCCTCGGCACCGACCTCACCATCGAGCTGCCGGACGATCACCTCTGGGCGGCGGGAAACTCCGAAACGCCCGCGGGCGTCGGCTTCGTCGCCAATCTGCCCACCGAGGAGATCTTCACCGCGCCGCTCAGGACCGGTATCAACGGCACGGTCTGCGCGGCGCTGCCGCTGGTGAACAACGGCAGCATCATCGAAGACATCCGCTTCACCGTGAGGGAGGGCCGCATCGTCGAGGCTAAGGCCTCGCGCGGCGAGGACGTGCTCAATGCCGCCATCGCGGTGGACGACGGCGCACGCTATTTCGGCGAGGTCGCGCTGGTGCCCTACGACAGTCCCATCCGCAGCAGCGGTCTGCTGTTCTACAACACGCTCTACGACGAGAATGCCTCCTGCCACCTCGCCTTCGGCGAGGCGTACCCCGAGTGTATCGCCGGCGGTGAGCGGATGACGCGCGAGGAGCTGGATGCCCACGGGCTGAACCACTCGCTCACGCACGTCGATTTCATGGTCGGCACCGCCGACCTCTCCATCACCGGCACGACGCACGACGGCCGCGAGCTGCCGGTGTTCCGCAGCGGAAATTTTGCCCTGTAAGGGCGCAGATACAGAGAAAAACGGAGGAGAACACGATGAATTTCAAGCCCATTGAAACGGACGAGAACGTCCTTGTCATGCCCGGCGCGGTGGTCTGCGGCGATGTGACCGTCGGCGAGGGCACCGCCTTCTGGTTCAACAGCGTCTGCCGCGCGGAGCTGCAGCCCATCAAGATCGGCAAGCGCTGCAACATTCAGGACTGCGCGGTGATCCACAACCTCTGCACTCTCGGCGACGATGTATCCGTCGGCCACGGCGCCATCGTCCACGGCGCGACGGTCGGCGACCGCGTGATCGTCGGCATGGGCGCCATCGTGCTCGACGGCGCAAAGATCGGCGACGACTGCATCATTGCCGCCGGCGCGGTCGTGACCGGCAAGATGGACGCGCCTGCGGGCAGCCTGCTCGTCGGCTCTCCCGCCGTGGTCGCAAAGCCCCTGAACGACAAGCAGAAGGCGTCCTGCCTGGAAAACAGCGAGCTTTACTACCGCAAGAGCGTGGAGTACCGCGCGTTCCTTGCTCAGCAGGGCAAATAAGCGCGGACGGAGAGGAGAAAACGCCATGAAAATTCTGGTCATCAACGGCGCGAACATGAACCTGCTCGGCAAGCGCGAGCCGGATATCTACGGCCGCGAGGACTACGCCGCCCTCTGCGCCCGCATCTACGCCCACGCCCAAAGCCGCGGCATCGCGGTCGAGTGCTTCCAGTCCAACCACGAGGGCGCGATCATCGACGCCATTCAGGAGGCGGACGGGATGTTCGACGGCATCGTCATCAACCCCGGCGCTTACGCGCACTACAGCTACGCCATCCGCGACGCCATCAAGGCCATCACCATTCCGGTGGTGGAGGTCCACATCTCCGACATTGAAAAGCGCGAGGAGTTCCGCCATCTCTCCGTCACCGCGCCGGTCTGCATCGCGCAGATCCGCGGTCACGGCTTCGAGAGCTACACCATGGGCATCGACCTGCTCGCGGGCGCAAAGCAGTAAAAGCAAGATCAGAGGAGCCGTTCTCCGCCGGGGGACGGCTCCCTTTCTGCAAAGCGGTATTTAGAAATTTTTCTAAATACCGCTTGACATTCCGGCGGGATGGTGCTACTCTCTATTTAGAAATTTTTCTAAATACTATGAAAGGGGCGAGCGGCGTGGGCTTGAGTGAAACCATGAAGGCGCTGGGCGATCCCGTGCGGCGCGAGATACTGAATCTGCTCAAGGGCGGGCGCATGACCGCGGGCGACATCGCGAGCCGCTTTGACATGACGGCGGCGACGGTCTCCTACCACCTCGCCCAGCTCAAGAAGGCGGGACTCATTTTTGAGAGCCGCGAGAAGAACTTTATCTACTACAGCCTCAACGCCTCCGTTTTGGAGGAGGTGCTGCTGTGGTTACAGGATTTGAAAGGGGAGAAGGAACCGTGAAGGCAAACAAAAAAGAGCTGCTGCTGACCTCGGCGGTCTGCCTGCTGCCGCTGCTGGCGGGCGTCATTCTCTACCCGCGCCTGCCGGAGACGATGGCGACGCATTGGGGCTTTGACGGAACGGCAAACGGCTGGTCGTCGCGTGCCGCCACGGTGTTCGGCCTGCCGCTGTTTATTTTGGCGCTGCATCTCGTCTGCTTTTACGCCGAGAGCCGTGAGACGAAGAAAAATAGGAATCCTGTGTTGCGGACGGTGCTGCTGTGGTTCTGCCCGGCCGTATCGCTGCTCGGCGGAGCGGTGACCCTCGGCACAGGGCTGGGCTATGAGATGCACATCAGCACCGTGGTACCTGTGTTTGTGGGACTGCTGTTCCTGATCCTTGGTAACTACCTGCCGAAGATCCGGCAGAACCGCACCATGGGCATCAAGCTGCCGTGGACGCTGCAAAGCGAGGAAAATTGGACCCGGACCCACCGATTGAGCGGCTTTTTGTGGGTGCTGTGCGGTCTTGTGATGATCCCCCTCTCCCTGCTGCGGCTGTGGAGCGGCTGGCTGTTTGGGGCGCTGCTGGCAGTGATGGTTCTGATCCCGACCGTCTATTCCTACGCGCTTCATAGAAAAGGCATCTGACATAGTAGCCACGGAACCCCCAAAACGAGAACCCCCTGCGAAATGGATGCGTCCATTCCGCAGGGGGGCATTTCTTGCTGTTTTTGCGTCAATCCTGATGTTACACAGAGAACAGCAGGTCGCTGTACACCGGGAAGGGCCAACAATCCCGCGGTGTCAGGGTTTCCAGCCGGTCTGCCAGAATGCGGGCCTTCTCCATATCCGGCACCAGATTGGCATGGCTGAAAGCCATGGCCTTGTTTGGGACACGGCGGGCAGGATCTGCCGCCGCAGCATATCCGCCATGGTGCGTGCCTCGATGGAGAGGACGGTGGTGTAGTTCTCAATATGGATCTCTGCGCGGGCATTGATCTCCTCCTTGGTATAAATACCGTGGCGGACAAAGAGATCCACGTTCTTCTTCGCCGTGTACATGGGCAGGGGCTCCTCCCAGTCCATCTCTGGCCCCAATATTGCCCGG
>OQVL01002800.1_pt1 | contig 10646 bp, 12 predicted proteins | sample 1691501 | NCBI WGS metagenome assembly OQVL01 (sample SAMN03418253, study PRJEB22391) | human gut metagenome | biome: human-gut; feature: organic feature; material: feces | host: Homo sapiens | place: Tanzania | collected 2013-01
AACAAGCCGAAGAACATACTCATGATTGGGGGAATTGGGAGAGTAACGGCAACGGAACGCATACTTGCACTTGCATGACAGACAACTCTCACTCAAAAACAGCCAATTGTGTTGGTGGTGAGGCAACTTGCACAAACAAGGCGGTTTGCGAAATCTGCCTTGCGGAATACGGCGAAATTAACACAAGCATCCATGATTACGGCGAGCCTGTTGTTACTCATTCGACCTGCACAACTGCCGGTTCAAAGATTTATGTCTGTGAGCGCAACAGCAGTCATAGTTATTCCGAAGCACTTGCGATTGATGCCGACGCCCATACTTGGGGCGAGTGGACGATTGAAACGCCTGCAAGCTGCGTTGACACCGGTCAAAAGGTACGGACTTGCATCAATAACGAAGAACATAAAGAGACTATCGAAATTCCGAAAAAGGGACAAACCGACGCAAACAATGACGGACTTTGTGACGCTTGCAAAAAAAAGTTGAACATAAAATGTTCCGATATCTGCCATAGTGAGTCTACTCTTGAGAAGTTTGTTTATAAAGTAGTCTTGCTCTTTTTCTGGAAGCTGTTTAAAATTAACAAAACCTGCTCTTGCGGGATTGCACACTATTGATATTCTTATCCTCCGGTCGAGCAGTTCCTCAATACTGCGCTTGAATATACCTTTTAACGGTGGGTAAATCCTTTAATAAAAGGTCTGTGCCGTGTGAATTTGGTATCAAAATAGGTCTTTACTTTCATATTCGCACCCCAATTTTGATACAAAGTTGGGGTGCATTTTCATGTCTAAAAAATGTCGTAAATTCGAGGAAAACGGGCAATCGGAAAACGATTACTTCTCAATACAGCCTTAAAACCCACTGAAAAACCGAAAAAAGCTGAAATGGGGTGTCAAAGGGGAAACGATAGAAAAAGCTATCGTTTTCTTTTTGGCACTTTTTTCGATAGAGGGGTGCATTTTGAAAAACAACGTAGATACGAGGAAAACAAGCATTATGGATGCGTTCAGAGCAGCCGTACTGTGGGAATTGCAAGCTGTAAATTACAGTTAATTATCTTTATTATGTTCAAGGTTCAAGTCCAGCTCTCTCGCAAACATAAGTACCACAATTATAGTACAAAAAAAGAGGGGCTGCAGCCGAGAAACATAAAATCTCAGCCACAGCCCCTTAAAACATATTTATTTATACTTCAATCTCCATGCCGTTCTGCAGTGTGAATGTTAGCTCACCCTCAATTCCCACAACGACCTTCTCCACCATCAGCCGCCACAGCCGTTCATCGAATTTGTCAATCAGGATTCCGCTTTCTTCCAGCGCATTTACCAGTCCGTCAAGCAATTCCTTGCGAGAAAGCCTTGCAGCCTTTTGGCTTTGCAGGTCTTTCAGTCGTGTTTCACCTTCAGCGCGTTGCTTTTCGTATTCCGCCAGTTTTGTGTCATAGAAATCCTCTCCCTGTGGATGCATCGCATTTTCTCGGATGAACTGCTGCATTGCCGACGCAAGCCCGTTCAAGTAGATATATTGTTCCTCGATTTTCCTGTCGATAGCCGCAGTATCAGAAAGCATTTCCACGATCTGTCGGCAGGAAGCTACGAAGTTCTCCTTATCAGCGGCGATCCAGTTGCACACCTCAATAAACCGCTTTTTGATCTCGTCTTCATACAAATGCGGCATTTTGCACTTCTCACCATTCTGAAACTTGTGGTTACACTGCCAGATCACACGACGGTATTTGGAAGTAGAATGCCAAACTTTAGAGCCGAAGAAACCGCCACAGCAGGAGCATACCAGTTTTGTTGAGAAAATGTTACTGCTGCTGTAGACCTTTCCAATTTCCTTGCGCCTTGCTATTTCCGCCTGCACCAATTCAAACTCTTCCGGATCAATGATCGCGTCATGACTGTGTTCAACGAAATACTGCGGCACTTCACCCTCATTGACCTTCTGCTTCTTAGTCAGGAAGTCCACAGTAAACTTCTTTTGCAGCAGCGCTGAGCCCTTGTACTTCTCATTCGTCAGAATGCTTTTGACAGTGCTTTTATGCCAATTCACACCGCCGCTTGGTGTGGGAATCCCCATATCCACCAGCATCTTTGCGATTTTGGCGAGTGTCATACCGCTTATGAAGGAGCTGTAGATCAGCTTTACTGTCTCAGCTTCCTCCGGTACGATCTCAGGAAACCCGTCCTCGCCCTTACGATATCCTAAGAATCGTCCGTAAGGCATTGTGACCTTGCCGTCCGCCATACGCTTTCGCTGTCCCCACGTTACATTTTCAGAAATACTCCTACTTTCTTCCTGCGCCAAAGAACTCATGATGGTTATCATAAGTTCGCCCTTGGAGTCCAGTGTGTAGATGTTTTCTTTTTCAAAGTAGATCTCCACGCCCTTTTCCTTCAGCTTTCTGACCGTAGTCAGGCTGTCCACAGTATTTCGGGCGAAACGAGATACTGATTTCGTAACAATCAGGTCAATTCTGCCTGCCAATGCATCAGCAATCATGGCGTTAAAACCGTCTCGGTGCCTTGTATTGGTCGCTGAGATGCCTTCGTCAGTATATACTTTAACAAATTCCCAGTCTGACCGGCTTTTGATGTAAGTGGTGTAATAATCGACTTGCGCAGTATAGGATGTTTTCTGCTCCTCGGAATCCGTAGACACACGGGCATATCCGGCGACCCTGCGCTTGGCAGTTCTGTCAAGTGGGGCGAATGTCGCTCTGTTGCGCCTTGCCGGGATTTTTGTTACTTGTTTTTCCATTACTTCTTACCTCGCTTCCTGCCATGCTCAGCGGCTTTTTTCCGCATTTCAGGTGTCCACGCTTCTGTGCGTGAGTGGTCAAGCCAGCGAACCGTCTGCTCATGCCCGTCTTTGAAAAGAAAAGTCAACACATTTGGTTTCGACACGAGAATGTTCTCAATCTCAGACTGGAATACCTCGTTGTCAAATTCATCAAGCTGCAAGACCTCACAAACCTTATTATACAGAATATCTTCCGGTATCTGCTTGGACTCCGGACAGAATTTTTTGCCCCGTGCGTTGTAAGTCCAGCAGATCCACAGAGTTCTATATTTTTGCACCTTCCTGCGGTAGTATTTTCCGCAGCAACCGCAGTGGATCATGCCTGTCAGCGGATAAGTGTTTGTGGTCGGTTTATCCGGTGCAAAATAATTTTGCTGTGAGCGTAATTGTTCCTGCACAAGCAAAAATGTTTCCTTATCAATGATAGCTTCATGTGTTTCTTCAGCATAATACTGCGGCAATTGTCCTTTATTCTCTATTTTCCGTTTTGTGATATGATTTTCTCTGAATGATTTCTGAAACAGAATATCTCCGCAGTATTTTTCATTCCGCAGGATCCGGCGAACCGACCACGCTGTCCATATTCCACCGCCTTTTGTTGGAACCCCCATTGCAAGCAGTTTGTTGGCAATTGCATTCTTGCCCATGCCGTTAAGGTAATCATTGAAAATCATACGAACTGTTTCAGCTTCTTCTGGGACGATGATAAGCGTACCGTCATTGCTACGTTCATAGCCGAGCATGGTAATGCTGCCGAGCCTGCCTTGCTCAAAATCCTTGCGGATGCGCCATTTCTGATTTTCACTTGCGGAGTAGCTTTCCTCCTGCGCATACGAGCCTAAAAGCGTCAGCATAAATTCTCCGTCCGGACTGATCGAGTGGATATTCTGCTCTTCAAAATAAACATCCACACCCAGCTCTTTCAGCTCACGGACGGTTTTCAGCAGCGTGACTGTGTTTCGGTCGAATCTTGAAATCGACTTTGTTATGATAAGGTCGATGTTTCCGGCTCTGCATTCGGAGATCAGTTTCTGAAAGTTCTCACGGTTATCCTTGGTACCGGTCAGGGCTTCATCGGCGTAAACACCGCAGAACAGCCATTCCGGATTGCTTTGAATCAGCTTATTGTAATAGCTGACCTGTGCCGAAAGGGAATGCAGCATTGCATCCTTACTGCTTGAAACTCTGGCGTAAGCTGCCGTTCTCAGCAGCTTGACTGTGGGTTTGTTGGGGAACTGAACCCTCTGAACGATGCGTTCATGATTCTCCACACAGCACCACCTCCTTGCTTACCATGTTACCGCCTATTAGGGGATAAGTCAACGATTTTATGCTGTTTTCAACGGAATATGCTGCACGAAGATATGCCGTATTTCTGCGCTATCCTTGTATCAATTTTAGCGTACTCTGCCTTGGTGATAAGGGAGCGTTTCAGCAGCGAACGCACCCATGTCATAACAAGCTGATAGCGGAAGAGAGCGTTAAAAGTGTCACTATTCATGCGTTACCTCCTTGGATTTGCCGTAGCAGGTACGGGAACAGTAAATGCGGTGCTTGCTTTTATATGCTTGAAATGTTTTTCCGCAGACCGGACAGGTGTGATTTACAAGGGATATGCAGTGAATCAGATTTGAATGCGCAGTCCACCATAGCTGACGGCACTTGTCACAGCAGAACTTTTTTGCCTTGTGTTTCGGTGCCTGAGGGATTTCAGCGTGACATTGCATACACAAACGCAGGCTGTTTCTGACCTTCACATATGTTTGCAGTTCATGCCGCTGGCAGTATGATTTTACAGTATTAACGGATAAATCAAGCTGTTCAGCTATTTCCTTGTAGCTTGTACCGGCTTGCCGCAGTACGCTGATCTTTTCTTCCTGCTTATTTGTCATTCGCTCACACCCCCACATATAGAAAAAATAGTGGGCAGAGAATAACCCCTGCCCGAAAAAAATCACGCTTTCACAAGCGTTCCCTTGTAAGTGTCATTGCCGATGGTGATAGTAACTGTGGCGGTATCCAGCACATCGGGCGCAGGCGTGGAAGATTTCGCCCAGCCGTTCAACCCCTTGCTCTTGATGACTGTGGGAAAATCCTTATAGCAGATATCCAGATCCACATTGCCGTTGATGCCTGCAACCTTGCCTTTGCTGCTGTACTGCCAGATGGCGTAGGCACCGCTGTAGTTGGTCTGATTTACCCAGTGTGCAAGCCAAATGGTGTAGCGGCTCTTGATATCATCGGCAGTATGCGTAGTAAGCGAGGATGCCGAGCCGTAGAGTCCGGTGAAATAGCCGGCGGATTCGACACGCTCCAGAAATGCCCTCATAATTGCAGAAACCTGTTCCTTGCCGAGGTCGAACTGCTTCTTTTCCTCAAGGTCGAAATATACAGGCATTTCAAACTGCTTTCCCTTGATGACCGAGAGGAACACATCCGCCTCCTGCCGTGCCTCGTTCTCATTCATTGCATAGGAATACCAGTACGCACCGACAGGAATGCCGACCGCCTTAGCGCCGGAATAATTTTGCTCAAAACGCTTGTCCTTCTGCGAAGCAAGTCTGCCGTAGCCTGCACGGATAATCGCAAAGTCGATACCGTCAGTTTTCACTTTGCCCCAGTCGATATCACCGTTGTGAACGCTTACATCGATACCTTTCATAGTATCAGCCTCTTTGTGGTTATCCGCAGTATCAGCGGTAAAATACTTGTAAAAATCATCGGTCACAGAGCCGCTGCTGTGAACTTCATCGCCGTACCACTTACCATTAGGGCGGACATCCACATGGGTGTAGATATATGCGGCGGTAATGTTGGTAATGCCCGTGAAGCCAATATCCTGCGCTTTTTGATAGACGATTTTTGAACTGATTGGCTGTCCGTCCTGACCGTAGCAGCAGATATCCGCCGCATTGCCGAGCGTATGCTGTCCGGTACCGCTGCCGCCCACATTCTTATCATGTGTGGTGCATCTGTAGCCGGAGGTCACAATGATTTTTGAGCAGTTGAGTGCGGCGTATAATTTCTTCAGCTTATCCACAAGTTCGTTGGAGATACTGAACGCATGCTCCTTGCCGCATTTGCAGCGGAATTCTTTTGCATTGAAATGCGGGGTGATTTGCGTAGAATCGGAATACTGATATTTCATTTCTTATCATCCTCCATATTGTCGATCATTTCCTGAATATCATCATCGAGATGTGAAGCTTTTTTCTGGAGCACCTCGATAGCCTTCTTGATAGCAGGCGGATAGGAAATGCCGAGAAGCAACGTGTTCTCCACGATGGACAACAGTTCGTTGACACAGAAGCCGATGCAAGTTGCATCACGGATATATGTCGTACCGATGAGAATATCCATTCTCACTGCCACAACCACCATGAGCAGAATGCAGAATTTCTTCGCAAGTCCCACCCAGCCTGCCTTGGAGCTGAGTCTGCCGGTCTTGCTGTGCTTGCTTCTGCCCATAGATGCTGCAATCAGTCCGGTCGTGAAGTCGATAGCCATGAAAATAATCAGTGTGATCATAGCGGAATCCCAGCCGCCGAGCAGTGCCGCAAAAAAGCCGCCGATGACTCCGGCGGCGGTACAGATATTTTCTTTCATTCAATCATCCTTTCTCAAATTGTCACATCCACTACCTTCACAGAACGGATCATCGGGCTCGTGTTGTCCGTCACCGCCTTCCACGCAAGGTAATACTCTCCGTCATTGATACCATTACATTCGTGCAGGACATTGATATAATTGCCTACAGTGCCGAGCCAGCCGAACGGCACAGAAACTGCCTGATTATTCTGGATAGCCTCATAGATATATCTTGCGGTATCCGCCGGAGAAAGTGTATCATTGTTTTTCGGCACAAGCCACATCTCACCAATATCAGTCGCACCGGATGTATAGCTAAACAGAATGGATTTCGATGGGGTAATGTGAACCGGCTCTACGCACATGGTGTAAATAACCGCACCCCAGTTGAAATCGGGCTGATTGTAGTAGATCGCATAGCCGTTCTCCTCGCAGCAGAAATGCCCGTAGGATTCGGTAAAACCTGCAAGGCTGCGATAACCGTCATTGTAGAAGGTATACACCTTCTCACCGTAATCATGAAGCGTATCGGTGGAAGCCCTGAACAGCGTGATATCCGGTTTTGTCTGCGGAATTTGCAGCACCTTCGGCACGAGGGTATTCAGCTTTTCGGATTCCGATGCCTGCACGCCCATTGTCACAAGGTTTCTCGCAAGCTGGTCTCTCTGCTCATCAAGAGCAGTCAGATAGTTTCCGATGCTCATTCGCTCACCTCCACGATATCAGCCAGTGCGTCTTCCACACCGGAGAGGGCTTCCTCCAATGCGGCCAGACGGGTATTGATCTCTGTGATGGATGTTTTTGCGCCCTGCATATCATAAAGGATTTCCGTCTTGAAACGCTCGAACACACCCTCATTTACCCCCACACGCTCCGTCAGGTTCATAGATGTAGTATATGCCTCGTTCCAGCGTGTAACGTGGGATTCTGTGATACTGTTCAGTGTTGTGAGGTTGTGGTGCCAGTGCGCCTGTCCGACAACCGTTCCGATGGATGCGATATCATCGAGCATTTCCTGTGTGATTTTATCCAGCACCGCCTTGTTTTCATGGGTATGCGCTGTGTTGCTGAAATTGTCCACGGACTCTTTCAGCGTATGGAGCGATTCTTTCGTCTGATCCTCAAACTGCTGAAGCTCGTACAATTCCGTGAACAGCTCTGGTGTCAGAGAATCCAATGCCGCCTTATTATCATGTGTGTGTGCATCGGCAGCCATAGGTGCTATGACGGTTTCCACAATGGAAGTCACCTCAGAAGTTTTCGGATACTCGGACATATCCGGCGTAATGCCGTCCTTGCCGTGCAATGATGCCAGCCATTCCTCCTCCGTGCCCTGGTATCCGTGCTTCAGCGCAATGCCGTAGGCGGTGAGGTAATATCCCCGCCAGGGCATCAGCCCCCGCTCCGCCTCCCCGTTGTCATACCATGGCTGGTGCGTATCCGCCGGGCGGTAGTTCCGGGCGAACCAGCGGATATATTCCCCGAAGAACCCGTTGAAGACCTGCATGGTGTTCTGATATTTGCTGTATTCTCCGTTGGCAAAGTCGATCATGGCCGCAAGATAAACCCCATAGATCTTATCGTGGGGCGGCGCGGTCAGCAGCGTCTTGTTCTGATCCGCATCATAGCTGTAAGCAAGGATCTCTTCGCTGGCCCGCAGCAGGACCTCCGTCTGCACCAGCCCCTCGCATTCGTTGATCCACTGGGTCTTTGCGGCGTTGGAAAAGGCATTGGGCTTGATCTCGTCCACATAGTCGATCACGCCCTTCAGCGTTGCCATAGTTCGTTCTCCTTTCCTGTGTATGCAAGGCGGGACGGCAGCCTGCGCCGCCGCCCCGCTCTGTCAGCCGCCGATCTTCGCGATCAGGGCGTTATACTTGGCCTTCAGATCGTTTGCCAGCGCCACGACGGCGTCAAACTCCGCCTTCGTGGGCGCAGCGCCCGCCGCCGCGGCAGCATCCGCCGTGGTGACCTTGGAGCCAGACTGCTTCACGCTGCCCAGCTTCAGCGCCCCGGTCACCTCCAGATCCGTAAATCTCGTATATTTCCCCATAGGCCCTCCGTCACGCGGAAACGAGCTGCGTCCCGCCGCTCACGCCGCCCACGGCAAAGCCCCGCCAGTCGTTGAAGCCGGCGGTAAACCGGGCGTAGCCCTTCCACACATTGGCGTCATTGCCGCTGAGCTCGCTTCTGACCTCCAGCGTCACGCGGTCCAGCCAGAGGGCGCAGCCGTATTCGTCGTTGTACCGCTTGTCCAGCAGGATCCAGGGGGAAGTGCCCGCAGAGATAAACTGGTTCAGGTAAGGCCACACGATCACGCTCCAGCGGCCGAAGTTGTAGTTGAAGCCGTTGTTCGCCGTGTTGGGGTCCTTGTCCGCGCCGATGGCCGCAAACACATCCCGCTTCAGCTTGTAGTCGTTGGGGATCAGGATGGTGGCCGGGGCCACATCCAGCACCTCGCCGTTGTCGCCACGGAAGTCCTGCATCGCCGACTCCATCGCCCCCAGCGCGTCGCCGCTGAAGGCATCGGCAAACAGGTTGGACTGCTTCGCCTTGCCCAGCCTGCTAGGATGGTCGGCGGCAAACAGTGCCTTCCCGTCTGCGCCCTTGGTGTCAAAGGTCTTGCCCAGGAAGACCGTCTCCGTCTTTTTCTGGATCGCCGCGCCCAGGATCGCCGCGCCAAACTTTTCCCGGGTGCGGTAGTAGCTGGTGGCAAAGCCTGCGGGCTGCTTTTTCAGCTCCATCAGCTTGCCATCCTCCACGATCTCCCGGGAAAGGGAGAAGCTGTTCTTCCAGGTCATGTGCTCCAGAAACTTGCTGTAGCCCTCCTGCATGCCGTCCACAGGGTATTCTCCGTTCTCGCCCACCGGCTGGAAGCCGTCCATGGCCGTCATGGTGGAAAACTTCTCGCCCCAGTGGGTGGAGGTGCCCATGCTGAACAGCTCCGGCAGCATGCTGGCCTGCTCAAAGGCCTCGCCCCGCTTTTCCAGAAACAGCTTGATCGGCTCCTGGCTCTTGCCGAAGATGCTGTCCTGAAGGCCGGAGCCTTCGGTAAAGGTGATATTCGCCATTGTTCACTGTACTCCTTTCATCGTTCTTAGAAGCGCACGCGGCACATGCTGCCGCTGGCGGTGCCGTCCATGTAGACGACCTCCGCCACGCCGCTTGTGGTGGTGGCCGTGACCTGCAGGCCGTCGGTGTGCAGGGTGACCTTGCTGCCCAGCTTAACGCTGGCGGCTGCCGCCGCGAAGGTGGTCTCCAGGATCATGTCCTTGCCCACGCGGATCACGGGGATGATCTCCCCCGCCGTGCAGGCCCGGTCCTTTTCACACATGGAAATGTAGGTGGGTGCGTTGGCTCCCGTGGCCAGCGCCAGCTGGCCGTTGGTCTGCACCAGCGCCATGCCCACCTTGGGGGTGATGGCGCCGGCAGGCAGGTATTCAATGCCCGGCACGCGGCCGCCATCCATGGAATGGATCTTAAAGCTCATGGTGTTTTGTCTCTCCTCTCGTTTTGTCAGTCTTTCTTATGGCTGCGGTTGTAATGCGCCTGGATCTCCGCGTCCGTAGCGCCCGGGTTCAGCGCGCGATACATCGCCCTTACATCCTCCGGCACGCGCAAAGCGCCCGTGCCCCGCTCCTTTGTCTGGCCCATGTGCCGCTTGCTCTGCACCGCGTTGATCGCCGCCTGTCTGGTGGCCGCCGCGGCGCCGCTGGTCAGCGCATCCAGGTTTGCCAGCCGGTAAGCGTCCAGCAGCGTGTTTCCGCGCCTTACCAGCTCCAGAAACCGGGGGTAGGTCTCCATGGCCGTCAGATCCTTCAGCTCCCGGATGTTGGGATCCAGCTTGCCGATCTCCTTCAGCTCCTCCTCTGTCCGGAGCTTCGCCTGGGTCTCCATGGCCGCCCGCCGCGCCTGCTCGGCCGCCCTCTGGGCCGCCTTGGCCTGCTGCACCTCCGGCAGACCATCGATAAACGCGCTGAACTCCGCGTCGCTCATCCCGCTTTTCTTCAAAAGGCTGGCCTTCCGCTCCGCGTCGTAGCGCTGACGGTAGGCGTCATATTCTGCCTTCGATGTGATGGGCTGCTTCGTGTAGGGGTTCACCAGTCCGCTGTTTCGAAACGCCTCGTCGATGGTGCGTCTCGCTTCCTCCCGGGCGTCTGTGCGCGCCTAGAGGAGCACAACGATGGAGATCGACTACGGCGCGCTGTTTGGCATAGATCGGAAGAGCACACGTCTGAACTCCAGTCACT
>OQVL01002801.1_pt1 | contig 10639 bp, 8 predicted proteins | sample 1691501 | NCBI WGS metagenome assembly OQVL01 (sample SAMN03418253, study PRJEB22391) | human gut metagenome | biome: human-gut; feature: organic feature; material: feces | host: Homo sapiens | place: Tanzania | collected 2013-01
ATCTACACTCTTTCCCTACACGACGCTCTTCCGATCTATATGATTAAAAGGACAAGACCGAAAGCGTTTATGCTTGAAAATGTTGATAATTTAATTACACACAACAAAGGCGAAACATTTGACACTATAATAAGGACACTTGCGGAGGAATTGAATTATAAAGTTATCGGTGTGCAATCGGAAAACGGTAAAATTAAATACAATGCCAAAACCTTTGTAAGAAATTCGAGAAATTTCGGTGTTCCGCAGAACAGACCTCGTGTTTATATTATGGGATTTGACAGAGAATTTTGGGGCGATGAAGCAGACAATTTACCGAATACTCTGCCGGAAAAGCGCACAAAGAAAATTTATGACGATTTGAATGATTTGCTTGAAATGAATGCCGAGCCGGAGTTTTTTCTGGCTTCCGGATATGTCGAAACATTGGAACGCCATAAAGCAAGACACGAATCGAAAGGAAACGGTTTCGGATATAAAATAGTTAATTTACCCGAAATAGAAAGTCCGGTATCAAATGCATTGCTTGCAACCGGAGGTTCCGGAAAAGCCTAATCTTGGCGAGGAAATGGCTGACATTCTGTGGGTATTAACCTGCTTGGCAAACCAAACAGGCGTAGACCTAACGGAAGAGATGCGTAAAAGCTTCGAAAAGAAGACTAAAAGAGACAGTAATAGACATATTAACAATGTGAAACTTAAAAAATAAATTAGTTATGACAACAACAGAAAACAAGCCAAGCTTGAGCAAATACGAAGAGGCTTTGGCTAAATACAACACCAATATCGACGACAACGATGTTCGCGAGGCAGTTAAGAAAATTATCACAGAAAAGGTTCCTGAGAACGATAATCTCGATGTTAAGAAGTTCCTATTCGGTAGCATCGAATTGACAACATTAAAGACTACCGACTCCGACGTTAGCGTAATGGCTTTCACAGAGAAGGTAAACCAGTTCGACGAGCAGTATCCTGACCTTCCACATATCGCTACAATCTGCGTATATCCTTGTTTTGCCGAGGTTGTTAAGGACACTCTCGAGGTTGACGGCGTAAATATCGCTTGCGTATCAGGCTCTTTCCCTTCTTCTCAGGCACTTATCGAGGTTAAGGTTGCCGAGACAGCATTGGCTATCAAAGATGGCGCTGACGAGATTGATATCGTGATGCCTGTAGGCAAGTTCCTTCAGGGCGACTACGAGAACACCCATACCGATGTATGAAAGCTTCACACCGCGATAGATAACCCATCCGAAGAGAGAGGATGCGAAATCGAGTGCACCGCCTGAGAATCCGTCAGGGATATGAGCGGCATTATCGCCTGTTGCTGCATAAACCTGATTGGCTGCCAGCGTAAAGTCTGGTGCCATATCGGTAACGAAGTAGAGACCGATGACGAGGGTTACCAGACCGATGATAAGCGTCTTCACCACATTACCTCTTGTAAACGGCAGAATCATTGGGAAGAGGTAGAACATACCTGCCAACGAAGCCAAAGGCAAGAACTGGTTGCCTGGCAGGAAGACTGCGATAGCCAGAATAACCGGAATCAGAATCACAGATGCTACCAGGGTAGTTGGATGGCCGATAACCAGCGCAGGACTCATACCGATATGAACCTTCTTGCCGTTAAACTTGGTCTTCACCAGCTCCTGTGTCTTCTCTGAGATAGGCTTCAAACCGTCGATAAACAGGGCTGTAATACGAGGAATCAGCTCCATCACGGCACCCATCGTTACACCCAGGAAGAGAATCTTCTTGATATCGAGCTGGGCTGCCCAACCAATCAGGGCACCTACGATAACGCCGAGTACCAGTGGCTCGCCGAGCACACCGAACTTCTTCTTCAGTCCCTCTGCATCGATATCGAGCTTAGAGAAGCCCGGAATCATATCGAAGAGTTTATTGAAAACGATTGCGAATGGCATGAAACTCTGGCAGAATGGCTGCGGAATTGAGATACCATCCAAATCGTAATATTTCTGGAATCTGTCGGCTGTCAGGTCTGCACAAACCAGCGTGTTGATGTAGCAGACGATAGCTGCGAAATAGCCCCAAAGCAAACTCTGGCCCATCACGAAGTAAGCCACCGCACCGATAAAGGCGAAGTGCCAGTAGTTCCAGAGGTCGATATTCACTGTACGTGTTGTCTTAGTAATCAACATCAGGAAGTTGACACCCAGACAGATTGGGATAATCAATGCGCCCACTGCTGTATTGTAAGCTACAGCTGCAGCTGCAGGCCATCCCATGTCAAAAACGTTTAACTGTAGGTGGTAGATGTCTGAAATAGCCTTCAATGGGTCGTTGAAGTTGGTAGTCAGCAATGCTGTTACCACGCCCAAACCTACGAAACCCACGCCTACGAAGAGTCCCGACTTCAGAGCCTTTCCGAATTTCATGCCAATACACAGACCGATGACCGTGAAGATGATAGGCATCATCACGCTCGCACCGAGACTGATAATATAGCTAAATACTTGTTCCATTTTAAATTTTTGAATTGTTTAATTGTTAGAAAATACTCGACAAGGAGCACCCTCTTTTGTCTTTAGATGATTTGTTGTGTGCAAAGATACACTTTTTTCTTCAATTACAATACGTTTTAAAGGAAAAATTTACGCAAAAAAAAATCCTATCAGAACTTTTCTGATAGGATTTCTCTATTTTTATACGTTTTTTAAATGATTTTTTACCGAATCGGTCTTCGTTCTTCCCTCTTCACTTCCTAGTCCTGGAAGTAAACTCTCTTCACACGGTTGCTGATGGTGGTCAGCACCTCGTAAGGGATGGTTTCGAGGATATCGCTCAGTGTCTGGACTGGCAGATGCTCGCCGAAGATTTCTACCGAATCTCCTTCCTTGCAAGGGATGTCGGTCACGTCTATCATAGCCACATCCATACAGATGTTGCCCACATAATCTGCCTCCTGACCGTTCACCAGACAGTAGGCATGGCGGTTACCCAGACGGCGGTTCAGTCCGTCAGCATAGCCGATAGGGATGGCTGCGATGACGCTGTCTCTGTCGAGGATGGTCTTGCGGCTGTAGCCCACACTGTCGCCTGCCTTCACGTTGTGCATCTGCAGAATGGTGGTCTTCAGGGTGCTCACGCAGTTGATGGTCTTGTTGTTGCGCGAATTGATGCCGTAGAGTCCGAGTCCCAGGCGGCACATATCCAACTGACGTTCCGGGAAGTGCTCGATACCTGCCGAATTGCAGATATGGCGCAATATCTTATGGTCGAAGGCTGCCTGCAACTGCTTGCTGCCCTTGTCGAAGAGTTCAAACTGATGAGCTGAGAAATCATCGAAGCTGTCGTCATCACTGCCCACGAAGTGAGAGAACACAGAACGTGGGATGATGGCATTCTGGTGCTTCAGCTTGCCGATGAGTTCCTCCATATCGTTCTCCGGGTCGAAGCCCATGCGGTGCATGCCGGTATCCAGCTTGATATGGACAGGGAAACCAGTTACTCCCTCTTTCTCGGCAGCCTTGATGAGCGCATCGAGCAGACGGAAAGAGTAAACTTCCGGCTCCAGGTCGTAATCGAACATGGTCTTGAAGGCGGTCATCTCCGGATTCATGATCATGATGTTGCTGGTGATACCGTTCTTGCGCAGCGTAACGCCCTCATCGGCTACAGCCACAGCCAGATAGTCTACACGATGGTCCTGCAGGGTCTTGGCTATCTCCACGGCACCTGCACCGTAGCCGTCTGCCTTGATCATGCATACCAGCTTGGTTTCCGGCTTCATAAACGCACGGTAGTAGTTCAGATTGGCTACCACGGCGTTCAGATTCACCTCCAACGTAGTTTCGTGTACCTTCTGTACCAGCAGTTCGGTGAGCTGGTCGAAGCCAAACTGGCGGGCGCCCTTCAGCAGAATCACCTCATCGCGCAGAGAAGCAAACACCTCGCTGGCGATGAATTCCTCTACATCCTGGAAGAAGAACTTCTCCGATATCTGAATCACGTCGTGCTGCTTGCAGAGTTCAGGACCGATACCGATAAACTTCACCACGCCACGTTTGCGGGCTAAATCGCTCACCTCTTTATATAAAGCCTCCGGTTCCTGACCGCTCTGGTAGATGTCGCTCAATATCAGCGTATGGCGACGGCCGCGATGGTCTGGACGGCGGTTCATGAAGTCGAGAGCGATATCGAGCGAGTTGATATCACTATTGTAGCTGTCGTTGATCAGCGTACATCCGTGCTGTCCTACCTTCACCTCCAGTCTCATTGCCACAGGTTCGAGCTGTGCCATACGCTTGTCGATATCTTCAGCCGAAAGACCGAGTTTCGATGCCACGACAGCAGAGATGATGGCATTCTGTACAGATGCATCATCGATGAACGGGATAGAGAAACTGTCTTCTTCACCTTTATATATATAGGTAATCACGCTCACGCTCTGCTGCTTCTCGATGTTCTTCACATAGAAAGGAGCCTCCGCATTCTTGAGCGACCAGAAGAGTTTCTCGCCTTTATAGTCGGGATATTCGGCTATCACCTTGTTGATAACCTCGTCATCGCCATCATAGATTACGGTTTCTGCATCATGGAAGAGGATGAGTTTCTCCCGGCATTTCTCCTCCAGGGAAGAGAAGTTCTCCTGATGGGCAGCACCCAGATTGGTCAGTACGGCGATGGTTGGCTGGATGATGTCACGCAGGGCAAGCATTTCGCCAGGCATACTGATACCTGCCTCGAAAACGCCCACCTGGGTCTGCTCGTTCATCAGCCATACCGACAATGGCACACCTATCTGAGAGTTGTAACTGCGCGGACTGCGGGTAACAAACATGCTTGGCGAGAGCAGCTGGTAGAGCCACTCCTTGACCATGGTCTTGCCGTTTGAACCCGTGATGCCTACGATAGGGATATTAAACTCGTCACGGTGGCGCTCAGCCAGACGCTGGAGAGCCTCGAGCGTGTTTACTACCTTCAGGAAGTTGGCTCCCGGATAATCAGAAGCATAGCCCTTAGGCACATTCGTTACAACAAAGTTTTTTACACCTCTGCGATACAACTCAGGGATGTAGTTATGACCATCATTACGCTCCGACTTGAGCGCAAAGAACAGAGTTTCCTCTGGGAAACAAAGTGAACGACTATCGGTCAGGATAAAACCGATGTTGGTATCATTGTCTCCATAGCGACGCGCACCTATCAGTGTGGTTACCTTTTCAATAGTATATGTCATTGTCTTGTTATTTAAATATTCTTTATTTTATAAGAGATGATATTTCTCCATTTTATAAGAGATGATATTTCTCCTCAAATTGTCTTTTCTTCTCTTCCGTCCTGGCGATGAACTTCTGGTGTTCCTCGCTCTCGGGATGGAAGGGCTTGTGGCCGAGTGCTTCGCGGATAGGCCGCCAGTCTTCCAGAAACAGCTCTGCTGCCTTGCCGAAGTAAGTTGCCCGGAACCGCTCCCAGATATATTCCACAGCCTGTTCGCTCGGATGCAGCATGTCTTCCTTGTAGAAGCGGTAGTCACGAAGTTCATCGTTCATGATCTCGTAAGCCGGGAAATAGCTCACCACTCCGGGATTCTCCTTCACCAGCTTATCGGCTGCCAGCAGGAGCGTAGCCTTCGAAAGCTGACTCCCGTGATAGCCGTATTTCGCATAGCGGATAGGACTTACCGTGATGATTACCTTCAGTCCGCCGTCACTTCCTTCAGATGCTTCCAACTGCGATTTCAGCAGATTGATAGCCTTCTGCAGATAGCCGGAACATTCGTCCACGCTCAGTTCCCGCTCTTCGAAGAGGCACTGCGGGCGCTTCTGGCAGTTGTCCACTATCTCGCCCGTCTCCTTCAGGATATACACATGGTTGGTACCGAGCGTAAAGACAGCCACCCGTGGATGAACCTCCCGACTTTTCTCTACCGTATGGAGAATGCTTGCCGGATTATACATCACCCCGAAGGGATTCACCGTAGCCCGGAAGCGGTTCTCCACAAACCGGCGTCCCAGATTGTCGGCAAAGCAACTGCCCACAAAGAGCATCCGCTCTGCCGCCCCTATCTCGAAGTCGGCCTTCGGAATATCTATTTCTGTTCTAAATCGCATCATTAGAATTTGCAATCTGTCTAAGGGGATTTGCAATCCCCACTATTCCTTCTTGCGTTTTCTTACCTCAACCACTACACCTATTATAATAAGGAGAGCCAGAACGCCATAGCCGATGTAAGCCACGGTCTCGGTATTCTTGAGCGACTGTCGGATTATCAGGAGCAGTACGGCGATCTTTATAACCTCGAGGCCACCCCGGCCGAGAGCACATCCTACCGTCTTGCAAAGCACGACGTTGAGCAGTACCCCGACATCATCACCGCCTCTCAGGGCGATACGCCGTACTACACAAACTCCAGCCACCTCCCGGTAAGCTACACCGACGATATATTCTCCGCTCTCGACATTCAGGACGAGCTGCAGACGCTGTACACCTCCGGCACGGTATTCCACGCCTTCCTCGGCGAGAAGCTTCCTGACTGGCAGGCCGCGGCGAACCTCGTGCGCAAGATCGCGGAAAACTACAAGCTGCCGTACTATACCATAAGCCCGACATACTCTGTCTGCAAGAATCACGGCTATCTTACCGGTGAGCAGTTCACCTGCCCCGAGTGCGGCGAAAGCGCAGAGGTATACAGCCGCATCACCGGCTATTACCGCCCGGTGCAGAACTGGAACGCCGGCAAGACTCAGGAGTATAAGGAGCGCAAGGAGTATAACATCGGCACCTCCGTCCTCAGGCACAAGGGACCTCTGCACCCCGAGGCAAAGCCCGCGCAGGAGCCCGCCGTTGAGGAGGAGATCTGCAAGGCTTCCACCGGCAGGCGCACCATCCTCTTCACACGCGAGAATTGCCCGAACTGCCGCATAGTCTACAGCTATCTGGACAAGGCGGGGCTCGAATGCGAGAAGATCATGGCTGAGGAAAACGTCGAGCTTGCGCTGTCCTACGGCGTAAAGCAGGCTCCGACCCTCGTTGTCGTTGACGGCGAGCATGTCGAAAAATTTGCCGGAGCGGGCGCAATAAAGAACTATCTTTTCAAATAAGCGAAGGCAAAGCAATGTATGATATAATAATAATCGGCGGAGGGCCGGCAGGATTAACTGCCGCCCTCTACGCCTTGAGAGCGGGAAAAAGCGTTCTCGTAATTGAAAAAAGCACCTTCGGAGGTCAGATAACGTGGTCGCCCAAGGTCGAAAACTTCCCGGGCATACCTTCGGTATCCGGTGCGGAGCTCGGCGATAAATTCACCGCTCAGGCGCTCGAGCAGGGGGCGGAGCTTGAGCTCGACGAGGTCGTATCGGTCGAGGTCGACGGCGATATTAAGCGCGTCAAAACCGATTTCGGCGGCATATTCGAGGCCAAGGCTCTCATCATCGCCTCCGGTGCGAGACCGCGCACACTCGGCATCCCCGGCGAGGAGGAGCTAATGGGCGCCGGAGTCTGCTTCTGCGCGGTTTGCGACGGTGCGTTTTATAAGGGCAGGGCCGTCGCCGTAAACGGCGGCGGAAACTCCGCCCTGCAGGATGCGATGCTCCTGAGCGACACATGCTCGAAGGTCTACCTTATCCACCGCAGAGATACCTTCCGCGGCGAGGCAAAGCTCGTTGAGGCGCTCAAGGCAAGAGATAATGTCGAGCTTGTGCTGAATAGCAGCATAACCGAGCTTCTCGGACAGGACGAGCTGTGTGGTATCAGGGTCGCCGACAACGAGGGCGGCGAACGCGAGCTCGCCGTAGACGGACTGTTTGTCGCAATAGGTCATGCCCCCGATAACGGCATATTCTCCTCGCTCATAGACCTCGACGAGACCGGCTATGCCGATTCCGACGAGAGCTGTGTGACGAGAACGCCAGGAGTTTTCGTGGCCGGTGACTGCCGTAAAAAGGCTGTTCGCCAGCTCACGACCGCGGCGGCCGACGGCTCTGCCGCCGCACTTGCGGCGTGCCGGTATATAGATTCTCTTGACTGAGCGGGAGGGCTGCATGAAGGGAAAAAATATCGCATGGCTGCTTCTTGTCGCGTCAGGCCTCATGGAGATAATCTGGGCCTACGGAATGAAACTGAGTCAGGGCTTTACGGTGTTCTGGCCGAGCGTAGTTACTATCATTGTTCTCGCGGTGAGCTTCTTCTGCCTCGGAAAGGCCGTAAATGTCCTCGGCATCGGACTGGGCTACGCCGTATTCACGGGCATAGGCGTCATCGGAACGAGTCTCATAAGCATTTTTGCCCTCAAGGAGGGCACAAGCCCCTTAAAGCTAATTTCGTTAGGTCTTCTCATAGTCGGTATTTTGGGGCTCAAGCTCTGTGATGAGGAGGACAGCAAAAAATGATGTGGCTCATTCTTGTCATAGCAAGCTTTTTTGAGCTTGCCTTTGCGGTGTTTATGAAGCTCTCAAACGGGCTTAAGAACGTAAAATATACCATCCTCACGCTCGTGTGCTCCTGCATAAGCATAGGCCTGCTTTCCATCGCGACAAAGACTCTGCCCCTCGGCGTATCCTACGCCGTGTGGACAGGACTCGGAACACTGTTTAACGTTCTGTTCGGCATAATCGTGTTCAAAGAGAGCAAAAGTCCCAAAAAGCTCATATTCATGGCTCTTGTGCTCCTCGGCGTTATCGGACTGAGATTGGCATAAAAAAATCTGCCCCCCTGCGGGGCAGATTTTTTATCTGTTCTGTTTATCAGCCGAATATGCCGCGTATAAAGCTGACGACCTTATTTACAAACTCGGTCACCGTGTCGGCGACGCTGGAGAGAAACTGCTTTATCTCGCCCTGCTTGCTGACAATATCCTTGAGGTACTTCTGCACCTGCTCGACCTTTTCCTTAAGCGCAGCGGTGTCAAGTTTTTCCATTGAACGGCACAGTGAGATAAGGCTGTCGATCTGACTGTCGGTGAGGTTAACGTCATACTCCTCGGCAATCTTTTTGATTTCCTCGCGAAGCTCATCGTCGGTCATGTCCTTTGTCTCGTCAAGGATGAGCTTGAGCTGATTTACTATCGCAGCGGAGTCCGTGCTGCCGATCTCCTCTGCAAGCTCGGCCGTAACGGTCAGCTCCTGCGTGCCGACGAGCTTTGCGTCCTCGTCGAGCTTTTTGCCGGTTATGTCCTCATAGGCCTTGTATATGCCCGTGAGCGCCGCCGTGCCGGATACGTCAAAGGGCGCAACGATCCTGACATTTGCGTCGGTAATGCCGGCAGTCACCATTGCGTTCATATACATATCCGGGGTGCACCAGGTGATGTTCTTGACCTGAACGTCAAGCCCCTTGCCTTCATCGAGCGCTTCAATATACACGCAGGAGATGGACTTTGTTCCGATAAGGCTTTCATCAACCACCCCATTCAGGTACTCGCGCTCCTCGGCGTTCGTTACCGTCAGCTCCTTGACGTCGCCCCGGGAGATGCCGAATTCCTTGTATACATACGCGATATCGTCCGCGTCGAGGTCTGCGCCTATTACAGTGCGGCTGCCCTCGATAGCGTCGGCAAAGGCCATGCAGCTGCCGAGCATCAAAACGCAGAGAATAAGGGAAATAACTTTTTTCATTTTAAAACCGTCCTTTCACGGGTGACCTTTATGGAAGTTTAACCATTGTAGTATATGTGAACTTAGTTTGTGTTAATTAACTATTAATTGTGCAGTTATATAAATAATAATTTAACGTTTTAAAGTTGTTGACATACTGTGAACAATGTGCTAACATACGCTCATAAATCCTGTGAAACCTCAAGGATCGCAAGAGACTGGGGGCGGAGGATGCTCTGGAGAATCCCGAAAGGGTGCCGAAGGTGTAAGGTGCGCAATGCGCCGAATCTCTCAGGCCAAAGGACAGAGAAAAGCATAAATTTGATTTGGATATGTTTTTCTGATATGTCTCCGGAGCTGCTGAAATTTTTTCAGCAGTTTTTTTGTTGTTCAAAACAAGGAGGAAAAAAGAAAATGGATGCAGTATTGAAAGTCGTTCAGACCGTGAACCTTTACCTGTCGGATTATATCCTTATAGTCCTGCTTATCGGCTGCGGTTTGTATTTCAGCTTTAAGACGAAGTTCGTACAGATCCGCTGCTTCGGCGAGGGCTGGCGCAGAGTCTTCGGCAACTTCTCGCTGCACGGCGGCAAGCATGAGGGCGGCATGAGCTCGTTCCAGGCGCTTGCAACGGCTATCGCGGCTCAGGTCGGTACCGGAAACATCGTCGGCGCAAGCGGCGCTATCCTTGTCGGCGGCCCCGGAGCCATCTTCTGGATGTGGATCATTGCCTTCTTCGGCATGAGCACCATCTATGCTGAGGCGGTCCTTGCGCAGAAGACCCGTATCGTCAACCCCGACGGTACCGTGGCCGGCGGCCCTGTTTACTATATTAAAAGAGCCTTCAACAACAGCTTCGGAAAGTTCATGGCAGGCTTCTTCGCCGTCGCTATCATTCTCGCACTCGGCTTCATGGGTGCGATGGTCCAGTCCAACTCCATCGGTGAGAGCTGCCAGAACGCGTTCGGCATCCCGTCCTGGGTTATCGGCGCTGTCATCGCTGTCATCTGCGCGTTCATCTTCATCGGCGGTGCGCACCGTGTAGCGGCCAGGAGTATGAGTTTTCGCTCCTGGGCAAC
>OQVL01002803.1_pt1 | contig 10638 bp, 10 predicted proteins | sample 1691501 | NCBI WGS metagenome assembly OQVL01 (sample SAMN03418253, study PRJEB22391) | human gut metagenome | biome: human-gut; feature: organic feature; material: feces | host: Homo sapiens | place: Tanzania | collected 2013-01
TGAAGAGTTTGGCTCAACCTCAAGGTTAAATATGCATCCATACAAACTTGAAGCTGTTATTTTAAGAAGTATGGAACAGAACTGGAGTTTATGAGATGGAAAATGCCGGAAAGGGTGAAGCCCCAGAAAGAGAACCATTAGTAACACTAGCTGAAGCTAGACAGATGCTTGAGTATTTAGAAGACGGTTACCAAGAAGAAGCCGACAAGATTATTCTTGGGATCGTGCATCGTAACGAAATGAGTCTATACGCTGAGCTTGGCCGGATGGCTAGAAGCTTACACGATGGAATTTTAAATTTCAGCGTGGATTCTAGACTACAGACCATTGCCGAACATGAGATGCCTGATGCAACTGAGCGTCTGCGCTACATCATTACCATGACTGATAAGGCTGCTAATCGAACCATGGATGCCGTGGATAATTGCATGCCGTTAGCGCAAAACTTGCAGTCTTCCATCAAAGAAATCCAACCGATGTGGGATGCACTTATGCACAAAAAGATTGAGAAAGCGACTTTTGTGTCCTTGTGTCATAAGCTTGATGGTTTGATTGAAGAGTCAAAACGAGACTCTGAAACTCTATGTGCTCAGCTGACAGAAATTTTAATGGCCCAGGATTTCCAAGATCTTACTGGGCAAATGATTAACAAGGTCATTAACTTAGTTGGTGAAGTCGAAAGCAAATTGCTCGAACTTTTACGACAGTTTAGTGAACAAAACGTTAAATTTGAAAACCGTGAAACCAAGGCTGAACAGGAAGCTAGAAAACTAGCTCCAGAAGGGCCAATCATGAACAAGGAAGAACGTGAAGACGTGGCTAGTTCGCAAGACGATGTCGATGATCTGTTAGCGTCTTTAGGGTTCTAAAGTAAGATATTATTAGTACCATACTTAGTTATTGTTATTTGGGCTTATATGGTAAATGGGTTCTAATTGTTGATAGTTTGATAACGATTATGATGTCACTTATGTTAAGTGCAAATAATGCTTTTAAGGTGGAAAGTAATAAGTTTTGGTTGGTTTGGTTAGCTCAAGTTATCAAGGTAGATGAATTATTAAAAGGTGGTTGCTATGGCATTGGAAGTGGCAGATCAAGAGATCCTACAAGATTTTATCGTTGAAGCTGGTGAAATAATTGATCAGTTATCGGAAGAATTGGTAGAACTAGAAAAACGTCCAGAGGATCACGAGCTATTAAACGCCATTTTCCGTGGATTCCACACGGTTAAAGGTGGGGCCGGCTTTTTAGGTCTACAAAACTTAGTTAACGCCTGTCATAAAGCGGAAAACGTGTTCGATACCCTACGTAATGGGGGCCGTAAAGTTGACTCTGAACTCATGGATGTCATTTTGCGGGCTCATGACGTCATTAGCAGTATGTTTGCGCAGGTACAAAACGGGGAAGAACCAGATGAAGCGCCAGCTGATCTGATTGCCGCCTTAGTTGAGTTAAGTAAGCCTAAGAGCGCAGATGAACCCGCTCCAGCACCAGCACCTGCGCCTGTAACTCCACCACCAGCTCCAGTTACTCCAGCCCCAGCTCCTGTGGCTAGCGCGCCAAAGAAAGAACAAAAGATCGCCATGCCAAGTGACGGGATCGATAGCATTTCTGATGATGAATTTGAAGCGCTCCTTGATTCTTTACACGGTAAAGGCGTAGCGCCAGGGAGTGAAGCAGATGCCCAAAATAAGGCTAGCGCCGTAGACCCAACTGATGCAGCATTTGAAGATATGTTAAAGGTGGCTAAACCTGTAACTATCCCGGTTGCGCCTAGCGCTCCTCAAGCTAAACCAGAACAAAAAATTGCACAGCCTACCGATACTGAAGGCACGATGTCTGATGACGAATTTGAAGCGTTATTAGATTCATTACATGGCAAAGGCCATGCTCCAGGGCATGATGACGCAGCTCATGGGGCTCAAGCTCCACAGGTGGCACCTTCTGTGCCTAGCGTAAGTGCGACTTTGGGGACTTCAGCAGTAAAAAGTGAACCAACTTCTACTTCAACTGTGGCCAAAGCTCAAGCACCGGCTCCTACTTCAGCTGCGGCTCCAGCTTCAGCCCCAATTAAGAGTGCTCATCCGGCAACTCCAGCCACCCCTGCGGCCGAAACTACCGTTCGTGTTGATACAAAGACACTTGACGTTATCATGAATATGGTTGGGGAATTAGTTTTGGTTCGTAATCGTTTAATGAGCATAAGTAATAATGTTAAAAACGATGAAGAGTTAGTAAAAGTAATTTCAAATCTTGATGTCGTTACGGCGGATTTACAAGGCGCAGTGATGAAGACCCGTATGCAACCGATTAAAAAGGTCTTCGGGCGTTTCCCTCGCGTTGTGCGCGACCTAGCTCGTAGCTTAGGTAAAAAGATCGAATTGGTAATGATCGGGGAAGATACAGACCTTGATAAGAACCTAGTCGATGCGTTAGCCGATCCAATGGTGCACTTAGTACGTAATTCATGTGACCATGGGGTGGAAACTCCTGACGTTAGACGGGCTGCCGGCAAACCTGAGACCGGGACTATTACCTTAAGTGCTTCACAGCAAGGTGATCATATTCTCCTTAAGATCATCGATGATGGGGCGGGTATGGATCCTAATAAGTTAAAGGATGTTGCCATCAAAAAGGGTATTTTGGATAAAGATGGGGCGCAGCGCATGAGTGATGCTGATGCCTACAATTTGATTTTTGCGCCAGGCTTCTCCACTAAAACCCAGATTTCAGATATTTCCGGCCGTGGGGTGGGGATGGACGTGGTTAAGACCAACATCACCAAACTCAATGGTTCTTTAAGAATTGATTCAGAAAAGGGTGTGGGTACTACCATCGAAATCAAGGTACCTCTAACTTTGGCTATTTTACCTGCCTTGATGGTTAAGGTTAGTAACCATGTCTTTGCCTTGCCTTTAACTTCAGTGAGCGAAATTTTTTACTTACCTCTTGATGGCATCAGAAATGTTGATGGCCAATCAACGATTATCATTCGTGATAAGGCTATTCCGTTATTCTTCTTGCAGGATTGGTTAACTAGATCATTACCAGGAGAAGACGATTCTGCATTACGTGTTCACCCTAAGGTTGGTCACGTAGTCTTAGTACAGCAAGGTAATGGCTCACAAGTAGCCTTTGTGGTGCAAGAGTTGATCGGCCAAGAAGAAGTGGTTATTAAGCCTCTTGATTCTTTGTTGCACGGAACTCCAGGGATGGCAGGCGCCACTGTAACATCAGATGGGGGGATTGCCTTAATCCTCGACGTGCCGAACTTATTGCGCGCTTACGCAAAGAAATACACAAGTAAACACGCTTCAACTTTACATAGTAGTCGTCCTATTGGTAGAGTTTAGTTCTTAGGTATGTAATTGTCTTGGGGAGTTGGCATGACGATTAGGGTTTTAATAGTTGACGATTCACGATTCTTTCGGAAACGTTTAGCAGAAATGATTGCTAGCGATCCCGAACTTGAACTCGCGGGCGAAGCGGAAAATGGCCGCGACGCCGTGCTGCGCGTTCGTGAACTCAAACCTGATCTGGTGACCATGGATGTGGAAATGCCGGTAATGAATGGCATTGAAGCAGTTCGAGAAATCATGAAAGTTTGCCCAACTCCTGTTTTAATGTTCTCCTCTTTAACTGAGCAAGGCGCTAAAGCTACTCTTGATGCCCTCGAAGCAGGGGCCATGGATTTTATGCCTAAGTGCTTTGATGATATCTTAAAAAATAAGAAAGAATCAGTAGAGGCACTTATAGGTAGAATGCGGGAGCTAGGCCGGGCAAAAGGCTCAATGCATCGTTTCCGGCCACATGCTCATACTTCTCAGGCCCATGCTAGTTTTAGTGGGCATTCGAGCGTAAGAACTGAACCGCGGAGCGCAAGTTTAGCTAGTGGGCTTAGCCCTAGCTCTACTCAGGGATTGGGGGCACGTGCTAGCTTAAGAACTACCACCTCGTTACGAGAAAACACCTTATTAAGAGATAAAGCTTCAATTGGGGCCGATTCTAGAACGACCACTTTTACTAAAAATGGTTTAGAGGCAACAAGTCGAACGAGCTCATTAGCGTCAAGATTAAATAGAATTACTTCGAGCGCCACGAGTCAAACTTTAGGCGCGGAAGGGTTGGCTTTGGCTAATACTACTAAAGACACCACGTCTATCTCTGAGCGCATGGCGGCGATTAGAACAAGGTTACATAGTCCGAATAAAACGTCGGCTAGAGGAGCTTCTGCGCTTACTAGTAATCTAAAAGAAAGTTTTAAAGAAAATGCTAAAGAAAGTTCTAAAGAAACAGTAAATGATAAGGCGCCAACTAGTCTTGCCTATAACCGCAAGTTTGCGGCGATATTTATTGGGAGCTCGACTGGGGGACCACTTGCGTTACAAACAGTGCTTACGGCCCTTCCGGCTGATTTACCGGTCCCGGTGGTAGTTGTGCAGCATATGCCAGGTAGTTTTACTGGTCCATTTGCGGAACGTTTAGATGAGCTATGTGCCTTAAAGGTCACAGAAGCTAAAGATGGCGACCAACTTGTTGCTGGCCATGTGTATGTGGCTCCTGGGGGGATGCAAATGCTTGTCGAATCAAGCATCGGCAATAAAGCTACATTAAAGATTGTCCCAAGTCCCGCTGGAATCAACTACAAACCTTGTGTGGATATTACCTTTGGGTCGGCAGCGCAAGCGTATCGTGGTAGAGTTCTCGCTAGCGTTTTAACGGGGATGGGAGCTGATGGGCGTAAAGGTTCAAGTCTTTTGCGCGCTCAAGGGGCGACGATTTTAGCTCAAAATGAAGAAACTTGTGTGATCTATGGGATGCCTAAGGCCGTCGTAGAAGCGGGGCTTGCAGATTATGTATTACCAATAGATGAGATTGCACCGCAAATGGTAGCTGAATTAACTAAGTAAAAATTTACTTAGTTAATTCAAGGGCCAAATACAAATAATTGGTAACGAGTTTAAACGTTAAAAGTTTAACTAAACCATGGCTTGCGAAAGCTAAAACGAGCAAAAGCTAAAAAGAGCAAAAGCTAAAAAGAGCAAAAGCTAAAAAGAGCAAATGCTTAAAAACAAAAGCTAAAAATTTAAACTATAATTTTAAAATTGAAGTTCAAAAGCAATTTTAAAATAAAAATTGCCCTTAAAATTCAATTTAGAATTATAGAATTTACCAAAAGTCGTAGGCGTTTAGGTGGTTTGATGTTAACTAGTCACCACAGTCTAGATTTAAGTTACTAAGCTATAAGCCAAACGTAACTTACCGAATTCATATTGAGGTTTTAGTTCGCATGTGACCTAAAATCTAAAGGCGAGGAAATACTTATGAACATGCTTGGGGTCTTATTGGCGGTCGGCTGTATCCTTGCGGGGATGATGATCGAAGGGTCGCATCCGAGCGCGCTTATCGATTTGCCAGCCTTTCTTATTGTAGTTGGTTCGGCTACTGGTTCGGGGTTAGTGCAGTTCCCGCCTAAAATCGTGTTGCAAACATTTATTAAATTGAAGTGGTTGATCGCACCACCACGCAACGATTTAATTTCTCAGGCTGAATTATTAGAAAACATGTTACAAGTGGCAAGACAACAAGGGTTGCTTGCACTTGAAAACCAACTATCCCAAATTGAAGATACCTTTACCCGCCAAGGGGTTCAAATGATTGTCGATGGGGTGGATAAAGAACAGCTCCAAGAAATCTTAGAAGCCTTAATTGAAAAAGAACAATATGAACTAGAACAACACGCCAAAGTGGTTGAAGCGATGGGCGGCTACTGCCCATGTATGGGGATTATCGGGGCGGTGCTTGGTCTTATTCACGCGATGGGGCTTTTGGATCAACCGGAAAAATTAGGTCCGGCTATTGCGGTGGCGTTTGTGGCGACTATTTACGGGGTAGGTTTGGCAAATATTGTGTTGCTCCCAGGGGGTAACCGTTTTAAAGCTATTAACCACGATATTGCTCAATTTAAGGAAATGACCATTGTTGGGTTAGTCTCTATTGCCAATGGGGAAAACACCATGCAGCTTAAACGTCGTTTAGCAGTCTTTACTGGTCAGGAATTGTAATTATTGGGGGAAGAGGAGTTTAAGCGTAGGGCTACTAAAAGCGCGAACGAGCTTTTAGGGGAAGCTTTAAAATTTGCGCGCCTGGCTAAAAGTAAGCATAGCTCTCTTTTAGCTAACACAAAAATAGTCCCCAAAAATAAATCATCGCCAATATGCTACTTGCTAAAGCAGACAAATTAACAGACGATTAAATAAAAATTTATTCACCGCATCTAGTAACTCTAAGCTACGAAAATGCTTATTTAAAGTCTAAAAATGGCCTTTAAGTAGACCTTAAATTAGAAGATGATGCGAATCTAGTAAATAACGGAATAACCTCATGGCTAAGAAACCTAAAATTCCCGAACATGAAAACATGGAACGCTGGATGGTGTCCTATGCGGATTTTATGACGCTACTTTTTGCCCTGTTTGTGGTGCTTTATGGCTTTGCTATGAATTCTAAAAATGAAGCTAATGCCATGGTTCAAGGGCTGATGGATAGCTTTTCACAAATGGGTCTTATTTCTACTACCACAGGGTTTGCGGATGATAAAAAAATCATTGCGACTGAATTTTTAACTACCGCCTTAGCGTCTTCAACCGTGGCCAATCCATCTTTAATTCAGCCTGAAAGCAAAGGTGGTGGGGGGATGCTCGATATGGGGCGTCCTAAAGACAATTCAGTAGGGCTTAAGAGTTCGGAGGTTAGCGGTGAAGAATCACGTAGTGACGTTGAAGAATCCATTAAAAGCGAACCTGGAAATTATCAAATGGGTGCTCCATTTGATACCATTCGTGACGACATTAACCGTTCGTTGGAGGATTTAGAATCTAAGGGCATGGTGACGGTAACCAAGCAAGAAAATTGGATCACCATTGAACTTAATGATGCTTTAGTTTTTGCGCCTTATAGTGCGTCAGTTTTAAATCGGGCGCAGCCAATTTTGGCTCGTATCGGAGAAATCTTAAAACCGTTATCAAATTACATCAGAGTACGTGGTTATACTGACAATGAACTAGTGCACGATGAAGTTTATGCGAACAATTGGTATTTAAGTGCGGCGCGCTCTATCAGTGTTATTGACGCTTTAGCTAAAGCTGGGATTGATCCACATCGCATGGCAATTGAAGCGTATGCGCAGTATGCACCATTCGTTTCTAATTCAACGGCTAAAGGCAGGTCTCGTAATCGCTGCGTGGTAATTGCAGTTTCTAAGTATGCGTTTAAACCAAAGAAGCTTTTAGTTTTACCGGATGATGAGGTTGACGTTTCAGGGGCTAACGGGGTTAAGAAAAAGGATCTCGAAAACCTTGAAGTGATGCGGACCAATGATGGTAGGTTAGTGGTCTACACACGTGAAGGCCAAGAAGCTTTAAAACAAAAAGAGGCGGAAAAGAAGGCTAATGAAGCTACGCCACAGGTAGGAGCTGAAGTGGAGGCGCCAAGCGCCACTTCTAGAGAGCCAAGCGCTATATCTACAGAAACTGATGCTACTTCGGCGGAAGCTAATGCTACTTCTCCCGCTACTTCTACGTCCTCAAATGAGGTGGCAAATTAAGGCTAAGGTTAATACCCTTGAGCACTTAAATTAAAAGCAAGCTTTAGCGTAAGTAACTCAAAGCACCATGATTAAACTCATAACTAAAGCTCCTAGTTATTATTAAACGCTAAGACCAAAGTCTTAGCATGAGCTTTAGATTAAAAACAGACAATGAATTATGAATAAGGATTATTAGGAGCCGTTATGATAGTTTGGACTGTCGCTAACCAAAAAGGCGGGGTTGGCAAGACTACTACGGTCATTACTTTAGCCGGTCTCATGGCAGCTGAAGGGATGAAAGTGCTGTTATTAGACATTGACCCGCACGCTTCATTAACTAGTTGTTTTGGGTATGATTCGGACGAACTTGAATATACGCTATACGATTTATTTGCGAGCACAGAGATTAGAAGTTCAGCTGCTAATTTACGCCAAGTTATTTTAAAAACCTCAAATGACAATATCTCGTTAATGCCAGGCTCCATTGCTTTAGCAACTTTGGATAAGACTTTTGCGGAAAACAACGGTGCAGGCTTAATTTTAAATGAAAGTTTAAGGTTGTTGGCCGGGGATTTTGATGCGGTGCTTATCGATTGTCCGCCGGTGCTTGGGGTGATGATGGTCAACGCTTTAGCAGCTAGCTCCTTGGTTATTGTACCGACCCAAACTGAATTCTTAGCCTTAAAAGGCTTGGAACGAATGATGAAGACTTTTGAGATCTTAAAAGACACCAAATCCAAACCGATTAAATACTTGGTGGTGCCGACTATGTTTGACCGCAGAACTAGAGCCTCACACCAAAGCTTAGAAACTATTGTCGGGGTTTATCAAGATGCCGTATGGCATAATGTTATTCCAGTGGATACCCACTTTAGAGATGCCAGTCAGCAACATGTGCCAGCTTCCGACCTATATCCAAACTCCAAAGGGGTTAAGGCTTACGGTGAGTTGTTAAAAGATCTTTTAGCGCAAGAGGGGATTGAACTATGAGTAAGCTTTCGCAGCGTCAAGCTATGGTTAGCTACTTTAATTCGCTCCTTACCAATGAGCCACAAAGTAATGACGTAAGTAAGGCGTCCTCATCTTTAGCTAAACCAAATGGAGCATCAGGGGATTTATCTTTAGGTGTGGCTCCGGCTATGGCTTTAGCTCCAGCTCCTCAAGAGCAAACGGCCACCAAGCCACTTGCGTTACGCGAAGATCGACGCGAAGAGCTCCAGACACTGTTAGCTACAGTGCCGGCTCATGAGGAGCTAACACAGACTACCACCCAAACTAAAACCTTAACTCAAGTGGCAGAGGTCGCTAAAACTACAACCGAAGTTAAGACTCAAGTTCAAACCCAAGTTCAAACGCCAGCTGCTACTTCACAAGTCCAAACAGCGGTAGAAACAGCAGTAGAAACTAAACCTCAAGTAGCTACTACCACGGCGACCTTGACGACTACAGCAAGTAAAGACGCAACTTTGTCTAAAGTACAACCCAAAGCGCAAACCCAAGCTCGGGCTGTATGGAAGAACTTAGAAACAGAAGCTCAATTTACAGCGCTCTTTTTTAAGGTAGCCGGGGTTACGTTAGCTGTGCCTCTAGTTAATCTGGGGGGGATTTTTGAGCCGGGAACAATTACGGCGTTATTTGGGAAACCAAAATGGTACATGGGGCTTATGTCTTTAGGTCAGGACAAGGTTTCAGTGGTAGATACCCAAAAGTGGATGCTACCAGATATTGAAAGCCCTCAAGAACGGGCTTATAAATATGTGATTATGCTTGATAAGTCTAAGTGGTGCATCGGGTGCGATGAACTTATTGGGACTAAGGTGGTAAGTCGAGACGCAATTAAATGGCGCGCTTTACCCGGGGCTAGACCGTGGTTAGCCGGTATTGTTAAAGATGAAATGTGTGCTTTAATTCATGTAACAGAACTCTTAAATATATTTAGGAGTGGTCTTGATATGTGCAAGGAATAACAATATTTAAAAGAGATTGCGCAGAAGGATTATTTGAGGCTACTTTTAAAGATATAATAAAAACTAGTATTTGCTTATTAAAACAATAACTTACCATGGACATGCCATGAATTTACCATGAACCGGTGGTTGGCCTTATTAGTTTAAGCTAAGTAGATTTTTTTATCAAAGGAAGGTGAAAATGACTGATATCAACAACGGCGTATCCGCTGACAGCAGTAATAAAGAAATTCTGCGCTGGGTGACTTTTCATCTGGGGAATGAAGTTTACGGGGTAAACGTAATGCAGGTTAAAGAAGTATTACGTTATACAGAAATTGCACCTGTACCTGGCTCTCCTGAATATGTCCTAGGGATTATTAATCTACGTGGTAACGTAGTGACTGTAATCGATACTAGAATGCGTTTTGGGCTTGAACATGCGCCTGTAACTGACAATTCACGTATCGTTATTATTGAAGCTGAAAAACAAGTAGTTGGGATCTTAGTGGATAGTGTGGCTGAAGTAGTTGATTTAAATTCTTCAGATATTGATCCGGCACCAAACATCGGCACCGAAGAAAGCGCTGAATTTATCAAATGCGGCGTTCCCCGTCAAGGAACACGGCCTTTACCTTGAACCTTCGCGAGGTCGCGGATGGCAAGCTCATATCCGAGATTGACTTCGATGCGATCGCTCGCGCCGAAGATGCGAAGACGAGATGGGCGCAGCACGCTTCCATGCGCCCGATATTCGCTGACGACGAATAAGGCGTGGGCGAGAAGAAGCATACTCCGCGGGGCGATCTTGCAGTAAACCGCAGGGCCTGGCACGACTATACCGTACTCGACAGGGTCGAGTGCGGTATTCAGTTGACTGGTACAGAGGTCAAATCCGTTCGCCGCGGAGGCGTGTCGTTGGCGGGATCCTATGGTGCTGTGCTGGGGAATGAGCTATGGCTGGTCGGGGCGGATATTTCCGCCTATGAGTTTGGAAATCGGTTTAATCACGACCCGAAGAGGAACCGCAAGTTGCTGGTTCATGCGAAGGAAGTTCGTGAACTGCGGATGAGGACGGAGGCGAAGGGGCTGACGCTTATACCAT
>OQVL01002805.1_pt1 | contig 10633 bp, 8 predicted proteins | sample 1691501 | NCBI WGS metagenome assembly OQVL01 (sample SAMN03418253, study PRJEB22391) | human gut metagenome | biome: human-gut; feature: organic feature; material: feces | host: Homo sapiens | place: Tanzania | collected 2013-01
CGTAGTCAGCAAGCGTCCTGTTATGTTCGCCATTAAACACTGCAGTCACCACAGGCAATTGCTTTATTTACCATAACAATCATGTTTGCCAGTTTGATTAATTCTACTAAAATCTGTGCCGTATAATTAACTAACGCAACCACCTGTCCCTGAGACAGATAACCGGCATCTACTTTCAGCGCACCAATCCAGATTAACGCAATTACTCCGGCATTGATAATCAGATAGGTAATCGGATTTGTAAGTGCGGAAACTCTTCCCACTACCATCTGGAACTTATTTAATGCCTGATTTTCTTCCGCAAATTTTTCCTTCTCCTGTTCCTGCTTATTAAAAGCACGCTGCACACGGACACCGGACAAATTCTCACGGGTTCTTCCTAACAGCTTATCAAGTGCCTCCTGAACACGACGGTACATCGGAATGCTGACAAACATCACACCGAAAATAACGATTGATAATAATGGAATGACAACTACAAAAACAAGCGCAGCCTTGACATCAATTGTAAACGCCATAACCATCGCGCCGAGCACTACAAACGGCGAACGCAAAAACAAACGCAGTGCCATATTAACGGCTGCCTGTAACTGGTTCGTATCACTTGTCAAACGGGTAATCAATGTAGAACTTCCTACCTGGTCAACATCTCCAAACGATAAGGACTGAATATGACGAAACAACGCCTGTCTCAGTCCGGCGGCAAATCCCACAGCTGCTTTCGCTGCAAAATACTGCGCCACAAGAGCAGCGGTCAAACCAACCGCTGCCAAAAGAACCAATATACCTCCCATCCATCCAATAAAACTATAGTCTCTGCTTCCGATTCCATGGTCAATAATTGCTGCCATAACAAGCGGTACAAATAATTCTAACGTCGCCTCAAACAATTTAAACAACGGGGCGAAAATACATTCTTTTTTGTATGAACGTAAAAACTTAAATAACTGCTTCACACTTTCCTCCTAGTGGTAAATTTTCGTCTCCCTGCATTGCTAACTGTGCTTTTACAAGTCGGTAGTAAATACCTCTCTTTGCAATCAGTTCTTCATGAGACCCCACTTCCGCAACACGATGTCCGTCAATTACAACAAGTCTGTCTGCAAGTTTTAGCGTCGAAAGACGATGCGCAATCGCAAAGGTAGTACGCCCCTTGGTCAAACGCTCCAATGCTTGTTGTATCATAAATTCGCTCTCCGTGTCAAGACTTGCCGTTGCTTCGTCTAAAATTAACAGTCTAGGTTCATTCAAAATTGCTCTCGCAATCGCAATCCGCTGTCTCTCTCCACCGGACAAACTGTGTCCTTTTTCTCCCACATATGTATTATAGCCATCCGGCGTCTGTGATATAAATTCATGCGCATTTGCCATTTTTGCCGCCATTATTACTTCTTCTAATGAGGCATCCGGTCTGGCAAAACGGATATTTTCAAGAATTGTCCCGGAAAATAAAAATGTCTCCTGTAACACCACACCAATTTGTGAATGAAAATAATCCGACTGGATTTCCTTTATATTATGCCCATCGACTAGCAATTTACCATCATCCACTTCGTAAAGACGCATAATCAAATTGATAATCGTAGACTTTCCGGTTCCGGATGCACCTACGATACCAATCATTTCCCCTTTCTTTATCGTAAGGTTCAAATCTTCCAAAACCGGCTGATACGATTTGTAACCAAACGAGGCATGCTCAAACCGGATTTCTCCTTCCACATCAAGGTGAATCGGCTCTTGCACATCCTCAATAAAAGGTTCCTGCGTCAAAATATCATTGATTCTTTCCATACTGCTAATCAGATTCATCAGTTCCCTCGGCATATTTGTCATCCAATTTAAGTACATATACAAAAGCTGTGTATATGTTACAAACTGTAGCAGTTCACCGGTCGTCATCCTGCCGCCTAATACATCCAATCCACCAAAATAAATCACAAGGAACACACCAGCTCCCATCAAAAGGCTTACCATCGGCATAAACACAGCCCAAAACACTTCATTTTTTGTCTGTACACGACAGAACTCATCCGTAAGCATATTGAATTTGTCTCGCTCACTTTCTTCTTTTCCATAGGATTTCACCACACGCATACCGGATATCACATCCTGCAAACTGCTGTTTACCTCATCACTCTTTTTAAACTGCAAATGAAACCGTCTGTGAATATTCTTTCGAAACGCATACGTCACAAATACTGCCGCCGGAATGAAAACAAACGCAAGCAGTGCAAGTTTTACATTGAGTAACACCATAAAAATAATATCACAGGCAAAAATAAAACAGACCGTAAACATATTACAGAAAGTTCGCTCCATAAATTCACGAATCTTTCCCGTATCAAAAACAATTCGGTTCATCAATTCGCCCGGTCTTCTGTCATTGATAAAATTCAGTGATAAAACCTGAATGTGGGAAAACAGCCGCTGCCGCAAATCTTTTGAAATAGTTGCTCCTAAAACCGTACAGTAATACGTTTTTAAAATGTTAATCACAACAATTCCGACGCTTAACAAAAACATGATGCCAAGGCAGATAAAAGCGGTTGAAATTCCACCCTCTCTGCGTTTCAAAACATCGTCCACCAAATGCTTTTGTATTTCCGGATTCAAGAGTGTCACAACGGCAGCCAGAATCATTAACACAATGATCCCCGCAAACTTTCTCTTATACGGTGCCGCCATTTTCAAAAAGCCTTTCCAGAACCCGCCCTCTTTGGAGCAGTGCGGACAATATTTCGTACCCGGTATCGCATGGTGGCATTTCGGACATATTTTCTCATATTCCGTACTGACTACCTCTTCCTCTCTGCCGGATGCCAGAATATGAATTCCTCTGGCAATGTAAGCATAACGCGATAAATGTCTCGCCGAATAATGAACAATGTGCTTTGGTACACCGTCAAAATTGATTACTAAAAGTCCGCCACCGATTTTTGCCTCTGCTTTTACATCGATACATTTGGAAACATCGTATTCTTGTTTGATACTGCCCTTTTCCACAACAAAAAGTCTGCGGTTTGTGACAATAAAATAGGAGTCTTCCAAAAAATTTCCGGCATCATCAATATCGACCGGAACCGCATAGTAAATGCGTTCGTTATCCGTAAGCGAAATAACCTGCTCTGCCTCTTTTGGCAGTTCATATCTTAAAATCATACTACTACCTCAAACTTTCTATCCTACAAGAACAAATCCAGTTTTCTTTGTTCCTTCTGCGAAAGAGCAAATACATCCCGTATCTCAAACCGGTTTTCATCCAAATCAGTGATGAGAAGACGGCAGTCACTTAACCGCACCACCGCATTACTTCCCATATTAATCGTAAAGCGACACTCCCCACGGTCGGTCATAACATGAAAATAGGCATAACCATACTCATCCTTGATATCCAGAATCTTCTGAATTACCGGGGTAAAATAATGAAGATTTAACTGCTCCAAAAGCATTTTTCTCGTTTTCTTATCTACCTCTTTGATATTTTTTATTACCCCAATTTCATGGGAGCGTTCTTCTACCGTCCGAATCGAAAGAAAAGAATCCGGCTCAGTAAATGGAAACAGACGAATCACCTGAATCCTGTCCCACTTCTTTCCCTCGTAAGAAAGAGATAAAAAGCCGCCCTCTGTTCTCTCAAAAACAGCATTGTCCTGATTCAGATAGTGAATTGCCGTCATTTCCTCGACTTCATTTTCCATATTTGTGATGACTTGATTTTCACTCATAACGATTCCCCTTTCAAAGCCAGTGATTTCGTCTGTAACTCCATCAGCTTATAATAAATTCCCTGTTTCTTTTCCAATTCCTTATGCGTACCCTCTTCGACGATTTTTCCACCATCAATTACAACTAAATGGTTCGCATCCCGCAGTGTGGAAAGACGGTGTGCAATGGACAATGTCGTCCTTCCCTTCACCAGATAATTGAGTGAATTTTGGATTGCTTTCTCGGTTTCCGTATCCACACTTGCCGTCGCTTCATCTAAAATCAAAATTTTCGGATTTGCTAAAATTGCTCTGGCAATCGAAATCCTCTGTTTTTCACCGCCCGACAGGTCTTTACCCGATGCTCCAATCACGGTATCATAACCATCCGGCATATTGGCGATAAATTCATGCGCACTTGCTAAAATTGCAGCCTGCACTACGTCCTCTCTCGTCGCCTCCGGATTCGCATAAGCGATGTTGTCCGCCACCGTTCCCATAAAAATATAAGTGTCCTGTGATACCATCGCCACATTTTTCCGTAAATCATGAAAAGCTAATTCCTTTACCGGAATACCATCCAGATAAATTTCTCCCTCATCCACATCATAAAGACGCGAAATCAAATTTACAAGCGTCGTTTTTCCGGCACCGGAACGCCCCACAATACCAAGCATTTCACCGGGATTTACATGAAGACTGATATCTTTCAAAACCGGATGATTTGTCTCGTAGCCAAAACTCACATGAGAAAGTGTAATTTCTCCCTTTGGAGTTTTAATCTGCTTCGGATTTTCCACTTCTTCAATCTCCGGAATGGCGTCCATAATTTCAAACATGCGCTGGGCAGCATTGATACTGTCCGACCACATCTGAAATACACGGGAAAAGAAATTCATCGGTCCGTTTAACTGCCCCACATAGCCAACAAACGTAATCAAAACACCAAGTTCCACGGTATGCGTATTCAGAAGCAGAATCACACCGACAATCCAAACCCAGATGTTTGAAATCTCCTGCACTAAATTATATAAAACCGTAAATTTATTATTATATTTTACAATGCGTATTTCCGCCTCTTTCAGGCGCTCATTTGGCGCTTTGAAACGCTCTTTTTCCTGCTTTTGCTGTCCGAAAGCTTTTACCACACGGGAGCCGGTCAAATTGTCATTGACACGGTTATTTACCGCACGCTCTGCCCGGTGGCGTCTGCCAAACAAACTCCACAATTTCGGCTTTAATTTCACGCTCATAAAAACTAACAGTGGCAGCAGAATACAGGCTACCAGTGCCATCTGCCAATTCAAACGGAACATAACCGTAAACGTAGCAAGAATGGTAAAGCCATGCACAAATATGTACGGAAATCCATCTAAGAAAAAGTCGGTCACACGGTTTGCATCACTTAACACACGTGTCATAAGTCCACCGGTCTGCTTGCTTGTAAAAAATCCAAGTGACAATCTTCCCATATTGGAAAATACATCCTGCTTCATGTCACGCACAGTCGCCGCGACAACCTGTGCCATCAAAGTTCCCTGTACAAGCTGGACGCCCTGCTGTACAAGTTTTGACAATACCATTCCAAGCCCAGCATCAAAAGAGCAAAACCATACCGCCCGATTTCACTTTGTGAAACTTTTCCCGGCAGAATCTCATCATATAATACCGTACCGCTTAAGTAAGGCCATACAAGATTCAATCCGGCTGCCAGAAAATAGCAGGCAAAAATAACAATAACCTTAAAACGGTACTGAAGAAAATATTTCATCGTTCTTCCAAAAATCGAACGCTTATTCATGCACTTCGGACAGATTTTTCTTTTTGGATCCGGGTACATCGTTCCACACTTTGGACAATACTGTGCTTTCTGCTCCTGAATATCCGCAGACGCTTCCACTTCTTCTGCTTCTTCTGGATATTTTTTTATCTTATTATAACTTTTACGAAACAAATTCATCTGTTCAAAATACAGATTTGTCAGTGCCGCTAATAAAAGTGGTTTGCCCTTATAATCAATTGTGACTAGATTTGTCGCGAGCTGCTTTTCCACTCTCATATGCGAAGTATCCGCCAAATCAAACCATTCCAGCATGTATTCTTTTTCATCCTCTGCATACTGCATATCTGCCGTTTTCGTTCCACGAAAATAACGAACCGTCATCTGTTCATGGCGGACTTGATGGCAACCGCACCGTCATCCTTCTCCTCGAAGAACCACAGCTGGCTGTCGCCGTTGACATACTCCCACTGGTGAAGATTTGCGCCGTTTACAACGCCCAGGCTGATGATGTCCAGCACCTTGCCCGACTTCTTGTTTGCGATTTTGTAGTACTTGCCGTCGATATGCGTAATCGACCACAGCTGCTGGTCTGCGCCGGTTGCCTCTGCCAGGCATACGGCTGCGCCGTTTTCGGTAGAAGCGTTTTCAGCCTCAATGACCTTGCCGCTGACCTTTGCTGCGATGGTGTACCATGCGCTTTTATCAAATGTCTGCATCATAAATGACACTCCTTGTCTCGGTACAGAAATATGTAAATTCTGCAATAAAGTATGAATCTCTTTTCGTGTATAGTATAGCACATGCAATGGGTTCAATCAATGTTTTCGCACCGTGAAAGACAGAAAATAGCAATTTTTTTCTGCGTTTTCGTGAAAAATGTTGAGGTTTTTCTAAAGAACACCGCGGCGTTTTGGTGGTTTTGGCGGGCGAAAAATGCGGCAAATTGACGGAAAATATGCATCGGATTGGGAAAGTGCGTGTGCTTGCTTTTCATGGTAACAAAAATGTGATATAATACAAAAGCAGAAAACGGCACATTTGTGCACAAAGCCCGCTCCGGATACAATCGGGCGGGATGGAGATCTGGAAGGGATGGGATTCATATTATGACAACTGCGACTATTTATACCATTGAGAGAGAGTTTGGCTCTGCCGGACATATCGTGGGCGAGCGTCTGGCAAAGATGCTGGGAATTCCGTTCTACGATTCCCAGATCGTGGATATGGCGGCGAAAAATGCCGGTGTCAGCCGTAAGATTTTCGAGGGATTTGACGAAAAGCCGACCAATAGCTTTTTGTACTCGCTGGTCATGGGAAGCTATACTGCGGCGGGCTCGATTACGCAGTCCTCTGACCTCAATATGAGCGATAAGCTGTTTGTCGAGGAAGCAAAAATTATCCGTGAAGCGGCGGAAAAGGGCCCGTGCGTTGTGGTAGGACGCTGCGGCAGTTATATTCTGCGCGAGCGTCCGGATGTTGTCCGCGTGTTCTGCACGGCGGATATGGAGTACCGCAAGCACCATGCCATTCATGACCTCGGCATGCCGGAAAAGCGCATTGAAGATGCGATTTCCAAGCGCGACAAAAAACGTGCAAGCTATTATAACTATTATACCGGCAAGCGTTGGAGCGATGCGTCCAGCTATGACCTGTGTGTCTCAACGAGCACCGCAGGCATTGACGGTGCGGTGGATACGATTCTCGCCTTTGGAGAAATGCTCGAGCGGCAGCGCGCACAGCGAAGCAAATAAACACCGAAAACAGCGCAAAAGAGGCAGGTTTCTTATGAATCCTGCCCCTGTTTTTTTGTGCATAAGTATGCTATACTGTCTAAACGATTTGTATTTTATTTTTTATTTTTTCAGAGAGGAGTGAACTTCTGTGCTGGAAGTATGGACGGAATGTGTGATGGACATTGTCAAGACCATTCCGATTCTCTTTGTTGTATATCTTGTCATCAGCTGGATGGAAACGCATATGGACGCCGTCACGCGTGTTGTCACGAGTACAGAGCCGGCAGGACCGGTCATCGGCGCACTGATTGGTGCGATTCCGCAGTGCGGCTTTTCTATGGGCTGCTCGGTGCTGTACTGCCGCGGATTTCTGGCGCCTGCCACGCTGATTGCCGTGTATTTGTCCACATCCGATGAGGCGATTCCGGTTTTATTCGCGGGCGGCTGCGGCTGGAAAGAAATTATTTTGCTCATTGCGGTGAAAATCGGCATTGCGATTGTCGCCGGTTATCTGTTTTATCTGTTCTGGTTCCGCAAGCACTGGAACATTGACGACTGGCCGGAGGACGATGAGCTGGACATGAATGAGGTCAATGCGAGCTGTTCCTGCTGCGGCGGCCAATCGCTGTGGCGCTCGGCGCTCATTCGCACGGCAAATACGACAGTTTTTCTCGTCATCACGATGTTGATTCTCAACACGATTATTTATCTGCTCGGTGCAGATTCGCTGGCGGCGATTTTGCTGCAAGGCTCTCGCCTGCAGCCGGTGCTGTGTGCGCTGATCGGATTGATTCCGGGCTGTGCCGTGTCGGTGCTGCTCGTGCAGCTGTTTACCGCAGGTACCATCAGCTTTGGCAGTGTCATTGCCGGACTTTCCGCCGGTGCGGGCTTTGGTTTTATTTTGCTGCTGCGCGAAGCGCCGCGCAAAAAATCCGCTTGGCAGATTATCGGCTGCACGTATGCGGCTGCCGTTGCGGCGGGACTACTGATAGATTGTATTATATAAACGATTGTTTATCAAACGATATCCCCCTATTTATTGAACGTTTTACAGGAGGTTTTTCATGCTTAGCGTTAATCATTTGAGCATTAACTTTGACGGAGAAAATCTGTTCTCTGATGTCAATCTGAAATTTACCGAGGGCAACTGCTATGGTGTCATCGGCGCGAACGGTGCGGGTAAGTCCACCTTCCTGCGCATGCTGTCCGGCGATTTGGAGCCGTCTACCGGTACGGTGGAGCTGGATCCGAAGCTGCGCATGTCGGTTCTGCGTCAGGATCATTTTGCCTTTGATGACTGCACGGTTGTAGACACGATTATTCAGGGCAACAAGCGCCTGTATGAAATCATGCAGGAAAAAGATGCGCTGTATGCCAAGGATCCGTTTACCGAGGAAGACGGCAACCGCGCCGCAGAGCTGGAAGCAGAATTTGCAGAGCTGGACGGCTGGAATGCAGATACCGAAGCGGCTCGCCTGCTGCAAGGTCTGGGACTCAAGGCAGACGACATTCTGTACAGCGGCATGAAGTACCGCACCGACGCAGAAAAGGTCAAGATTCTGCTGGCACAGGCGCTGTTTGGCAAGCCGGATATCATGCTGCTTGACGAGCCGACCAACCATTTGGACATTCATTCCATTGCATGGCTGGAAGATTTTCTGGCAGATTATGAGGGTACCGTCATCGTTGTATCGCATGACCGTCACTTCCTCAACAATGTCTGCACCCACATTGTTGATATCGACTACGGCAAGGTTCGCCTGTACGTCGGCAACTATGAGTTCTGGTACGAGTCTTCGCAGCTGGTACAGCGCACGCTCAACGACCAGAAAAAGAAGGCGGACGAAAAAATTAAGGAACTGCAGGAATTTATCCGCCGCTTCTCCGCAAACAAATCCAAGTCCAAGCAGGCAACCAGCCGCAAAAAGCTCATTGACAAGCTGACGGTTGACGAACTGCCGGCATCGTCGCGCCGGTATCCGTTTGTCGGTTTCCAGATGGACAGAGAGCCGGGCAAGGATATTTTGGAGGTCAAGGACATTTCCAAGACCATCGATGGCGAAAAGGTTCTCAATCATGTGTCGTTCCGCGTGGCGCGCGGTGATAAAATTGCGTTTGTCGGCAAGACCGAACAGGCAGCAACGACCTTGTTCCAGATTCTGATGGGCGAGATGGAGCCGGATGAAGGTAGCTTCAAGTGGGGCGTTTCCACCAGCCAGTCGTATTTCCCGAAGGACAACTCGGAGTTCTTTAACGGTCATACCGAGAATATGCTGGATTGGCTGGCTCCGTATTCGCAGACCGACACGCTGGAGACAACGCTGCGTTCGTTCTTGGGCAAGATGCTGTTTTCCGGCAACGATGTGTACAAGTCCGTCAATGTACTGTCCGGCGGCGAGAAGGTTCGCTGCATGCTGGCACGTATGATGCTGTTTGGTTCCAATGTGCTGGTTGTCGATCAGCCGACCAACCATCTGGATTTGGAGTCCATCACCGCAGTGAATAACGGTCTGATTGATTTTAAGGGCAATGTCCTGTTTGCATCGCATGACCATGAGTTCACGCAGACCATTGCCAACCGTATCATTGAAATCACAGAGGATGGCGTTTGGGATAAGCAGTGCACCTATGACGAATACCTCGAAATTCGAGGCTGATCATCAAAAAGAGGCAACAGCGCGCGCTGTTGCCTCTTATAGCTTGCGAATGAGAGCTTCATATGGTATCCTTAAATACGGCACTGCCACGAACGGTAGGCGGTTTGTCCTTTTTTGACAGAGGACAGACTTCTTTTGCCCTCTGATCTTAGGAGAGGAGGGATGCATCATGGTTACATATGAAGCGTTATTTGCTTATACCGCAGCCATTGTTGGTGTAATTTCTCTGACTGTTCAGATTATTGCTCTGGTCATTCAGCTGACAAAAAAGAAGTAACCGCCCAAGCCTGAGAAACTTGCGGTTACTTCACTGCAAACTTTGAGGGACAACCGTCTACTGGCGGTGCCTCTTATTATCTTGATTATAACATATTCTAGGGGTTTGTCAATTGATGGAGGGGATTATGGATTCTAAAAAACGAGTGCGTGTTATCGTACATGTTTTGCTGGTGATTGCCGTCATGGCGTTTATTTTTTCGCATTCGATGGCAAATCGCGCGCAGTCGACATTGGAAAGCATGGGTGTTTTTACATTTCTGACAAACATACTCGGAACCGTTGGACTGGGAGGCGGCAACTATGCAGCATCTCTGAGAGCCAACCACCTTGCACACGAGAAGGGCTACGCTTGCGAGTTCTATCTCGACGCAAAGGAAAAGAAATACATGGACGAGTGTGGTGCAGCCAACTTCTTCGGCATCAAGAACAACACATACGTCACACCGAAATCGACATCCATCCTCCCCTCAATCACAA
>OQVL01002806.1_pt1 | contig 10632 bp, 9 predicted proteins | sample 1691501 | NCBI WGS metagenome assembly OQVL01 (sample SAMN03418253, study PRJEB22391) | human gut metagenome | biome: human-gut; feature: organic feature; material: feces | host: Homo sapiens | place: Tanzania | collected 2013-01
GACTGCATATGCAGGTATATTGATCCGTATCATTTTGAAACGGATAATACTGTCTGGCACATTTTTCAGTTCAGTGAGCGAATGAACGAACACGGCGCGAGGGTTATGGCTATTAACGAATAAAGTTTGAAGAAAGAAAAGGAAGGAAACATAATGAATACCGAAAAAAGACTTGAGGAATTTAATAAGAAATATGCACCGCTTAGTATTATGGATTCGGAAGAAACGGGTTTTACCTTGTGCTTGACACAGAATGATCTTTCTTGGCATGAAGAGGCTTTCGATTTATACGGGGAAAAATCAGGTGATCCAAAGTATGACATTTACGGATTGAAAAATCACGGAAACGGGTACGAATGGGATGCAGCGTTTCGAGAGGCGTTTATTAAAGAGCCCGCCCTCAAGCTGGTTTCGTTTGACAGTGAGGCGCCACGGTGCATGAGGTCGATAAGGCGGCCGGGGGTGGCTACTATCACCTGGGCGCCCTTGCGCAGGGAGCGTATCTGGCTCTCGATGCTCGAACCGCCATATACGGCGAGCACGTGCAGATTGTCGATGTAGCGTGAATACTCTTTGAGGTCGCCGGCTATTTGCAGGCAGAGTTCGCGTGTGGGACTGAGTATGACGGCTTGTGTGGCACGGTTGTCGGGGTTGACCTTTTGCAACACGGGCAGGCCAAAGGCGGCTGTCTTGCCTGTGCCGGTCTGGGCAAGGGCTATGACATCGTTGCCTACGCCAAGGAGGTAGGGTATTACTTCTTCTTGTACGGGCATGGGGTGCTCGTAGCCCATTTCGCTGATGGCGCGGCGTATCTCGGCCGAAACGCCTAACTCTTCAAATGTTTTCAATGTGGGTGGGGTATGTTTAGGGGTGGTTCTAATTTCTGTTTTTAGAACCACCTTTAGTTGTTTTGTGTTACTTCAACTGTTTCAAATCATAGTACATAGGCACTGTGTCGCCTTCTGCTATGTTTACCAACTTTACAAAGCCATTCTCTTCATAAAATGGAACGGCTGCAACATAGGCATCTACCGTCAGAAACCGGCTTGCGGATAATGGCGATGTGGGGTTTATGGACATCTGCTTGATAGCAGACAGCAATGTTGTGCCCAAACCTTTGCGCTGGTGTTTCTTGGATATGGCTAAACGACCTATCTTTATAGCCGGATAACTTGAGAAATGCTTGCGGTGCGGAATGTTCTTTCTCAATTTCCGCCACAAGTTGTTTGGCACACTTTTTTGTGATATCTTATCGTTAAGCAGACTGAAAAAAGCTATTGTATCCGTATCGTCCTCTAAGACGAATGTGTTTGCTATCATTTGCTCATGATAGTAACAGGCATCGTCACAGAAAAAGCCGTTCAGATCGCTGTCTCCGCAATCGAACGGCTTAGTGGTTTCTATATCTTCAAGTTTTACTAACCGCATATGTCTCTGTACTCTACATTGTGAATGTTGCTATTTGCTTCATTTGCTCGTATGCGTCACGTATGCGGCTTTTCTCATCTTGTGACGCAGACTTTACATTGTCAATGGCATGAAGAAATCGCGCAGCATCTTCTCCATACAATACCGGAGTTTCTTTAATTGGTCGCGCCATATTCTTTTCGTTTTTACTCAAGTCTCGGATTTAGGTTCGCACGCCCTGAAAGGGCAACAGCATTTCCGAATCTATTTCAAGCTTTTGCCCTTTCAGGGCGTAAACTCATTGGATTTCGGTTACCCAGGGTGCCGTTTCGCTTGCCCTGGGCTAAGTGCTTTTGGTCTTTCAGGCCGTACCCGTCTATATCCGAAACTTTAGGTTTTATAATTGTTTCTCTGCTACGAGTTACAGCAATGATGCTTATCTGTCGCATAAATGATGCTCAGTCTATGCCGAACCGTAGCCCATTTTGTGCAAAAATGGTGCAAGGTGAGCGCAGAGACGCAAGTTTACTTGCAGTCTATGCCGAACCGTAGCCCATTTTGTGCAAAGATACTGAATATCAAGCACAATCGCAAGATTTTTCGTTTTTTTTGCTCTAAATGGAACTTTCATCGTTACCTGTCAAACGGACAAAGCTTCAGTTCTTCAGCCTGAAGCGGTTGCCGGGCAGGCGCTTGATGGCGTTGAGGTCTTCGAGGTCGAAGAGCACGTCGGTGAGGGCTGCGGGGGCAAGGCCTGTTTGGTAGGATATTTGGTCGGAACTGAGGGAGTCGGCGGTGCCGAGTGCATCGACTACCAACTGCTCGAGCGGCTTGTAGGAGGTGAAGAGCTGTGGCTCGACGGGCGCGGGGGCGGGCTGCCACTTGAGCAGGCGCACAATGTCGGACGCGGAGGTGACGAGCTCGGCCTGGCGGTCGGCTATGAGGCGGTTACAGCCCTCGGAGGCGGGGTCGGTGGTGCGGCCGGGCACTGCCATGACGGGGCGGCCGTAGCTGCGGGCTATGCGGGCTGTGACAAGGGAACCGCCATGGTGGGCGCTCTCAACAACGAGTGTGGCGGATGAGAGGCCGGCTACTATGCGGTTGCGCTGTATGAAACGGCCACGGTCGGGCGAGGTGCCGGTGAAGTACTCGGTAATGAGACCGCCATTGTGGGTCATCTGGCTGGCGGTGTCGCGGTGCAAACGGGGGTAGATGCGGTCGAGGCCGTGGGCCAGAACGGCGGCGGTGGGGAGGTGGCTCTCAAGGGCCGCACGGTGGGCATGTATGTCTACGCCATAGGCTAACCCGCTGATTATCAACACATCTGGAATGAGCAGTGCGAGGTCGCGAAGGAGGCTTTCGCACATCTGCTTGCCGTATTCGGTGACGTGGCGGGTGCCTACCACGCTGAGTATGTGGCGGCGGTTGAGGGTGCCTGTGCCGCAGTAGAATAGCTGCAGCGGGCGGTCGGTGACTTTGGGCTCGAGCAGACGCGTGGGGTAATTGGCGCTGGTGGTGGGTATGACTTGTATGTGATGCTGCTGGCAGAAGTCCATTTCGGCCTCGGCACGGGCTTGGGCTTGGTGCAGGACGGCGGTATCGGCACGCAGGGCGGCCCACTGGCTGTGGGTGGGACGGGTGTCGGCAAGGGCGGCGGCTGCGGTGCCATAGTGTGCCACAAGGGCAAGGGCTTGCGACTGGCTCAGACCTTGCAGGGCGCTGAGGGTGAGTGTGGCAAGGGCTTCGGCGGACTCGTCGGGGTGTGGGGCGATGGGGACTGACGGCATGGCGGCACTTACTTTGCGGGGGTTGTTACGTGGGGGTCGGGCACTATGAGGTCGAGCTCGGGGCATTGGCTGAGACGGCCGTTGACCAGGCAGACGGCTTCGACGGTTGACTTGAACACGGGGCGCATGTCGGGCAGACGGTAGAGGTCTTGCACGAATACGTATTTTATGCCTTCTTTTTTCAGACCGAGTTTGCTCACAAATTCGTCGCCGCTGCGCAGGGGGGTCTTGAAGCGCATTTGCATGCCGGCCACCACGGCGTCGATGCCGCGCTCGTGGAGTTCGGCAAAACTGACGCCACGCGAACGCAGAAACTCGTGGCGGGTGTGCTCGGTGTAGTGTTGGTAGTTGGCATTATTGACAATGCCCTGGAGGTCGCACTCGTAGTCGCGTACCTTGAAGTTGAGACTATAGATGTACATTGTAATTTTAGTTGAAGAGTTGAGGAGTTGAGGAGTTAAGGAGTTAGTTTATGAGTTGATGGGGTTGAGGAGTTAAGGAGTTGAAGAGTTGATGAGTTGATGAGTTGAAAAGTAAGTTTGCCAAGTTATTTAAGTTTCTTACTCAAGTTTCGGATTTAACAAGGGCGGGCTGAAGGCCCAATGAAGCACATAGCCCAGGGCAAGCAAAGCGACACCCTGGGTATCGCGTGTTGGAGCAGTCGCGCCCTGAAAGGGCAAAAGCTTTAAGCTATGGCGCAGTTCTTGAACAAAATACACATGCGATATTCCACTTTAAGACTGCGAATTTAGCTATCAAGTAAGAATAGCAACATAAAGGGTTAAGGCTTTTGCCCTTACAGGGCGCGACCGCTCCAACACGCGACACCCAGGGTGTCGCTTCGCTTGCCCTGGGCTATGTGCTACATTGGGCCTTCAGCCCGCCCTTGTTAAATCCGAAACTTAAGCTTCTTACCAATCCAACGTTAACACAACAAGCAGTGTAGCGCATGGCATGCTTACTCGTTAACTTCTCAACTCATCAACTTTTCAACTTGTTAACTCCCCCCCCCAATTCAGCTCCTGCCTTGCTTGAGATAGAGTGTGCCGAACTGGCAACGCAGGCAGTCCTTGCCGTCGCAGTAGTGCTGGCGCAGCTGTATGAGGGCCTGGCTGTCGGCAGCGTGGGCGGCCTTGATTCCGGCGCGCTCCCAGCAGCGGATTATGTAGTTGCGCTCGGCGGGCAACTGCTCGAGCAGGGTGAAGGCGCGCTCGGCCAGGTCTTCGTCCATGCGCTGGCGGCCACAGGCAAAGAGCAAGGGCGACACGGTGTTGATGAGCATCAGGTTGAGCGAGGAGGTTTGCAGGGTTTTGTCGCTCTCGCGACTTTCCTCGCCAAAGGCGTAATGGGTGCGCCAGTAGTTGGTGACGCCTATCCTGAACAGGGCACGCAGGGCATCGAGGCCCGACGTTTCGGTCAGCAACGAGAAGTCGGCACGGCGCTCGCTGTAGAGGCGGGCCAGTTGCGACAGGCGCACATGCGGAAAGTTCTGCGGACGCAAACGCCCGAAACGCCACTGTGCATGGCTGATGGGGGTGAGGCCGAACTTGTGCTGCAAAAATGCGTACTCCGACTTGAGACGCATATAATAGCTGTCGCGACGCTCGGCCTTGACGAGGGTGTCGTCGAGCAGTCCGGCCTGGCCCATAAAGAAGGCTTCGACCTGGAACACGTCGTCGCGGTGCTTGCCTATCTGCTGCGGGTCGATGGTGAGGGCCCACTGCTCAAAGGCTTGGGCATTGGTGCCGAACCCGAAATTGCGCGCAAGGGTGATGAAAAAGGCACGCTCCCAATCGCCGCCCGTGCGGTGCAGATATTGCTGCACACGGTCGGTCTTGCTCTCGAGCCGCTCTACCGTGAGGCGACTGAGCCAATTATGTACGGTGAGGGGAGGCACATGGGGTATGATGCGGTAGCAGGGCGGATAGGTTTCCTCATCTATCAGTGCCTGATAGTTGTGTTGCAGATAGTCGGGCACGCTGAGCACCATTTGCGGCAACTGCTTGTCGTCGGCTGTGCGCACCTCGGCATCGGCTGCCGACACGATGTGTAATACGACATTGTTGTAGGCCGCATCGGTGTCGTGATGGTGGCGGAACCAGTCGCTCGAACGCTCGTGCACCTCGACATTGCCGGCCCACAGCATGCCGTTTATTTTGACTTTTGCGTTGAAAAAGTCTGGGCCGGAGTTGACCAGGTTGTGCACGCCGGGGTCTATCACATCTACTGTTTGCCCGTCGGTGGTGGCAAGGGGCGCAAGGCCGTAGAGGCGATGCTGCCAAACGTAATGGAGCAGATATTCCATGAGTTGTTCCATATTGGTTAAACCAACAAAGGTAGGCTTTTTTTGAAATCCCGCAAACGGGGGAATGAGATAAATCAATAAAAACTCGTAATTTTGCCACAAATAATAATACAATCACAATACATGGAAACTGTATTTCACTACGACATCGTTGTTGTCGGTGCAGGCCATGCCGGTTGCGAGGCGGCAAGTGCCGCTGCACGCATGGGGGCCAAAACGTGCCTGGTGACAATGGACATGAACAAAATAGCGCAGATGAGCTGCAACCCTGCCGTGGGCGGTATTGCCAAAGGGCAGATTGTACGCGAGATTGATGCGCTCGGCGGACAAATGGGTGAGGTGACTGATGCCACGGCTATCCAGTTCCGCATGCTTAACCGCTCGAAGGGACCCGCCATGTGGAGCCCAAGGGCACAGTGCGACCGCGCACGCTTTATTACTGAATGGCGACACCGGCTCGAAAATACGCCTAACCTGAACATTTGGCAGGACGAGGTGACGGAGGTGATTGCCGAACACGGCGTGGTGAAAGGTGTGCGCACCATTTGGGGAGCCACGCTCATGGCACGTGCCGTGGTGATTACGGCGGGCACTTTTCTGCGCGGCTTGATGCACATTGGTCGCAAACAGGTGAGCGGCGGACGATGCGCCGAACCTGCTGCGACTTTCCTGACCGAAAGTATCAACAGACTGGGCATTCGCTCGGCACGCATGAAGACGGGAACGCCTGTGCGCATTGACAAACGTTCGGTGCATCTCGACGAAATGACCGTGCAGCCGGGCGAGACGGATTACCACCGATTTTCGTACATCAGTCCGATGCGCCCGCTGCCGCAACTGCCTTGCTGGACTACCGACACCAACGCCGAGGTGCACGAGGTGCTGCGTTCAGGATTGGCCGACTCCCCACTCTACAATGGCCAAATCAAGAGTATCGGCCCGCGTTACTGCCCGAGCATCGAAACCAAGCTTGTAACCTTCCCCGACCGTGACCACCACCCTTTGTTTCTTGAACCCGAGGGGGTGGAAACTAACGAGCTTTACCTGAATGGCTTTTCGTCGAGTCTGCCGATGAATGTGCAGATTGAGGCTCTTAAGCGCATACCGTGTTTCCGCGACATAGTGGTGTACCGTCCGGGCTATGCTATCGAATACGACTTTTTCGACCCCACACAGTTGCACCACTCTCTCGAGACTAAGGCTGTCAGCGGCTTGTTCTTCGCAGGACAGGTAAACGGCACCACCGGATATGAGGAGGCGGCGGGCCAAGGCTTGATGGCGGGTATCAATGCCGCACTCAAGTGCGCCGGAAGCGAGCCTTTCGTGCTCCACCGCGACGAGGCGTATATTGGCGTGCTCATCGACGACCTTGTGACAAAAGGTGTGGACGAGCCCTATCGTATGTTTACCTCGCGAGCCGAATACCGCATACTGCTGCGCCAGGACAATGCCGACATTCGCCTCACGCCTTATGCCGAAAAGTTTGGATTGGCCACAGCGGAACGTTTGCAGCGTTTTCACGCAAAGAAAGAGAAGATTGGCGAAATCATCGATTTCTGCAAGCAGTACCCCATCAAGCCAAACGACATCAACGCCTTTCTTGAAGAGGTGGGCACTACCCCACTCCAGCGCGGCTGCAAATTGTTCGACCTCATCAACCGTCCGCAGTTGTCGCTGCTAAAATTGGCTGATGTCATCGCACCATTCAAGGAGTTTCTCGCCGCCATCACTTCTGACGCTGAAGAAACGATTGAGGCGGCCGAAATAGAAATGAAATACCACGGCTACATAGCTCGCGAACGTGCCATGGCCGACAAGATGCAGCGCCTTGAGAATATCAAAATCCGCGGGCACTTCGATTACGACAGTATCACGCAGTTGAGCACTGAAGCACGCCAAAAGCTTACTTCAATCGACCCCGAGACACTTGCACAGGCCAGCCGCATTCCAGGCGTTTCACCAAGCGACATCAGCGTACTGCTTGTTTTGATGGGACGATAGGCGGTGCTTGACAGGACGGCGAACGGCGCACTTTTATTTCAAGGCCGCTCGCCGCTTGTTCTGCCCGCAGCTTACTTAAAGTAACGCTCTAACAGAATATCCCCGCACAGGCACTCAAACAGCCAAATACGGCCATTTTACCGCCGTTTAGTTCGCGTTCCACGTGAAACAAACAATACTAAAGCATATCAAAATCAGGAATTTCATGAATACAAAACTGCTTTTAGACAATCTCCGCACGGTATACGACTTTCCGAAGCCCGGCATACACTTCAAGGACGTTACCACACTGTTCAAAAATCCCGCGTGCATCGAAGAAATGGCGCAGGAGTTGGTGCGTATTTACCAAGACAAGGGCATTACAAAGGTAGTGGGCATTGAGAGCCGCGGCTTTGTAATGGGTGCCATTTTGGCCCAGAGACTCGGTGCCGGCTTTGTAATGGCGCGCAAACCCGGAAAGCTGCCAGCCGAAACACGCAAAGCCACCTACCTTAAAGAGTACGGCTACGACACCATCGAAATACACGCCGACGCCATCACCGCCGACGATGTGGTGTTGATACACGACGACCTGCTCGCCACCGGCGGTTCGATGCAAGCCGCATACGACCTTGTACAAGCGTTCAAACCGAAGCATACGTACATCAATTTCCTTATAGAATTGCAAATGGAAGGCCTTGAAGGACGCAAAGCCCTTGGCAAAGACCTTGACATTACAACACTACTCACCATCAACGAATGAATGCCGAGTTACAAACCTACCTCAAAGGCATCGTAAATAATCTGCCCGAAACACCGGGGTGCTACCAGTACCTCGATGATTCGGGCACTATCATTTACGTTGGAAAGGCCAAGAACCTGAAACGACGCGTCAGTTCATACTTCAACAAAGAGCAGCAGACGCGCAAAACGCGATTGCTCGTTACTCACATACGCGACATACGCTATGTGGTGGTAAAGACGGAGGCCGACGCCTTGCTGCTTGAAAACAACCTCATCAAGCGTTACAAGCCGCACTACAATGTACTGCTCAAAGACGATAAAACCTACCCTTCCATCGCCATCACCACCGAGTATCTGCCACGCATATTCAAAACACGGCAGCGTGGTAAACGCGGCGCAATATACTTTGGCCCCTACAGCCACGTGCCCACTCTCTATGCACTGCTCGACTTGTGCCGCGAGCTGTACCAACCGCGTCCGTGCCACACTCCCATGACCCGCGAGGGCGTTGAAAACGGCAAATACGACGTCTGCCTCGACTACCACATACACCGCTGCAAGGCTCCATGCGTGGGCAAGCAAAGCCACGACGACTACATGCGCTGCATTGAAGCCTGCAAGGAAATACTGAAAGGCAACACCGCCGATGTAGCCCGCAAAATGCGCGAAGAAATGATAGCCCTGGCCAACGAACTGCGCTTTGAGGAGGCACAAGAAATCAAGCGGCGGTACGACTTGATAGAGAGTTACCGCGCAAAGAGCGAGGTGGTGTCGAACGTGTTACACAATATTGACGTATTCAACATCGAGACCGAGGAAAAAACGGCCTACATCAACTATCTGCACGTAACCAACGGCTGCATCAACCAGGCTTTCACCTTTGAATACAAGAAAAAGCTCGACGAAACCGACGAAGAATTGCTCACGCTGGGCATTATCGAGATGCGCGAGCGCTACGCCAGCCAGTCGAAAGAGATTGTTGTGCCGTTCCACGTCGACTTGCCCGACGGCATGGTAGAGCAGACCGTGCCCCAGAAGGGTGATAAAAAGAAGCTGCTCGAACTGTCAAAGCTCAATGTCAAGCAATACAAATTCGACCGTCTGAAGCAAGCCGACAAGCTCAATCCCGAACAAAAGCAGACACGATTGATGAAGGAGATACAGCGCGACTTAGGTTTGCCCAAATTACCCCTTCACATCGAACTTTTCGACAACTCCAACATCAGCGGCGCCGATGCCGTGGCCGCTTGCGTCGTGTTTGAAAAGCTCAAACCCGCCAAAAGCGAATACCGCAAGTTCAACATCAAAACCGTGACCGGCCCCGACGATTACGCCTCGATGAAGGAAGTGGTGCGCCGCCGCTACACCCGTCTGAGCCAGGAAGGGCGCCCCCTGCCCGACCTCATCATAGCCGACGGCGGACGCGGACAAATGGAAATGATACGCGAGGTGGTTGAGGACGAGCTGGGACTCGAAATTCCCATAGCCGGCCTGGCCAAGGACGACCGCCACCGCACCCGTGAGATGCTCTACGGCTTTCCGCCCGCCATCATCGGCATCAAACCCGAGAGCCAGCTGTTCCGCACCCTCACACAGATGCAGGACGAGGTACACCGCTTCGCCATAAGTTTTCACCGCGACAAGCGCTCTAAGCGCCAGACAGCCTCCGAGCTCGACACCATAGCAGGCATAGGCCCCGCCACCAAGCAAGCCCTGCTCAAGCAGTTCAAGAGCGTCAAACGCGTAAAGGAGGCCACCCTGCCCGAGCTGCAAGCCCTGTTAGGCACAGCCCGCGGCGAAAAAATATACCACAATCTGCACACCAACGGATAAATAGACGTAACTTTGCCCACATGAGAGCAGTAATACAACGCGTGCAACACGCATCAGTCACCATCAACGGCCAAATAAAATCGGCCATATACCAAGGTTTCCTCATTCTGTTAGGCATTGAAGAGGCCGACAACCGCGACGACGCCGACTGGCTATGCCGCAAAATAAGCGCTCTGCGCGTGTTTGACGACGAAGGCGGGGTGATGAACCGCAGCCTGCAAGACATTGGCGGAGAAGCGCTCGTAGTAAGCCAATTCACCCTCATGGCCTCATACAAGAAGGGCAACCGCCCGTCGTACATACGCGCCGCCGGCCATGAGCACGCCATACCCCTTTACGAATACTTTTGCCAGGCACTCGAACAAGCCCTCGGCCGCCCCATCGGCACAGGCCAGTTTGGGGCCGACATGAAAGTCGAGCTGCTCAACGACGGCCCGGTAACCATCTGCATGGACACCAAAAACAAAGAATAAGTAGGTGTTCAAAATTATTTTTACATTGAAAGTGCGTTATCGAGTCGTAGATGTTTCCTTCGGGTGAGGGAGCATAGCGGGCTATGTGACCGAGGCCGAAGGG
>OQVL01002812.1_pt1 | contig 10628 bp, 10 predicted proteins | sample 1691501 | NCBI WGS metagenome assembly OQVL01 (sample SAMN03418253, study PRJEB22391) | human gut metagenome | biome: human-gut; feature: organic feature; material: feces | host: Homo sapiens | place: Tanzania | collected 2013-01
TTCCACCCCTTGGATAATATCTGTAGAAGAAAGCTGTTTTTCATCATAGGTTATCAATATAAGCATTATTTTTTCAAAAACGGCGGATAGCCGTCCAAGTCTCCTCTCATAAGTCTTGAAATAAGCAACGCCTGAACATACGGAACCAATCCCCATTGTATTTTTTCTTTCAAAAACTTCTAAAACACAATATGTGACATACAACAAAGGAAGCATAGCCCACGTATCGTGTATTGTATCTAAAAAAGGAGGACATATTATATTTGCAAATTACAATAAAACAGTAAATGCAGAAACAATATCACAAGAAAAAGCAGATGAAATAGGAAAGAAGTTTTTAGATGAACATGGATATAAAGATATGAAAGAAACATATTATTTAAAGCAAAATGGAATAGTAACAATAAATTATGCATATTCACAAACAACGTCCAGTGGAGAAAAAGTAGTAATTTATCCAGATTTAATAAAATTAAAAATTGCATTAGATGATGGAAGCGTGTTAGGAATAGAAACAACGGGATACTTAAATTCACATGAAACAAGAAAAATTGAAGAAAATATAATTACAAAAGAAAAGGCAAAGGAAGTGTTAAACAAAAAAATAAATATTGAAAGTGAAAATTTAGCAATAATTCCAACAAAATGGAAAACAGAAGTATTATGTTGGGAGTTTAAAGGAAAAGTAGAAGACAATGAATTTTTAGTTTATATAAATGCACAAACAGGAAAAGAGCAAGATATTTTAGTAATAGTGAATACACCAGATGGAACACTAACACATTAAAATAGAATATTTTTACGGATTTAGAAAGTACTTCTAGTATATAAAAAATAAAAAAATACAAACTAATAATAATCTTTTACAAGGAGGATAATAAAATGACAAAAAGAAAAATAATGTCTGAAAATTTAAAAGAGGAAATAGCAAAAGAACTAGGAGTATATGAACAGGTAAAACAAGATGGAAGCTGGGAAAATGTACCATCAAAAACTTGTGGCAACATGGTGTCAAAAGCAATAGAAATGGCAAATAGAAACACAAACAAATAGCAACAAACGAAAAAGGGAGCTGTAAAGCTCTCTTTTAAATTGACCTCTTTTAAATTTTAATATAAGCCAAGTATTTAACATTGCAAAAATAAAATAACTAGCATATAATAATAAAAAAGTTGGAGGACGAAAAAATGAATATACAAATAACAGTAAAAGATATAATAAATGTTACAAAAGGAAAACTCATATATGGAAATGAAAATGAAATATGTGAAAATTTTTCAAGAAATACGAAAGAAGTAAAACAAGGAGACATATACATAGGATTTAAAGGTGAGATATATGATGGAGGAGTATTCTATGAAGAAGCTTTTTCTAATGGAGCAAAAGGTTGCATTATTAATGAAATAGAAGGGTTGAAACTAAAAGAAGTAGAAAATAAATTTATAATACAAGTAGAAGATACAGTTAAAGCAATTGGACAAATAGCAAGATATAAAAGAGAAAAATATAATATACCAGTAATAGCTGTAACTGGAAGCGTTGGAAAAACTAGTACAAAAGACATTATAGCAAGTGTAGTATCACAAAAATATAAAACATTAAAAACACAAGCAAATTTAAATAACCATATAGGAATGCCACTTACAATATTAAGTTTAAAAGACCATGAAGCATTAGTAGTAGAAATGGGAATGAATCATTTTGGAGAATTAAGCTATTTAACAAATATTGCAAAACCAACAATTGCTGTAATTACAAATGTTGGCACAGCACATATAGGAAATTTGGGATCAAGAGAAAATATACTAAAAGCCAAATTAGAAATATTAGAAGGATTACCCAAAGATGGAGTCGTTATAATTAATAATGATAATGATTTATTACATAAATGGCAGTTGGAGAACAAAAAATACAATGTTATAACTTATGGAATAAATAACAATAGTAAGTATGTTGCAAAAGAAATAAAATATACTACTACAGGAAGTGAATATCAATTAAATGGAAAAGAAAGTATCAAAGTGCCTGTTGGGGGAGAAGCTTTTGTATATAACAGTCTAGCCGCAATCAGTGTTGGAGAACTGTTAAATATACCAATAGAAAAAATACAAGTAGGAATAAAAAATTTTGAGCTTACAAAAATGAGGTTAGATGTTCAAAAAAGTAGCAAAGGTTATACAATAATAAATGATTGTTATAATGCAAATTATGATTCTATGAAGTCAGCAATAGAATATCTAAACTCATCAAAAGGAAATAGAAAAATAGCAGTTTTAGGAGATATGCTAGAACTTGGAGAGTTCTCTCAAGAGTTACATAAAAAAGTTGGAGAAGAGGTTGCTAAAAATAAAATAGATATATTAATTACAGTTGGAAAAGAAGCAAATAATATTGCCGAAACAGCGAAGAAAAATGGAATTAATACTACATACATGTTTGAAAATAACCAAAAGGCTATAACTAAATTGAAAGAAATATTAGAACCGAAAGATGTTGTTTTAGTTAAAGCGTCAAATTCTATGAATTTTAAAGAAATAGTTTCAAATATATTATAATAAAATCTAAATAAAAAAGAGGAAAAGTAATGGAATTAATAGAACAAATAAAAAAAGATTTAAAAGAAATATTATCTGAAAGAAGATATATACATTCACTAGGAGTAATGGAAATGGCAGGAAAACTTGCTAAAATTCATAACGAAGATATTGAAACTACAAAAATAGCAGGATTACTCCATGATATTGCAAAAGAAATGCCAAAAGAAGAAATGCTAAAATATGTAAAAGAAAACAACATAGAGACAAACAAAATAGAGAGAATTAATACAGCAATATTACATGGGAAAATTGGTGCAGATATAGCTAGAAAAAGATATGGAGTAAGTAAGCAAATTCAGGATGCAATAAAATATCACACAACAACAAGTCCAGAAATGGATACATTAGCAAAAATAGTGTATGTGGCAGACAAAATAGAAATGAACAGAAAGTCAGAAGATTATGATATAGAATATGAAAGAAAGCTAGCAAAAAAAGATTTAGACGCAGTAATAATTTATATAATAGATGCCAATATAAAATCCTTAATAGACAAGAATAAATTAATAGAGGAAGAAAGTGTGAAAACAAGAAATAGCTTGATGATAAAGAAATTAGAAAACTAATTGCCCGTCAAGAACAAAGACAAACGCAAATTGAATAAAGAAAAGTAATTTTGATTGTTTATTAAATTTATATTTTTTGTATTCCAATAATTACATATATGTGATATAATACAAACACCAAAGTATTGGAGGATGTCAAATGATTTTTAAAGATTATTATAAAATATTAGGATTAGACACAAATAAAGTTAATGTTGAAGATATAAAAATAGCATATAGAGAGCAGGCTAAAAGATATCATCCAGATGTAAACATTGGAGATATCAAAGCCGAAGAGAGATTTAAAGATATAAATGAAGCGTATAAAACGCTATTAAATCCATCATTGAGAAAAAAATACGACAGAATGTGGAATTCTTATATAGGAAAGAAGAAAAATAAAGAAGCAAAAAGCAACAAAGAGAAGACTACATCTCCAAGAGAAATATTAAATATAATATTAGGAGTGGAAAAAGAAAACGAAAAAGAAGAAATTTCAAGAACTAAAAAAACAAAGATGCCAATACAAGGGGAAAATGTAGAGACATCAATTCCAATCTCTATTATAGAAGGATTTTTTGGACTAAAGAAAACAATATCTTTAAGAACCGTAAATGGCAAAATGAAAAATTTTGAAATAAATATTCCGGCGGGAATAAGAGATGGAGAGAAGATTAGACTAATAGGACAAGGAAAGCCAGGAGAAAACGGTGGAAAAAATGGAGACTTATTAATCAAAATCAATATAAAAGAAGATAAAAAATATAAACTAATTGGTTCAGATATATACACTGAACTAAATATTAGCCCTTGGGAAGCGGTACTTGGAACAAAGGTAAATATTGATGCCATAGATGAAACAATTGGAGTATATGTCCCTCAAGGTATAGAGACAGGAGAAGAAATACAAATAGAGAATAAAGGGTATAAAGATATAAAAACAGGAAGAGGAAAGTTCATTATAACAGTAAAAATAATGGTTCCAAAGACTCTTTCAGAAAAAGAAAAGGATTTATATAAAGAAATGAAAAAGATTTCAAAATTCAACCCAAGAGATATATAAAACACATTCTATAGTTGTAAAATATAGACATATTCTACAAAACACAAGAGACAAAAACCTGAAATATAGAAAACACAAAGAGTTTGACAAAAGGTAAACATAAAATTAATATTGACATATTCTTATAAATGATGTATAATATAAGAGTATGCAGAAGAAAAGATATGGAAAATATTCCATATTAGAAAGAGGTGTAAAAATGGACCAAATACAGGGAAAACACTTTAGTATAACTGATCCACACAATGTAAGCACAGTAATCTATCAAATTAATAAAACAGAAAAAGAATTTACTTTAAAAATCAAAGAGAAAAGTAAAATAAAAACCAATTCAAAAAAGAAAAATTTAAATATTAAAGATGTAGTTAATAAATATAAAAATGATAACTCAATGATTGGAATAGATGTATCCGCATGGCAAAATGAAATAGATTTTAATAAAGTAAAAGAAGATAATGTAGAATTTGTAATGATTAGAATCGGTTATGGATATAATAAAGATGGTGAAATAATAATAGATAAACAATTCTATAATAATTTTAGAAAAGCAAAAGAAGCAAATTTAAAAATCGGTTTATACTTTTATTCTTATGCTAAAAATATAGAAGAAGCAAAAAATCAAGCAGATTGGATAGTGACAACAATAAAAAAAGAAAAGCTCGACCTACCAATCGCATTTGATTTTGAAGATTGGAATAATTTTAATGATTATAATTTAAGTTTAACAGATTTAAATATGATCGCAGATACATTTATGAATAGACTAGAAGAATATGGTTACAAATCAATGCTTTATGGTAGTTATTACTACCTACAAAATATATGGGATGTGCAAAATAAAAATATATGGCTAGCTCATTATTCAAATAAAACTGATTATCCAAATGATTATCAAATATGGCAATTATCTAATATAGGCAAAGTTAATGGGATAAATACCGATGTAGATATAAATGTATTATATAGGTAAAAAAAAGAAATGACACAAAATCATTTCTTTTCTAATGTATTCATAATATATGGTACCATCTGCATCTTTCTAGAAACAACATTCTTAAGCGCAACACCTTCATATACATTCTCAAGACTATAACTTTCTTTAATAATATCTTCTGCTTTACTGTTATATATTACATATGATAAATTTTGAAAAATATCAGTTATAAATAAAGTTACAACTTTTAATTTTTCATTTTCAGCAACTTCATCCAAATAACTCACAAGTCCCTTCATTTTTTTATTTATATAATCAAAGTCACTTGTAAGAACTTGACCTATCGCAAAGCTATAATCTCCAGCTTTAAATGATTTATAATCTTTATGAAGTAAATTATCAAATGATAATCCTTTTACACTCATACCATGTTTTAACATATCCATACCATAATCTTTATATTTAATTTTAGCAATTCTAGAAAGATTAATAAGAGCATCTGTGTCTCTTATAGTGGTAGTTGGTGATGTTAACAAAAGAGTATCAGATATAATCGCAGAAGCCATTAGCCCAGCAATATGTGGTGGTATCTCAATATCATTTTCTTTAAATAAATCATAAATAATAGTATTAACACATCCAGTTCTAGAATTTCTAAAATTAATTGGATTCTTAGTATTGATATCACCTATATTATGATGGTCTACTACCTCTAATATTTCTGCTTCATCAAGTCCATCAACGCTTTGTGACGAATTATTATGATCAACTAATATTACTTGTTTTTTAACAGCATCAGCACTATCTGTTAATGTAAGTAATCCCGTACACTCACTTTTACTATTAATAATCGGATAATTTGAATGCTTTAATTTTTTACTCTCAATCATAAAATCAGATAAGTAATCCACTTCATTAAAAGTAACAGAAGAATACTTAATCATATCTTTAATATAATTAGATAATGAGATTAATTTAGCAACTTCATATGCAGTATATGGAGTAGAAATAATATTTACTTTATTCTTTCTTGCTTTACTTAATATTTCATTTGAAAGTTCAAGATTTCCTACTACTATTATTAGTTTAACCTTATTTTCAATTGCATATTCAAGTATAACTTTTCTATCTCCTACTATTAATATAGAGTTACTATCAAGTTCTACCTTATCTAAAAATGTTTCTTTCCCAAATGTAGCTGCTAAAACTCTACCAGATATTTCTTTATCATATTTTAATACTTTGTTTCCTCTTAATACATTTAACAAGTTACCATAAGATGTATTAATTTTATGATAATCTCCATTTACTATTTCTCTAGCAAGTTCTTTTAATGATACATATCCATAATATTTATTTTTGTTTTCTACTATTGGCAGTCCCGTTAAATTATACTTACTCATATAATCCATAGCGTCCTTTATAGATGAGTTTTTATCAATAAAACACTCTTTATGATAAGAAACATCTTTTATTTGAAGTTTAACATCATTTAAAAACGTCGGTACCTTAACTTTAAAATAATCTAATGCATATTTAGTTTCAGAATTAACATTACCAAGTACACAAGGGATTGTATTAAACCCTAATTGATTCTTCAAATATGATAGTGCAATCGCACCACACACTGAATCAGTATCAGGATTTTTATGTCCAAATATATATATAGGTTTATTATTCATTTTATCCCCTCCATCAAATATTTGTAATAATACCACTTTTCGTAGGAAAAATAAAGGTTTTTTAATTAATTTCTATCAATTCATATTCAGTTGAACCTACACCTAATGCACAAGAGGCTTCAATTGTATGCAATCCATTTCTTGATTCCACTCTTTCTATAAAATGCTTCTTTCCTTCATCAGAACTATTATATATTAAATCAATACAAGCTTTATCTATTGCTACAGGATCAGTTGAAGCAAGAATCCCTATATCTTTCATACATGGGTCTTCAGCTTTAGCACAACAATCGCAATCAACTGATAAGTTTGCCATAACATTTATATATACAATGCTTCCTCTAAAATATTTAACTACACTACTAGCTGCATCAGCCATGGATTCTAAAAACTTTTCCTGCGGAGCAATATTATCCCACAGTTTTTCTTGTTCAAATATTTTACCAGCAGAATGAATATAACACTTTCCTTTACTAGAAGCCATTCCAATAGATAATTGTTTTAAAGCACCACCATATCCACCCATAGGATGTCCTTTAAAATGTGATAAAACTAACATAGAATCATAATTTATAATATTTTTCCCTAAATAGTTTTTCTTGATTACCTTTCCATTTGGTATATCAAGCTCAAGATCTGGTCCTTCAGCATCAAGTAAATCAACATCATAATATTTACTCCATCCATGATCACTTAATAATTTTTTATGCTTTTCAGTAGTATTTCTCGAACCTGAATATGCAGTATTACATTCAACAACAGTTCCTCCTAAATAAGTAATTATATCTTTATAAAATATAGGCTTTAAGTAATTTTGATTTCCCTCTTCACCAGAATGCACTTTAATAGCAATTTTCCCTTTTAACTCTTTACCTACAATATTATATAAATCTAGTACGGTTTTTGAACTAATTTTTTTGCTAAAATAAACTTTTGATTTCATATTATCTCTCCCTTTCATTTTTTTCTATTGTATTATATATTCCATCTAAATATTTTTCCCTATAATTTAGATAATCAGATGTATATTTCTTAATAAGTTTTAGAGATTTAATATCAACATCTTTATAATCAGATATTTCTTTATCTATAGATAAAATCATATTCATAAACTTATCAGAACCATTTTTTAATGTCCTTACAATAGATACAAGTGCCATAGCTCCAGAAGCTTCATCCAATTTAACTTTTTCTTTAGCTTGTTCAAGTAAATCATAAATATATTCATCATATACACCAACATCACTATCTAACATTTCCCTATATAAGTTATCTATTTCTTGACTTACATTTTTTTCACTCTCAAGAATCTTATCAACAATTAAATCAATAGAGGTTGTGTCTTTGCCAAAAGTCTGCGATAAATGCTCCAAATATTTTTTTGCTTGACTTTCTGCTTTTCCAATATCAAGTTTGTAAGAAGGTTCAGAAATACTTATTACCTCTTGCTCAGTAAGCTGAGCACTCTTTATATAATCAGATTTTATTTTGCCAGTAGAGCCAGGAACATCATAAGCAGAAAGATTCTTTGCTATGTTTTCCTCTTGTATTAATGAAGTAGAATACATTCCTCCACCATCAGTTGAAAAAACATATTTTATATCGTTTCTATCATAATATTCAATTGGTATTTTTGATAAATCACTTATGTGACTTAATGCATAATTAGAACTAACATTAAATTCAACTATACAATCAAATTCTTTTAAAAGTTCAATTAATTCAGGAGTTTGTTCTATATTAACAGCATGCCCTATTCTAATTCTAGGTGGTGGTACTATTCCAAATGATACCCCAAACATTTTTTTATAAGCAGTGTTCAATTTTGTTTTAACCCTTTTAAGTGATAATAATGTCTTATAAACATTATCAGTAGTATCTTTAAATTCACCAGCATGAAATCTAAGTACACTATTAGGATACATATGTAGTACAGGAATTATCCATTCTAAAGATTCTTCAAAAGCTTTAGAAGTTTCATCATTAAATTTACTTTCTAATCCTACTATGTCAACCCCTACAACAACATTATCTTTCAAAAGTTCAAATAATTCAGAAGAAGCTTCTTTAAAACTACTAACATCCTTATTTCTATCAATACTCATTAATAATTTAAAATTAGGATGTTCACTATTTTTATATTCATCACTTAAATATTTCAATGTACTAAATGTAGAAAAACTTATTTCTGAATATTCAATACCCTCATTTTTTAATTTATTTAGTGATGTCTCTAATAGTATAGAATACATTTTACTTAATTTTAAAGAAGAAGATTTATGCTTTAAATTGTTTATACTACACTTAATTTGTCCAACTTCTTTCTTAAGTTCATTTGCTTTTCTATTTAACTCGTTTTTATTTTTACCATTAGTTTCTTTAGAAGACTTTTTTCTTAATTTAGAAATCTCTTCTTCTAATAGTTCTATTCTTTCTAAATATTTAATTTTTTCATTTTCAATACTAGATAAATCAACATCTAATAATTTTGAACATCTACTAAGTAAAATATTTCTGTTTTTATTTACAGTTAACAAGTCATCAAAAGTAGTTCTTTTTGTCAAATCTAACTTAAGAGCTTTTATCACATTATCCTTATAGCCGAAATTAATTAACTCTTCTAATGAATACTCCTCTTCAGAACTAAAATCTAACTCCCCATTCCTAATAGGAAATTTAAGATGAAAAGCATCAAGTAAATATACAAATTCTTCAGCTGATAATATTTCAATTAAATGAGTATGTAGTTCAGTCTTTAACTTTTGTGTATCAGACCATCTAAACCTATTTAATCTTCTAGCATTAGACATTTGTTCTTTTACTTTTTCTTTTACAGAAACAAAATAATTGCTAGAAGCATCTTTAACATTTAAAAAATTATATATAGATGATAATACCCTAATTTCAGTAGAAGTTATTTTAGATTTATATATTATTTTTCCATCTCTAATCTCACATATTTTTTTATTTCCTAATGTGATAATAGTTTTATTTTTACGAGTAACCACATTAATAAAAGAATTTAAAAAATCTAAACTTGAATCACTAAATGAAATAGTAATTTCATTATCATTTAAATTTATATACATTATTATATTTTGATCATTAATCTTTATTTTTAGCATGATAACTACTCCTAAATTGTATACTATATAACAATTATAACACAATTTCTTTATTTTTGAGATTATTTTTGCTATAATTACATAGTGATTGAGATGAAATATGATAAAGAATTTTTACAATATATAAATGAGATACTAAAATCAAAAGAATTTCAAAAAAGGAAAAAGTATCCTCACCATGAAAACCAAAGCGTTTATGATCATTCTTTAGAAGTAGCATATAAATCATACTTATATGCTAAAAAGCATAATCTTAATTGTAAGGATATAAGTATAGGTGGTTTATTACATGACTTTTATTATAAACCATGGCAAAACAGTGGAATTAAAAAATCATTTTTCAAAATGCATGGATTTGTTCATGCTAAAGAAGCGCTTGAAAACTCATTAAAACATTTTCCAAATTTAGTTAATGATAGAGTCGCAGATATAATATTAAGGCATATGTTTCCACTTAACATAATACCACCAAAATATAAAGAATCTTGGGTTGTTACAATGGTAGATAAATTTTGTTCATTAGAAGTGTTAAAACATCCAAAAAGTTATCCTAAATATTTGGGATTTAATAAAAAGAAGGAGTAATTATGGAAATAGTAAAAATATATTTTTTAATATTTATTATTTATTCTATGACAGGTTGGTTATTAGAAGTAATATCAACTTACCCAGATACAAAATG
>OQVL01002813.1_pt1 | contig 10627 bp, 6 predicted proteins | sample 1691501 | NCBI WGS metagenome assembly OQVL01 (sample SAMN03418253, study PRJEB22391) | human gut metagenome | biome: human-gut; feature: organic feature; material: feces | host: Homo sapiens | place: Tanzania | collected 2013-01
TTCTTTGAAATCTCACCGCTCTGTTTTGTAAAATCATCCTTGAGAACGGCATATGCCATAAGTGAGCCGGCATCATTTGACGATGAACCGCCTGTAAGTCCCATAAGGCTTGACGAGTTGCCCGCCATCACACCTACGGTTTCATACACCGACAACAGCAAGCCGCTGTGGATAGCATGGTCTGTAGCACCGCTGGCTGCAGGCAAGACGATGCATACGCCTAACGGGTGGCTGACCCCTCTTATGTCGGAACAGGGCACGCAGACCCCTCCTGAGAACATCACTGTATTCTGGAATGCTGGAGTTACAGCATACGGTCCGGACAATCTGAATTCCGGAGATGTACCATTCCAGACAGGCGTCCGCCGCAATGAGTTTGTGGCGTGCGACATGTCGAACCGCGATGCCGCAATGAAGACCTGCAAGGTTGGCTCGTATTCAGTAAATGTTTACTGCCAGGTTTATCCCAACGCCTATAACGAATCGGCAAAAGCAAAATACAATGCGTCTGAAGACAAATACGAATTTGAGATAAAGCCGCGCCCCGTAAAGATTATGCTCACCCCTTCCGTTAAGGACGTGAACATAACGAAGGGCACGAAGATAAACATGCAGAACCGCTTTGAGGTTATCGGAGTATATGTGCCGGAAATCGACGATACGAAATTAAATAAGGACAAAGGTGAGCGGTATGAGCTTCGCCATAATTCGGAAGCAGCCGACTTCGGATGCGAATACACCATAAAGTTCAAAAGAGGAGATGTACAAATAGACAATTATCCTTATGACGACGCAGACCATCATATCGTAGTAGATAAAGACGGGAACAGAATCAGCGACCCCGACAGCTACAATGGCGAAAAGTGGGACATATACTGGTCTGTAAAGGGTCATAATACTGATTCGAACTGGACTCTGACGTTCCTCAAGACGGGAAATGTCGACCTTACCTATTCCATGTATCCATACAATATTGGATATTTCGAGGATGGCACAGGAACTACAACCGTAAACGAGACCTTCAACATTCAGGATAAGGTAACTCCTACCATCACAGTCACTCCGGACCCAATCATCATCTACACGAGCGACAAGGACTTCCCTACGCAACCTAACATTACGGTGACTGACGGTTTGGGAAATGACATAGAGAAATATTATGATCTGAAGCTTTCTGACGAATCAAAGAAGAAGTTAGAGGAAGCAGGAATAACCATTGACGAGAAAGGCGACTTCATTATCTCTAAAAAACCTGTAAATGGCGACTATTCAGACCTTACATTCATAGCTACTCCAAAAGAAGAATATAAGGACAAATACAATGAGGGCAAGACTACATTCAGAATCATTGTAAAGGATCTTGGTCAGGAGCAGCGCTTCTCTTGGGCTGTATTCGACAAAAACGGAAACCACATCGGTACCAGCAAGGACAACATTCCTGCCGACGACCACGTTCACGGCAAGCTCGTACTTACTGGTGCCGGCGTAGTGAACGGAGGTTATACTATCGATGCCATCCCGGGACTCACGGTGCAGTTCGGAAAGCTTGCAGAGGCTACAGGCGACAGTGCGACTGTGGAAGACCCATGGATTGCCAAGGCAAGTGCGGAAGACAACAACAAGGTTGTTATATACGGCGACCCTGTAGAAATTGACCGCAAGACAGGACTGCCTGTAGACGGCACCTTCTATATCCTAACTCCGCGCACCAACGGATTCCTCACCATCGACGCTAAGTTCAAGGGTGGCAACAATATCGTGCTTACGGATGCCAAGGGCAAGGAGAAGCAGTATATCGACAAGAAGGCGACGGAGAAGAAGCCTGTGCAGTTCCGTTATCCTATCTTTGCAAACACCACATACTACCTGTATAACGAGGGCGACGCTGACTCTTACGAGCCTCTGAAGATACACGGTATCAGCTTCGAGCCGGGCTTCATCACCCTGCGCAACGATATGAAGCCTATCGAAAGTGCTACAGCCTACGCCAACGGCTATGCCGGAGCACTGCCTACATTGACAAGCAGCACCACGGCAGTGGATGAGTTCGTGGCTTACAATATCACGGGTAATCTGAACTCCGGCGAAAATATCGCTGACTATGCTGAGATAAGCAAGGAATATGGTACGGTAACTACCAAGTCGAAGGGTACAAACAGCAAGTTCACTAACGGTACAAAGTTCATTGAACATCATGGCGCTCTAAACCTCAAGGAAGACTACATGAAGGTTTACGCCGAGGTTAAGTCGGCATACAAAGGCTCTACTATAAAGAAGGTGCCTGCCTACGACCTCTATATCGGCGACATTCCTACATATATAATGGAGAACGGATATACGCCAAACGTGCTTGAGCGTATCTCTACTACCAACTATCCTACACATATCCGTGCGTTCTTCGGCGGATGGGAGAATGGAGAGAACCGTCCTTACATCAAGAACAACAAAATCAATGAGACGGACGAGACAAAGATAGAGATGCTCGTGGACAGCTGGAAGACTTCGAAGATGGACTCCGTGGGCAGCAACCAACGCGTTATCGACAACTTCTCTTTCGGTTCGTTCGGTACACAGAACGCTACTTCAGAGACGGTGAACGGCACATTTACATATAGCAAGGACAATGAGGACCAGACCTATAACGTGCCTTGCCGTGGAACATACGTTCAGTTTGAGCCTAACGAGAGCGGAACGATTGCCGTTTACATCATACAGAACGGTATGGTGGCTTACGACGGCGACCCGGACAATGCAAAGAAGAGCGGCATCAACAAGCTGAAGCTCAACCCTGTGTTCATCACCGATGAGACAGGAACTCCAGTGGAACTTGCCAAGTGGACACACTCTCTTGAAGGAAACAATACTGATGCCTACACAGAAGCCGTTATACGATGCAGCTATGCGGACATGGTGGCAGACTGCAATGGAGTGAACCTGACCGACAAGTCTGCAGAGACAGCCAAGGAACTGCTTGAGAAGGTTGGATATATAGGCAACGGCACACAAGAAGCAACGATAAAGAAGGGTGACCCTCAGCAGGTATACGATATAGCTAAGGTGCTCGACCCCAATGCCGTTCCTGGTTCAAAGGGATATTCTGTCATCACCAAGGCTTACACCCGCTACTCCTTCCGTGTGAAGGCAGGCAAGAGCTATTTCCTCTTCATGAACGGCTCTAAGCTCGGCAACGACGGCTTCGCCTTTATGCCTGACGGATGGACACCGGACCGCACTCCAGCAGAATTGACTACTGTAACTCTCGATGAGAAGGGCACAGCAGAAGGCAGCAAGGACGAGTTCCTCGGCAAGCAGGAAAGCTTCGACAAGTATGACAAGACTGTGAACGTGAAACTCTACCACAGCTTCAAGGCAGGACAGTGGACAGCCCTGAGCCTTCCGTTCAGCATCAACGACACACAGATGCACAAGATCTTCGGCAATGACGCATGGATCATCAGTCTCGACCAGATAAAGGACAAGGAAACGATAAACAGCGTGGACTACTACAACGTGGCGCAGTTCCTGCAGCATAACTACCATTGGGTGGTTGCCGGCAGACCATACTTCATCCGTCCGGGCAAGGACTTCAAGGCTCTTGTGGACGAAAGCGGCAGACAGTATATCATGATTGACAGTGTGACATTCGAGCGCGGCGCTTACTCCACCGATGCCGCCGGTACAACGACCGGCACGGGCTATATCGAGCCAAGGACACTGAAGCAGAACAACAAGACCGTGTTCAACTTCAAGGCTATCTATGAGCCTACCACCATCACGGCGGGCGACTATTTCGTGGGCAGCACCCCTAACGGCGAGGCTCAGCTCTATCGCGCCACAAAGCCCACCACGCTCAGCGGCTACCGTGCCTTCATCGACAATCAGGACAAGGCAAGCGGCGCACGCATCGGTTCGTTCGGCTTCGGCAGCATCGACGAACAGGGCAACGGCGGCACCACGGGCATCGATGAGGTATATGAGTTCCACGACAACGGCATCAGCGGCAGACTCGCCAGGAAGAAGGGCGTGTTCTCCGTGGACGGCACGAAGGTTGCCGACTCTGCCACCGACATCGACAGACTGCCTTCGGGCATCTATCTGGTGAACGGTCAGACGATAGTGAAATAAACAAGCATACGGGTTCCGCAGGTTTCAAGGCTTGTCTGCAAAGGCGGTCCGGGACTTGCGGAACATAAGACAAAAAGGATATAACTCAAAAGTACATAACTCAAATCAGAAACAATCAATCATAATGAAGAAGAATTATATAAAGCCAGCAATAGGAATGCAGTCAATCGAGCCATGCGCCATCATGGCAGGAAGCGGTACTGACAATCCTAATATTCCAGAAAGGTTGACCACCGTCACTGTTGGCAACATGGCAGGCAGGCAGATTCAAGAGACCGGCATTTTCAACGGCGGAACAGACGCCACCGATGACGTCACCCCCACATCAAAGGAACATTCCATGTGGGATGATTGGGAATAGGCAATCAGTCTATTGTCAATAGGCAATCAAACAGATTTTACCCTCACACCCTCACTTCTACCCTCACCATCTTTCGCTTTGACTGTCAGATGGTTAGGTAAGAAAGTGAGGGTGTGAGGGTAATAAAAGAAAAAAAATTTTTTTATTAATATCTTGTATACTTGCCTCCAGACTTCGTCAGGAAAGGGGAAGGGAGACTATCAAGAAAGTTCAGTTGTCTTGGTATAGATTTGGATGCCCTTGTCTTCTTCGTGTCTGCTCCTACATTATTGAAATACAAGAGCGAAAAGCAGTCCTTTAAATGTAAAATTTCTCATAGTTCTATTATTTTAGTTTATATTCTTTTTTCTCATATCAAAAAGTGGCAAACTTTGTCCATTGAGCTACATTTGTTGGATAAAAATTATTATAATTAACTTTAATAAAAGCTGCTTCTGCTTTAGGTCCCCTAGTTGTAGCAACAGAAGTACCACAGGCTTTAGAGTTGGAATATACTGTAAGTCCATTTATAGGAACAACATGAGCTGCCGTTATAAAGCCATGTTCATTCCCTTTCATTGCTCGGAATCCAACAGAACCTGTAGCCGAGTATTCGGCTCCCGAAAGTGTAATCGCAGACCCTAAATGTATATTTGTCTTTGCCGTAGATCTTGTCAACAAATTGTCATTATCTATGGAATCAACGATAATGTAGCTCAAGTCTTTAACCTCATGCATTTCTTCAAAAATAACCATAGGAGAATCTATCACCTCTTTTTTGAATTTTTTTATAGCATAAGAAGACACATCTTCCAAAAAAACGACTATTCTATTCTTTTCAATGCTTATACCAACGGATACCCATTGTAAATTCTTTCGCTTATTTTCATCAGAAAAGTATATATCACTTATTTTTTCTTTTAAATCTCTTAATTCTTGCAAGGAGTATGAACATTCTTTGAATTTTAAATTATCATGCTTTCCAATACGTTGATAGACATCTTTTATTCCTTCTTTGTCCATTCCTTTTTTAATAAGCACTATAAGGTTATCTTGTGAATCGCTATAAGAACCACCAAAATAATCTGGTGTATTTTCTTCTTGACTTCTTGTAAGCTTATAAGAAAAAGAGTTATATAACTCTTCACCCAATTGTACTGCTTGGTCATCTTTTATTTGCTGCACACGTGTTTGTTGCACATTGTCTGTATTAGAGGGAGACTCTGATGTGCATGAATACAATATGACCAAAGTCATTGTTAAAAGTACTCCTTTAAAAAGATTATGTTTCATAAGCATGAATTATATATGTATTCTATATTTATATGTATTTTAGTGCAAATATAGCAAAAAAGTAAAACTAATCGTAAAAGGTTAACCTTAATTAGAATACTATAACACAAATTATTGTAGAATGTCATGTAACTTATGTACTCTCACTAAGAAGCAACGAATAAGTATAAATATCATTTGATAGGTATAAATATCAAGATAAAGTAACATAACTGTATTTTGCTTGTGCATTTGATGAGCAGTTTACTATTGGTACACTCACTTTCTGCGACCATCGGGAGCAAAATTTCTCCGCCCTCATGGTGGAGCGAGGAGTTTTGGGATTCCCCAAACATAACCTCGCTCCCTCCTCTAAGAACAAAAGACGAGATATTTGCCTTTCGGCTTTCCATGCCCAAGGTTGCAGACCTTAATTCTCTCAATTTGCGCCAAACATCAAAGCTGCCACATTGAAAGAACAAGGTCACAGACACAAGCTACTTTGTACATGGAGTTTGCAAAGGAAAAGGTGATATTTTCAGTGTGAAACTTGCCAAGTGTTTCAGTTGTGTGTTGTTGATTTCCTTTGTGAACTATGCCGAGTGTGTTATGTGTGCTGTGTGTCCTCGGTATAGTCTGCATAAATCTAATGCCATGCTAAAACACTGCGGAGGTTCGCCCAAGTGGCAGGAGGCGCAAAGCCTCCAAGGAACGTTGCGGCAATCATTTCGGAGAATAGAGCGGTAGCCAATAATCCACAAGTACATTTTACAGCGGAACAAGTGTTGGGCGTTTTTCAGATGAGCAGTTGAAGAGATATGGTATTGCTATGAAAATCAAACACTTAACCTGTCAACAAGTTCTCAACAAAAGTTTCGACACAACAAATCACTGGGCAAAAGAGAAACATAGACATGGACATTGAGGGCTTCTCTTTCCATCATTACCTTTCTTTTGTTGAGATATTTGTTGAGAGTATGTAGAGCCATAAATACTTGATATTCAATACGACTTTCTGTATATTCAACAAATCAACAAAAATATGGGGATTTGTCAGTTTTTTATACAATATGACAAATCCCCAACAAGTAAAGTATATGCTTCAGTACTTATTCACGACAGTACGACAGCGACAAACAAACCAACAAGCAAGAGTACATTCAGCTAAAGGCGGTTGTTCCTCCACTGAATTGTAGGATAATGACATTACTTTTCTCTTTTGCCCCGTACAACCTCTTGATGATAGTATCCCGAAGCCGAACTGCACCGTAAGAACTCATACGGAAGCAAAGGGCAACTATCATCGGTAAACCATACATCGTTTGCCAAATGCCCTTGGAAATTTCCCTTCTCTGTTGTCCTTCCGATACAGGGAACAAACCATCCCTGTATATTGACCTTATTACGGTATTGAGCTTGGGGGCGGTGACATAGAGCATTTCAACCAATTCGCCCTCACTCATCCACAAGTCTTGCAAGTTGGACGGAATGGAAAGTTCTCCATTTCCGTCCACGGTGATTAAAGTCCTTTTCATGCCATTCCTCCCATTGTTGGCAAATGCCCCTTGATTCGACTTTCAAAGACTGATATGTCATGTTCCAACTTGCTGCTTGTCACTTTGGCGTATATCTGTGTCGTGGTGATGTTCGTGTGACCGAGAATCTTGCTCACGGTCTCAATCGGCATACCATATTCAAGTGATAAGACTGCAAATGTGTGCCTACTTACGTGGTACGAGATTCGCTTCTTGATGCCACACATTGCAGCCACTTTCTTGATGCGCTTGTTGATGGTGTCAAGCCTACCTATATTGAACAAGTGGCAGTCCTTTCTCAATGGTTTGTATCTCTCCACAATCCGCATCGGAATATCCATCAGCTTGACTTGAAACGGTACGCCTGTCTTCTGACGCTTGGAAACTATCCAAGGAGCGCCGTTTATCATGCTGATTTTGTCTTCAGTCAGGTTCTTCGTGTCAATGAAAGAGATGCCTGTCCAACAGCCAAAGACGAAAAGGTCTCTCGCAAAAGCCATGTTCGGGTCTTCCAACTTTATCTCCGTCATTGCGGTAAGCTCGTCTAAGGTCAAGAACTCACGCTCCTTGTGGTCTGGGTCAACGTGGTACATGGCAAACGGATTTCTCTGTATCTTGCCGTTGTAGTGTGCTGCCGTGACGATATGCTTCAATGGTATGGAGTATATCCAAATGGTAGATTGCGTGAGTCCAATGACATTCTTCAAATACAGACAAAAATCACGGATGAACTCCTCGGTAAGCTCATTCATGGACATATCGCTGCGCTTGTACTGAAATTTGATGAACTCGGCAACGTACTTTCTTACCGTCAGATACTTGCGGTAGGTTCGGACAGCTCGGTCTTTTCCCACGCGTTGGGCAAAGGCTGCGTTCTCCTTGTCAAAAGCTCTGAGTAATGTCTCATACTCCGTACCTATGCCTTGATATGCGTTTCTCACCATTTCAGCGGTAACGAACGCCTCACGGTCGGAAAGCCGTTGGTAATGCTTAGCGATTTGAGCCTTGATGTTATCAAGCGCAAAGTTCACCTCATTGGCTTCCTTGCTTCTGCCTTTGGCTCTGTTGCCCTTGGCATCCCATATCGCCTTGGTCACGCTCAGCTTGCAACTGAACTGTGCGATAGTTCCGTTGATTGTCACACGTCCCATGATAGGGACAATTCCGTTTCTCTCCTTGCTTCCGTTTACATAGAAGACTGTCTTGAATGTACTTCTCATAATTCCTTGCTTTTTGTTCTGTGCAAAATTAAATCATGAGAGTTGCATGGCAAATTCACAACCTGTGCAGAATTGAGAAGTAAAAACCGAAGCCGTTAAAAATGCTTATTAGAGAGTTTCTTTGAGGTAATGACTTGAAAGCGTTTCTACTTCTCAAATCCGCCATTTTCGCATTTCCTCACGAATGCCACAAAAAGCCAACGACTGCCACAACCACTTGAAACTCAAAACAAAAGCTCAAATCTGCTATTTTTTGCTTTTTTAGTCATTCTTTTTCCGAAAAACCTTGGAAGTTACGAGGAAAAGTCGTATCTTTGCCCCAGAAAAGTTGTACTCAGCAAATTAGAAATAACATTAAAAGTAAAGCTATATGGATGTACCTATAAATAATATAACAACAACTATAACTGTTCCGCAAGTTGACTTCAAGTTATTAAAGGAACTGGCTAAGAAGTTTGGCTGGGTTATTCAAGCCGAAAAGAAAAGTGGCATTGAAGAAGCCTTAGAAGATGTTAAAGCAGGCAGAGTATTTCATGCAAAAGATGCTCACGACTTAATCAAACAGTGCTTGGAATGACATGGAAACTTAGAAGGGATATGGGAATGCCACATACCCCCTAATTGGTTAATGCTATGGGAACAAAACGACGAAAAACTAACGTTACTGTTTCTCGACAATGGAACTCATAGCGATTTGTTTTGACAATAATATATTGAACTTTCGCAAGGGAAGGAGGAATGAATATGAGGATAGTTTGAAGGCTTATCGTGATGTCAAGAACTCTATTGTCAATGGGTCTTTCTGATATCCTTCTTTGCCCAGGTATTTTTTTCTCCCTGCCCACGCAAGAATTTTTCCGTGGGCAGGGAAAAATAAAAGTGGGTACAGGGGCGGAAAAAATGAAACCAAATTCCTCGAAAATTACAGACGGACGAAGAAGCGCTTCTTTGCAACTTAACGATGCGATTCGTTAGAGCTTATAATGTGCTTTCTTTGAGGAATTAGTCTTTCAGACAACCGATAGGAACCACAAATACACCATCTTTTCTTCGATAAGCAAAATCGCCTGTTCCCGTGAGTACCATCATGAAGGAAGGCTCATTCATTTTTTCTGTATTAATTTTGCCTGCAAGAGTTAGAAGATTTGCAGCACCCTCGTTGATGAGTTTATCGCCACCTAATTTTACTTCAACAAGTCCATATTTTCCATTGCGCAGATGCACCACGGCATCACATTCCAACCCGTTTTTATCGCGATAATGATACACACCTCCATCCAAAGCATCAGCAAAGACTCGTAAATCTCGAACACAAAGGGTTTCAAAAAAGAGTCCCATCGTATTGAGATCATTGATAAGATCTTTAGGCCCCAGTCCCAATACTGCCGTTCCTATAGATGGATCAATGAAGTAACGGGTATTTGCCGTACGGATAGACGTCTTTGAGCACAGGTTAGGATTCCAGGCTTCTGAATCTTCTATGACAAATATCTTGCGCAAAGCTTCCAAATAGCTGCCTGCGGTCTTCACGCTAATTTCTTTGCCAGCATTTGGTCTGCAATTCTATGTTTGTATTCCATATTTCAAATATTTGTTGATTCGCATGCAAAGATACAACTTTTTTTCAATATTTCCTCAGTTGGCTGAATTTTATTTCCTCAGTTGGCCGTGTTTCGTTTCCTCAGTTGGCCGAATTTCGTTTCCTCAGTTGGCTGGATTTCGTTTCCTCAGTTGGCAGGATAATAGCTCAAAGCGGAAATAGGTGAGCCCAAGATACTATGGTATAAGTCAAAATGCCAGTCGTCATGTAGATGTAATTCCACTTTATGCTATGAGTAATTTATGCAAACGTTTGCACAGCTTATTCACTTGATTTGCATCAATTGATGATACAGGCTAATCAAAATTATCGTAACTTTGCCACCGTAATAACAATACAAACCTACGATAAAAATAGATTAACAATCAAAAGTATATTAACATGAAGAAATTATATTTCACCCTTCCTCGCCGTAATGGCACTCACTCTCGAAGCTTGTTCAAGTAGCAACGACCCTGATATTCCAGAGCCAATTCCTACCCCAACTCCAGAACCAGAGCCAGAACCTGAACAATGACAAAGGTACAGACGTGGG
>OQVL01002814.1_pt1 | contig 10627 bp, 13 predicted proteins | sample 1691501 | NCBI WGS metagenome assembly OQVL01 (sample SAMN03418253, study PRJEB22391) | human gut metagenome | biome: human-gut; feature: organic feature; material: feces | host: Homo sapiens | place: Tanzania | collected 2013-01
ACCCTCCCTTGCCTGCCACATTATAAAGGAAAGGTTCAAAAAAAATGGAAAAAGCACACTTTACAGTAACAATCGAAAAGGACACCGACGGCACCTTCTTAGCCTACAACACCGACAACAGCCCATACACACTCATAGGGCGAGGCCACACGGTAAAAGAGGCAAAAGCCGACTTCGCCAACTCCATGGCCGAAGCAAGAGCCGACGAAGAACAGCGCGCCGGCAAAGCTGCCCCCATACTCAAGGCCGACCCCGTGTTCAAGTTTGACGTGTCCACCCTCTTCGACTACTACAACATGCTCAACGTGAGCGCCTTCGCACGATACTTAGGCATAAACGAAACACTCATGCGCCAATACAAAAGGGGAGGCACTTACATATCAGACACACAACTGCAAAAAATTGAAGAAGGGCTGCACAAATTAGGCGCCGACCTCATCAGTACAAAGTTACTTTAGTTTCCCCCACATTCCATTTCACACCGCCCGGCACGTCACCCCACGTGCCGGGCTTTTTCGTGTCCGCACGCCGCCTTTAATCCGTGAAATTGACCAATCCCGAACCACTGAGCGGGCAGAAAGGTTTTACCACACCCCCCAAAATCGTACTTTTTTTTTGTAATTTTGTATCACACTTTGTATCAAGCAAAGAAAAGTATTGAATATCAATAAAATAAGTAAGAAAAAAAGGCGATACAAAACCCGATACAATTCTGATACATTTTTTTTCCGAAATGTATCACCCCCCATTTTGTATCAGCCAGCGCCCCCCTGATACAATTTCATTTTGCCCGATACAAAAATGTATCAGCCGACAAAGAAAAATGTATCACTTGAAAATCAGAGAGTTACGCTACAAAATTACGCTGATACAAAATTACAGAAAAAAAGTACGAAATTCGACCTCAGCCAGATTACAGGAAAAACACACCACACACACCACGCCACAAGCTAAGCACAAAAAACGACAAAAGGAACAAGTTATAAGTTTATGAGTTTATAAGTTTATAAGTTGAAAAGTTAAGAGGTCACCTCTGCTTGTCCAACTCTTAAAGCGACCTCTTAACTTCTCAACTTATGAACTTCTAAACTTAAAAACTCCAAGCCCGACATTCCTCTTAACTCTTCAACTTATAAACTTAAAGAACTCCCTCCTCCCCCCACATGAAAGACCTAACCGTATACCTGCGCCTTGAGCCATACCTGCGCCAATGGCTCACCCACCACTTTGGCAGCCCCGTGCGCTTCCCCTCACGCTCCTACGAAAACATGCTCCTACACCGCCTGCTCTCACGCCCCGCAGCAGGAGCCACCGCCGCCACCGGGCCAACCTGCCCGCCCGACAGCGTGCCCATAGTCATAACCGACCACGCCCTGCGGCGGCCCGAATACTGGTGCCACCTCTCACGCAGGGCACAGGGCGAAATGGCACGCGCCGTGGCAAACCTCTTCAGCATCGCCCTATGGAGCGAGTGCGTGAGCCTCATACACAGCGGCACACTCAACCGCGGCATCGACCAATGGTGCCAGGCCAACGGCATCGCACTCATCTACCGTGAGGGCGTAAGGCAGAAGTTTTACCGCATGCGGCGCCTCTATGCACAGGCAGGCGTAATTCTTGGCAAAAAATATACCCACGCAAGTGGCAATAATCACACACAAACCAATCACCCATGAGCACCCCCACACCCCAACAAATATACATGAACCGCATGCAGCGCGAAGTGTGCGCCATCGACGCCCACACCAACGTCGTTGTGGCCGGCCGAGGCACAGGCAAGAGCATGCTGCACGCCTGGATAAACCTGCGCAACATGCAGGCCATGCCACGCAGCACCACCGCCTTTGTGTGCCCCACAGCCATCAGGGCAAAGACCAACACACTGCCCTCAATGTTCGAGCACTGGGAGAAATGGGGCTACCGCCGCGGCCTGCACTGGGACATAGGCCACCGTCCGCCACGCTCGCTCGACTGGCCCGCGCCACTTGTCCCACCCGACAACTGGGAGAACATCATCACCTTCTATAACGGTGCCATTGGGCAGATAGTGAGCCAGGACCGCGTGGGCACCTCCAACTCCAAGAGCTTTGACTACATAGACATTGACGAAGCCAAGTTCGTAAACTACGAGCGGCTCAAGGACGAAACCTTTCCCGCCAACCGCGGGCAGCAGCGCGAGTTTGGCGACCTGCCCTTCCACCACGGCATGCTCATCACCTCCGACATGCCCATATCGCGCCGCGGCTCATGGTTCATGCGCTATGCCGACCAGTGCGACACCGAACTCATAAGCACCATCGAGGCCCTGGTGGCCGACGAACAGCAAACCCTGCAGCGTATGGCCCAGGGCGACACCACCCCCTACCTGCCCGAGCGCATCAAGCAAACACGCCGCCTGCTCGCCTCGCTACGCCGCCGAGCCACACTCTACCGCACTTACTCCAGCCTTACCAACATCGAGGTGCTGGGCGAGGCATGGGTGCGCCAAATGCGGCGCGACCTCACCCCCATGGTGTTCCGCACCTCCATACTGTGCCGCCCCATCGAGGTGCTCAAGGACGGCTTCTACTCATCAATGCGCCCCTCGCACCGCTACACCTCCACCGACTACCATGTGGTCGACGCCCTGGGCTACGACTTCAAGGCACTCAGCAAGATGGCCGGCACATGCAAGGCCGATGCCGACATCAACCGCGGCCACCCACTGTGCATAGCCTTCGATTATAACAACAACATCAACTGGCTCGTGGCAGGCCAGCCCGACGAGGACCGCCGCCGCCTCAATGTACTAAAGTCATTCTACGTAAAGTATGAGCGCAAGCTGCCCGCCCTCATAGCCGACTTCTGCCAGTACTACGACCCGCTGCCCATGCACGAGGTGGTGTTCTACTACGATGCCACCGCCCTCGGCTCCAACTACGCCGTCAACGACCAGGACTTCCGCTGGGTAATCACCCACGAGCTGCAGCTGCACGGCTGGCGCGTGCGCCCCGTCTACATAGGCACCCCCATGAAGCATCTGGAGAAGTACCAACTCATCAACCGCGGCTTCGACGGCAAGGCCCGGCTCATGCCATTCTTTAACGAACCCAACAACCCCGACCTGCTCATCTCCGTACAGACTGCCGGCGTGTACAACGGCAAGAAGGACAAGCGACGCGAAAAGCTGGCCGAGACCGACGAGGACCGACTCGAAAGCCGCACCGACGGCTCCGACGCTTTCGACACCTTATATATAGGTTGCGAACGTTTCCCACAGCAGCCCGTGCAGCTCGTCGTCACTGGCGGCGGCTGATGCCAATCAAATAATACAAAAAAACTTATTATTTTCTTTGTTAATAAGAATATTATTATTACCTTTGCAGTGTAATAAAAACAAAGAAAGGAGGTGTACAATGAATGACTAAGAAAGAAAAAGTAACAGCAGCCAAAGCGATAGTAATGCTTGCCGAGTTGGCCAACACAACAAAGCACGACTACATCAAAGCCGAAGCATTAAGACTTATCGAGGAACTTGCTGAAGCAATCGAAAGCTAAAACAAAGGGCCCGCACAAGGGCGGGCCCATTTTAACCAACTACCACAATGACACACACCGAAGCAACAGACAAAGCGCGCCAGCTACTATCCACCGAAAGCGAGGGCGCAGTATGGCTCGCCATGATAGACACGAGTGAGTTCCTCAACCTATCGGGCGTGGCCCGCAAATACTTCGACCGCTCGGGCAACTGGCTGCAGCAGCGCTTGCACGGGTACAAGGTTAACGGCAAGCCCGCCACCTTCAAGCCCTCAGAGCTGCAACAACTCAGCCAGGCCCTGCGCCACATGGCCCAAGTGCTCACCACCTCGGCCGACAACATAGACAAGGCCACACACAACTCTTAACTCTTAGTCATTCACACCCCCACTCATTTGTTTTTATTACACCCCCAGCCCGCCAGCCTCACCCCGAGGCCGGCGGGCTTTTTTTTATCCTTTCGCCGCGCCGCCACCGCGCCACACATTCGCGGCATATACCGCCCGCGCTCCCCCCGTCAGCCGGGCGCGGGGCGTAGGGCATTGGGGGGTCGAAAAGCTGACAAAGCGCACTATTTCAGAGGCCGCCCGGCCCTGATGCCCACTAAAATGGGACAAACTGCCGCCCCGCGTGCCGCAATCGCGCAAGGAGCGGGCCAAAGGCGGGCGGGTGTCTTTTACGAGCCTATATATATAGCTGTACATTTGCCCACAACTTTTAACCATTTAACACACACGCTACTTATGCCACGCACTTACCACATCGACATCGACAGCTATATTGGCTACCCAATAAGCAAAGGGTACGTCAAGAGCAAGCTGCAGCCCATGAAGGGCAAGCCCTGCGCCGTTCGCATCAACTCCTACGGGGGCGACGTGCAGACGGCCCTCGACATCAGACAACAATTCATTGACCACGGCCAGGTCACCGCCTACATCATAGGCATGACGGCCAGTGCCGCCACCATTCTGGCCATGGGTGCGCGCAAGGTGGTGATGAGCCGCTACGCGCTGATGCTTGTGCACCCCTGCTCGGCCGGAGTGTCGGCCTGGGGCTATTACAACAAGGAGGAGCTGGCCAAGGCCATAGAGCGCATGCGCAAGACTCAGGCCGACCTCAAGACGCTTGACCGCGTGGTGGCCTCGATATATGCCGCCAAGGTGGGCGACAGCAATGTGGGCAAAATGGAGGCCCTCATGCATGAAGCGCGATGGATAGGTGCCGAGGAGGCGCTGCGCCTTGGCCTCATTGACGAGATTGACCCCGACGAGCAGCAGCCCGACCCCGCCAAGGAACCCATGACCGACGCACAGCGCGAGCACATAGTGGCATGCGGGCTGCCTGTGCCCACTTTCGGCATGGCGGCTGAAAGCATGACGGCTGCAAGCACTGAGGCTGGAAGCACTGAGGGCACTGCCGCCACCATCACCACCACGGCCACTGCCACCGAACAGCAAATGCGTAAGTCGATAGGCGAGGCGGTGCGCGTTTTTTTTGAAACCATTTTTGCGCGCGCCGCCAAGCCATCTTGCGCCGCCAAGCCGCAGGGCGCGGCCGCTGCCACCGACGATGACAAGCAACATCACACTAACACCCCAACAATGAACACGAAAACTCTCACCCCCGCCACCCTGTGCGCCAAGCTCGGCGTGGCACACATCACCGCCACCGACGGCAAGGTGACATTCACCACCGAGCAGATTGACGAGCTCGAAAAGGTAATCAAGGCTCTGGACGATGAAAAGAATGAGGCCGAAGCCAAACTCAACGCCACCGACGGCGACACTACGGGCTCTGCCAAGCCAAGCACCGAAGCCGACGAAGGCACAGCACTGCCGGGTGCCGAGGCATGCGACTTTTACCGCAAGTATGGCTCCCTCATTTAACAACCCATCAACACTCTTAAACTTCTAAACTCTACTCTACACAATGGCTAAAACTATCACCACCCTCGAGGCACTGCAAAAGAGTGCCACCCGCTACGAGAAGGAACTCCTCATCATGCCGGCCACCTCAGCCGGTGCCACGCTGCAGCACATGACGGGCATGCCCGGCTTGCTGGGCAACGTGGTGCTCGGACAGCTTGACGGCGATGCCGAACTTGGCCCGTACAAGAGCACACGCTCGGCCGACGGCAACTTTACCATCGCCCCGCGCGAGCTTGAACTTTTCCTTGGCAACTGTGCCTACGGCTTCGACCCCAACGATGTGTGGGGCACCATCTACGGCTCGCTTGTGGCCCAGGGCGAGAGTCTCAAGACGGTGGACGTGAACAAGTACATCCTGATGTTTGTGGCCGGCAAACTTGGCCGCAAGCTCAACATGGCCATCTGGAACGCCAAGCGCAATGCCGAGGGCGACACCACAAAGGACTTGTTCAACGGTTTCGACACCATCACTGCCGCCGAGGCCACTGCGGGCAACATTGCCGCCGGCAAGGGCAACTACATGGAGCTGACGGCTGCCATCGACAAGACGAACGCCATCGACACGTTCAATGCCATCTACGCCGCGGCCGACGATGAGCTGCAGGGCCAGAAGGCAAAAATCTATGTATCGAAGGACATTTACAACGCCTACAACCAGAACTACCAGTTGCTGCACGGCTCGCTGCCTTACAACACGGAGTTCAAGAAAACTTTCCTCGAGGGCACCGACAACCAGTGGGAGTTCTGCCCCCTGGCCTCGAAAAAGGGCTCGCAGTACATACACATTGCGCCGCAGAGCAACATGGTGTACGGCTACGGTGCAGGCGACAACCCCGGCGAGCGTCTGGCCATCGAGAAGTATTCGTCATGGAAACTCACCCTCGAGGCTGCAATGGCCTTCGGCGTGCAGTTCCGCAGCCTTAGCCCCGAGATGCTCATGGTGGCTAAACTCAAGGGCGACGCTTAGTTGAAAAGTTGATAAGTTAAAAAGTTAAGAGGTCGCTTTTAAGAGTTGAACAAGCAGAGGCAACCTCTAAACTTTTCAACTCATAAACTCATCAACTTAAAAGTGCCCTCTTAACTTTTCAACTCCTCAACTTTTCAACTTCCCCCTCAACTTCTAAACTCTTAAACTTCTAAACTCCCCACTTATGGCAGTACAAACCCCCACAACCACCCCCTGCGCCAACGGCGCACCCTTCAGCAGTCTGCGCTTCTGCGCCGGCCAGCGCGTTATACCCGGCATTCGCACCGCGGTATACTACACAGCAAAGGAAAACATCACGGCATGGCCCACCTTGCCAAGCCCCTCCGACAAGGACGTGACACTGGCCAAACTCGCCACCTACGACGGCAACTTCACACTCAAGGCCGACAAGAAGTGGCAGCGCATTGACCTCGTAACAAATAAAGGCAACGTTGAATGGGAAACTCAGGGCGAGCGTCCCTCGTGCACATTTCTCAACAAGCTTACAGCCAGCCACCCCGGCACGGCCGAGGAGGCAGCAGGCTTTTGCTCGGTGGCACAGAACGCCGACCTCGTGTTCCTGGTGCAGCAGCGTGACGGCAAGTTCCGCGTGCTGGGCAACGAAATGTTCGAGACGGTGGTGAAGCCCAAAGGCTCGCTCGGCGAGGGCACAAGCACCAACGCGAGCACCGACATCGAAATCGAAGCCACCGACGTGGTGCCGGCTCCCTTCTACCCCGGCGAAATCGACACCGCCGACGACGGCAAGATTAGCGGCGCCACGGGCAAGCCAGTGGTGGCAGCGTAGCCGCAGGCTACGATGCTAAGTTGAAAAGTTTAGAAGTTGAAAAGTTAAGAGGTCGGCTTTAAGAGTTGAAAAGTTGATGAGTTGAAAAGTTTAGAAGTCACCTCTGCTTGCCCAACTCTTAAAAGCGACCACTAAACTTTTCAACTTATAAACTCTTCAACTTAAAACTCCCAACTTCTAAACTTATAAACTTAAATCCTGTGCTCGACCCCGATTTTACCCAACAACTGCAGGCCTACCTTGCCAAACCGTCAGACGAACGCGACGTGAGGCAAGGGGCCCTGCTCTTGTTACGCATCAACTCCAACCGCTACCTCTACGCCTGTGCCTGTGCCGCCCCCGCGCGCTACGCCGACACCATAGCCTACGAGCTTACAAAGTACCTGCGCATACGCCTCGACGGACTGACGCGGCAGGACGTGGCCACCATGGAGCAAGAGGCCCTGCCGCGCATTGAGCAAACGCTCGACCAGGGCGCGCCCGTCATCAGCACCGACGCCGACCACCCCAAGGGCCAGCACCGCGGCCGCCGCCCCGACCACGACAAGCTGCCCGACAACATCAAGAAATTGTACGACGACAACGGCGAGCTTTACTTCAAGATGAAGCAGACGTTTGAAACGCTCAAGACCATGGCCGACAAGGAGCCGTGCGACCGCTACGAACTGCTCAAACTGCTTAAAAAGGCTGATGAGAGGTACAGGCTGAATTGGGAGGCATACGACGGGTATGAGGGGAAAAGTTGAAAAGTTTAGAAGTTGAAAAGTTGAGTGGAAATTACTAAACCTCCGCGAGAACCGTGTCATCGATAACACCAACTATTGCAGCGTCGATAGGCACGCTTGTGCCAACGGCATATCTGGCGGGGTTTCCTGTGACGATAAGAACCTTATCGCCGATACCGGCGTCAACAACATCCGCGGCTATATAGGGCTCTCGAGTGATGTTTCCGGCCATCTTATAGTCAAGAGGTTCGACGATAAGAAGTTTAAGACCTTCAAGCTTCGGCTCTTTTCTGGTTGCCCATACGCTGCCTATAACTACTCCAATTCTCATTTGGTAATACCTCCGTTAGATATGATCCGAAATCAGATCAGTTCGATTCCAAGCTCAAAAGCGGTATCTTTTGCAAGATAAGTTATAACCGGCTTTTCGGGAAGCTGCACTTTTTTATAGTGCTTTGCAGCCGCTTCGCGAATATCTCTTTCGGTTATAACACGCTTTGTGAGTACAAGTACGGAATCATCGCTTTCTGCCTTGGTTGCTGCAACCGCAGGGGCAGAAGCGGGAGCTGCTTCAACAGCCTTGACTTCTTCGGCTTTTACGCACTCGACCGGTGCGTCCGCTCCCTCACAAATGGCGTCTTTTACGCCCTCTGCATCAACGAGCTCTACGCCGCTGTCAAGGAGTATCTGGAGATTTTTATAAATATTATTGTACAGTGCTTTGGGAGCGGTTTCCGCATATTTGAGGATTTCCACTTCCTCTTTGACCATAATTACCCGTTTACCCTTCAGGATCGCTTCAGCCGCAAGGGCAAGGAATTTATTGTCAGTGCAGCCATTGGCGATCTTGAACAAATTGCTGTTTGTCATATTGTAAAGCACGATGGAGTCAAAATCATCGACATTGACTTCATAGTTTTGTGCAAGTGCGCAAGTGACTTTGCACAGTTCGCTGTCAAGCTTTTCAACTGCGCATTCTTCGCAGTGATGCTCCGTAAGAACAAGGGCGGAATTTACTTTGCGCTCCGCAGGAACGGCAGAGGTAATTCCCTCTTTCTCGAGGTATGCCTTAACGGCACGGACAGCAAGCTCTATTAACAAATCCATATCCATAATTATCACCTTCTTTTTCAATAATATCTATTGGAAAAGATATGGGTGCTCCGGTCAATCGACCAGGCAGTTCATGGCTATACCAGTAGGTGTAACCAGGAACGGGTCCGCGGGTTTAATGGTCTTAATACCAACTGTATCTTCAAATATTTTCTCCATACCGGTAAGGCAGCAAGTACCTCCGCAAAGATAGATGGTATCGATGTTATATTTGGATGTATATTTCTTTACGATAGTCGCCATCTTTTCAATTACCGGTTTCACTATGGGAAGGATTTCCCTGTGACGAGAGTAATCCGTTTTTATCTTCTCGGCGTCCTCGAAAGGAATACCGTAACTTCCGGCAAGAACAAGAGAAAGATGAGTACCGCCCGTAGGCTCGTCGTCAACCTCTACAACCTTGCCGTCTTTGAAGATTGCAAGACCGGTGGTACCGCCGCCTATATCGACAACGACTCCGTCGGTTATGCCATAGATGGAGTTGGCGGCAGTCGGCTCATCAAGGACATTTGTCACATCAAAACCGGCTCCCTCGACGCAATATTTATGTGTTTTTGTGCTGGATTCGGTGCCCGCAGGCATTGCGATTGCAGCATATTCAAGTTCTCTTCCAAGACGCTCTTCGAGCTTCTTTTTGAGTTTTCTTACTATGCCGCAAGCTCCCGCATAGTCAACTATTACGCCATCCTTAAGTACCTGTGCAAATTGCTTTTCACAGGCAACGGGATTGTTGTCCTCATCAAGCACCACAATAACTATGTATGCGGTACCAAGGTCAACGCCAACCTTCAGCTTATCGGATACAGGCTTATGCACAACCGTTTCGGTTTCTGTAACACGAGCCATGTAAGCATTGATTGTATCAAGATCAACCATTAAAGTACATCCTTATTTAATAATTTTGCCAAGTGCAAAACCTGCAATATGTGCGGCGCCGGCTTCGTCAACATCAACATGCATACGGGTACGGAATTTCGGAGAGACTCTGATAACGGTATCTTCGAAGACAAGCTTTCTGTCGGTAAGAGCTTCAACAGAAACTATCTGATTATCGACAAGACCAAGTCTTTCCGCATCCTCGGGAGTCATGTGAACATGACGGAGCGCAACGATTGCGCCTTCGTCAATAGTAATCTCACCGTTAGGACCTACAAGTGTTACGCTTGCAGAGCCTTTGGTGTCGCCCGACTGTCTGATGGGCGGATTGATTCCAAGGGCAAAAGCATCGCTGAATGAGACCTCAACCTGCACATGCTTTCTCTCCGGACCGAGAACTGCGACATTTTTGAAAGAACCTTTCGGTCCGATAATGTCAACTCTCTCTTCTTCGAGATACTGTCCGGGCTGGCTAAGCTCTCTCTTCGGGGTAAGCTTGTGACCTACGCCGAACAGAGCTTCAACGCTTTCCTTGTCCAGATGCACGTGTCTGGCGGAGACCTCTATCTGAACAAGTCCGGCAGTTCTGATTTCATCAACAACTGCTTCTACGACTTTTTCCTTGCCAGTGGAAGTTTTGATGTAGTCGGCACCTGCATACATGGAAAGAATCGAGGCCTTCTTGATGTTGGAT
>OQVL01002816.1_pt1 | contig 10625 bp, 14 predicted proteins | sample 1691501 | NCBI WGS metagenome assembly OQVL01 (sample SAMN03418253, study PRJEB22391) | human gut metagenome | biome: human-gut; feature: organic feature; material: feces | host: Homo sapiens | place: Tanzania | collected 2013-01
GTTCTTTTTCTACAGCCGACGAGAAACTTGTTTCTCCAAAGGGCAACCACGTTACTGAGCTAGACGTAAAGACTGGTTCAGAGGTAAAGAAGTGTCGTCAATCGGACGGAACCACATGGTCGTATCTCTTTGTGCATCATAACAAAGTGCAGGGCATGGAGGCGCTGCTGATTAAAGACGGCAGAACCTATTTTGTGCATAAAACCATACGATATTTCAAGAAACTTGACAAACATAGGGTGCAGCATCAAGAAGTGCCGACCGTCAGCGGTCTGGTCTTCTTCCAAGGTTTTCCAGAAGAAATTCAAACCTATCTTGATAGGAATTTCCCTCGCACTTATTTGTGCAAGAACTGCAGCACAGGCAGAGTGGCAGAAATCAAAGATTCACAGATGCAACCCTTCATGCGTGTCGTAGAGACTTCACCTGAGCGCATCCGTTTCCTTCTCCACCCTTATCATTATTATGCTCGCAACCGCATCCTCCTCCGTATCACCACAGGTGAGATGGCTGGATTGGAAGGCTACATCATTCGTATTGACCGAGATCGCCGTCTGGTAATGAGCATCGGCGGAATGAGCGTAGCAATCAGCGGTGTTCATGCCGAGCATTTTGAGGAAGTGGAGCAAAGCAAGACTTCGATTACCCATGAGAATATCTTCTATCAGCGTAACCTGCAAGAACGACAAGTGCTGATAGACCGCTATTTCCATCCTGTAAAAGACGACAAGGAAGTGGCGTTGCAAGCCGAAAATATCGATTATCTGAGGAAATACGCCTTGGACGAGTTGGCACATAACCGTATCAATTTCAATGATACATGGAACATCTTTTCCTTTATCATCGAGGAGATAAACTACTACTATGCGCCCTTTGTAGAACAGTTCAAGGAGCACCTTGACCCCATCATGTGTGAAGGAGGCAAGGTACTCCAAGAAATGGAACGGATTATAGCAAGTCCGCATATCAGTCCTAACGACAAGATCAGATACGAGAATGATTATCAGGAGATATTGTCGCATTACGAATATCTTTTCTAATCACAACTCTTCTATCCACCCAAAGATTGCATGAGCATCCAGACAAGGACATTCCTTAGGCGTAGTGTCTGGCAAGTCACGATGTCCCACAATCTTCGCTTTTGGAAATAGCTTGTGTAGGTTGATAAGCAAATCCGTGATACGCTCCTTTTGCGAATCAGTCATCGTGTTGCATGGCTTGCCATGCTCATTCAAGCCACCCTCATAGCAGATGCCGATGGAGCACCTATTATAAGGAACACAATGCGCACCGACCTCCAACACTTTCCGATGCTGGCTCATCCTTCCATCCTTACGAATATAGAAGTGATAGCCAATGCCACGAAAGCGGCGAGCCAAGTGGTCACGAAGCATCATCTCCTCCGTATAGTCCTGATTGCATCGGGTAGCCGAGCAATGCAGAATCAGATATTTAACGTCGTCAGCCGACATAAATTGACTTTTTCTCATAATTATTGAAATGATTTTTATACTAGCAAGTTATAATCAAGGCGGTTTACACCGCACAAACAATCGCAATTCTATTGCGTAAAACACTCATCGCAAGCCCTTTAGGGCACAGGCTTCGCTTGCGATACCAAAACTCTGGCGAAGCTATAGCGTAGCCAGCTACATCCCCTCTACCCTGAGGGGAGAGGGGCTTGGGGAGAGCGGCTTGGGGAGAGCGGTGGAGCCCTCTTTGGAAAGAGGGACGGGGTGATTCGAAAAATCATATACAAAGGAATTTAAAAAGCGATATTGTTAGCGCAAGAGCTAACACCAAGAGCGGTTAAAGCTGCAATAATTGCTTGAACGATAGCGTTCAGAATTGAAACCCAAGAAATTTTCTTGGAATCATTGCCGAAATTTTCATTTTGATTACTCATATACATTCAGTTTAAAAGTGAAACATCATTTAAGCTCATAATCGCCATCTATAGACCCTGCATCGGTCTCATTACCGGTACCGTCACTACCGCTACCATCAGAAGGAGTAGAGCCACCACCCGATGGAGTGCTGCCACCGCCTGTAGGAGTGTCACCTCCATCGCCAGAAGGTTTGTTGTCACCATTGCCAGAAGATGTAGGCTTCTTCTTTGCAGCCTCCAGATCGACAGTCTTCTCATTCGCCTTTTCTGCCTTGAGAACAGCAGCTTGAGCCGCACGGCTTGCCACAAGAGAGAACTCGGCTTTTGGACGAAGATCCATCAAATCCACACCAGGATTAAAGTTGATGTTCACCTCCTTGATGTTGTCTTCGGTAAACTTGTCGAGCGACTCTGCACCCTCGCAACTGATGGAGAGGCTAAAGATACCAAACTCACCGAGTTTAATTTTGTTGCCGTTGAGCAGTTGCTCCACCAAGCAGTCGCACATGTCCGACAAGATGGCTTTCACCAAACCACGGCTGTAGCCGGCATTGTGTGAGGCGATGTGTTTGCAGAACTTGTTCAAGTCCCAGATTTCACGCACTTGGTTCTTGGCATACGCCTTAGGAGCCTCCTCCGGTTTGATAGGATTCCCCATCATGTAAATAGAATACTCAATCATAATTGATCCTTTCTTTTAAAATTGTGAATACTAAAGTTGTTGTCAATTGACGTTTGCAAAAGTACGACATTCAGAAGGCGAAATCAATTCTATGGAAAGGCGTTGAAAAACGTTGAATATCTATTGAAAAATATGAAGAGAATCAAGAAGCTATCATAGGCAGCAAGTCATTTTTTACTTTTTTACCCTTTTACTTTTTTACCTTTATAATATGGCAGATGTAACTTTCAACATATACGGAGGCAACAACCAAATCCTCCCCAATGCAACAAAGGCAGAGCAAAACTTCTTTGGCGACCAGTTCGCAGAGGAGAAGCTTGCCAAGGATGGCGAAGCACCTCAACCTCTCACCGAGGAAGAACAGGCTTTGTCTATATATATAAATAAGGTGGAATCCTTGCGAGGCTACATCACCCTCCTCCGCTCCTGCAAGACTGCGAGAGATTTGGGCGAGGTGGTGGCAACCATGCGCCAGCAAGAGCCGTCCCTCACGGATGAACTCATCGTCAAGCAGAGTTTCATCTCCCTCCTCCTTCCCTTTGTACCCACATGGGAAAAGGGACAGACCATTGACAACATCCGAGTGGCAATCAATAGCGCTTGGGCAACTCGCAAGAAAGCTCTTCGCCAGTCAGGGCGACAAATCCCCTGAAAAAAGGTATCCTAAGATACATGGACAAGTATCTTAAGATACATCGCTAAGTATCCTAAGATACTTTGGAAAGTAACTTAAGCATCCTACTAATAAATGAAATCTTGAAAATGGCAGATACATCATTTGATATCAATAACGGAGTCAATCAAATCGCTCCCAATGCAATGACCCAACAGCAGATTTTCTATGGCGATCAGTTTGCCCGGAAAATATTGGGGAGTAAAGAAGAACCACTCACATTGGTTGTGCTTGGTGCAGGAGTAGATGCTACCATGGGACTTCCGACATCAGCAGACCTCATACCTCGCATTGTCGATTTCTTGGAAACCGATGAAGGCAAGACGCTTGATGCTATTTTGCGCAAGGCCATAGGCAGAGTACATTTCCACTTCGACAAGTTTGTGAGTACAGCCATCGACCGCTTGGCAAAGGACTTGGACAGGGAAATCGTTTCCATTTGCCATAATGTCAACGACGAACTTGCCAACAATGCAAGCCTTGATGAATCACAACGCAAGTTGGGTATGCTTATCGTTCGCCTTTTCAAGAAAGTGTTGGACTTCAAGAAGGGAGCAGAGATAGATGCCGAGACCATGAACTTGATAGAAGAGGTGTTTGATACAGTAGTAAAAGATGACAGCATCATAGATTTGAGCCACCTCAACTATACCGACACATTCAAGAACATCATAGTGGAAATACTTCAGAAGAGCATCCATGAGTTGAACAATCCCATCTTGCGCCATATCTACAAGAATATGCTCGATATAGAGCAATTGCTCTCACAATATTTCTATGGCTTTTACACTGGTCAGACCAGTTATATCCGCGACTATCTATACATATCCTGGATTCTTTGGGCATACTTGGTAAGCGAAGAACATCGAAAGGCGCAAGAGGATGTGGCTGTAGAGAATAAAGACCACCACAGCATTTATGAACAGCTGGAAGGCAAAGACTGTCAAGTCATCACTTTCAATTATACATCGTATGCTTCCCAAGCCTCTTCGACTGCGCTGTATTTCCATGGATCACTCAAAGAGTATGTAGATGTAGAGAACAAGAACGATTTTCTGCATGAAGACTTAGCGACCATTGATATAGAAGATTTCTTTAAGAATCAGCTTGCCGCAGAGATAAGTTTCGATCCAGATCACAAGTCTATACCCATTCCATCCTTCTTGCCACCATTAAAATTACGCCCTGTCATTTCCAAGCATTACATTGATACATGGTATCATGCTTCTCAGATGGTGCTGCGTGCAAGTAAGATAATCATTCTTGGTTATTCATTCTCCTCTGCCGACAATTATTTCTGTGATATGTTGAGAGAGAACCACGATGCACAAATCATCATTATCGACAAGAACATGGAGACTACGAGTCGCAATGTGTGTCGCTGCCTCCAGTTGGATGCCAATCGCTACTCCAAGCAAATAAAAGATGGACATGAGATACGCAAATACAACAATCGAGTGACGATTGTTGGTGCGGACTTGGCAGATGTAAATTTGGATGATGTGGAACATTATGCACAATAATTTATTAAAAGGTTTATTCAGCAATCCGAAACTATGATAGTATCACTTCTCATCGCTGAGCAATATGCCAATTTGCACAATATCAGTGTGGCTGATGCTATATAGCTTGGATGGCTTTATCGTAGCCGGTAAGCAGTCATTTGTAAGCAGTCATTTAAGACCTATTTTGTGAAGCAATGAAAGCGGCTTCATAAGCAGATGAAGCCTATTGCATCATTCAGAAGGAAAGTGTTGAAAAATATAGTTAAATCGTAACAAACATTTGGTTGTTTAGATAAAAAGTCGTAATTTCGCCAAATTAAAGGTTTAAGCATTATCATTATGACAACAAACATCAAATATTTGGATCCGAAAGCGGACTTGACATTTAAGAAGATTTTTAGCAATCATCCCGATTTGCTGATAAGTCTTCTCAATGCCTTATTGCCTTTGAAAAAGAATCAGCGAATTCAATGCATAGAGTATCTTCCGACGGAATTGGTTCCTGTTGACCCTATTCACAAGGACACCATTGTAGATGTGCGATGCAAGGATTTTGAAGGACGCCAATTTGTGGTTGAGATGCAAATGGCATGGACGGACGCATTCAAGCAACGTGTGCTGTTCAATGCCTCCAAGGCATACGTGAGCCAAGCAGAGATGGGATACAAGTATGAGGACTTGCAGCCTGTGTATTCCTTGAACTTGGTGAATGACATCTTTGAGAAAGACATCAAGGATTGTATCCATAACTATCGTATCGTACATGACAAGCATACGAAAAAAGTGATAGAGGGCTTGCGCTTTACCTTCATCGAGTTACCGAAGTTCCAACCTCATACCATGAAGGAGAAGCGTATGACCATCCTTTGGTTGCGTTTCTTGACAGAGATTAATGACAACACAAAGGAGGTTCCTGAGGAACTTCTCAAAAGTCCTGAGATAAGCAAGGCTTTGGAAGAGTTGAAGATTTCTGCCTTTACCCCAGACGAATTACGAGCTTACGATAAGTTTTGGGACAGGGTGAGTAGTGAGAAGACCTTGATGGAAGGTAGCTACAAGGATGGTGTGAAGGAAGGAATAAAAGAAGGTGAAAAACAAAAGGCTATTAAAATTGCCAAGAATTTATTATCTCTTCATGTTCCAACTGATACCATCATGCAGGCGACAGGCTTGTCAAAGGAAGAACTAGAAAATGTAAAGTAGATAAAGGCGTTGTGACATTTTTGGACGCTTATGTATTACTTCGGAGAAACAGTAAGTATAATTGGTATTAAATATAAAAACGGATGAAATCATTTTTGTCAACTCGTGCTGGTGCATCTTTCTTTTATGGTAGTAACCACACAGTGGTATATCATAAAGATACCATAGAGTACATACTCCGTTTTGACTCACCTAATGGTAAGACATGGGGATACGCCCATCTCTACATACTCTTTGGTGAGGAAGATACAGTTGTGCTCTTTATCAACTGGCAGGAGTATTTGAAGCATCTGTCACAGATAACCGATAAGGCACATTTCTTCAAGATGATGGAGCGTCCATGTCCAAATTTTACAAGTGGTTACCTCAACAAACGAAATGATGGAATCGTTCATATCGAATTGCCAAAGGAAGACGTAGAAGGTTTCGCCATTATCTTGAAAGACAAGGAGTATGAGACTATCGATCCAATGACTCTTCCTTTCCGCAAGGAAGTAGAGGAAAAAGCCTTGCAACTTCTCGACTTTAGCTTGGACGTTTATAAGGGGCTTCTGCTCCATGCTCCGCTAAAGAATTGGAAGGATAGAGTGGCTGAGTTGTGGGATTAAATATTCAAAAAGACAATAGTAAAACATTATGATAACCGAAGATGTATATAACAATCGCATTTTTGAAAGTAATGCAAGCATTGCAGTTTATAAAGAACTGAACGACTTGCTTACGCAAAAGGCGATGGCTTGTAGCGAAGAGGCAAAAGCCTTGCGAGCAAAGGGAGATGAAAATCTGTCTCGTGATGAATTTCTTGAAGTTACTGAAAAGCTTGCCAAGTCCGTAGCTTATCTAAAATTCCAAAAAAAGCTGGGTGACATTTACGACAAGATGCTCAAAGATATAGACCGCTTAATGAAACTGTACAAGTTTCAGCAAGGAAGGATGAAGTAGCAATGCAAGAGTTTACTTTTTGTATAAGACAGAACACTGAGGTTATAAAGGTATTGTGGGCTTAATCGAGATAGTCAATAACGCCTCTATGACTCCTCTTCTTTGAGGTAGCTGATGACTTGGAGAAAAAATATATAGTATATGAAAGATTTAATAATGAACCAAATTTTGATACCTTCTTTGTGCAGATTGTATCAAGAAGATTATGATAACATAAGATGGCAAGTTTCTGAACGAAACATTTGCGCAAGATTGGCTCATCACATGGAAAACAAGATGAGAGAATATGACAATAATAATAATTCTCATAATTTTGACTATTATTATGTCGATGTCGAGTATAACAGAATGGGAAATGGTGATTTAAAGCTATATGAAAATAGCGAGAAAATGCCACAATATATGGTTAGTGACCTTCTAATTCAAAGTAGAGGAATAGCCCCAAATTTATTGGCAATAGAAATGAAACGAAAGGGAAACTATAAGCATGTAAAAGAGGATAAAGAGCGTTTGAAGTCATTGGTCTCTTCTATGCCACAAAATGAATATTGTGTGCATGACACTTTGCTTGGGGCATTTATTGTTTATTCAATCAATGAAGTTAGTATTGATCTCTTTGAAGATGATAACGGGCAGGAAAATTAACGGAGCATGTAGTCCTTTTGGCAGAATATATGTTGGGAAATAATACAGGTTTATAGAAAAAACGCTATATTTAATATGACGGCATTAGAACTTAAAAACCTTCTGTTTGTAGGGGGTAATATAATTATAAGCGCAAAAGATTATACTGTTACAAATCTAAAGGAATTTGTGTTTATCGCAAAGAATAAAGGGGTCTGTGTAACTATTAAGCAAGCTTATAAATTGACAGCGATGGATTGTAAATCCATTGCGTTTATAAATCCAGGAAAGGTAACTTTTGATTTTTCAGAACAGTATGGCGACAGATAGAAAAGACTTTAGTCAAGAGGAAATAAATGAAGTGTGGGAAAAGGCTATTCCCCAGCCAAAGAATAATCCAGATTTATTTAGAAAAGATTATGCTGGCGCTTGGATACGCAAAGATGCGTATGGTGAACAGAGTGAATATGGCTGGGAAATAGACCATATAAAACCATTGGCTATAGATGGTTCTCATGATATTTCTAATTTAGAGCCTTTGCAATGGCAAAATAACCGTACCAAAGGAGATGACTTTCCCAATTGGAATACTAGCATGTCTGCTAATGACGTTCATAATACAGAAATGCATAGAAGTTGGTGTATTAAAAATTAATGTCGTATGAGTAGTATTAATCTCCTATATCGAACAAGGAATGCTAATACACCAAATGGAGACCCTGTGAATATTCATGGGGATTTGCATGTAAACTATTGGAAACTTCCTAATGGAAAGGGCTATAATAGAGCTATTGATTTTGGTGTGTATTTAGAAGACTTAGAAAATACGTTAGATTCAATTTCTATTACTGTTCCTTTTACATTGAAGAAACAGAGTATCAAGGATTTAAGTTCGGTGTTATTTGATGAAGACTTCCTAAGCTATTTATTTAGTAGCTCCTATCAAGTATTAAGTTTAAAAGACTGTCCTACCTATAGGTATGCAAAAGACCGAAAAGGGGAGAAATCTTTTTGTATTTATGAACTATGCTCTAATAGTATAGAAGTAACCCCTTTGGTAAAAGGTTCTTTGATAACAGGCAGACATATAACCTTTACTTTAGATTTAGAATATCAGATTTAAAGGAAGGAGATTTATGCTTTACTGAAGATATATCGAATGATTTTCTTCAAAGTGCTTTTTCTCGTTCGGAGATGTCACATGTCAAAATAAACGAATTACGTGAGATTGATCATTCTGATATTCAAGAATTAATGTCGAAAAATTCGTTTGTAACATTATCCAAATTTCATTTCTTTTTTGTAGGTTCTTCCGAGGATGAGGCTGTATCTGGTAGTACACCTTATGTGAGTTGTGCATTGTTGGAACCAACGGTATGGAAAAAATATATAGGTGACTTGAATCCATTGAATAAAAAATGCATTTCATATCATTGGAAATCTGTTGAAACAGAAAAATATAGTGTTTTCTTTAAAACTGTGTATTCTTGTCGAAATAAAAAGAAACTAGTTAAGTATGCTTGTGCGGTAGTATTTCTTAGTTTGTTAGCCTCTTGTATTATGGAACTTGGTAAAACGGCATTGAGTAAGGTTACAATTACAAATAATGTGAACGTTGAGGATAGTACCAAAATATTGCATAATGTAGAAAAACAGCATTTGGACGTTTCTAACGAGAAAGCGAATAGAATTTATAGTGTAGAAAGATACAGATGAAGTTGGGCGATTTTTTATGGTGCTATAAGATAAAGTAACAAAACAAATAGTGGATTGTAAAGTCTAAAAGTTGAGTAAAGGGTACAAGTGTTTCAACTTGCCCCTTGCATCCTCTGCCTTAAATTGCCAGTCTACTCCTTTCTGCTTTCGGTTTCAATATTTCAGGGTCGTGCTTCTCGTCATCGAAAGATCCTGTGTAGTCGATGTTGCTGCGCCATCTCAGCCGCGCGTTGCCCACCTGCCATTCGTCTTGCATGCGTGCCGATGCAGTCATCCGCTTGTAGTTGTTCATCGGGTCTCGTGGGTTCGCCTTTGCGTCGAGGTAGTCCAGCCCCAGGTTGACGATCAGGCTACCCAGTTCTATTCCCTTGCCAGCATACAGTAGTTTACTATAGGAGTCGGCCTTGAACCGTGCCTCAAAGGGTGTGGCTTTCAACTTCCGCTTTATCAGTACCACGCCACTCGACATATCGCCGTATTCCACGGGTGCGATACCTCTTATCACCTCCACGCTCTCTATGTTATCCGTCGGTATACTGCGCATATCCACGCCGCTTGTCACATGGCTCCTCCCAGCATCGGGATCACCGACGGTGCCGTTTGAAGCCTGCTTCACAATCTGCATGTTGGCATTGGTATTCATCGGGATGCCATCGGCTACAAACAGTGTTCCCATCGCACTGACATCGTAGTTGCTCCCTCCACTTCCAGCCTGGCGCAGTCTGATGGTGTTGGCATTGGTGAGGTCGGGCAGTTGGGTTGTCCCACCGGGCAATAGTGATAACAGGTCGGTGAAACTCGACGGCTGCAGATGCTCTATTGCCTTGCGGTCGATGACCGACGATGTGGTAATGCCCTGCGACTCGTGTGCCGTCACCACCACCTCATTCAGCATGCGGTTGTCCTGCTTCAACCGCAGCGTAAGGGTTGCGGTTTCCCCGTTCCGGCTGGTGTATGTCTGTGTCAGTGTGTGGTATCCCAGGTATGACACACTGACGGTGTATCTGCCGGAACCGACGCCATGGAACGTGAAGTTTCCCGAAATGTCGCTCACGGTGGTGTGTTTTCTGTTGTGCTCATCGGTGATTGTCACCGTTGCATAGGGCACTGCATCATTGTTTGCGGCATCCACTACATGTCCGCAAATATTGTCGGCAGCGGCAACAAGGCTTGCTGCGAGCATTGATAATGTCAGTATGTTTCTTTTATCAGTCACTTGATTTGCATTTTGCATATTGCGCTGCAAAATTATAAATAGGCTAAAGAATGTGCAATACCTAAAATCAGTGATTTTCCAGTTACTCAGCATATCGACAACAGCCCCCACCTAACCGCAAACCCATCCTAACCTTCCCCAAGGACAACCCATCCTGACCTCAAACCCATCCTAAC
>OQVL01002817.1_pt1 | contig 10624 bp, 9 predicted proteins | sample 1691501 | NCBI WGS metagenome assembly OQVL01 (sample SAMN03418253, study PRJEB22391) | human gut metagenome | biome: human-gut; feature: organic feature; material: feces | host: Homo sapiens | place: Tanzania | collected 2013-01
TATTATCTACAAGAAGTAACGCACAAGGATTCCCCGATTTTTCCCGGGATGAGAATATACAGAAAACGCCTCCGCTGCGAATCATCGCAACGGAGGCGCTTTGTTCTACCTTAAAATCAACTGATTATTCAGCGACTTTCTTGAAAACATAGTATAAATCCCAATATCCCATACCAAGGAACATTGTCCATACACTACCATCCTCATAGCCACGCACAGTCTTAAAATAAGGTCCATTCACAGGATCATAGTTTTTAGTGAATTCTGTAGTGCTTTCATTTGATAAATATCCTGCTGGTATTATCAAATCAAGTGTCTGTCCATTCTCTCTCAGATTAAGAATTATACGGCCTACTTTATATTTTGTTGATGTCTTGGCAAAATCATAGTTTACATCAGAAAGCGTAACTTCAACAGCTGCGTCCAATGTCGCGGCATCTTTATTAGTATATTCGTAATAATAATAGGTGTAAGAATGTGGTTTTACATCAATAACTTCTGCATTTGTAAGGAAATCAAAGATATCTCCAGTTCCACTTACAGTCAGTTTATTGACTCCATCTTCAGCTTTAAATTCAATCACATCTGAAGTAGTATTCTTCCACGGAATATTTTCTTCCCATGTATCAGACGTTGAATATCCATCATTAATCACCATATCAAATGTTGCCTTATCAGCTGCAGGGTCATCATGAAGAGGGTAACTTGAATATGCCCATTTTCCGACAATCTCGGCAAACTGGAGCGCGCCGCCAAACACAATATCCGTTGAAGCGTTCACGCCCGCAATAAACCTTTCGCTGCCGGCAAGAGCAATAGTCAATGTCGGTATTGTCTCTGGAACGGCCTCGTGCTTTGATTTAATCTTAACTGTGGCCACTTTTGCGCCGGCGGCCGCGACAAGGAACTTCTCACCTCCTACAATTTCATAATCAGTTCCCTCAACGGCCGTTCCGGAAACGGTAAACGGAATCTTGAGATCACCTGATGCCTGAAACTTGTCACCGGTTGCAGCACCGAACAACTTAAGGGAAATTGTACTCTCGACAGTTCCTGAAAGACGTGTCGCAGATTTTTCAAAGCTGCAATAAACCTTTTCCTTCGGAGTAATGACAACAGTTGCCTTGACATTCTGCCCGACTGTGAATGAGCCGGCCTTCGCAGCGAGTTCAAGCACGATATTCTTGTCCTCAAGGTTGTTGAGAGGAGTTATGACTATCTCAGCCGCAACAGCATCAGTAAAAGAAACTGACTGCTCCGGAGAAACGGTATAATCAACATCCTTTACAGCTGTTCCGCCGAGGGTGAATGTGACATCGTCTGTGAGAGCAACATCGGAAACAACCTTTACCGTGACCGGTTCATCGGCCGGCAGGATGTAGTTCGTCTTGTCAAACTGTACCACCGGGAGAGCCGGGGTCTTTTCGCAGGCGCTCAGAACTGCGAGCGCGGCTGCCAATGCGATAGTAATCTTTTTCATACGCATAAACATTTAATAATTAAAACAACTTGAAATCTGTTTTCGAGATAATCGTAGACTATTTTGTCAGTTTGCTGTACTCGTCCCGCTCAGCCTTCATCTCGTCTATTTCGTCCTGGGTCGGGGTCTCCGGGGCCGGGATGTAGTAGGAAGTCGCTGCCTCTGTCTTGGGCGGAAGAGGGTCGTAGTTGCCGCAGGACGAAACCGCAACGGAAAAGACAGCAGCCGCGCACAGCGGTAGCGCCGCCATTGACAACTTGTGCGCACCATCGAGAAAGCGTACTCCTGAAATTGCAGCCAAAGACTGCCTAAACCTATTTACTGCTATACTCCACATAACCTTCATTCTGTTTAATGTAATCCTTCAATTCCGTGTCATCTTTATTTATCGGGAACGTGTACATATATTCCTCCATCGTGTATTTCTGGTATATGCCCGTCGCATCGTTGATTATCCGCCATGTCGGCATTCCGTTTCGCTTAAGTTCGAACCAGCGGTCACCCTCTCCGAAAAGTTCCATGCGGCGCTCGTTCAGAATCGCTGACATCAGCCTCGTGAGCGGCTTACCCTCAGCATCGACCTTAATCCTCTGAGCAGCATCAACTTCCGGAAGAGTAGCCTCCGTCCATCCGCCCCATCCCTCAACACGTTTCGAGCGAATGAAGTTCAGAGTCTCAAGAGCATCCGAAGAGCGGCCAAGGTGAGCTTGACACTCGGCAATCATGAGATAAAGCTCGGCCGAGCGAAGCTTCACCGACGGTTCCTTGAGACATTTCCATTTGCCCGAGACATTCTCCAGACGGACATCCTTCGCGTCGAACAGTTTCACAAGAGACGCCGCAAGAGGGCGGGAGCGCAGGTCAGCGATGGCCTGACTGCGGATTGAAGCCGAAGAAGTGTTGTTGTCGTTGATGTGCGAACGGATAATCACGGACGAGGTCTTCTCATACTCGCTGTTCACTGCAGCAATGTAGTCCGCACGCTCCTCCAGGGGATATATCTTCACCAGTTCCTCACACAGGGCAAGACACTCGGACCAGTCCTGAATCCAGAAATAGGTTTTGGCGAGATAGGCCTTCACGACGTCAGCAGTAAACATATATTTCGGGTCTGAGATGCCGTATGCAATTGATGATTTCAGCGTCTTCACCACATAGTCCGCCGTGGTGCGGAGGTCCGAGCGCTCGGGATAGTACTCAATGTCGAAGGCATCCACGATGCACAGCCCCAGTTCATTCTCTGCCGAAGCCTTCTTGTAGGCCTTGCAGTAGTTGCGCATCAGCTGATAGTAGCTCACGCCCTTGAGGCCCCTGCAGGCAGCGGAGAGCATACGTGCCTCGTCGCTGTCCTTGGCGTCCATTGCCTCGATGATGATGTTACAGTCCTTTATGACAGCGTAGAGGTCCCGATAGATGTCCTGATGCTTGTTGAAGTCTGTTCCCGCATAAATCGGAAGGTTGCCGACGGCAAGGTTTGCGTTGAAATCGTCCGCGAAGCCCTCATACATTGAGATGCATGCGGCAGTTCCAACAGCATAGTCGTATGCTCCCGCCTCGATATTGTTCAAACGGTAGTTCAGCACAGCCGCATACTCGCTCTCGGTCTGAGGGATTACCTTTCCCTGCGGCTTCACGTCAAGGAAACGCTTACAGCCTACGGAGAGGAAGGCAGAGAGGGCGAACATCAATATTATTGTGTGTCTTTTCATTGTCTTTCAAGATTTTAGAATCCTATCACAAGTCCGAATGTAGCGCTGCGGCTCACCGGATAAACTGCACCCGGTGTCTCAGGATCGAGGCCGTCATAGTCCGTAAACGTAAAGAAATTGTTCAGCGAAAGATTCATACGGAACGAGGTCATCTTCATCTTTTTCACGGCAGACTGAGGCAGCGAGTAAGACAGGATTATGTTCTTTATTCTCAGATAGGAGTTGTCCTTCACGTAGGCTCCGCGAATGATGTCGCTGTTGAACGGATTGTCGCGGTCGAAATTGTAGGCAGTCCCATAGGCGTCATAGATACGGGGATATTTCGCGTTCCTGTTGGTTTCCGTCCAGCGGTCGGTGCGGTCGCGACGCACGTTGAAATGGTTGGTGTAGAGATCGCTGTAGACAGTCTGCGGACGCTCAGGGTCAGCCCCGGTTCGGGTAATTGAACCGTATGACCCCGGAACGGCTGGATTCTCGAATGTCTTCGCTCCGGCGGAATAGGCAGCGAAACAACTGAGGCTCAATCCTTTCCACGCGACACTGAGATTAAACCCGCCGGTGTATGGAGCGGTGCTCGTGCCGAGGTAGAAGCGGTAGTTGTCCGCGTTCTGATAGTCGGAAAGTTTGGTTATTTCCGCATCCGGACGAAGTTCAAACTTGTAAAGTCCCTCGGAATTCAACCCGTCGAGCTTCCCGATAAAGAGGGCATTGACCGGATAGCCCACCCAGTAGCGGGTGGAGGAGGTCATCTTGTCGACACTGTCGTAGCGCGTGACGATGTTGTAGTTGTAGGAGAAGTTCACGGAAGCGTTTATCTTCCAGTCTCTTGTGTCGAGCAGTCGGCCGTTGAGAGTGAACTCGACGCCGCTGTTCGAGATGTCGGCGGAGTTGTACTTCTGGTAGGTATAACCGGTGATGCTCGGGATGCGTGAGCTGACGACGACGTCGGTGCTGACCCTCTTGTAGCCCTCAATCACGCCGGAAAGCCTCTCGCCGAAGAGTCCCCATTCAAGGGAAAGCTTGTAGTCCTGAGTCTTTTCCCACCCGAGGTTCGGGTTCGGAGTGCCGGAGAAGGTGGCGATGTCAAGCGACTCACCGTCATATTTCCTATACTGCTGTTGCCAGTAGCTCATCACGAGCTGCGGTGCCACACCGTTGTTGATATTGCCGGTGAAGCCCGTGGCGGCACGCAGAATCAATCTGTCGAGCCAACTTGAGGCCCACTGCATCCACTTTTCCTGCTGGATGTGCCATGCCGCACCGACAGACCAAGTCGGGTTGAACTGTTTCTTGCTCCCGAAATAGGAACTGCCGTCGGTCCGGAAGGAGAAGTTGAGTATGTAGCGGTTCAGGAGGAAATAGTCACCGGAAGCGTAGAACGAGGCGTAGCGGCTCTTTGACCAGTACTCTCCGCTAAGTTGCTCGACCTCACGTAGCCAGGATTCAAGCTGGCTCTTGCCAGTAGGGGGCTGAGGCATAGAGGTGGTCTGGGTGTTGGAGTCATAGTTAAGCCTCTTGGCATAGAGGGTGTTGGAGTTCTCTCCCCTAACCTCGGCTCCGGCAATCACCGACAGAGCGTGCACCCCACCTGCAAATTCCTGATTATAGGCAAGATGACCGCGGGCGATGAAGGAGTTTCGCGTGAGGGAGTTCTGAATTATGGAACCATAGCACAGGCTCGAATTGAAGGACTTGTCGTAGTCCAGCATCTCACTCCATGCGGCGTAACTGTTCTTCGGATTGATTTTCTCCGTGCGGTTGTTAGCGAACGACCAGGACAGCAGCCCCACGAACTTGAGTTGTTCAAGGAACTTGACCTCTGCTCCGGCGCGTGCGGTATTCGCCCAGTTTCCGGTCTTGCTCGAAGTCTCGTTCAACTCCCGCATTATGTTGTAGCCCTTGTTATAGACCGGCATGACGGAACTTCCATTTGCCTGGTTCAGCACCTGCCATGTTTCGTCGGCGCGGTAGGAGCCGTCCTCGTTGTAGGAATACTCGTAAGGGTTGGCATAGTAGGCGTAGCTGAAAGGATCGACGTCGCTGAGGTTCGGGGCTTTCGATTCCTGCCGGGAAATGTCCAGTCCGAGGTCGAGTTTAAGAATCCGGTTCGGAGTGAAAGTGAAGTTGGACTTGAGATTGTAGCGGTTGTAGTCGTCCCTGATCAGGAGCCCGGCATCGTGGGTGTAGCCAATTCCGACATAATAGTTGTATTTCTTTGAACCACCGCTTATGTTGAGGTGGTGGTTCGTGGAGACGGAGTTGCGGAAAATCTCATCGAACCAGTTGGTCGAGCGGGATTTCAGCCCTTCAAGATACTTGTCCTGCGCATCCTTGTCTCCGGCCATCGCAGCGTACTTCCCGTAGCCGGAGCGCACCATGCCGACGATTCCGACGACAGGATATGTCTTGCCCCCCCCAAAGCGCTCCGCAGAGAACTCGTCCCAGAGTTCCTGCTCCCAATCAATCTTCTCCGAAGAATTCATCAGAGCCGCATCTCTCTGCGGACGGAAGGTGACGGACACATTTCCCGAATAGTTCACGTGCATCGGGCCGTCGGAGCCGCGTTTCGTCGTGACGACAATGACTCCGTTCGCTGCACGTGAGCCGTAAATGGCCGCTGCGGAAGCATCCTTGAGTATGGAGATGTTCTCTATATCATTCGGATTTATGTCTCCGACACCATTGATGAGGAAATCTTCCAGTCCGCCGGTCTTGAGCTGACTGTCGGAAACGTTCGGCATTCCGCCCTGAAGAGGCACGCCGTCAACCACCCACAAAGGGCTCTGGTCGCCGGTGAGGGTTGCCTGGCCTCGGATGCGGATTTCCTGAGTACGCCCCGGCTGCCCTGAAGTCGCGCTCACGCTCACTCCGGCAAGCTGCCCCTGAAGCATCGCGTCAATCGACGACTGAGGCTTGTCAATCAGGTCCTTGGTGGTAAGCACCTCCACGGAGCCTGTCATTTTCTTTGTAGATGTCTGGGTATAGCCGGTAATCACCACTTGGTCGAGCATCGTCCCGGCTTCTTTCATCGTGACATTGATAACCTTCTGTCCGTCAGCGACCTTCACCTCCTGAGTCTCCATCCCGAGAAACGAAAACACAATCACCTGTGACTTCCCCGAAAGCCCAAGAGACCACTTCCCGTCAATGTCAGTCACCGTTCCCACCTTGCCGTCGCTCCCGAACATCACGCTCACGCCCGGCATAGGCACTCCGTCGCTGTCAGTCACCGTTCCGCGGACCGTACGGGTCTGGGCAAACGCCGAGAAACAGGCCACTGACCCACACAAGAGCAACGCCAATATATAAAACAACTTTTTCATCTTATTACACTCACTACTTTACGACCTCTCTGCGATAAGGCCCAAAAATCGTGGAAAATTAGTACAAATATTTCAATTTTCAAAATTCTGCGGACCACACATATTCCGGCAAATGCGTTGTCTTATAATATATTTTCGTTAAATTTGCATTCGTTGATACGCTATCGGCAAAAATGGTTTCATATCGTAAGCCCAAATGGGACGATATGTTTCAAATAATTTTTCATTATATGAGTTCATTTGTAATTGAAGGCGGACACAAATTAAGCGGGACAATCATGCCGCAGGGTGCGAAAAATGAGGCTCTTGAGGTCATCAGTGCGGTGCTGTTAACGCGGGATGAGGTGAAAATCAGCAACGTCCCGGAAATATTGGATGTTAAAAACCTAATTCTGCTACTTCAGGACATGGGCGTGGAGGTCACGAGGCACGAAAAGGGCGTCTACACCTTCAAGGCGGACAATCTTGACGAAAAATACATAAGTAGCGAGGAGTTCGTGCGCAAATGTGCACGTCTGCGAGGTTCGGTAATGGTAGTCGGACCGCTTCTGGCAAGGTTCGGACATGCATATTTTCCGAAGCCTGGCGGTGACAAGATCGGACGCCGCAGGGTGGACACCCACATCCAGGGGATGATTAACCTCGGTGCGGAACTCTCCTATGACCAAAAACTCCGGGCATTCTACCTCTCCTCAGACGGCTCAACCGCCGAATTCGCTCGCGAGGAAGCGGTTTCCGGACAGAAAAAGCATCATCTCAAGGGTTGTTATATGCTGCTGGACGAGGCTTCGGTCACCGGAACGGCGAACATTCTGATGGCGGCGACGCTTGCAGAGGGCACTACTACAATCTATAATGCGGCCTGCGAACCTTATGTGCAGCAGCTCTCAAAGATGCTCGTGGCGATGGGGGCGGATATCACAGGGATAGGATCGAACCTTCTGACAATCAACGGAGTCAGCGAACTCCACGGAGCGGAACACACGATACTCCCCGACATGATTGAGGTTGGGTCTTTCATCGGAATGGCAGCCATGAACCGCAGTTCAATCACAATCAAGAACGTCTCATACGACAACCTCGGCATCATTCCAGAGTGTTTCCGACGTCTCGGGATAAAACTTGAGCAGAGGGGTGACGACATCTTCGTCCCCGAGCAGGAATGTTACGAAATAGAGTCTTTCCTCGACGGTTCCATCCTCACCGTTGCCGATGCCCCATGGCCTGGTCTCACTCCGGACCTTCTTTCGGTGATGCTCGTGGTGGCAACGCAATGCAAGGGTAGCGTGCTGATTCATCAGAAGATGTTCGAAAGCAGGCTTTTCTTCACGGACAAACTGATTGACATGGGAGCCCAGATTATCCTCTGCGACCCTCACCGCGCAGTCGTCATAGGTCACGACCACCGCATCAGCCTCAAGGCAGGCAATATGCTCTCCCCCGACATCCGTGCAGGCATAGCCCTTCTCATCGCGGCAATGTCCGCCAAGGGTACAAGTGTAATCTCAAACATCGAGCAGATTGACCGAGGCTACGAAGACATCGACCTTCGCCTCAACGCCCTCGGCGCCTGCATCACCCGTCAGGACTAGGATAGCCGACGGATTAAACAATTTTATTTAGAAGCTGTTCATTTCAACCAGTCCTCAATCTTCAGGTGCGGAATGTGGGAAAAGTGACGTGTGTTGTGTGTTACCATTATGAAGTCACCGGCAAGAGCGGAAGACCCGATTAGAAGATCCATATCATCTATCGGGATCCCTGCTCCATACAGCAATGCCCTATTCCTTCCGAAACACTCTACATCGGCAGATTCCTTGAGTCCGAACGGATGGATATTGAATATGCCTTTCACGAACTCGACTTCAAACAATCCACGCTCCGAAGCCATTCTATACGCGCCCGAAGACAATTCCGCAAGCGAAATAGAACTCACATAGCAGTTCTGCAAGCCAATATCAAGAGCCTTTTGCCGAAGTCCCGTCTTGCCTTCTCGATCACGGAGCAGCGCAATGAGAATATCCGAATCTATCAGATATTTTTTCGCTTTCTTTACCATTGCGGAATCTCCTTATTGTTCCTGTCCGCCCTTATTCCTTCCACATATTCCAAGGCTTCACCCAAAGAATCCTCACCTCCATACCCATTCTCGTCACACCATACGTCCAATGCGGAGAATTCCGCCGCCGATTCCCACAAAAAGGTCTTTTCTGGAAAAACCAGCCTCGATTGCGTTGGAAACAATTTCAAGAACGCTGTCAATCGTCTTGTATGGTTCGCCTGAGCCAAGAATTATAAGAATATCGTTTCCGCAGCTTCCGTCTTCAAATTTTGAAATAAAATGTTCCATTACAGGAAGTGTTGCCACCGTCGCATCCGTTACAAAGCATCTTCGCCTGCCGCCGGAATTTCCAGGCTCATAGACAGAAACAAGGTCTGGAGTTTCAGAAGAAAAGGTTATTTTTGTAACCGCTGTGCCGGGATTTACCGGAAGGTATTTAATATCTAAATTTTCAGTTTCACAAGACATAGTCTTATTTTAATAGTTTTTGGAATCCATTGCAACAAAGTCGGCTTTTACGGATTCTACGCGCGCGATTTCTCTTTTCAGCATTTTTCCGTAGTCAAGCTCGCCTGTTTTTATTCGTTCCCGCTCGTCTTCCCAGTACTGTAAGTCTGTAAGAAACAAAAAGTTAAAGTCCTTTGTATTCGCCTTTTCCGCCCACAGCTGGGCTTCCTGCCAGTAATAAAGTCCTGCGTTGTAAAAGCTTAGCGCTTTCTCAAGATTCCTTATGTATTCATCTTTCCATGGCGCATCGTAAAATTTCGCGGTTTTTTTGTCAAAAGTCCTGCCGAGCCTAAGGTGCTGCTCTATCAGCTTTAAATTTATGTGCATCTGAAAAAGGTAACGGTATTTTTCCCACTGTTTTTCTGTGTCTATTTTTGCATTCGCGTAAAGTGGATTCGCAAAGTCAGCCTGCGCCGCTTTTTCCAGCCAGTAGATGTTTTCAATGCAGTCATCAGGGTACTGCTGGTAATGGACATGATAAAGCCTGTACCAGTCTTCCTTGTATTTTACCATGTACGCGCTTGCGGAAAAAACGCACGCAAAGGCAAAAATCATTGCGGCGGCGAAAAATTTTATTGTTTTATAAAAAGACTTCTTCACATTATTTTTATCGGAAAAAAAACTTTAAAATTAACCGGAAATCTTTGTTTTAAAGTAAAAGCGCGGGCTTTCTTTTTTTGGGCAACCCGGCGGAAAACCGCCGTCGGGCTTTTCAGGGTTTCATTGCGTACTAGCGTCCGCAACGGCTTCGCCGCCCTTTCAATCCCTGTTGCATTCATTCCATATAAAGTCGCTTATCTCATCAATCGGTTTTGCGGCGTCTACTTCTATTATTTTCATTCCTTCGCCTTTAGTTCCCCTGTATTCGTTTATTACCGCGTCGTATAGTTCGGCTGTTTTTTTCTGAAAACTGATTTTTTCGTAGATTTCTTTTGCTTCGCCGCGGCTGTTTACGCGCGCAAGTGAAATTTCCGGATCAATCTTAAAGTAAAAAAGAATTTCTGGCAGCGGAAAGACGCTGTTCAAGTGCTCCGGAAGTTCTTTTCCGCAGGTTACTGACTGATACGCAAGGCTTGAAAAGAAATAACGGTCGCTTACGGCGATTTTTCCTTTTTCAGTCTGTTCCGCAATTCCGTCCTTTCCAAACAGATGTTCACAGCGGTCGGCGGCAAAAAGAAAGGCTGCGGTTTTTTCGTCGACCTTAAAATCGCCCCTGAGCATTTTTCTTAAAAATTTTCCAGTCTCGCCGGAAGTCGGTTCTTTGCGTTGGTGAGCCACTTGATGATGTTCGAATACTGGAGAGACGAAACTCTGACGGGAGTGTCGTGATAGTTGATTTGATAATATTTCGGCTGAACCGTGAACTGAGAAACATAGCCGAGCTTTGAAAGGTCGGAGAGTGCTCTCTCGGCCATAACGGAGGTTGTGCTCTCGTCGATAACGGGAACGGTCGAGAAATCTGCTTCGTCAACCTCTTTTGCAAAGTCACCCGTTTTAACGTCGATTATCTTTGAATAGCTCGAAGCACGGAAGAATACCGACG
>OQVL01002818.1_pt1 | contig 10623 bp, 10 predicted proteins | sample 1691501 | NCBI WGS metagenome assembly OQVL01 (sample SAMN03418253, study PRJEB22391) | human gut metagenome | biome: human-gut; feature: organic feature; material: feces | host: Homo sapiens | place: Tanzania | collected 2013-01
GTCAGCTCGTGTCGTGAGATGTTGGGTTAAGTCCCGCAACGAGCGCAACCCCTATTGTTAGTTGCTACGCAAGAGCACTCTAGCGAGACTGCCGTTGACAAAACGGAGGAAGGTGGGGACGACGTCAAATCATCATGCCCCTTATGTCCTGGGCTACACACGTAATACAATGGCGGTCAACAGAGGGATGCAAAACCGTGAGGTGGAGCGAACCCCTAAAAGCCGTCCCAGTTCAGATTGTGGGCTGCAACCCGCCCACATGAAGTCGGAATCGCTAGTAATCGCGGATCAGCATGCCGCGGTGAATACGTTCCCGGGCCTTGTACACACCGCCCGTCACACCATGGGAGTTGGTTTTACCTGAAGGCGCTGAGCTAACCGTAAGGGGGCAGGCGACCACGGTAGGGTCAATGACTGGGGTGAAGTCGTAACAAGGTAGCCGTAGGGGAACCTGCGGCTGGATCACCTCCTTTCAAAGAAAGATCCGAGAGAATCGGATACGAAGAGGAACGGTTACCGTCTGTATATCTCTTTTTAGAAGGACGCGAGGGGCTTGTAGCTCAGGTGGTTAGAGCGCACGCCTGATAAGCGTGAGGTCGGAAGTTCGAGTCTTCCCAGGCCCACCATTTTTTTTGTTGTTATAAGGAATGGTGCTTATCGGGGGTATAGCTCAGGTGGGAGAGCGATAGCTTTGCAAGCTATAGGTCAGCGGTTCGATCCCGCTTACCTCCACCAGGCGGTTATTTTTTTATAAGAGAGCAGATTCCCTGTTGACAGGGAGCGAATGTTGTAATAGATACGACGTTTGAGAGATATTGAAGAGAGTGAATAGGAAACGCACGAAATATTGTACAGAGAGATCTGTATGAGATTTTGAAGGTCTTTAGAAAAGACGAAAGTTTGCATCAGAAATGATGTAAGCGGATATGAAGCATCTTTCAGTTTGCACCTGGCAAGCTGAAGGAAGAGTTTAATACTTATGCGCGAAAATCCATTTTGGACCGGATGATCAAAAGGCGTTCGGTCGGAATGGTTGAGTTATGTATATTATATATACGTAACGAGAGAACAAGAAGACAAGAGCATTTGGTGAATGCCTTGGCACTAAGAGGCGAAGAAGGACGCAGCACTTTGCGAAAAGCCGCGGGGAGGTGAGAGCACCCTTTGATCCGCGGATATCCGAATGGGGCAACCCACCGTTTTAGGACGGTATCCTTTAATGAATACATAGTTAAGGGAAGCGAACGTAGGGAACTGAAACATCTAAGTACCTACAGGAAAGGAAATCAACCGAGACTCCGTTAGTAGTGGCGAGCGAACGCGGACCAGCCGATTGTAGTTTAAGTATTGAGTAGAAGGAGATGGAAAGCTCCCCCTTAGACGGTGATAGGCCGGTATGCGAAGAAATGATTAGACTGCACTGAGTAGAGCGGGACACGAGAAATCCTGTTTGAAGATGGGGGGACCATCCTCCAAGGCTAAGTACTCCTTAGTGACCGATAGTGAACTAGTACAGTGATGGAAAGGTGAAAAGCACCCCGAGAGGGGAGTGAAACAGTACCTGAAACCGAATGCTTACAAGCAGTCGGAGGGGCGACAGGCCCTGACGGCGTACCTTTTGTATAATGGGTCAGCGACTTAGTGTTGCAAGCGAGCTTAAGCCGATAGGTGTAGGCGCAGGGAAACCGAGTCTGAATAGGGCGAAGAGTTTGCAGCATTAGACCCGAAACCGGGTGATCTTGCCATGAACAGATTGAAGGTGAAGTAACATTCACTGAAGGATCGAACCCACTCCCGTTGAAAAGGTAGGGGATGATTTGTGGCAAGGGGTGAAAGGCCAATCAAACTCGGAAATAGCTGGTTCTCCGCGAAAACTATTTAGGTAGTGCGTCAGATGAGATGCCTTCAGGGGTAGAGCACTGGATGGGCTAGGGGGAAGCGATTCCTGCCAACCCCAACCAAACTCCGAATACTGAAGAGCAGTCACTGGCAGACAGACGGTAGGTGCTAAGGTCTATCGTCGAGAGGGAAATAGCCCAGACCGCCAATTAAGGTCCCCAAGTTATGGCTAAGTGGGAAAGGATGTGGGACGACCAAAACAGCCAGGAGGTTGGCTTAGAAGCAGCCATCCTTTAAAGAAAGCGTAACAGCTCACTGGTCTAAGTAAGTTATCCTGCGCCGAAGATGTAACGGGGCTGAAGCCATACACCGAAATTGCGGAATTTAGAGAAATCTAGATTGGTAGCGGAGCGTTCCGTAGGCCTGTGAAGGAACATGGTGATGTGTTCTGGAGGTATCGGAAGTGCGAATGCTGACATAAGTAGCGACAAAGAGTGTGAGAAACACTCTCGCCGAAAGTCCAAGGGTTCCTGCGTAAAGTTAATCTGCGCAGGGTTAGCCGGCCCCTAACGCGAGGGCGAGAGCCGTAGCGGATGGGAACGGGGTTAATATTCCCCGGCTTGCTGAAACTGACGACTTGACGGAGTTATAATTCCTTAATGGATTGGAGTTGTAACGGGTCGAGTCCGGGAAATAGGTTCAGCGTATAAACCGTACCCTAAACCGACACAGGTGGACTGGTAGAGCATACCAAGGCGCTTGAGAGAACTATCTTGAAGGAACTAGGCAAATTGCATGTGTAACTTCGGGATAAACATGCCCTATCTCCGGGCAACCGGAAGTAGGGGGCACAAACCAGGGGGTAGCGACTGTTTAACAAAAACACAGGGCACTGCGAAGTTGCAAGACGACGTATAGTGTCTGACGCCTGCCCGGTGCCGGAAGGTTAAGAGGAGATGTTCACGCATTGAATTGAAGCCCCGGTAAACGGCGGCCGTAACTATAACGGTCCTAAGGTAGCGAAATTCCTTGTCGGGTAAGTTCCGACCTGCACGAATGGCGTAACGACTTCCCCACTGTCTCCAAGATAGGCTCAGCGAAATTGAACTCTCCGTGAAGATGCGGAGTACCCGCGGTCAGACGGAAAGACCCCGTGCACCTTTACTACAACTTTGCAGTGGTATTAGGGATTGAATGTGTAGGATAGGTGGGAGCTAATGAAATCCGGGCGCCAGTTCGGACGGAAGCAACCTTGAAATACCACCCTTTTGGTCTCTGGTATCTAACCTGGAATCGTGAAGCCGGTTCGGGGACCCTGCATGGTGGGTAGTTTGACTGGGGCGGTCGCCTCCCAAAGAGTAACGGAGGCGCGCAAAGGTTGGCTCAATCTGGTCGGAAATCAGATTTAAGAGTGTAATGGCATAAGCCAGCCTGACTGCGAGAGCGACAGTTCGAGCAGATACGAAAGTAGGTCATAGTGATCCGGTGGGTTCCATATGGAAGGCCCATCGCTCAACGGATAAAAGGTACGCCGGGGATAACAGGCTGATACTGCCCAAGAGTCCTTATCGACGGCAGTGTTTGGCACCTCGATGTCGACTCATCACATCCTGGGGCTGGAGCAGGTCCCAAGGGTTCGGCTGTTCGCCGATTAAAGTGGTACGTGAGTTGGGTTCAGAACGTCGTGAGACAGTTTGGTCCCTATCTGCCGTGGGTGTAGGATACTTGAGAGGAGTTGTCTTTAGTACGAGAGGACCGAGATGAACATACCTCTGGTGTACCGGTTGTTTTGCCAAGGGCAGTGCCGGGTAGCTAAGTATGGACGGGATAACCGCTGAATGCATCTAAGCGGGAAGCCTCCCTCGAAACAAGGTATCCCAATTAAGATCGTGGTAGACGACCACGTTGATAGGTGTGGGGTGGAAGCGCCGTGAGGTGTGAAGCTGACACATACTAATAATCTGATTGACTTTTTACTATGTGTATGTTTAATCTTATTGATGGCATACGAACTATGTTTTAAAACGCGATTGTTAAATTATAGATTACTGATAAATGATGGGGTGATTATAGCTTTTTGGCACCACCCGATCCCATTCCGAACTCGGACGTGAAACAAAAACACGCCAATGGTACTTCAGCTTAAGCTGCGGAAGAGTAGGTCGTTGCCCCATCTTTTATCAGTAATTTACTGACAAGACTTTCAGTATGCATTCCTATTGCTTCCTTCTCCTTTTTTATATCTCATCCCTCCTTAAATAAACACGGATAGTTTTAAAGCTATCCGTGTTCTCATATGAGCATACGAGTGTGTTTTATTTGAAATATGGGGTGTGTGCACAAAATAGGGCTGGCTGGTGTTTGTTGAAAGTGTTGTCTGTATAATGCGGTCTGTTGGCGTAGTTTCCTTGCTGATGGGCGTATTAAGCTCCTTCGTTGTTGGTGCTGTTATGGCATACTTCATGGGCTATCCTGATGTAGTTTCCATGGTAACCGTTGGTGCCGGCGTTTGCACCTTCGTTGTTGGCCCTGTAACCGGTGCTGCTCTTGGTGCGTCTTCCGACGTAATCGCGATTTCTATCGCAGCAGGCGTTGTAAAATCCGTACTCGTTATGATGGTTACTCCGTTTGTTAAAGATTTTGTTGGTCTGAATAACCCGCAATCCGCTATGATTTATGGTGGCCTGATGGGTACTTCCTCCGGCGTTGCTGCAGGTCTGGCTGCTGTTGATGCTAAGCTGGTTCCGTATGGTGCAATGACTGCAACCTTCTATACCGGTACCGGTTGTCTGCTGTGCCCGTCTATTCTGTATTTAGCTACTAAGGCTATTATGGGTTAGGCTACAGCTTAAAAAATTTTTTCAAGGCATATGATACGGAGAAAGTAGGTAGGAATAATGAGTGAGCTTAAATTTTTACTTCAGAGAGTAGACAAAGACGAAATAAAAATGGACTTAAATAATTACACCTGCAGACTTTCTCCTTTCGATGCTGATTTGCAAAAGGTCGGTCAATATCTGACGCAGGCAATTTTGCTCGAAGTATCTACGCATCCTAAACCGGGTCTGGTAACCAGATTATCCAATGGTGCGCATAAGGATATGAGTATCTTTACCTTTATGATGAGCTCCGCTGTTCTGAGCAAAGCGTTCAACGATTTGCAGGATATAGGGCAGGCACATAGAGGAACCTTGGCAGAGCTTTTCCGTAAGCTGCGCAGCTACGGCGTTGGCGCAGAGGCAGAGCTTTTGAGAGTGACCAAGGGAGTCAATACACAGCGGGGAATTTTATTCGCCGGCGGCATAGTGAGCGCTGTAAGCGGCTATGCTATGAATAAGGGGCTGAGCAGAGATGCTTTGCTGCCTATGATCAAGGAAATGGCTACAGGCTTAGTAGCCAGAGAACTGAAGAATCTTGACCATGCTGCAATGACAGCAGGCGAAAAGCTATATTATAAATATGGCATTACAGGTATTCGCGGAGAGGTTGAAAATGGTTTCCCCAGTGTGGTAAACTATGGACTGCCGGCATTGGAAGATGCCTTTAACAAAGGTGCGACGATTAATGATGCTTTAGTGCATGCATTGATATCTTTAATGACTGTTGTTGAGGACAGCAACGTTATCTGGCGCACTGATTACGATACTTTGCTGGAAGTGCAGAGAATTGCTAAAAACATCCTGAGCCTTGGTAGTGTCTTTACCGAAAAAGGCAGAATGGCTATAGCTGAGACTGAGAGGTACTTCTTGCAAAGGCGCATTAGTCCGGGAGGCAGCGCAGACTTGCTTTCCGTTACTATTACTTTATATTTACTCGAACATAAGGAATTTCCCAATGATATATTTTAGGGACATGGTATATCGGGCAATTCCTTGACATATACAAATGTATAGCACAATGATGCTAATACTCCTCCATTTAGCATAGCAAGGTACGGTAGGGACAACCGTACCTTGTTGTGCGTTGAAAAAAGGTGAATAATGATGATAAGTTTTGTCTTACAAGCTCTTGATGGTATTTTTACGATTGTTTTTGTAGTCGGTATCGGCTATGTGCTCAGCAAAAAAGGCTGGTTTGATGATAAAAGCAGTGCTTTGATTGCTAAGCTGGTTACAACGGTATCATTGCCGCTGTATATGATTACCAGTCTGACGAAAAATTTTACGGCAGAAAAGCTGGTCAAGCTGGCACCTGATATGCTGCTGCCGGTATGCTCCATGCTTCTGGCGCTGGTTGTAGGTAAAATAGCAGCCAAGCTGCTGCATGTACGTCAGGGAAGACGCGGAGTTTTTGTCACCAATTTTTTTATAGCTAACACTATGTTTATCGGCCTGCCGGTAAATCTGGCGCTGTTTGGTGATGAAAGTATTCCTTCCGTTATGCTGTATTATATGGTTAACCTGACCTTCTTCTGGACATTAGGTGTGCAGAATATAGTTGCAGATATTGAAGGCAAATCCGGCGGTATTTTTTCTATGCAGGTGCTGAAAAAGCTGTGGTCACCGCCGCTGATGGGATTTGTGGCAGCCATTCTGCTTATTGTGCTGAATATTCCGCTGCCAAGGTTTCTGGCACGTGGCTTTCAATATGTCGGCAATCTGACAACGCCGCTGTCTTTGGTGTTTATCGGTATTGAGATTAGCAAAATCAACTTGCGTGATTTCAATTTTGAAAGAGATATCTGGGGCGGTTTGTTCGGCCGTTTCATTGTCTGCCCTCTGTGCGTGTTGTGCCTGGTGCCGCTGATTAATGTAGCGCCGATTTCCGTCAAAGTTTTTGCTATGCAGGCTGCTATGCCGGCAATGACACAGATGGCTATAGTCTGCAAGCAGTATGGCGGTGATAGCCGGTATGCGGCGGCGCTTTCGTTTATCACCATTATAGGCGGACTTTTGGTAATTCCTATTTACATGACTGTGGTCAATATGTATTTTTAAGCTTTAGCATAAAAAATGAAAGGTGGCGTTTTTATGAATCCGGAAGAAATTATCCGCAAAATGTGGAGCAGCAACGCATTTATGAATGTCCTGAAAATCGAAATCAAGGAGGTGCACTGCGGCGGTGCAACTTTGGTGATGCCTATTGATTTTGATATTCATACTAATCATTGGCTTGGCGTGCATGGAGGTGCGATGGCAGCGTTGGCAGATTGTGTAACCGGTATTACCTGTGCTTCTGTCGGCAAAATCTGTACGACGCTGAATATGAATATTGATTATATCAGTAATGTACGCGGACTGGGCGCACTGAGTGTTACAAGCAGGATTGTACATAAAGGGCAATCTACGATTAATATTGTTTCGGAAATTAAGGATGATGCAGACAACCTGATCTGTAATGTTACTTATATTATGTTCGTTATGGATAAGCTGCAGGAAGTACCGGAGAAATGGTAATAAAATAAAAAACTGCCCTGAGGCGGCCACGATAAATATCGTAAGCTGCTTCAGGGCAGTTTTGCTTTTGTGCCTTAGCTTATCTGTACTTATTAGTGTGTTTCTTTTTGGTGTGCTGTTCGCGGTAATCTGCCTGCACCTGATATACCTGATAGATATACAGAGCGCACAGGGGAATAGCGACAATCAGACCTAACCAGCGGTTGTTGAAGAAGTAGCTGCCGGCCATGCCGCCGAGTAAGCTGATGATAAGTACAATCAGCATATTAACCTTGATTTTCATTAAATATTTTTTCATTATATATTCCTCCCAGGTTTTATAATCAGTGAAATGTGTTATTGTCTGAGCAGTTAAAGCAACTGTGGTACAACGATATTGTCTTGGGGAACTTTTTCCAGACGGAAAAGCGGCAGCAGCTCTGCTGCGGTAAGCGGTTCCGGCTTGGGCATCTGGCCTGCAAGATAGGCTAAGAGGCCGATAATAGGCTCCGGACTGCCGAAGTGCTGCCTGAGGGTGGCAATTTCCAGATCACCGTCGCGCTTGGAAAGCCTGCGTCCTGCAGCATCCGTAAGCAGCGGAATGTGGCAGAAGGACGGCGGCGTAAGGTTCAGCAGGCGGTAAAGATAAAGCTGCACCGGTGTGGAGCTGAGCAAATCACAGCCACGTACTACCTGATTTACGCCCATGAGCGCATCGTCGATGACAACAGCTAACTGGTAGGCGTACACGCCGTCGCTGCGGCGCAGGATAAAGTCACCGCATTCGTGCGCCAGGTTGGACTGCTGCCTGCCGTAGTGCATATCCGTAAAGGCGATAAGCTCGTCATCAACCTTGATGCGCCAGGCTGGACGGCGCTGCTGCATTGTAGCGCTGCGCTGCTCTGCCGTCAGCTCGCGGCAGGTGCCGGCGTAAATAATACGTCCGTCGCTGGCGTGGGGCGCTTCGGCGGCGTGCAGCTCGCTGCGGCTGCAAAAGCAGGGATAGACAAGCTCCTGCTGCTGTAAAAGATCGAAGTAGTGAGCGTAGATATCGCTGCGGCGGCTTTGGAAAAAGCTGTCGCTGTCAGCGCTGCAATACGCACCCTCATCCCACGTCAGGCCCAGCCATTCCAGCTCACGTGCCAGTGCATCTGCCTTGGCGAGGGAACAGCGCTGCGGGTCCAGGTCTTCGATGCGCAAAACTATTTTGCCGCCGCTGCTTTTGGCATAGAGCCAGGCCAGCAGGCTGCAGAAAATGTTGCCCAGATGCAGAAAGCCGCTGGGCGTAGGCGCAAAGCGTCCTACGACAGGCGTATTGTCCGCTGTCACTATCTTTCACCACCTTGACCGAATATCAATATATACTCTAATATTTTACCATAAACTCTCATGGTTTGCTCAGGAGATTAGACCGTATGAAGGAAAAAGTTTGCGGCAGCGGCGATTTCACCAGAATCTCACTGTTTCGCCCGTCTGCTTTGCTGTATAATGTAATTATAAAAAGTAAATTGCTTTGTAAGCTGCATAAATGAGGTGAGAAAATGACAGAGCGTTTGGATGAGCATAAAATGAAATATGCCGTTGATACGGATAAAGAGGCGGAGGATATCTGCCGTTGGGCCGCTGCCCGTGCCGGTGTAATCGTCGTTGCTCCGGTAGTAGGCACAATGACGCTGATGGCGAACGAGGTTTATATGATTACCCGTTTGGCCAAGCTGCGCGGCATTAAGCTTTCCGAAAGTGCGGTGCTGGGACTTTTAGGTTCGCTGGGCGGTGCCTTTGTGGGACAGACCTTGGCAACGCTGATTCCCTTTGCGCCGGTGCAGATTCCCGTGGGCATGTCGGTGACCTACGCCGTGGGCAAGGTGGCGAATGCCTGGCTGGATGCAGGCTGCCCCGATGATTTGTCTGCCTTTAAAACAACCTATGAGGAGGCACGCATCGAAGGCATCAAAATGCTGGGCGAGCTGAAGGATATGGCCTGCAAGGATAAGCCTCTGGGTGATGAAAGCCGTCGCTTTGAGGTGGATGATACGTTGGATAAGATGAACCGTAAGGCGGATGAAATGCTGCACAAGGCCAAGGATTTTTTGAAAAAGGATTAGTGTGGCAAGTTGTGCCGGCAGTGATTATTTACTGCCGGTTTTTTTATAATTCTTTTCCCAAGTTAAGGGGATTTGTTGTATAATATATAGTTGAGAAAATATTTTTATGTGAGGTCTGACTATGCGCTTAAGAAAAAAACCGTGGATTGAAGAAGCAATGAAGGAAGTGCAGGGAGAATACGTTTTCCTGCATGATATCGATAAGTTTAAGGGACATTGGCAGGAGATGTTCCCGGGCAAACGTCTGTGTCTGGAAATCGGCTGCGGCAAGGGACGCTTTGCTTGTACAATGCTAGGAAGTTGCGGTGCGTCAAGGGACGCTTTACCGTCGGTATGGCAGAGCTGTATCCCGATAAGGCCTTTATTGGCATTGAAACACAGCATGATATTGCCTATTTCCCCGCTAAGGCAGCGAAGGACAAGGAGCTGACGAATGTAAAAATCATTTGCGCTAATGCCGAAAACCTGCTGGACTGGTTCGAGCCCGGCGAAATCAAGGAGCTGTATCTGAATTTCAGCGACCCCTGGCCGAAGGCACGTCATGCCAAACGCCGTCTGACGCACCGCAACTTCCTGGCGCTGTACAAGCAGCTGCTGGGCGAGGGTGGTCACCTGCGCTTTAAAACGGATAACCGCGCTCTGTTTGATTTTTCCGTAGAGGAATTCAAGGAGTTCGGCCTGCAGATTATTGCTTTGAGCTATGACTTGCATCATTCCGAATATGAGAACCCTGTACAAACAGAATATGAGCAGAAATTCAGTGCGCTGGGTACGCCGATTAATTTCTGCGAGGTAGTTTTTTAAATAGGGCTTTGCCATGAATAAGAGATTTTAGATTTACTTAATTCAGTTTGTGAGTTTTATGATGAGATGAAGCTGGCAGAGAATGTGTTTGATAATGATAAGAGTGTTATTGTTAAATATGGGCGAGATTCTTTAAAAAATATTGTTAAAAGTTCGTTTGTTTCTAGTGGTGTTGCCTGTGGTGCTAAAAATGAATAGTTTGTATTTGATTTTGAGTATTCTTGAAGAAAATCAGAAGCATGCTTTTCAATATCTGAAGCGGATAAAATGAGAGTATTAGACTTTTTATTATGCTTATAATGATACTCAGGTATATTTTTCACTTTTTCTCCTTTAATTTTTCAATAAACTTTTTCCAATCTTCCTCTGTGGCGCCATTTTCTTTAGCAGTTCTAAGGGCAACCTTTGCCAATGCGGTTTCATTTACGTATTCAGAAACATCTTGTGCTAATTCATTTTTTTGAGCTGCAGAGGCGGAGCCAAGGGAAATTTCTCGTTAA
>OQVL01002824.1_pt1 | contig 10609 bp, 10 predicted proteins | sample 1691501 | NCBI WGS metagenome assembly OQVL01 (sample SAMN03418253, study PRJEB22391) | human gut metagenome | biome: human-gut; feature: organic feature; material: feces | host: Homo sapiens | place: Tanzania | collected 2013-01
GCCCCCCCCAAGGAAAACCCCGGCCTTACTTTATCGCCAATACGTAAACCGCAAATGTCTTCGCTGCCACAGAAGTGCTCAGGACATCACCCGTAAAGTCAAGAGGCTGACTCACAGGAATGATTTTATTTGGCTCGTCAAGAGTATTGTCAGCATCAGGGTCATCGCTATGATATGTCACGCATTCCACACCCTTGAGCAGATGTTTTTTCTTGAGTCCGCTGAAGTTCATGACAATCTCCTGCGGCTGGTCAGATGTGTTCGCGACCTTCACATAGACAAGATTCTTCTCTGCATCCACAACACAGCTTGCAAAAAGCCCGTTCTGTCCGTCAGCCCCGGTGACATTGCTTCCGTCCATAGTAAGACTGAGGACATTCGTTCCCTTGTATGTCGTGTAAAGATTCTGCACATGCCAGCTGCATGTACGCATACTGCGGAGATTGTCATACCAGATAAGGTCCGGCCTCCACTGCCATCCCTCCACATGGGCAAAGAGAGGAGCATAGGTAGCCATGTGCACGATATCGGCATTTCTCTCAAGACCGGTCATAAACGCTGCCTCCAGAAGCGACGCTTCGAAATGGTTCCATTTCTTACCGGCTCCATGGCAAGCATATTCGCCCGCAAACACCTTTGGTCCGTTGCGATCATAGCTGTCATATCGTGCTCCCTGCGCAAGGAACCATGACTCAGGACGATAGAAATGCTCATCCACAAGGTCCGCCCCAATCTTTTTCATCTCCGGCCACAGGAAATCGAACTGATCTCCCTCCGAATTCGGGCCTGAAGTTCCGACCAACTTGATTTCCGGATGAGCCTTGCGAATAGCATCCACAAAAGGCTTGAGGTGATCAATATATGTCTGATCCCACTGCTCGTTGCCTATGGCAAGAAACTTGAGTCCGAAAGGTTTCGGATGTCCCATAGACGCCCTCACTGCACCCCATTTGCTGTCCACAGGACCATTGGCAAACTCGATCAGATCAAGTGCGTCATCAATATAGCTCTGCAGTTCATCCACCGGCTGGTGTGCACTCTCGCTGTCATTCTGGAACTGGCATGCAAGTCCGCAGCTGAGCACCGGAAGCGGCTCGGCACCAATATCCTCGGACAGAAGAAAATACTCATAGAACCCGAGTCCGTACGACTGATAATAATCCGGATAATACCTGTATTTGAAAGTGTGCTGCCAACGGTTCTCGTTGAGCGGTCGGTTCTCTACCGGGCCCACGCTGTTCTTCCACTGGTATCTTGTCTGAAGATCTGTTCCTTCCACGATGCATCCTCCCGGGAAACGGAAAAGTCCCGGATGAAGGTCATAGAGAGCCTGTGCAAGATCCTTTCTGAGGCCGTTCTCGCGTCCCATCCACGTATCCGTTGGGAAAAGTGACACATGCTCGATATCTATGGCGTCATCCCCCACCAGGAACACCCTGAGCACTGCTTTCGGGTCTGTCACCTTCGATGTCATCACTACCTCATACTTCTTCCATTCGGACGAATCTATGTTGATTTCAGCAGTTGTGCTTGCCTGAACCTCATCCATGGATGCCCTGTCGATGAACTCCACCTGCAAGGCACCCTTGGTGACTGGCTTTGCCATACGCGCCCATACGCTGAAGCGGTAGGTCGCATCCTTTTTAAGTCCGATTCCGAAAAAGCCCTCATTCTCCACCGCAGTGTACTTGTGAGGATGTCCCGAGCTCAAAAGCCTGAGATAATGAGGGTTACGCTCGAACGGACCGTCTTCACGCACTTCAACATTTCCTCCGACTCTCCATCCCTGAAGATGGTTGGGAAACTCAAATGAACGGTTCTTCACCAGTTCGGCATAAAGTCCGCCATCAGCAGCAAAATTGATGTCCTCGATGAAGATTCCGTACATGGTCGGCTGAATCGGAGCACCAACCCGTCCCACATCAATAGAAAAATCATTGGTCTGTCCCGACAAAGAGATGGCTGCGACGCTCGCCGCAAGCGACAATAGTGTTTTTTTTGTATTCATATATGGTATAATTAGAAGCTGTTTTAAAATAGATTGAAAAAAGTTGCTACATAACGATGCAAGTTACCGAAAATATTCTTGATCCGCAATACATAAAGCGAAGCCCCAGAGACATCATGCATATGTTAAAGACAGGCTGCCAGCGGCGTATGCTGCCCAAGGACATCGCGCCATGTTGGCACCGACCGTGGGATCAACGGCAACAAGAAGATCAAAGGGCGCAAGGAACATATTGTGGTTGTGGTCGGCCTCTTTTTTTGTTCACCAGGCTCCGCTGCGGCGGCAACCTGCCTCTGAGAGGACTCCACTCCCTCAAGAAGGACGCCATCAAGAAGACAGAAGAGGCGTTCAAAAAGAAATACTCGGGGATTAAAGCCAACATTCACCGAACTTTTATCGGTAAATATCTTGCTTTTTCGCCGAATACACAGTAGATTTGCACCGAAACAAAGAAACGATATGTACCTGCATCAAAGAAATAACTGGTGGGAATTCCGCTATGACAAAGAGGCCGTGATGAACAAACTCGGCCCCGTAAGAGCAAAACAAGGCCTCATGCTGGGTCGAATGCTGTCCCTCGGCTTCGACTTCCAGGACGAAGCCATACTCACCACCATGTCCATGGAACTCGTACGTTCCTGCGAGATAGAAGGCGAAGTCCTCAATCTCACGGAAGTCCGCTCCTCCATAGCCCGCCGTCTTGGTATCAATACTGCCGGTCTGGTGCCTGCATCACGCTATGTTGAGGGTATCGTTGAGATGCTCCTGGACGCCACGCAGCACTACGACCAGCCTCTTTCCGACGATCGCCTCTTCGGCTGGCACAATGTCCTGTTCCCAACGGGTCTCAGTGGCTTATACGCCATAGAAGTTGCTAAATACCGCACCGGAGAAATGCAGGTAGTCTCCGGGCCGATGGGCCACGAAAAAGTCCACTACGAGGCTCCCAAGCCAAAGCGCGTGGCAGAAGAGATGCACCGCTTCATCGACTGGGTAAATGCTGATAACGGCATAGACCCCGTACTCAAAGCCGGCATCGCCCACCTCTGGTTCGTCTCCATCCACCCATTCGACGATGGCAATGGCCGTATCACACGCGCCATCACAGATATGCTACTGGCCCGCAGTGAGCATTCCGCCAAACGCTTCTACAGTATGTCCAACGAGATAAAGATCCTGCAGAAGGAGTACTACGACGTACTTGAGAAAACTCAGAAGGGCGACGGCGACATCACCGCCTGGCTCCTCTGGTTTCTGGACTGCTTCGACCGGGCTCTATCCTCCACGGAAGAGACGCTCGCCTCCGTCCTCGCCAAAGCCCGTTTCTGGGAGAACCACCGCGACCTGGCAGTGAACAATCGCCAGCGAAAAATCATCAATATGCAATTCGACGGCTTCTTCGGCAAACTCACTTCCGGCAAGTGGGCCAAGATTGGAAAATGCTCAACGGATACGGCGCTAAACGATATTAAAGACCTTGTCAAAAAAGGCATCCTTCGCAAAAACGACGAAGGCGGGCGAAGCACAAATTACGATATGATTGACATTTTTGGGCAGTAAAACGGCCGTATCCCAAAAGTAGAAACAAAAAAGCCCGCTGAAAAACAGCGAGCTTAATGTGGTGCTGGCAGGAGTTGAACCGGCGACACATGGATTTTCAGTCCATTGCTCTACCACCTGAGCTACAGCACCAATTGTTGTCCCCAAACGGGATTGCAAAGGTAGTGATTATTTTTTATCCTGCAAATTTATTTTGCTATATTTTTAAAATATTTACCGCTGCCTTGAGATTGCGCAGTGCGGAAGACAACACCTTGCGAGGACATGCCACATTGAGTCTCATGTATCCAGTTCCTTCTTCTCCGAACATAGCGCCGTCATTCAGAGCAAGATGCGCATAATTCACGAAAAGATCCGTCAGCTTTTCCTGACTCAATCCGAGCTTTCTGCAATCAAGCCACACCAAAAATGACGCCTGAGGACGCACAGGATGAATCTCCGGAAGATTGGAAGCGAACCAGTCGCACACAAAATCCAGATTGCCTTCCACATACGAAAGCATCTCGCGTCTCCAAACATCGGACTCCGGAGAAGAATACGCAGCCTTCGTAGCAACTATTGAGAAAAGGCTCGGGTCATCAAGCTCGCAGGCGGAAAGGTATCCGAAGAACTTCTCCCGCAGCTTGTCCGACTCAATTATACAATAAGAGCTGACCACTCCAGCTATATTGAATGTCTTGGACGGAGCCATGAAGGTAATTGCACACTCGGCAGCATCTTCGCTTACCGAAGCGAAAGGAATATGACGACGACCGCCCAGCACCATCTCCGCGTGAATCTCGTCAGAAACCACAATCACTCCCCTTTCGTTACATATCCTGGCAAGGCGTTGAAGGCTTTCTTTCGAGTGGCAGACGCCGCACGGATTGTGAGGATTGCACAGCACCAGCATTTTAGTCCTTTCATCTATAAGGGACTCCAGGCCGTCAAGATCCATTTCGTATGTTTCCAGGGCGCCGTCCTCATTATATATAGGTATCAGAGGATTGTTGACAACCTCAAACCCGCATGCCTGAGTCACGATTCTGAAAGGATGATATACAGGAGGCTGGATTATCACCTTGTCTCCTTCAGAAAGAAAACATCGCTGCGCAAGTCCGATTCCCTTTACAATGCCGGGGATATAGCATATATTTTCAGGCGGTACCTGCCATCCATGAAGATGCTCCACCCAGGATGATATTATTGGGAAAAAGTCTTTTCCATTGAGGGAATAGCCCAGAACAGGATGCTCAAGACGCTCACGCAGAGCATTTAAGATGAAATCAGGGGTCTTGAAATCCATATCCGCCACCCACATTGAATACAAGTCACTCCGGCCGAAGTGCTCCTCCAGAGAATCGTACTTGACGCAAGCGGTCCCCCGCCTGTCTATCAATTGATCAAAATCGTACATAGTATCACAAAATTACACACAAAAAATAATAATTAAAATTCTTTTTTTTGTATCTTCGCGCCCAAGTTTGACTAAACTAGTTTTTATGTTAAAAAATGAAGAAACTACTTATTTCGATTGCAGCATTGCTGCTCTGCTCTTTTGCGCACTCGCAAGAGGCTGACAATCTCGGTAGTTACGCCGAGGTTAAGCTTATTTCGCGCCTTGATTTGAAACCATCTTACAATTTCGGCGATTCCGAAATGGGTTTCGACTTTGGCAATTCATTATTTTGTACAACATTCGAAGGTTCTGCGTCAAAGCATTTCTCGTGGTTCGTATGCAACCAATGGGTAAGTTCCGACGGAATCAAGTGGCCTTACCAGAATCTGGGACGGTCGGACGATGTCAACTGGCTGAATTATTGCTATGCGGACATTTCATTCGGCAACTGGACTCTGACTCTCGGCAAGGACTTCATCAGCACCGGAGGATTTGAACTCGACAACTGGGACTGGGACGTCTATTCAGCAGTTTCATCCCCTTATTTCGACGGTCTTTCCTGCTATCAGTGGGGAGCCAAACTGAGTTACACCATTCCTTCCGAGACCAACACATTCAGCCTCCAGATGGTCTCTTCCCCTTATGGAGAACACCCTTTCAGCAGTAAATTATGGAGTTATTCCGCACAGTGGAGAGCCGAATATGACTACTTCGCCACCATTTGGAGCTACTCTGCCATAGAGCGGGAGAAAAACAGTTTTGAGAATGTCATTACTCTCGGAACCCAGTTCTATCTGGGCAATTGGACCCTTACATTCGACTATTTCAACAATGTCGGATTCTACACCGAAAGCGATTGGAGCATAGCTCCGGGCAACACATACCAGGCCCGCGTCCAGTACGCACCAAGTGAGAAATTTGACATTGCACTGCACTCCGCATACATGAGCGCAGACAAGAACGGACTTCTTCCGGCCAATTACAAAGCAGCCGCGGTAGCACAGTTCTACCCTCTGGCGGACTCAAAGGCTCTTCGCCTGCATGCTACCGCCGGATACGACTCACTTTCAAACAGCATGAGCCTCATGATAGGCGCCAAATACGAATTCAGCTTCAAACTTTGGTAGGAAATGGTTCGATCAAACGTTATTCTTTCGCTGAAGAATGTCAGCAAAACATTAGGAGACAAAACCATTCTTGACGATATCAGCCTTGATATACGCAAAGGGGAATTTGTGACGCTTCTCGGACCTTCGGGCTGCGGCAAAACCACCACGCTCAGAATACTCGCCGGATTTCTTTCTCCGGACAGCGGCTCCGTAATGCTTGAAGGCAAGGACATAGCGTCTCTTCCGCCATACAAAAGACCGTTCAACACAGTCTTTCAGAGATACGCGCTGTTTCCGCATCTGGATGTATATGACAACATAGCATTCGGTCTCAAACTGCAGAAAACCCCTGTGGACGAGATAGACAAGAAAGTTCGCAAAGTACTCAAAATGGTCAGCATGACCGATTACGAGGACCGTGACGTAGAATCTCTGTCCGGCGGACAGCAGCAGAGAGTCGCCATCGCGAGAGCCCTTGTCAACCAGCCGCAGATTCTTCTTCTGGACGAACCGCTCGCGGCTCTTGACCTGAAGATGCGCAAGGACATGCAGATTGAATTGAAGGAGATGCACAGGAAATTGGGTATCACCTTTATATATGTCACTCATGACCAGGAAGAAGCCCTCACGCTGTCCGACACCATCGTCGTGATGAATGAAGGAAAAATCCAGCAGATCGGCACTCCGACGGACATATACAACGAGCCGCAGAATTCGTTCGTTGCAGATTTCATCGGAGAATCCAACATCCTCAACGGTCGCATGATATGTGACCGCAATGTGGAGTTTGCAGGTCACGAATTCGACTGCGTGGACGACGGATTCGGAGAGAATGTCGATGTGGATGTAGTCGTACGTCCGGAAGACATCTATATCATGAACCATACGGAGGGCGCTCAGTTCACCGCCACTGTCAAGTCATGCACGTTCAAAGGCGTCCACTACGAAATGTTCGTGGATACGGACACCGGATATGAACTGATGATCCAGGACTACAATGCCTTCGAACCGGGCTCCGAGGTAGGATTGATTATCCGGCCCAATGATATCCAGGTAATGCGCAAGGAACGCAGTTTCAATACCTTTGAAGGAGAAATCATTGACGAAAGCCATGTACGTTTCCTCGGAGAGGACTTCGAGTGCAAGCCTCAGACCAAATTCAACGCAGGTGACAAGGTGAGCGTGCGGGTGGATTTCGGCAAGGTGGAACTCACGGACCATCAGGAGGACGGAAAGCTCTGGGGAGAAGTGCATTTTCTTCTGTATAAAGGTGACCACTACCACCTTACCATCCTCACGGATGAAGGAGACCATATCTGGGTGGACACCAACGACATCTGGGACAAGGGAGACCTTGTAGGTATCAATTTCGCACCTAAGGACATAAAGCTCTGCAACACAAATGACTAAAAGAAGTTCATGGGCATTACCCTATTTCATCTTTTTGGTGTTTTTCGTGGTGCTGCCGCTGCTGCTGGTGCTAGTATATGCGCTTCAGGACGGCTCCGGACACTTCACCCTGAGCAACGTCACCAAGTTCTTCACTGACTCGGATGCGCTCAGCACGTTTGCCGTGTCCATAGAGATAGCCATAGAGACAACTCTGCTGTGCATACTGATCGGCTACCCGGCGGCATGGATCCTGTCAAACAAGGAATACAACCGCAGCGCAGTGACCATAGTGCTTTTCATAATGCCTATGTGGATAAACGCACTTATGAGAACGCTTGCCACGGCAGAACTTTTCAACGTGCTCGGAATACATCTTGGAAAAGGGACTCTTCTGTACGGAATGGTATATGACTACCTGCCCTTCATGATCTACCCTATCTACAACGTGCTCGACAAAATGGACAAATCCTACGCGGAGGCGGCCCAGGACCTCGGAGCCACTCCGTGGAAAGTGTTCTGGAAGGTCATTGTCCCTCTATCCATGCCGGGCGTTGCCAGCGGGGTGCTCATGGTATTCATGCCGACAGTGAGCACGTTTGCCATCTCGGAATTCCTCACCAACAACAAAATCAAGCTCTTCGGTACGATAATTCAGGAGAACATCAACTCCTCCATGTGGAATTACGGCGCCGCTCTTGCGCTTATTATGCTGGTAATCATAGGTTTGACAAGCTTCCTTCAAGGTAGCGACAAGAAATCATCGGAAGGAGGGCTCGTATAATGAAAAAGTTTTTAGCCAAAAGCTACATCTGGATATTGCTTTTCCTGCTGTACGCACCTATATTTTTCATTGCCATATTCTCTTTCACCGAGAGTAAGGTACTTGGCAACTGGACGGGATTCTCAACCAAATTGTACTCCAACCTGTTCACCGGAGACATGCAGGGCACCGGCACGCTGATGTCGGCAATTGAGAATACGCTCATCATCGCGGTGATAGCTGCCGGCGTTTCGACATTGCTGGGAACATTCGCAGCCGTAGGCATACACAACCTGAGGGGACGTAAACGTCAGGCGTTGACATTCCTCAACAACATCCCGATGATCAACCCGGACATCATCACCGGTGTGTCCCTTTTCCTTCTGTTTGTATTCCTTCACGTATCCCAAGGCTACGTGACCGTGATTCTGGCGCACATAACATTCTGCACGCCATACGTGGTGCTCAGCGTCCTTCCGAAGCTGACCAGCATGAATCCGAACATCTATGAAGCCGCTCTGGACCTCGGAGCGACTCCGGCGCAGGCCATGCGCAAAGTACTGGCGCCTCTGCTGCGTCCGGGAATGATTTCAGGATTCATATTGGCTTTCACCATGTCTCTTGACGATTTCGCAGTGACATTTTTCACCCGCGGAACCATCGGATTGGACACATTGTCCACTTACATTTACACGGATGCCCGCAAGGGCGGTCTGACACCGGAATTCAGACCTCTTATAACAATCATATTCCTAACCGTTCTGATACTTCTTATAATCATCAATTTAAGACAAATCAGAAACGCCAAAAAACAAGAAAGATAAATGAAAAAAACTCTATCCATCATCGCAGTAGCGGCAATGCTCTGCGCCTGTGCAGAGGACAGAAGCCATGTCCTCAAGGTCTATAACTGGGCCGACTATATAGATGAAGAACTTCTCGGCGAGTTCGAGCAGTGGTATGAACAAGAGACCGGGGAACCTGTCAAAGTCATATATCAGACATTCGACATCAACGAGACCATGCTCTCCAAAATCGAGAAGGGACACGAGGACTACGATGTCGTGTGCCCGTCCGACTACATCATCGAGAGGATGCTCCAGGCGGACCTGCTTCTCCCTATCGACAGGGACTTCGGCCAGACGCCCAATTATATAGACGGCAACATCGCGCCGTACATCCGCGGCTGCTTCGACAAGATGGACGGCAACGGCAAGAACGCCAACGAGTATTCAGTCGGTTACATGTGGGGCACGACCGGCATCCTCTACAACGCGAAGTATGTCACTGATGAGGAGGCCTCAAGCTGGGATGTCATCCGCAACCCGAAGTTTGCCGGAAAGATATTCATCAAAGATTCTCCGCGCGACATATATTCCCAGATCATCATCTACCTCAGGCAGAAAGATCTCCAGGAAGGCAAGGTGACCCTGGACGAGCTGATGTACGACTCTTCCGACGAATCCCTCGCGGCAGTGGAGAACTACATGAAGCAGGTCAAGGACCTCGTGGCAGGCTGGGAGGCCGACTTCGGCAAGGAGCAGATGATCCAGGAGAGGGGATGGGTGAATCTCACCTGGAGCGGAGACGCTGTCTGGGCCATACAGGAAGCCAAGGAAGTCGGGGTGGACCTCAGATACGTCTGCCCGAAAGAAGGCTTCACAGTGTGGTTTGACGGCTGGGTGATCCCGAAATACGCGCGCAACACGAAGGCTGCCAAGTACTGGATCAACTACATGTGCCGCCCGGACATAGCCATACGCAATGTGGACGTGACCGGATACGTCTCAGTCCTGGGCGCTCCCGAAGTCATGGAGGCGTTCAGCGACAGCAGCTATGCGGCGGCCGACCTGAGCTACTTCTTCGGCCCGGAGGCGACAGCCGTATGCGCCGATCCTGTGCTCTATCCTGACACTCAGACCATTGCACGCAGCACCATGGAGCACGACTGGGGTGAGCGCACCGCACCGCTCATCGCCATGTGGTCAAGGGTCAAGGGAGACAACGCCAACAGCATGACCGTTATCGTCATCGTGGTGTTCATCGTCGCCGCCGCAGCAGCCGGCGTCATCACGAAGACCAGAAAATCCAGCCGCCGCAAGACAAAGAGACGCTAGGACGGCAGGCGCATCGAATAGATAAAACGGCGGCAGGAAACCCTGTCGCCGTTTATCAATTACAAAAGTCCGTGCTATGCCGTCTTGAGCTGCTTGCCGGGATCCTTGAACAGAATCATGAACAGCACGCCCACAACGAATGCATATGCGGCGAAAATGTACCAGGCCGTGCTCCAGTCAGGAGTCTCAGCATTGTACACGAAATGGTTGACTACAAGCCCCGCGGCCCAAGTGCCGATGGACGCCCCGAGCCCGTTGGTCATAAGCATGAACAGTCCCTGTGCG
>OQVL01002827.1_pt1 | contig 10604 bp, 4 predicted proteins | sample 1691501 | NCBI WGS metagenome assembly OQVL01 (sample SAMN03418253, study PRJEB22391) | human gut metagenome | biome: human-gut; feature: organic feature; material: feces | host: Homo sapiens | place: Tanzania | collected 2013-01
TCATAGCAGTTTCAGCGATGGAGTGCAGCTTGGCAAAATCATCGGCACCGCTGTCAGTTCGGAAGCAACCGCTGACTTTCTGCTTTATCTTGATTTTCCTAACTCCCCGTTCACTGGCATTGTTTTCGTAAGGCACACTTGGATTGGAGAGAAAGGTGAACAGGTAGTCTTTGACCTTAAGGATACCTCTCTTGAATTTATCAAATTCGTTATCTAAATGCGTGAGGCTTTCACCCAAGAGGTTCTTCATCTTAGTCTTCAGTACCTTTATCTTTCTAGAAGTAATGTTGCCCTCTCTTCTGAGATTTATAGAGTGTTCTATCAGTTGGATGAATCTCCGTGACCAGTTCTGGTTTGAATCCAATTCGTTCAGATACTCTGCATTCCTAAGGAGATGAGCCAGACAGACCTGATGATCCTTAACATTCATCTTGAAGTAGCTCTGGTGTCTGTCTGTCACAAGTGTCGAATAGGGAAGTCCCTTTGGAAACTTGGAGTCTATGGCCTTCTGACCTCGCGATTCAGACTGGAACACGTATGTAAGCAGGTCGTTCTGGAATATCCAGTTCCAATGTAGATGCTTTCCTACCGCAGCACCCGTTTCATCAGCTCCTACGACAGACGCTGTTTCCAGCCTCTTGCGTATTTCCTCGTATGCACTATCTGCCTTGCCGCTATTCTCTTTGAGTATGTTCTGCACTGTTCCCTCACTTATATTCTGGCCGGACAGGTCGGATATAAGTTCTGCAATTCTTTTGAACGGAATACACTGCACTACATTAAGGTATGTCACCAGTGCACGGAGGTTATCACCATACTTGATACGGCAGTTGGGAGCTTCGCAGTTGTTTATACAACCGCATTCACAGACCTTCTCGTAATACTGTTCCTCACAGGTCTCTACGACCACCTTGATATCAACAATCTGTGTCTTACGGATTTTCTGGCATGGTATTTCAATCAAGAGCCGACCGCAGCATTTACAATAGACTGGTTCGTGCTTTACAATCACGTCTGGTTCTGCAATGGTCTGCAGTGTGTGCCCCTTGTGACCAGGCTGTCCACCACTCGGCTTTCCGCTTGGCTTGCGAAGAGACTTTGTCCTGCGCAGCTCACGGGAAGCAATACTTTCTTGGGAAGGAGGGATACTGCTGTTACTGCTGTTTTTCTCGGGCTTTCCTGGTGTACTTGATGTATCGTCATTAGCATTCTCGAGTTCCTTGATACGCTCTTTAGCAACGGCAAGTTCTGAGTTTAGATTATGTATCTCCACGTCCTTTTGGTTAATGACACGATTGAGGCGTCCAATCTCCTCATTCTTCTCGGAGTCAGACTTCTCAAGCTTGCGCAGACGCTGGTTTATCTGGCGCAAAACAACATCTATGTCAGTACAGTCGTTTGCCATTGTTTTTTGGTGCAAAGATAAGCATTTTTCTCCACATGGCAAAATCACGATTTACAACCATTAACGCAGACTTTTGACTTGCGGAAAATGCAAAAACGTATCTCCTGGCAGATAAATTGTTGAAGGGCGATGATAGCCAAAGGAGACTTGCTGGCAGCATCACCGAAAAAGAACTCGCAAAATGAGCTGTTTTAAACAGCCTACGTCCTCATCGACTCAATTATTAAAGAGTTTGTAATGATGATGAAAATAAGCAAAATCAAGTTTATGCTTTATTAACGAGAAGTTTTCTATAGGGGTGCTGAGTAGTTACATTTAAAATAAACATTATTAATAATACCTAAGAAGTTATGAATATAATAACCAGTAAGGTGAACAGAAAGATACTTGCAGCTTCATTGCTCGGTATCGGTTTGGCTGGCATTCCTGCACAGGGAATGCTGGCAAGTGAGACTCTCATGAAGAGTGTCCAGGTTCAACAACAGCAGCAATCCATCCACATTTCGGGTGTCGTATCGGATAGCGAAGGTCCTATCATCGGTGCAAGCATCGTTGAAAAAGGTGTCAAGGGCAACGGTACGGTGAGCGATATGGACGGTAAGTTCAATATGTCTGTAAAGCCGGGTGCTACCCTCGTTATCTCTTATATGGGATATAAGAAGGTAGAGGTGAAGGCTGAGGCTGGCAAGGAAATCCAGGTAAACATGCAGCAGGACAGCGAGCTACTCAACGAGGTGGTCGTAGTAGGTTTCGGTACCCAGAAGAAGGTGAATCTTACGGGTGCCGTGGATGTCATCGACAGCAAGCAGATGGCAGAGCGCCCGGTTTCCAACGCCGTGCAGGCTTTGCAGGGTGCAGCTCCTGGTCTGCAGATTACGCAGTCTAGCGGTAGCATCGACTCCCGTCCTTCCATCAATGTGCGTGGTGGTACCACCATCGGCCAGGGCTCATCAGGCGACCCATTGGTGTTGATTGATGGCATGGAGGGCGACCTCAATTCCATCAACCCTCAGGATATCGAGAGTGTATCCGTATTGAAGGATGCTGCGGCAAGTTCCATCTATGGTTCCCGTGCGCCTTTCGGTGTCATCCTCGTTACCACCAAGAAGGGTAAGGAGGGCAAGGCTACCATCAACTACAACAACAGTTTCCGCATCGGAACTCCAAACATCAAGAACCACTTGATGAACTCCGTAGATTTTGCTTCATGGATGAATGATGCCATTACCAATGCCGGCAAGAGTGCTTACTTCGATACCAAGGAAGATGGTACAGGCCGATTCGACCAGATTGTTGCCTTCCACAATGCCAAGTACGTAAGTCCGGGTGTGCGACAGAAGGAAGATGGTACTTATATCTACGAGGTTCGCGGATATAACAATGATACAGACAAGACCTGGTGGGGTGGTTACTCCAACGGTATCGCCGATACCGACTGGTACGACATCCTCTACAAGGACAATAACTTCTCTCAGCAGCACAACCTGAGCGCCAGCGGCGGTACGGAGAAATTCAGATACTATCTCTCAGGAAGCTATTTCGACCAGAACGGTCTGCTCAAGGTGGCTGATGATAACCTGCAGCGCTATACAGGTACAGCCAAGATTGAATCGCAGTTGACCAACTGGTTGCGCCTGCACTACACCATGCGCTTTACCCGTGAGGAGACCCAGCAGCCGCAGAAGGGTGGCTGGTACGAGAGCGTAGCCCTGCGCGGATGGCCTGTATTGCCTGCATACGACTGGAACGGCAACCACTTCTACAGCGATACATCCTGCATGTGGGCTTGGGCTGACGGAGGTGAGAACCACAACCAGAGCGACAAGATCTATCACCAGTTGGGCTTCGAGATTGAGCCAATCAAGAACTGGAAGACCAGTGCCGATTTCAACTATCGCATCCAGAACTCACGCGGTCACAACTGGACCCTGCCTCTGATGGCATACGGCAAGGATGGCGCACCTTATTATAAGGATGCCAATACCAGCGTAGCAGAGAGCAACTATCGTGAGAACTATCTCAACTTCAGTGCCCGTACCGAGTACGATCTCACCCTGGCCCAGGCTCATCACTTCCATGCCCTGGCAGGTATGCAGATAGAAAACCTAAAGCAGGATTATTTCAGCGCCTCACGTGTAGGCATGATGGATCTCACCAAGCCGGAACTCAACCTGACCAACGGTTTGAAGGATGGCGTGGCTACCACTCCTGGCGTATCAGGCTATCGCAACGAGTGGGCTGTGGTAGGTTTCTTCGGTCGTCTGAACTACGATTACAAGAGCCGTTACCTCTTCGAGGCCAACCTCCGTTCGGATGGTTCATCACGTTTCCGCAAGGGCAACCGCTGGAAGACCTTCCCTTCTTTCTCTCTGGGTTGGAACATCGCAGAAGAGAAGTTCATGGAGCCTTCACGCAACTGGCTCGACATGCTGAAGCTGAGATTCTCTTACGGTTCGTTGGGTAACCAGAACGTAACCGACTGGTATCAGACCTACCTCACCATCTCGCCAAGTGCCCAGGGCGCTCCTTGGTTGCAGAATGGCAACAAGGTGGCTACCGTAGGTTCTCCGGGCATCGTGTCGGAGGCATTGACCTGGGAGCGAGTAGAGACATACAATATCGGTGTTGACTGGGCGATGCTTCACAACCGCCTTACTGGTTCGTTCAACTGGTACACCCGCAGCACCCACGATATGGTGGGCAACGGCAAGACCCTGCCAGCCATCCTGGGTACCGGCGTGCCAAAGACCAATAACACCGATCTCCAGGCACGCGGATGGGAGTTGACCCTGGGTTGGCAAGACCGCCTGGCTAACGGCTTGAGCTATGGTGCCAAGTTCTCACTCTACGATTCCCGCACCAAGATTACCAAGTACAAGGACAATCCAACCAACTCAATCGGCGGTTATATGGAAGGAAGATACACCGGCGAAATCTGGGGCTTCGAGACCAAGGGTATCGCCAAGACCGACAAGGAGATGCAGGATCATCTCGCTTCACTGCCTAACGGCGGACAGGATGCCATCGGCAGCTCATGGACTGCAGGTGATATGATGTACAAGGATATCAACGGCGATGGCAAGGTATCTTGGGGAAGCAGCACGCTGGCAGACCCGGGCGACCGCAAGGTGATTGGTAACACCACCCCTCGCTATCAGTTTGGTCTCGACATGAATGCATCCTGGAAAGGCTTCGACTTCCGCATGTTCTTCCAGGGCGTGATGAAGCGCGACTACTGGCAGGGCAGTGCCTTTATGTTCGGATGGACGGGCGACCAGTGGAACTGTGCCGGCCTTACCCAGGTGCAGGATTACTTCCGCGATGAGAACACCTGGTCTGTCAAGCAGGGAACCACAGATGTGAACCTGGATGCCTACTTGCCACGTCCGGTTAACGGCAGCAAGAACATCCAGTGCCAGACCAAGTACCTGCAGGATGCATCCTACATTCGCCTGAAGAATATCACCCTGGGCTACACCATCCCAACCGTGATTACCGGCAAGTGGGGCATCAGCAACCTGCGCGTCTATTTCTCTGGCGAGAATCTCTGGACGGGCACCAGCCTCAACAAGCAGTTTGACCCGGAGACCCTCTCAAGCAGCAGCGGTGCGGCATATCCATTGTCAAGAACCTACTCATTCGGTTTAAGTATAACATTCTAAACATTCTAAACATTCAGACAGTTATGAAATTCAATCATATATCAAAGGCTTTGATGGTGCTCGCCATGGGCGGCACCATGGTTTCCTGCAACGATCTGCTCAATCAGGAACCACAGTCAAGCATCACCCCTGAGTCTTACTACAAGGCAGAAGACCAGATTCAGGCTTGCGCCAACAGTTTCTACGGCAATCTGCCATCCCATGGCTATGGCTACGGACTCTACAGCAGCGATACCAATACCGATAACCAGGCTGGTACTGGCGCTGACGGCAAGTATGCCGATGGCCAGTGGAAGGTGGGGTTGACCAATGGCAACTGGGGCTTCGGCACCATCCGCGACATCAACTACAAGTTGAACACCTGCCTTGCCAACTACAAGGCAGGCAAGATTTCGGGCAGCGACAAGAACATCCGCCAGTATCTGGGCGAGCTTTACTTCTTCCGTGCCTGGGAGTATTTCGGCAAATTGAAGACCTGGGGCGATTTCCCTATCGTAACCGAGGTGCTGCCTGATAACGAGCAGCGCCTGGTGGCTGAGTGCAAGCGCCAGCCCCGCAACGAGGTGGCCCGCTTCATCATTGCCAACCTGGATAGCGCCATGACCTATATGTCGGATAACTTCGAGACCCGTCATACCCGTCTTTCCAAGGATGTATGCCAGCTGGTGAAGTCGCGTGTAGCCCTTTACGAGGGCACCTTCCTCAACTACTTCAAGGGCACCCCATTCGTGCCATGCGATGCCAACTGGCCAGGCAAGACCAAGGATTACAGCAAGGACTATCAGTATCCTACAGGCAGCATCGACAACGAGATTCAGTATTTCCTGAAGACGGCTGCCGCTTCTGCCGAGATTGTAGCCGAGAAGTATAAGAACGATCTCACCCAGAACAATGGCGTGGTTCCTCAGAAGGAAGGCGATACCAACCCATACTTCGAGATGTTTGGTACCACCGATATGTCTGGCTACAAGGAAGTGCTCCTCTGGCGTGAGTACAATGCCGGACTGGGCCATACCAACATCATCGAGGATGCCGTAGAGCGCAACAACTATGGCACCGGTGTAACCCGCAGCATGGTAGAGAGCTTCCTGATGAAGGATGGTAAGCCTATCTATGCCCAGCACGATGGCTTTGCATACGCTGACAACACCGTGGGCAAGGTGGCAGAAAACCGCGACCCTCGTCTGTATGTCTTCCTCAAGACTCCGGGTCAGATCAACTGCTTCAAGAACATGAGCTATTCTCAGGGCGACCGTTACATTGAGAAGGAGAACGATTATCCTGATATCACCAATGGTGATGCTACCAACTTCCAGTATGTCACCGGTTACTGTCTGCGCAAGGGCGGTACCTTCGACCGCAAGCAGTGCGAGAAGAACAAGTCAGCCAATGCCGCCTGCAGTTTCCGTGCCCGTGAGGCGTTGCTCAACTACATGGAGGCAGAGTACATGCTCACCCACAGTTTGAGCGGCAAGGTATTGGAGTATTGGAAGATAATCCGTGAGAAGGCAGGTTTCGAGGGTGCAGCCATCGATCCTCATACCACCATCAATGCTACCGATATGAGCAAGGAGACCCTGGATTGGGGTGCCTACAGTGCCGGCAAGTTGCTCAGCGACCCTGTGCTCTTCAACATCCGTCGTGAGCGTCGTGATGAGATGATGGGCGAGGCATTGCGCTGGATGGATTTGCAGCGCTGGAGATCACTCGACCAGATGATGACCACCCGTTATCATGTAGAGGGTATGAAGGTATGGAATTCAGAGATGACTGCCCATTACAACTTCTCGGAGGCTGATTACGATGGTACAGCCACCGCTAAGGTATCAGCTCCAGGCTTGAGCAACTACCTCCGCATTTTCGAGAAGAACATGACAGACAACAACAAGTTCAAGGATGGTTTCACCTGGCACATGGCGCACTACCTGCAGCCAATGCCAATCAAGGAGATGATGCTTACAGCTCCTGATTACACCACCGTGAGCGAGTCTTCTCTCTATCAGAATCCATACTGGCCAACAGAGACTGATAAGCCAGCTGAGAAGTAAGAGTTGTTACCCTAGGATAAAATCTCCGTTCAACGTCGTTGAACCTGCATTCAGCGACGCTGAACGGAGTTTTTGTCTAAGGGTAACAACTTTTTTTATTAGGTGCATTCCTTATTTCCTTTCATTGTTATTCGAATTCTGTCTTTGTCTGTTGATGATAGAAGAACAATCTGTGACAGGATATCCAATTATCGTTCAAACAAGAGAACAAATAGTGCAAGGGATGTACAATTGACGAATTTTGCTGTATTTTTGATGAATTTTACGCATTCTAATTCACTGATTCGTAGTATCTTTGCAGCAGAATTCAAAAAAGCATAATTCTTAAAGTGTAGATTTATTATATGGTATATAAATATAAAAGGATATTGTTTGCTGTTCTGGCTGCATGGATGAGCCTTTCAGCATTCGCTTTCAATCTCAAGACCGGAAGCCTGGTAGTAGTACAGGGCGACACCCTGCAGATGGCACCTGTGGCAAAGACAGCCTTGAAGATGTTGCAGGGCGACATCAGGAAGGTTTTGGAAGCTGAGCTGAAGTTGCAGTCTGCAGGCGGTGGCGATCAGAATATAATCGTGCTCTCTAAGGATGCTGCAGCCTTCGCCTACAAGAAGGAGGCGTTTCAGATAAAAGCAGAGAATGGCAACCTATATATAAAAGGTAGTGATGACCACGGACTGGCATACGGAATCCTCGAGGTTTCCAGATTGCTGGGCGTATCGCCTTGGGAATGGTGGGCGGATGCCAAGCCGAAGCATCTCGACAGCTTCTGCCTGAAGGATGGCTATCGCAACGAGCAGGCGCCATCGGTGGAGTTCAGAGGCATCTTCATCAACGATGAGGACTGGGGACTGATGCCATGGTCGGGCAAGACCTACGAGCCATCGGATATCAAGGGGCATATCGGTTCGAAGACCAATGCCCGCATCTTCGAGCTGCTGCTCCGTCTTCGTGCCAACACCTATTGGCCAGCGATGCACGAATGCACCAAGCCTTTCTTCCTGACTCAGGGCAACAGAGAGGTGGCCCAGCAGTATGGCATCTACATCGGCGGTTCCCATTGCGAGCCGATGGCTTCGAGCACGGCTGGCGAATGGCCGGCAAGAGGTAAGGGAGACTATGATTTCCTGCACAACAAGGAAAACGTGCTCCGGTTCTGGGAAGACAGAGTGAAGGAGGTGGCCGGTCAGCCTATCCTCTACACCATCGGAATGCGAGGCGTACACGACGGAGCGATGCAGGGAGCCAAGACCGTGGAGGAGCAAAAAACAGTATTAGATAGCGTCTTGAAGGCGCAGAGAGAGTTATTGGGAAAATATGTGGATAAGGATGTGACGCAGGTGCCTCAGCTGTTCGTGCCTTACAAGGAGGTGCTCGACGTGTATCATGCAGGTTTGCAGGTGCCGGAGGATGTGTGCCTGGTATGGTGTGACGACAATTACGGCATGGTGCGCCACTTTCCTACAGCCGCAGAGCGTGCCCGCAAGGGTGGCAACGGCATCTACTACCACGTGAGCTACTGGGGTCGTCCGCACGATTACCTCTGGCTCGGCACCTTCTCGCCATCGGTGATGTATCAGCAGATGTCGATGGCCTGGCACAAGGGCATCCAGAAGTTCTGGATTCTGAACGTGGGCGACATCAAGCCTGCCGAGTATCAGATAGAACTCTTCCTGGATATGGCGTGGAACATGAACAGCATCTATCCGGGCGACAGAGCCGACAAGGAGATGCAGCCTAATAATGATTGGCTGGCTCAGCACGAGATGAACTTCTGGACCCGCGAGTTCGGCAAGCAGTTGGCAGAAAAGATGCTGCCTGTGATGCAGGAGAGCTATCGCCTGGCATACATCCGCAAGCCGGAGTTCCTGGCCAACACGAGATGTGAGGAAAGGGACAGGAAATACAGCATCATCAGCGACCTGCCTTGGAGCGAGCAGTATATCAACGCCCGCCTGGCAGAGTACAAGGAACTGGCAGATGAATCTGAGAGAATTGAAAAGATGCTCGACAAGGCGATAGCCAAGGGTAATCTGCCTAAGGAGCGAAAGGATGAGTTCTATCAACTATTCAAATATCCCGTGCAGGCAGCTGCCCAGATGAACAATAAGTTGCTCTATGGACAGTTGGCTCGCCACGGAAAGGAAACCTCCAAGGACGGGGGCGCAGGATATTGGGCGAAGAGCGATGCGGCATACGACAGCATCGTGAACCTGACCAAGATCTACAACCAGGGGTATTACAACCACGGCAAGTGGAACAGAATCATGGATTTCGAGCCTCGCAAGCAGCCGGTGTTCCGCCGCGTGCCGCATACGGAGGCTACCCAGCCTATGGTGAAAGACCCTGAGTATTTGGTAAAATGGAACGCCACAGAAGCCACCGTGGGCCATCCTATCGCATGGTATGGATTGGGCTACGAAGGCAAGGCGGCTAGCATAGCAAGAAATCAAGAGATAGGTTTTGGTTTCGAAGGTAAGAAGGTGAAGGGTGATTCGGTGACTATCGAAGTTCGTTGGGTTCCGACTCATCCTGTGGATAACAAGTTGCGATTCGCTCTCTCGCTGGATGGTGGAAAGCCTGTAGTCAAGGAGTACCAGACCAAGGGAAGAAACGAGCAGTGGAAGGTGAACACCCTGCAATGTCAGGCTCGTGTGCGCATCCAGCTGCCGATTGCCAAGATGAAGAAGCATCGTATTCTCATCAAGGCGCTGGATGAAGGTCTGGTCTTAGACCAGGTCTGCATCTACTAGATTCGTATTTGTTTTAAGTTAAGTTTTTATAGGTTTAGTTGATTTAGGTTTTAAGATTTCAGATTCAAATTTAGGGTTTTAAGTTTAGGTTTTTAGTTTTTTTTAGGTTTATAGGTTAGTATTTTAGAAATTCCCATAGCCCGCTGTTGAAGCTCGCTATGGGATTTTATTATTTCTTCGTATTGAAATCCACTTCCTCTACATATTTCACAAGAGAATCCTTGCCGTTGAGCAGGTAGTAATCTACGCGGACCACGTGGTTGATATCGGCATTACCCTTCACCTTGACGTGGCGGGTCTTGCTGTATATCATCGTATCACGGCGAGAAGGGTAGGAGACGAGCTGGATCATGTCCTTGGTGGAACCACTGCCGATGTAGTAGATGCCCACACTATCCTTGCCGGCCTTGATTGCTGCCATCTTCGCCATCTTCTTGGCATGGATAGCTGATGTATCTTCCGGATAGAATTCGCTGGCGGCTACCGTGTCGCCGTCGTGCTGATATGTGGAGGAAGTGGAGCTCAAAACAAAGGAATAAAGGCCACAAAACATAAAATTTTCTTCATTATTATTTTGAATTAATCGATTACATTTCTACAATCACCTCGTGCTTGCCTTTCTGGCAAGGGATGATGGTGCCATCGATGGTCTTTCCATCTACGGTAATCTGCTTCACGCCTTTCTCCCTTCCTTCTGGGTTCTTCACTACGATGTGGTATTCGCCACCACGGAACT
>OQVL01002829.1_pt1 | contig 10602 bp, 9 predicted proteins | sample 1691501 | NCBI WGS metagenome assembly OQVL01 (sample SAMN03418253, study PRJEB22391) | human gut metagenome | biome: human-gut; feature: organic feature; material: feces | host: Homo sapiens | place: Tanzania | collected 2013-01
TACATCGAATATTGCCTTGCGTTCGGAATGCACATCGCCTACATGCTCACTGTTGCAACAACAATACCAATGATAAACATAATACCACCCATTGTTGGGGTACCTTGCTTTTTCTTATGCCAAGATGGTCCAATATCAAGAATTGTCTGACCATACTTTAATTTGTGTAAAATCGGAATCAAAAATTTTCCTATTACTGCTGAAAGAACGAATGCAACAACTGCACCCACAAGTTCCCATAATCCTGTTGTCATTCTAACACCTCATTTTAACATCTTTTATATAAAAAATTTATTATTCTGCAATACCACTTTGTGGCGAGAAGGTAACTGTAATAACTGTACCTTCACTAACCTTAGTACCCTCAGCTATACTTTGCTTTGTAGAGATACCGTCACCACTTGTACTTGAAGTACCCTTAACAGAGACATTCAGTCCATACTGAGAAGCAACACTGTTTACATCACTTAAGCTCATATCAAGTAAGTTAGGTACTTCTACCGTTTCTTTTGCCGAAGATTTGTCAGTATAAAGAACAACTGTTCCACCCTTTGGTACAGTAGAATTTGATTCCGGCACCCTTGTGCTCTTTGCCGATGCCCTCGTTGACTCTTACAATAATACTGTCGTCGTCAATAGCTTCTTTAACGGCTCTTACAATCACGCTGTCCGAAGTCGTGTTCATAAGGCTGAAGCTGTCACCGAGTGCACCTTCACGCTTTGATGATGTGCGGAATGCAACAAGTTTTTGGTTAAAACATTGTGCTTCAATTTGAGTTGCGGCACCGATTTCTCCCTTGTGACTGAAAATACCGAAAGCAAATTTGTTCCTGCCGATGTCCTGCAAATCCTGACGGGCGTCTTTTGTAAATGCACCTGCCGGGGTGTGAATACAGGTTAAACGGAGCGTGTAGTCGTTTGGCTTGTCCCATCCGTACTTACAATCCGAAAGGATGCTTACGCCGTATCTGCCGAATCTGTCGGTAATGTCTGCCCATTTCTGTGCAGGCACTTCGTATAAATTATCTGTGTTGTTGCCTCGCTTGATGTAACCCAAGCCTAAGTCGTAACTTGCTTCTTCGTTTGAACAGGTAACAGGGAACTGTGCCTTGAGAAGTGTTCTTCTGCTCTGCCAGTCAATGTTGTTGTCAACACGGATAGTGTCTGCGTATGCGTCAAGGCTTACAATTTGCTCGATTTTGCTGTATTCAGCCTCTCGTGTAACCTTGATTGCAATTCTTGCCGGTCCGTTTTCAACAATCTCAAAAGTCGGAGTATTTGCATAGCAGTAAGGCTCTGCGTCCAAATCTTCTTTTCTCATTTCCCACGATGGGTAGTTGAGCTCGCCCAAATCGTGCAAAAGCGCCAATTTGATAGGTGAAGTGAGAAGTTGAACCTTTAATTTTTTATCTACAATAGAACCTATGTCACCGTTTTTGTTGAACATAAGTCTGTATTTTTCGTTTTCAAGTGTGTGCTCGGTAACCTTGAGGTCGGTTGTGATTTTGCACTTTTCGTCCGAACCCTGCACATCGTATACCTTGTAGCCCAAACTTCCCACACTTGCAAGGAAAATAATGTCAAATTCCTTGCCTGTTTTTTTAACTACCTGGCTCGAAACTTCTTTGCCGTTTTTGTCAAAGACCTTAACATATTTTGCATTTCTGTTCAGCTTGATATGTGCTTCAACAGCGGCTTTTCGCTTTGTCGCAACAGGGTTGTTAACGATTATCGAACATTCCTTGCACCACGAGGTGTCAAGTTCGTTTGCTATTGCACCGACGGCACCTTCGTATTCGGTTTGAAATTGATTGAGCGATGCAAAGTAATCATTCCAGCTGTCGTTGTATTGAAGCATGGTTGATGTGCCCGGTATGTCATCGTGGAATTGGTGCTGAATAACTCGCTTCCATGCCTTGTCAAGAATGGCTTTCGGGTACTTGTACGATGTGAGCAGGCTTGCCGCAACCGCCGATTTCTCGCAGGTGTCGGCAAGGTTTTCGTTTTGTGCATTGAGCCTTTTGCTCATACATCTTGATGTGTAACCGCCCGCACCGTGACTGCGCATAACAAGCTCGTTGTTCCAAATCGGTAAGCTGTCTTTTTTGCTTTGCGGCAATTTGTCCATCTCGATAAATATTTCGTCAGATGAAGCGGAGTAAACCTTTGTGTCGTTGTTTGTTTTGTTCGCTTCAACGCTTTCGTTAACAAACTTTGCACTTTCATCGGTAGGTGAACCGCCCCAATCGCCTGTGCCGTAGTAGTTCATAGTCCACGGCAGATCGTGTTTCAGCCCGTTTTCCGCAAGCTTGTTGATGATTTGCAAATCGCCTCTTACATCACCGCTGAATTTGTATCTGTACGAAAGGGGATTGAGCGAAGCGTAAACCTTGTCACCGTTGATGCCCTGCCAAACGCCGATGTCAAACGGCAATTCGTATGCGCCGCCCCAGCCTAATTTTTGAGAAGAAACACCCAGCAAATTTGCATGCCTTGCAATACTCGGCAAAGCATAACCAAAACCGAAGCAATCCGGCAAAAATACATCCTTTGATGTTTTGCCGAACTTTTCTTTAAAATAGTGATTGCCATATAAAAAGTTGTGGAAAAGTGACTCCGGTGACGGAATGTTTACATCTCCGTTTTCGTATGCCGAGCCGCTTACACACCATTTGCCTGCGGCAACATATTCCTTGATTTTTTCAAATGCTTCCGGATAATATTCTTCGATGAGCTCATATCTGAAACTGCCCTCAAAGTTAAAACGGTAATGAGGGTACTTCTCTATGAGTTCAAAGTTTTTTTCAAAGGTGTCGGGTATAAATTCTTCAATGGTTTTCGGCAACTCCCATCTCCATACTGTGTCAAGGTGAGCCGTAGCAACCGTAAAAATTTTGTTTTCAGCCATGATGTATCTCGTTTCGTTAATTACTGTCCTCCAATAATTTCGTAAAATATTCCGCAAGGGATTTTATCCCTTTTTCGATTTGTTCTTCCGTTGCGTTGGAATAGTTAAGGCGGAAAGTGTTGAAAGTTTTGCCGTCCGCAAAGAACGAACTTCCGGGCACGTAGGCGCAGCCCGTTTTTTCGACGACGTCCTTGAAAATATCGTCGGTGTTTATGCCCTTTCTTTGAAATTCCGCAAATATGAACAGCCCGCCGTCGGGATTCGTGAACCTTATGCCTTTTGGCATATATTTTTGAATCGCCGCGTACATCGCGTCCTTTTTCGCCTTGTAAACGGGAATGATTTCGTCGATATGGGCGTCGAGCCGACCTTCCCTTATATATCTGTCGATTATCGCCTGCGACAGCGACGAAGTGTGCACGTCGGACGCCTGCTTCCCGATTGTCAGTTTCCTTATGATTTCGGGTGCCGCAACGACAACTCCCGTACGAAGCCCCGGCGAGATCACCTTTGAAAAACTCGTCTGATAAATCACGATGCCGTCCGTATCGTACGACTTAATCGACGGCACTCTTTCGCCCGAAAACCTTATTTCGCCGTAAGGGTTGTCTTCAAGGATTATCACGCCGTGTTTTTTGCAGATTGCGTAAATCGCTTCTCGTTTTTCCTTTGACAGCGTTTTGCCCGAAGGATTGCTGAAATTCGGCACGAGATACAAAATTTTCGGCGCGTAAAACACGATTTTTTTCGCAAGGTCAAGGATATTTATCCCGTCCTCGTCGCTGTCGACGCCTATTGCCTCGCCCTCGTACGTTTTAAGGATATGGAGCGCGGCAAGATAAGTCGGATTTTCGACAAGCACCCTGTCGCCTTTGTTGATAAACGCCTTGAACGTAAGGTCGATGCCCTGTTGTCCGCCCGACACGATAAGCGTCGATTCGGGCGTGGCGGTAACGCCGTCGCGACGGACGTATTCCCCCGCCGATTCGATAAGCGGACGATACCCTTCCGTGCCGCCGTATTGCAGAATTTCCGCGCCGTTTTCCGACAACACCTTGTCGGCGATTTCCCTGATTTCGTCAACGGGCAAAGTTTCCTTTGCGGGAAAACCTCCCGCGAAACTTATTATCCCCGGGGTTGACAAAAGTTTGAAAATCTCACGGATTGCGTTGCCCTTCAAATTTTTTAATCTGTCTGAAAATTGATATTCCATTATTTTACCGATATTTCATAAACATTTCGGATATTATACCACACAAGTCGCGTAAACTGCAAAGGATATTCGCCACAAAAAACGACATTGCTTATTTTTTTTGTCAATTTGGCGATAACGCTTTTATTTTTCCGACGTTTATGATATACTGTTGAAAGTTAAAATAATAACAAACTCTTTCGGAGGTATATGACAAATGCAATACTCAAATGAAGTTGTTGAAATGTGCTGTGTCAAAAAAGGTCCCAACCACGGTCCCTCCCCCATTCCCGAGGAAGGCAAATGGATTCAGGCAAAAGAAATTAAGGACATCAGCGGTTTCACTCACGGCGTAGGCTGGTGCGCTCCCCAACAAGGCGCGTGCAAACTTTCCCTTAACGTCAAAAACGGCGTTATCGAAGAAGCCCTTGTCGAAACGATCGGTTGCAGCGGTATGACTCACTCTGCGGCTATGGCTGCCGAAATTCTTACCGGCAAAACCATTCTCGAAGCGCTCAATACCGACCTTGTATGCGACGCAATCAACACCGCAATGCGCGAACTGTTCCTGCAAATCGTTTACGGTCGTTCCCAGTCCGCTTTCTCAGACGACGGTCTTGTTATCGGCGCGTCCCTCGAAGACCTCGGAAAAGGTCTGAGAAGCCAGGTCGGCACGATGTTCTCCACAAAGGCAAAAGGCGTACGCTACCTTGAAATGGCAGAAGGCTACGTCACCCGCGTCGGTCTTGACGAAGAAGGCGAAGTCATCGGTTACGAATTCGTCCACCTCGGAAAAATGATGGAAATGATCAAAAAAGGCGTTTCCGCCGACGAAGCGCTCAAAAAATGCACGGGAAGTTACGGCCGTTTCGCAACCGCCGCAAAATACATCGACCCCCGCAAAGAGTAATAGGAGGATACTGCAATGATCAAATTCGAAGGTTATGAAAGACGTATTGATAAAATCATGGGTGTCCTTAAAGAATACGGCATCGCTTCCCTTGAAGACGCGCAGAAAATCTGCCTGGACAAAGGCGTTGACTGCGACGCAATCGTAAAAGGTATCCAACCCATCGCGTTCGACAACGCCGTCTGGGCTTATACCGTAGGCTGTGCAATCGCAATCAAGAAAAACTGCAAAAAAGCCGCGGACGCCGCCGAAGCAATCGGCATCGGTCTGCAATCGTTCTGCATTCCGGGCTCGGTCGCGGAAAACCGCAAAGTCGGTCTCGGCCACGGCAACCTCGCCGCAATGCTCCTTCGCGACGAAACCAAATGCTTCGCTTTCCTTGCAGGTCACGAAAGTTTCGCGGCGGCAGAAGGCGCAATCGGTATCGCGCGCTCGGCAAACAAGGTTCGTAAAGAGCCCTTGCAAGTCATTCTGAACGGACTCGGAAAAGACGCCGCTTTCATCATCAGCCGCATCAACGGCTTCACCTACGTACAAACCGATTACGACCAGTACACCGATACCCTTAAAGTCGTCAAAACCACCGCTTACAGCGACGGCGAACGCGCAAAGGTTCGTTGCTACGGCGCAAACGACGTGAACGAAGGCGTTGCTATCATGCGCCACGAAAGCGTCGACGTTTCCATCACCGGCAACAGCACCAACCCCACCCGTTTCCAACATCCCGTTGCAGGCACTTACAAAAAATGGTGCTGGGATAACGGCAAAAAATACTTCTCCGTTGCGTCGGGCGGCGGCACGGGACGTACCCTGCACCCCGATAACATGGCGGCAGGCCCCGCGTCTTACGGCATGACCGATACGATGGGACGTATGCACAGCGACGCACAGTTCGCAGGAAGCAGCTCCGTTCCCGCTCACGTCGAAATGATGGGACTTATCGGTATGGGTAACAATCCTATGGTTGGCGCAACCGTTGCTTGTGCAGTAGCCGTTCAGGAAGGCATGAACAAATAATAAAAACTACATTTTTCAAGCAAAAACGGCACTCACGTGAGTGCCGTTTACTTGTGTTTTTTTTTGAAAAATCCATAACCTGGCAACGCCAAATATCACTGCGTAAGCAATATCACTGCAAAACAATATCACTTTTTAGTCTGCGACAAGCGTGATTCTGTCGCACACCACAAGACTGAAAAAGTCGGCTGCCCATCCAAGCAAAAACAGCGGTATCAGCAATATTCCCGCAATAAGCGTCGCCCTGTGACGCGTTTCGTAAAACTTCTGAAAACGATATAAACTGCAAAGTATCCCGCCGAAGAAAAGATATAAAAACGTCTTCACGTTGTGCGGCAGCGCGTCGAACGCTTCGGTAATGGTGCGGCGGATTTTGCCTTCTTCGATGGGGATACGCACGACGAAACGGCTGCCCTTTTCTTTCTTGCTTTTGACCTCGATAACGCCGCTTAAATCGTCGACGATTTCTTTCGTGATATAAAGTCCCAGTCCGTTGCTTCCCGAAACCGTTCTGGACTTATCTTCCATATAAAATTTATCAAAGATAAACGGCAGGCTTTCGCCCGAAATGCCCGAGCCGTTGTCGCGGACGATAACGCGGACTTCCTTGCCGACTTTTTTGGCTTTTACGACGATTTTGCCGCCGCTTGGCGTATATTTTATGGCGTTGCTGATAAGGTTCTGTAAAACGCGCGCAAGTTGCTGGCGGTTTGCGTAAACGGTAACGTACGGCGCGCCCTTAACGATGAACGTGAGTTTTTTGGATTGCGCGAGTTTTTCGTATTTCAACGCTTCCGTTTTGAAAAATTCGCCGAAAAGCACGCTCTCTTTTATGCTGCCGATTGACTGGATTTCGTTTCTTGACGATTCGACCAGCGTCAGCACCTGACTGTTCATTTCCTCGGTTTTTTGAAGAATAAGCGCGGTATAATCCTTATCGTCCATGCCGTCCGACAGACTTTCGGCGTAACCGGAAATAACGGCAAGGGGCGTTTTCAGGTCGTGCGCGACCGAGGCAATCATCACCTTGCGTTTTTCGTCGTCGGCTTTATTTTTGTCGCGCGCGTCGCGCATGCTTCGGCGCAGGGTTTCAAGTTGTTTGAAAATACGGCGCTCGAAAACGTCGCCCTCAATCGAAATCGGGGTGTCGATGTCCAGTCGATTAAGTTGTGCGATGGCGTCGTAAACGCTTCTTCTCGTTTTTCTTTTCAATTAGGTCAATCCTGCCACTTATAGCCAAGCCCCCAGATCGTAACGATATTGTTTACCCCGGCTTTTTCAAGTTTTTCGCGAAGTCGCGCGATTGTTACGACCACGGTGTTTTCGTCGATGTATTCGTCAATGCCCCACACCGCGTCGATAAGTTTTTGCTTGCTGAAAATCTGATTCTGATTGAGCGTCAGAAAGTCCAGAATTTTGAACTCTTTTGCGGTGAGATTGAGCGGCTCGCCGTTGACTTTCGCCTCAAACCTTTCGGACGAGATCATAAGCGCGCCGAAGTGTCTGTCCGCGTTTGCCGCGGGACGGTTAAGGTCGTAATAACGCCTTATCTGAGCGTTTACCCTGCACACCATTTCCTTGAACGAGAACGGCTTCGTGATATAGTCGTCCGCGCCGAGTTCAAAAAGGCGTATCTTGTCTTCTTCCGCAACCTTCGCCGAAACGACGATGATGGGTATGTTCATGTCGCGCCTGATACTTTCGCAAACCTCGTATCCGTCGGCGACGGGCATCATTATGTCCAGTAAAATAAGATCGGGCGAGAGCCTGCGCGCTTGCTCGATTGCGTCCCCGCCGTCAAATGCCTGCGACACGACGTAGCCGGCGCGGATAAGATAATTCCGCATAGTGTCCGAAATTTCCAGGTTATCTTCTGCAATCAAAATACGTCTTTGCATTATGTTGTCCTTTTTGAGTCTTTATTATCTTATTATACTTTGAAATTCTTATATTTTCAAGTCTTTATTTACAAAGATAAAGCGGCATTTGCGATTTTTTCGTCAGCGTTAATGAAATATTTTTCGTAAGATTTCCTGCAATATCTTTCGTGCCTGCCGGATGGCAAAGCCGCCGCGTTTTCGAAATTATATTTTCCGTTGACGCGCCACCCGTTCAGAAGAGCGATGTCGAACGCGTCTTTCGGACAGTTGAAACTGCACCTGACGCAGCACGCGCAATCGCCGCCGAACACGAATTTTCCGTCCACGATTTTTACGTTTTCTTCGGGACAGCTTTTCACGCAAAGTCCGCAATTCACGCACTTTTCCATGTCGACTTTGAAAAATCTTCCGTTGACTTTCATTGCGGGATGCTCGATTCTGAACAGTAATGCGATAAGGTGTCCAAACGGTATTTTTTTGAGTTTATGCGGCGTAAGGCTTAAAATTTCACGCGCTTCGACGGGGGCGAGATTTTTTGCGGTATGCCACATTTTGTATGCCGCCGCGTCGTCGTGACGGAATATCATATTGTACGGCATAACGTAGTGGTATTCCGCAAAATAATCGTATCCTTTTCCCTTCAAAATACTCACGAGTTTGTACGACGAAACGTTATTAAGCGCCAGCGGTTCTCCCGACGATTTCAGCACAAACAATGGTTTATCGTGCGTTTTTGGCATATCATATGCAAATTCCAGTACATTGTACGGCGCGTTGAAACCGTGTATCGGATAACACACGCCCACCGCGTCAAAGTCGTCGACGCACGCGACGCGCGCGCCTTTTTTTATGTCGACAATCGTCGTTTCAACGCCGTTTTTTATGAACTCGTCCGAAAACAGGTTTGCGATTTTTCTTGTGTTGCCCGTGCCGGAAAACACGCATATCAATATCTTTTTCATCATAATCTTTTGTATTTTGCATGACCTTCCGCGTCAAAGAAATATACGGCGTCCTCGCCCTTTGCGTGCGAATCGTACCATATCGTCTGATAAAACGGAGTAAACTTTGCCTGCCTGTCGAAGTCCCACGGTTCGGGTGCGTTGTCGATGCACCAGTGCCCCGCTTTCAGTATCGTGTAAGGTCTTGCGTAAAACTCCTGTCCGTCGTGAGTGCGCCACAAAAGTTTCGTATATAAATCGCCCTTTTTCATTGACTCGCTTAAAACTGCGCCGCCTCTGAATTCCGCAGCGTCCTTCATATCGTTTATATCGAGTTCGTTTTCGGGTTTCGTTTCGTCATAGCCGTGCGACAGGACGTAGCCGTTCCGCTTTAAGTGCTTTATGTTTTTCATTTCCAGGTAATCGACGTCGCCGTCGGGCAATTCGCCCTTTGCAAGCACGGCGTAATCGTCCCAACTTTTTGGCATACATTCCAGATTTTCGCGGCTGCCGAAATACGCGCGGACTTTCCCTTCGTCCTTGTTTCTTATCCAGTGCGTCGGGCTGTTTTCGTCTTTCAAAAGCCTTTCGATTGCAAATTTCCTTATCACCCTTGACGGGAAGAATTTCGCAAGTTTGTAATACGGATGCCGTTTCAGGATTTCCTGCCAGTAGTCCTTGACGGTTTCGCGCTGGAAATCGAACATATTTTGCAGTTCGTCGCTGTCCGAAAACCACAGCCCGTGGAAGTTCCGGATGCTGTTCCACCCCGGTTTCATAAACTTTTCGGTGCTGCCGCCGATAATTTCAAACCCTTCGTTGAAAGTGTCGTAGCCGGTCACGCGGTTTCTTGCGCCGCCGCCGATGTTGAAGCAGCGTTTCCAAAAGTTTTTGACGCCGTTTTCTTCATAGTCGCGCTTAATAATGTTTTTGACCAAAAGTCCGCTGTCGCGCGCCGTCACCCATTCAAGTGGCACATTGAAACAGGTGTGAAACATCAGCCCGTCCTTCATATTGTTGGTGAGCATACGGTAATGAAGTATCGCGGTTTGTCTTAAAATTACAAAGTTTTCGATTTCGCTTTCAAGCACGATCCACTCGCCTTTTACCTTCGTTTCGGCATAGACGTCGTAAACGCTTGGCAAAAGCGGATCGCCTACCCTTCCCCACGGGTGCAGATAATTCCTGTTTCCGTAAACCGCGACAGTCGAAGCGTGGATAAATTTCGGCTGTTTTTGCATGGATTCCACGGCTTTCACAAGGTTCTGAACGCCCGTAACGTTGCAGGCGCGCGTAAGTTCTGGCGCGTGGTCGGAATCGGGCGGAATGACCGCGGCAAGATTGACGACGTAGTCGGCGTCTTTCACAAGGCTTTCGCAATCGGAATAGTTTGCGACGTCGCCAAAGATTTGCTCAACCCTGTCGCCGTACTTTTTCTTGATTTTCCGCGCGAATTTTCTTTCGTTATTGTTGTTTAGGTATAAAAGTTTGATTTTATCGACAAAAGGAAGCGACAAAAGCGCAGGCAGAGTTTCTCTGCCCATGTTTCCGCTTGATCCTGTGAGCGCAACGGTAATTCCCATAAATCCCTTCTTATTTTGCTTATGTAAATATGATAAATCTGTCATATTACCGTGCGGTGACAAAAATATTACATTTTAATTACAATTTTCAGCACAAGAAAACGCCCTGATTTCGGGCGCAAAAAATTTTCATCTGTTCCCCTTCCGTAAAAGAAGTTCCCTTGCTGAAAG
>OQVL01002830.1_pt1 | contig 10602 bp, 5 predicted proteins | sample 1691501 | NCBI WGS metagenome assembly OQVL01 (sample SAMN03418253, study PRJEB22391) | human gut metagenome | biome: human-gut; feature: organic feature; material: feces | host: Homo sapiens | place: Tanzania | collected 2013-01
GTATGAATATAATAGGGGCAAAGGAAATAGCATTAGAGGTTGACAAGATACTTGGTATCTGTACAAGATTCGTATCAAGAAGTTTTCAGTTTATTCTGCGAAGTTTTTCCTAAAATACGCAATTTTCCTGACCGAAAAACCGACGAAATTCTATCCTATATGGCCGGCATACTTCAATGATCCGTATTTTATATACCACAACTCACCTGAGTTCTACTTCTATTTATGTGGTGATGATGCCGAGCTGAAATCATATCCCGCAACAGCGAATGTGCTGGGTATTCAGGATGGAAAACTGTATAAGCTCTACACTCGAGAAAGAGAACAGTTAATTTCACTCGGAAAATCGGGGGCGCTGGGCTTCTCGTATTTGATTAAGCAGCCCTTAAGCAAGAGAGCTCCTCTGCCCTCGGTAACAATTTACGATCATGCTGGAAATCTGCTGACCGAGGAAACATATTCAAAAATTCCAAAATCAAAATTGATATCTGTTTCGTGTCAATATGACGGAAAAGCTGTAGTTCGAAGAAAAGGTAAAATAGATCGTACGTATAAGCTTTCCGCAGAGCAGAATTTGGAAATAGATGGGCTTGCATTTGATACGGAAATACAGTTTTATCAGGGGTGCGACTGCGTCCGAACTCTTTGCTTTGAAAAAGAAAAAGACACCTATGATGTTTTGGCTTTGGATGATGAACTTATTAAAAAACTCACAGCTTGTTCGGGTCCCATGATTTCGGTGGCGCATTCTGTTGGTGCCCTTGCAGGAAAATTTGCATCATATCCCCAAACAAAACAATGGCTTCAAACAACTATACGCCAGGGAGTAATGCCACGTTCTGCATACAGGATGCTGATTAATTATGATCCATCAAGTCCCATTCATGGAGGGAAAATATGCAACTGATAATAATCAAAGGTGATATAACCACTATCGAGTGCGATGCTATCATAAGTTCTACGAATTCTGAACTTGTCCCTTCGGGTGATATTGATACCGCCGTTCATAGCGTGGCTGGTCCAGCTTTAACAAAAGCATGTGCTAAAATTGCTCATTGTGAGGTTGGATCATGCGTTGTCACGGACGGATACAATTTGCCATGCAAGTATGTAATACATACTGTTGCTCCGTATGCATATGAAGACTCGTCAGCTCATTTGCTTGCTCAATGCTATAAAAATTCAATTAAGAGAGCTGTGCATAAAGGATGTACCTCTATCGCATTTCCTCTGATTGGCTCCGGAAACAAAGGCTTCTCTACAAAAAAAGCGTTGGACGTTGCCTTAAACCGATTGGAAGTATGTATGCGTAGCGAGAGTGGTGATTTCACAATTTATCTTGTGTTATTTGATGATGAGACAAAATCTTTAGCAATGCTCCGCGCAAAAGAACTTATTGACGAAAAATACCTGGCTTTTGGCGACGATGGACAGGTCGATGAGGTGCTACCAGTGGATAAACGTTGGATTTCTTTATGTAAGGTCAATCGTCCCGACAAAAATAAAGATATTTGGATGCAGAGATTGGCAGACTCCGTCGGTGGAACACTGGTTGCTCCGGCTTTTGATGAAGCTAAAGAGAAAATATTCGACAACCGCCCTCTGATTTTTTGCGATGATGGCCCCAACAATCCTGATAACATTGGTTTCTGGGAATGGACGGAACGCCAAACCGAAACTGGTCGTTGGCTATCAGACGCAACCTACATCGAACAACCTACACCTATAGAGATTATTATTCTTGATAAACTTTCGAGTATAGGAGAGGTCGTTGAAGCACTAAAAACCGGACTTCATATTCCGGCTTACGTGCGGTGCAGCGTTCTATTTGCTGTAAAAAAAGATACCGATATTGAAGGCGTTTTATGTGATTTAAGCAATTTCAACACTCGCCCTGGTAATGATGTATTCATAACAATAAAAAATAACATCTACACACTGCCGTACTATGAATTGAGTGAGCACGACATTTTCACATGGAAATACCGAAAAATATACAAACACATCTCACTCAATGAACCCCAAAAGCGAATCCCAGTCTATGCACTTGCGGAAACAATCAAGCAAATGTTGTTGCAACGTATGAGTTGGCCAGTTTTCAAGGCGCAAGGCATCAGCAAAAGCGACTGGCAAAAATTCAAGCAATTCTTGAGTGAAATTCCCAAAGACTCCATTCTTGAAAAGTTATCTGAGATGTACGACATGTCACCTCAAGAAGCACAGGCCTGTGTGGAGTCTTTCCTGCAAACGGTTGAAAATTATGTACATGCTGAAGATGTGGATTCTACGCTAATTGTTCAAATGCTCGACAATCACAAAGGGCTAAAACAAACATGTGATGAATTTGCATACAAAAAATGGTGTGGGGAGCACAAAGTAGAAACAGAAAAAGCAAAAGAAGAAGTTGTAGCAATTCGCGCTAAAGCAGAGCAAGAAGCAGTTGCTGCAAAACAGCGCCTCTTGGATATCGAAAAATCCATATCTTCTGCCGAAGCGAAGCGGAACAACATACTTTCAGAAATCACAACGGCACAAAGCAGACTTGACCAACTACATACAGAGATAGAGCAATATGAAGCCCTTGGGAAAGACACCTTGGCAGCGGTTCGCCAGAAGATTTCTGATGCGCAAAAAGATATGGCGGGATTCATCGCTGATCTTTCTGTAATTTTACCGCAATCCAATTCACCAGCTACACCTGGAAAACGAGTTACCAACTGGCAGTATTCTGGCGCTACGGATTGGTTGTATTCTGAGGATGATATCGATTTGGCAGATAATTGGGAAGATGAACTCTATACTATTTCTCATAATTTGGTTCATAGTGCAAAGGTTGAAAACGAACTGTGTTCTATGCTGGCCGCATTTATATATGCCGCGCATATCAATAATGTTCCTTTGCTAATTGCAGGGCCTGGAGGACATGATATGGCCGATGCATTGTCTGCCTCAATTTACACAAGTGGCGCAGGACAATTAACTTTGTGTAATGAATGTGACTATGACGTTGCAGATGAAGTTGCGAAATACGATGAACCGGTTGTGTCTGTGCAAAATATGTTTGGCAAGGGGTGGGCAGATGTTCTTCCTCAAGCATTTAGCACCCTTGGAAAACACATAATTTGGACCCATCCCTATGTTGAAGACCTCGCAATTGAGCCAAAAGGGTTGTATAACTATATGCTCCCGGTTCTGAGCGAATGCTTTGTTGGAATTGGTGCTTTTCCTGCAACCATTCCTACTCCAGGGAAACGCGCTGACGGCTTCAAGGGCTATTCCCACAAAAAGAAACAGCCACTTCGCATAGCCGCATTCAAGCGATTGGGGCTTAGCAAACTGCATACACAACAGTTAGAAATTGTACTCACAGACGCAAAGGCTATTATGGACAATCCGGCCAAGGATAAGGATATGGAAGTTCTTTTTGGTATGCTCCCCCTTTGCGTGCTTACCGGGAGAGTGGATATTTTGAAGGATGTCATTGAAACCGAAAGCGGTATCTCTAATTCTGTACAAGCCGAAGTTGCAAGATATATTGAGGAAGAGTGATACATATGACAAACGATCTGATCATTTCAATCGGAAAACAACTGAATATTCCAAAGTCAGATGATAACGAATGGATCTGTCAGATCGTTTACAGTGTTGCGGGACAAATGGCACTTGCATCGCTTTGGGATCACAGTGAGGACAGTAATTCAGTGTCTGTTCAGCATTTCAAAAATAGAATCGATCAAATTTTTGATGCATATGAGGGTATATACCCTGAAATTAGATTCTTATTGCCAGAAGACAGAACATGCTTGATTGATGAGATTTATTCCATTTATCTGCGAAATGGATTTCTCTATCATTCCGCTTATCAAATCTCTCCAGCAGCACCTACAACGGCAGCCTACGGAAACTTGACCCTTCACAGAGGTAGTTCACCTGATTCGAAGTTGTTCATGAGTGGATTAGGTTTCTATTCTACTCAGAAGTCTACTCCCGACAGGAAAGTAGCAAAAATGTTTTGTTTACAAGAGCAGGCGTTTGAAATCTATCTTGAAGAACTGTTGGATCATGGCGAGTGGGAAGCGATTGATTGGCCAGACAATACTGAGTTTCTTCGTCTTGATCCCCCTTTCAAATGGGGGTATTGGCAACAGATTCCTGGTAGAGATGGCCGCATATCGCTTGCAAGATATGGTGATCCAAACAAAATTTTTGTTTTTTACCGATACGATAATGGAGTGTATCAGCACAAACCAATTCCTGAATGGAGAATACGGGATTATTTCTCAAACGATACGGGTAGCTATGGCGAATATAGAAGAATCGCAATAGCGTTCTTAAAACAGTACGGCACACTTCCGGAAATCAAAGCCAAAGAGAGTGGAAATCTCATGGAAATCAAAGTCGGTTATCGACTGCCGCCTTCGGAAGAAGAATTTTTCAAGCTATACAGTTGGCCAATGCGATATAACATTACTTTTAAATCGCCGCAGGTTTTTACAAGAAAAATGGCAATGCAAATCTATCCCATGTTTAAGCATGAATTGGAATCGATTGGTTATTGCTTTGTGGAGGAATGATTATGGCTAATGGTGCAAACGGAGTTCATTTGCAACTGCGGGAAGCTCTGGAAAACTATATAAAATCGCAGTATTTCGGGAAGTCTCCTATTTTGCTTTCAGCTATGCAAGGTAAGTTGGATCAAGAAGGAGTTCTTTATCAGAAACCATATGTTGAGTCATCTCCTGCGTATAAGAGTTCTCCGAATGGAATTCAATTGTCTGCGAAGTTGCCCGATTGGCTGAAGGATTACTTTAAGGCGCTGTCAGATGCAAATCTTGGCGTATATCCTTCACCGTTCTGCCATCAGGTATCTGCCCTGGAAGCGGCATTTGAAGGACAGGATCTGTTCGTGGCAACAGGTACTGGCTCTGGTAAAACAGAGTGCTTTATGTGGCCTTTGATGGCAAAACTTGCATCTGAAGCAAGAAATAGCCCAGATAGCTGGTCAATGCGTGGTGTCCGAACGATTATCATGTATCCCATGAATGCCCTGGTTTCAGACCAGGGCAGTCGTTTGCGGCGTTTAATCGGTGATCCAGGCCACCGTTTTGTAAACATCTTCCGAGATACCTGTGGTAGTAATTCGCGTCGGCCTCAATTCGGTATGTATACGGGCAGAACACCTTATGCGGGCAAGGAGCCTAAGCGCAGCGAGGACCGTTTACTTGCCGCTACATATTCTCGAATGGTCAATCCGGAAACCGACGAAGAAAAAGCTTTTTTACAGAAGCTGATTAAGGACGGAAAACTGCCTGCCAAAGAAGATTTTGATGAATTTCTTGAAAAACTCTACAACGGCAGACATATCCCGAATGACGAAGATGCAGAACTGGTAACTCGATTTGAGATGCAGCAATTCTGCCCCGATATTCTTATTACAAACTATTCCATGCTCGAATATATGCTGCTTCGTCCAAGAGAGCATAAAATATGGACAGATACCCAGGCATGGCTAAATGCAGATTCGAGCAATAAGCTTCTTTTTGTCATTGATGAAGCACATATGTATCGAGGCTCTGCAGGCGGCGAGGTATCGTTGCTTATTCGGCGTTTGTTCCATCGCTTGGGCATTGATCGCAGTAGAGTTCAATTTATACTGACCACTGCAAGTATGCCAAACAAGAATGAAGATGACCACAAAGCTGTTAGAACATTTGCAAATGAACTGACCGCATCTGACGATATGCATCCATTCTGCTATCTCACCGGTGAACAAGAGAAAATTGGAGGCGGAAGTGCGTTCACCATCCCTTTCAGCAAATTCAACGAATCGCTTCCCGATGAATTTGAGGGTGATGACCCGGAGAGGCTCATGGCACTCAATCGCTTTTGGACAGGCATCGCAAATAGTGCTGCACCATTTAGCTCCTCCGAAGACGCATATCAGTGGCTATATGACCACCTGGTTGACTATGTGCCTTTCTGCGAAATGTTCAAACGCTGCCGTGGTACAGCGGCCTCTCTACAAGAACTGGCAGAATCTATTTTTCCAGACAATAATCCGGAAGACGCCCTTCAAGCTGTCAGTGTCATGCTTGCAATTGCACCCTTGGCACGAAGCGAAAGTGGCAGCGTGCTATTTCCGGCGAGAATGCACATGCTCTTCCGAGGAATCAAAGGTGTGTATGCTTGCACAAATCCCAAGTGTTCTCATTCCCGCACAGAAAATGGTTTAACATTGGGGGAAATCTATTTTGCAGATGGCAATTTGACCTGTAAGGAATGTGGAAGCACAATTTATGAGCTGTACAATGATCGCCGCTGCGGTAGTATTTTCTTCAGAGGCTTTGTCCTAAAACAGGATTTTGAAGCCAGCAAACGCACTTATCTTTGGCATCAACCTGGTATGATGAATGAAGATGAGGTCAAGGAAATACATCTCTTTATTCCGTCTGCCGACTATCGGCTGCCGGAAAGACAGGGGCAGAATAAAATTTTGCCTTGTTATTTGGATGTGTATAGCGGTTTTATTGATTTTTTGGATGATTCCTTGGAAGGAAAGCCGGGCATCAGAAAACTGTATTATAGCAGTTTTACCGCAAAGGCTCGTCCTGATATTCTGACATTTGCCACTTGTCCCCATTGCCGTCATGAGTTGTCCAAAATGCAGCTTACCTCTTTCAGTACAAGAGGCAATCAGTCCTTCTTCAATTTGATCAAGGCACAGTTCCAGGCGCAGCCTGCGGTTCCCGGAAAAACAGGAGATCCGAATCGGCTACCTAATGAAGGGCGAAAGGTCCTGCTGTTCTCGGATAGCCGGCAGCGGGCAGCGAAGCTGGCAAGAGATATGTCGGATGCCTCTGATATGACAGCCGCCAGACAGCTTGCTGCGCTTGCCATCGATCGAATGGAACAAGAAGTTGTGGAACAGTCCATGAATTATTTTTATGACTACTTTGCCATGGTAGCCGTGGAGCATCATGTTCAGATCTTCCATGACAGTGAAACCGAAAAGCAACGAGCAAGGCTGATTGAGCACGGCACGCAAGCATTGAAGAATTACACACGCGCAAAGAAACGGAACCAGCAATACACCCCTCGCTTCACCATTGATAATGCGCCGGCACAAATGAAAGAGCAACTCTTTCGTTTCTATTGCGGCGGATATAATACGCTGATTGACTCTGCACTCAGCTGGATAGAGCCTACAGATGCGGCAAAATGGGATGCGATTGACGCATTGGAGGAGGCAGGCATTGAAGTTACTGAGGAAGAATTTATGGAACTGTTCAATGCATGGATTCTTTCCACCTGTGATACCTCTGTGGTCCTTGGCCATACGATTCCTGATGTAATCCGCGAAAAAGTACGCCCGAACTATGTAGGATATGGTATTGATAAGGATAAAAAGTTCTCTACCGATATACGAGGAATAATGGGATGGGGCGATAATGATCCTATCGCAGCAAAATGGAGTCGGATTTTGCGGGAAAAATTCATGGACGAAGGGCAGTCTTCTAATGGAAAGTATTATATCGATCTGTCCCGTGTAAAACCGCGTTTCGATTTAGAGCATACCTGGTTCCGGTGTGAGCGCTGTTCGGAGCTCACTCCGTATTTGCTGAGAGAAAAATGTCCAAGTTGCCAGTGTGAAAAAATCCATCCCATGACAGCGGAAGAAATTGATGCACTGGATTTCTGGCGCGCACCTATTGATGAAGCGCTCCGAGGTGAGACTATCCGTGTAATTGATACGGAAGAACATACAGCACAGCTGTCCCACAAAGATCAGCGGGATGAGCTTTGGTCCAAAACAGAGCAGTATGAACTCCGTTTCCAAGATTTCCTACAAGATGGCGAGGCGCCAGTTGATATTCTGAGCAGTACTACTACAATGGAAGTGGGTATCGATATTGGCTCACTGGTCGCTGTTGGACTACGAAATATTCCCCCTATGCGAGAGAATTATCAGCAGCGTGCCGGTCGTGCCGGTCGTCGTGGTTCAAGTCTGTCTACAATCGTTACGTTCTGTGAAGATGGACCGCATGATTCTCTATACTTCTCTAATCCTGTGCCAATATTTAGAGGTGATCCCAGGAGGCCTTGGATTGATATCGGCAGCGAGAAGATCGTCCAGCGTCATCTTGGTATGGTCGCACTTCAATCCTATCTGAGAACAAAAGCCAATAGTCTGGATGCAATTTCTGCTATTGAGTTTTTGGACGACCATCTACAGCCTTTTAGCGGTTTTCTGACGACCTTCGAAATCAGTGAAAATGACATTCTTGTTCCTGCAAATTCCCAAGGCGCATTGTACAGCTACAAAGGCGATCTCGAAAAATCTCTGTTTGCTTTGAAACAGAAACGAGACAATCATCCCGAACTGTTCGAAACAGATGATAACAGTGACTCCGGAAAGAAAACGCTACTGGATGCGCTCTATGAAGAAGGCGTCATTCCAACCTATTCTTTCCCCAAAAATGTCGTTAGCACCTATATCTCCGATATGGGGGGAAAAGTAAAATACCAAGTTGAACGAGGCTTGGATGTTGCTATCGGTGAATATGCCCCCGGAAGAGCCATTGTTGTTGATAAAACGACCTACCAGATCGGTGGTCTATATTATCCTGGTGGAGAGCGGAGCGAGCGAATAGCTGCATCTCCCGCAAGATCCTTCATTAACGATGCAAGCTATCGAAAAACAATCCGTACATGTGGACAGTGTGGGTGGTTTGGCTTGGAAGAGGATAATCACGAAGCCTGTCCCTTCTGCGGTAATTCGGTTTTGACGAATATGCTGCCAATGTTACGCCCGTGGGGATTTGCGCCGAGAAATGCTACATCGATTGAAACGGCGCAGTTGAACGAAGAATATACGGCAACTCAGCAGCCCTTATATTCCACTTTGCCTGATGCTGACGATGTTACAGATGTTGATGGCTGTGCTAATATTCGCATGGCAGTTCGGCCAAATCAGCGAATTATCATGCTCAATAAAGGTGTTGGTGGCAAGGGATTTACTATCTGTTGTGATTGCGGGGCGGCAATGCCTGGAGATGACCCAGTTGTGCTAAAAGATATTCTTCGCCCCTATCGCTCCAAATTCAATAAAACACGCTGCAGGCATACAGATACCGATAATGTGAATCTTGGCTATGACTTCGTTACTGATATGCTTGTGTTAGAATTCGCCTTGGACAGGCAGTTGATTGATATAAATCCTCAACGAAACTCCTGGCTTAATCGGGCAGGTCAGTCTCTTGCGGAAGCGCTACGTTTAGCTGCGTGTCAGGAACTGGATATCGAATTTACTGAGCTTGTCACTGGCTATCGTGTTAGACACAATCAAAACGGTGACTTCGTCGATGTCTACTTATATGACAGTCTTTCGAGTGGTGCTGGTTATGCCGTCAGCATTGAGTCCTCCATTCAGAAACTGCTTACCAAGACGAGAGAGTTGCTTGCCGGTTGTTCTTGCGATAGTGCATGCCATAAATGCTTGAAGCATTATCGCAATCAGTATATCCATAGTGTTCTTGACCGCAAGGCTGCGCTTGATTTGTTGAACTGGGGTGAAACAGGCATTAGGGCATCTGCACTCCCCGATAAAAATCAACAGTATTTACTTCAATCGTTGGAGCAGATACTACAGATTTCCGGTGTCCATATCGATGTCAAGCATGATCCTGTTTGGGCAGAAGGCCGCTACAGCAAAAAGAAAGTAGTGGTTTACCCTGCCATGTGGACTAAGCCTGTAGAAGAAAACACTATCTTCGTAAGCGACGCACATTTGAAATATGCGAAACCATATGCGCTAAAAACGATATTGGATAGCCTATAAAAACAATAGCCGCAAGCCATCAAAACGATGACTTGCGGCTATTTTGTTTGTTCCGTACCGGCAGTGCCCCCTGGGGGTTCAGTTTATTTCCCTATGAGATGGAGCACTTCGGCACCGTCCGTTTTTAGATGTCGCTTTGAAGTAAAAAGGCTTGAAAACAAAGCCTTTTATTGAGTTTCGCCAAATTATAATCAGGTCAAAAATTGCCTTCTCCTGCTTCCAGCTGGTCCCCCAGCCGCAGCTCCACCGTCTTCAGCGCGCCGGCGCGGCTGTAGGTCACCTTGAGCCAATCCCCCGCCCGATACTGCTCCCGGGCAAGATAGCCCTCCTCCAGAGAGGTGATGGGCCGGTCGCCCAGCTCTGTGATCACATCCCCCTCCTTCAGCAGCCGCCGCTCCTCCCGGTAGATCTTGCCGTTCCGGCAGTCCAGATTGTACCACTCCACCGCCTGATCCAGCGCCTCCATCTGCGGCGCGGTCAGGGTATCGCACATAAACAGCTCCTGCCCCACGTCCTCAAGGCGGATGGGGGCGGCGCCCAGCAGCGCCCTGCACTTCTGATTCTGCCGTTTCCAATAGTCGGCCAGCGGCTAGTAAAGCTGACGGACAGCAGCAACTTCTTTCGGACGTTCCGCATTGACCAGAAAGCCTACAGGTATACCCTGATTCGAGCCATCGACCTGCGGAATGCCAGCGCCCACAGCGGCACCGACTGGGAGAAGAACCTGACGGCGGATACCGTATACAACGGCCTGCGGATCCTTC
>OQVL01002831.1_pt1 | contig 10601 bp, 10 predicted proteins | sample 1691501 | NCBI WGS metagenome assembly OQVL01 (sample SAMN03418253, study PRJEB22391) | human gut metagenome | biome: human-gut; feature: organic feature; material: feces | host: Homo sapiens | place: Tanzania | collected 2013-01
CTTCTATAATTGTATCCGGGTTTTTCATTCCCTTTAAAGAGCCCACCATACAAATTACATTGGATTTAATTGGAATTTGAAATTTCCGTTTTAAATCTTCTTTTGATAGTTTTGCTATAGAAAAAGGGACTAACGGATAAATCACTTTGCAGTTTATACCATATTTTGCATCATAATTTCTTTTGATGTCTTCCGAAACCGCTACTACTACTTCTGCATTGTTGAAGAAACGCCTGTATACTTCTTCCTGTCCCTTAGGAGGCAACTCTCCATAATGTATTACTACATAGTATTTTCTATTTAACAATTTACATATTTTGTGATATAAATTCCATAGAATAGCATGCGATGCAGAATAAGAAAAAACAACTTTTCGAGCATCTTTCGCAAACAACAAATGGAAAAAAAGTTGTATTGGAAAGATATATTTTGTTGGGCGAATTTTATAGCTCCTTATTTGTTTCGTACCAGGAATGTCTAAACTGTGGCTTGCCGTATAAGAAATGTTGAATTTATCTTTCAATGATTGAATTAGATAATAATTAAAAATTTCCATCCCTCCTGTAATATGGGGATATGTCCCTGCTCCTAAAACAAAGTGAATTCTATCCATAAATTAAATGATTAATACGTTCATCCCACACAAGCAACAGTGGTATAATAATCCATATTGGTGTTACATAATATAAAGGAACAATTGTCATACTGTTACCAAGTATAAAGATTATTAAAGTTCTTTTTTCTGTAGTATGACTATTAACAAATAATAACAACCACCAACCCAAAAACAGAAAAAGGCCTACAGCACCAAAATCAAACAATATCTGCAAGAAATTATTGTGCGGAGAAAAAAGGATTCCGCTCAGTGATGCCATGCTATCGGCAGCGCCATAACCTGCACCAAATAAATGAATTAATGTATCTTTTTGCGAAAATGTTCCCAGACCCGCAGCCCAAATAGCAGTTCTACCTGACCCGTCTGACATGTCTTCGGACATAAACCGCATGATGACATTGTCTAACAATCCAACATGGAGAGCAAGCATAAAGACTAAGCCTACACAAATAGCAATGCCTACTATTTTAGGCGAAAATATGGCTTTCTTATAATAGAACGCCAATGCTATGCCCAATGACAAAATAGCTCCACGCGATACAACAGAGAACAGATAATTACCAGATCATCGCTGACAAATACAATCAAATTTTGAAAGACCAGAATGTCATCACGCATCTGTATGTGCCGGATAGTGATGGCGTAAAGGTGACTGCCACCAATGATAACAATGAAAAGCCAGAAAATTCTGTTCATGCGAAGCTCAGACTGGAGCTTACCAAGAGTGATGTGTCATTTGTGAATTACATCCAAAACGTCGTCGGCATGCCGACAGACTATGTGGTAAACTGTTTCATGTATGATGAGACAACGAAGACAAGCACCTAGTGGGTAGCCCCTTGAAGAAGGGGCGCGCCAAAGGCGCAGGATAGAGTGCCTCGAAGAGGCACAATTCACCGTAGCGGTAAAAAGATATCCGAGATAGAAGTTTCACCGATAGATTCATATGACAGGTTTACCGCTTTGCAGAATGCTGCCCCTTCGGGGCAGTCCATCCCGGCCTTTGGCCGCCCCCTTCTCTATGGGCAGCTTGTTGCCGATCATTTCAATAACTCCGCGAACCCATAAACAAATCCCCAAGGAAGGTGAAGATTTTGACACTTCTGGAACGTCTTGGCCGCCATGAAGGCACCGAGAAAAAAGAACAGGCCGCTATATTTGCCGGCCGGACGAATAACGCCCGCGAAGAGGGATACCAGGAGCTGAAAAACGGAATTCACCGGCGCATCGTCGATGATATGACCGCCGAGCAGCAGCAGGTCTTGGACGGCAAGCATACGCGGCAGGAGGTCGAGGCGGTCATCACGCGCTACGTGCAGCGTGTGGTCGAGGAAGATCCCTTTGCCGTTCCGCGCGGCGAGCGTTCGCGTCTGGTATCGGATATCTGTGATGAGATCCTGGGGCTTGGCCCGATCGAGCCATTCCTGAAGGATGATGCCGTGACAGAAATCATGATCAACGGGCCGAAAAAGATTTATGTGGAAAAGATGGGCAAGATCCATCTGACGCAGGCTCGTTTTCAGGATAATGCACATCTGATGGCGATCATCGAAAAGATCGTGTCGCCGCTGGGCCGTCACGTCGATGAAGCGTCGCCGCTCGTCGATGCGCGTCTCGAAGACGGCTCCCGTGTCAATATCGTCATCCCGCCGCTCTCTTTGTCCGGACCGTGCGTGACGATCCGAAAATTCTCCAAGACACCGCTCTCGATCGAAGACCTGATTTCCTTCGGCACTCTTTCGGAGCAGATGGCCTCTTTCCTGCGTGCCTGTGTCAAGGCGAAGCTGAACATCATGGTCAGCGGCGGTACCGGCTCCGGTAAGACGACCACGCTGAATGTACTTTCTTCCTTCATTCCCGCCGATGAACGCATCGTCACCATCGAAGATGCCGCCGAGCTCCGTCTCGAGCAGCCGCACGTCGTGACGCTCGAGTCCCGTCCGGCGAATATCGAGGGCAAGGGCGCGGTCACGATCCGAGACCTTGTGAAGAATGCTCTCCGTATGCGTCCGGACCGCATCATCGTCGGCGAAGTCAGAAGCGGCGAGGCACTCGATATGCTGCAAGCGATGAATACCGGTCATGACGGCTCGCTCACGACCGCGCATGCGAACAGCCCGCGCGATGTGCTCTCGCGTCTGGAAACGATGGTCCTCATGAGCGGCTTCGATCTGCCGGTCACGGCGATCCGCAGCCAGATCTCCTCCGCACTCGATCTCATCATTCACCAGTCCCGCATCCAGGACGGCTCCCGCAAGATCACCTACATCACCGAAGTGCAGCAGATGGAAGGAAATGTGATCGTCCTGCAGGACCTCTTCCGTTACCATCAGACCGGCTTTGATGAAAACGGCAAGTCGCAGGGCTCTTTTGAGTATACCGGCCTGCAGCCGCAGTTCCTCTCCAAGTTCAAGATCCACGGCGTAGACGTGCCGAAGGATCTCTTTGGACGCGTGCCGGAAAGGGATTGGGAAGAATGAGACGGCCGCGTAGCGGCAGGCTCATTCTTGCTGAATAAAGACTTGCGCTAACGATTGAGAGATGAGTGGCTAGGGATTAGGGGTTAGGAAGTGACTGGTGACTGGTGACTGAAATGCTACTTTCGGCCATCGCCCTTTTTATATTCCGCGGCGCTTCCATATTCTTATGCGCCGCACCACCATTTCTCATTTCTCATTTGAGTAAAGCTTTCATTCCCAATCAAGGGGCAGCACGCCCCAAGGACTAATCCTGAACCGAGGTGACAATCCATGCTTGCATTTTCTATCGCGATTGCGATTTCCTTATTTGTTTTTATCACGATGACGCTCATCGTACTTCGGCAGTCGGACTCGCAGCGTGAGATGCAGCGGCGTCTGGATCAGTTTATGGATCTTTCTGCCGCAGAAGAGATGGTGGATCCGGACGATCTTCGGAAGATCCCCTTCCTGCAGCGTACCGTCGGCCGTATGCTGGGCGAGCTGATGGATACGCTCTCCTATTTCGCTCCGGCGGCGATCCCGAAGCTCATGGAGCAGCGCATCATGCTCGCCGGCAAGCAGGGCGTGTGGAAGGTCGCTCATTTCGCCGGCCTCTGGTTCCTGTGTCTGGCGCTTGGGCTTGCACTCGGCTTCTGGTATGCAGGGCGGGGCGTTTACACACCGCCGCAGTTCTTCCTCATCGTCCTTGGATGGGGATTCATGGGGGCGCTGCTTCCCTTCGGCGTCCTGAATCATATCATCAAGAAAAGGCAGTCTCTCATCACGCGGCAGCTGCCGGATGTGCTGGATCTTCTGGCGATTTCTGTGCAGGCAGGGCTTTCCTTCGATGCGGCGCTTCGCAAGGTCGTCGAACGTATGAAAGGCCCCTTGATCGACGAGCTCTCCCGCATGCTTCGCGATGTACGCATGGGGATGACCCGCCGCCGCTCGATGCAGTTCATGGCGAAACGCTGTGATGTGCAGGATGTGTACCTCTTCGTCATGTCCGTCACGCAGTCGGAGCGTCTCGGTGCTTCTATGTCGGATACGCTGACGATCCAGGCTGACAATATGAGAAATGTCCGCCGCCAGCGGGCGCGGACGAAGGCGATGAAGGCGCCGGTCAAGATGGTCTTCCCGCTCGTCTTCTGCATTTTCCCTGCGATCTTCGTGGTGGCGCTCCTGCCATCGCTTCTCTCTCTCATGGAAACCATGGGGAAAAAATAACTGGCAGCGCGAGCTGGCAGTTATTTTTGGTTGGCGCGGGTTGAAAGAGGGGCTGGTGATTAGTGACTGGTGACTAGTGACTAGGGATTAGTAGCTAGGGATTAGGAACGCCGAGTGACCGGTGACTGGTGACTTAAATGCCACTTTCGGGCATCGCCCTATATATATTTGCGGCGAAGCCGCTACCTTCATTCCTAATTCCTCATTCCTAATTCCTCATTCGGGTCGAGCTTTCATCCACAATTAAGGGGAAGCACGCTCCACGGACTAACCCTGAACCCATCAACTATATTTTCTAAAGGAGCCCCTTATGATCGAAACATGGACACTCACAGATGGCGAGACTGACATTTCCATCGAAGTCGAGACAGCGCGCTCGTGGTGGGCGCGTTTCAAAGGCCTCATGCTCCGTGCGTCCCTTGATGAAGGACGCGGACTGTACCTCGAGAAGACGAACAGCATCCACATGTGCTTCATGCGTTTTGCGATCGATGCGGTGTATTTCGATGGAGAAGGCCGCGTGGTGAAGGTCGTCCCTCATCTTACGCCATGGCTTGGTCTCTCCGCCTGCCTCCGGGCGAAGGGGTGTCTGGAGATGAAGGCGGGCGAAGCGAATCGGCTGGGCATCCAAGTGGGAATGGTGTGGCTTTAGATAATGCTTAGATGCGTTCCCTCTTACTATGAAAGTCGGCTGTCAGGTTGGGCGGGTTCATTGGGTTCAGAGGGTAGGGCGGGGGCGGAAGGGACGCACAATTCATATAGCGTCCCAATACCCCTCCATATATATAATTTCGCGGCGCTATATATTTGATGCGCCGCACCACAAGTTTGAAAGCAGGGATTAGGGATTAGTGGCTAGGGATTAGGAGCCTCGAGTGACTGGTGACTAGTGACTGGTGACTTGAATATGATTTTCGGGCATCGCTCTATTTATACTTCGCGGCGCTTCCATGGTATTATGCGCCGCACCAACCCCGCCCTACCTATAGAACCTGCTGAACCTCTTTCACACGCAATCAAAGGGCGCCCCGCCCCATGGGCTAACCCTTTGAACCGCTCTCACAAATTCCGCAATCTTCTCCGGATCCTTCCCCTTCCTGTCTGTATACTCCACGCCTGAGGATACGTCGACGACGTCAGGATGGATGAGGGAAATCGCTCTTCCTACATTGCCTGCCGTGAGGCCGCCCGCAAGGAACCAAGGTTTGGTTCGTTTCTTTTCTGCAAGCATTTTCCAGTCGAAGGCCTTCCCGCTGCCAGGCTCTGCCGCGTCAAAAAGATACGCGCAAATGCGAGGGTTCTCTGCCTCTTCCCCTGCCCCGCCATTGTACGCACGAATGATAGGAATGGCCGTCTCTGCCAGCACGTCTTTCCGCAGCACGCCATGCACCTGCAGGAAATCAAAACCCGCCTTCTCAATATCCTTCGCCTGCTCGACGGTCGGAGATACCACGACCGCTACCTTTTGAATGCGCGGATCTGCCGCGCGCATGATGGCCTTTGCGGTTTCGATAGAAATGTTCCGTTTGCTCTTCTCGAAAAAAAGTACCATCCCCATGTACGAAACATCGGGGTAGGAAATGAAGGCAGCTTCCTTCGGATCCGTGAAGCCGCAGATTTTGATCTGGGTCATAATCCCTCCCTTGTATCATGAGCCTTCCTCGCGTAGACAATGCGTACAGGAGCAATCCCCGAAAGTCTGCGGAGTAAATGATTCCCCGTTTTTCATTCTCTCAGACATTCTATGTAACCTCGAGCAAATAAGTGAGACACCCATCGCTCCTAATCCCCAGTCACTGGTATTGCGTTTTCTAAATCACTGGCATGTAAGTCAACTTCCGAATCAAGTGAGGAGTTAGGAGTGAGGAGTTAGGAGTGAAGGTACGGCGCATAAAATCAGGAAGCGCCGCGGAGTTTTATATAAATGATGAACAAACTGTTTTGAATAATAAAAAAAAGGGGGGGATTGGGGCACTATATGAATTGTGTGCCCCTTCCAGCACTTCTCACTTCCAACTTCTAACTAAGTCCAGAAGTCAACAAATCGCTATACCAGTCACTAGTCACTAGTTACCAGTCACTAGTCACTAGTCACTAGTCACCAGCCACTAGCCACTTACCTCACGACGCCTGTCGTCACATTCACACGGATGGTTTCAAGCGACATGCCTGTCGTATGCTCGATTTCCCGCTGGATCCTGTCACGCATGGTATGGATCACCGATTTGATATCCTGCGGCGTCCCAGAGCGGACGGTGACATCCAGTGCCAGGATGAGGCCATTCATCTGGCTCTCGCTCTTCTGGCTGCTGACGCCTGTGATCCTGACTTTCTTCATGCCCTTCACCGCATAATGGACAAGCGAGGCGATGACGCGGTCAGAGAAGGAGAGCTTGCCATAGTAGCTGAAAACAGGCCGCACCACAGAGCGTTCATTCTGCTCACTGAAACGCTTCGGCGCTTCCTTTTTCCGATTTCTGAAAAATTTCAGCGGATCGACAAGGTATCCTTTGAAGTACGGCTTGAGCTCCATCGTAGGAACGGGGATGACATGCTTTCCTTCCTTATGACGCGCTTCACTCGCCTTCATCATTTCCTCAGGACGTGCCACATCTTCGATGCGGATATACTTGCAGGGCTCCGGCAGATCCAGTGCCTTCGTGATCGTCACGACCATACGATCTGACGTTCCCAGGATCAGGATGCGGTCCGGATGGATCTTCTGGAGCATCTTCTTCACATCTTCTCTCTGCTCTTCATCCCAGAAAATCGCACGGCGCACAGCCTTCAAGCGGCTCTCTTCTCTCTTGGCAGACTTCCCTGCGACAATGCGGTTGTGATAGATCAGGATCCCGTCATCAATGATGCAGGAGCATTGATTCTCATAGGCGATCACCAGCGCACGATCACTCTTGCCTGTGCCTGGCGGTCCATAAAAAGCTACAACTTCCATAGTGCTCTCCTTTTCGTTTTTCTTTAGTATAAATGTTCACGGGAAATTTGTCATGAGGAAAATGGGGAAAGGGTTAGGGGTTCAAGGTTCAGGGTTCAGGGTTAGCCCGTGGGACGTATCGCCTCTTGATTATTTGCGAAAGAGGGGGAACGGGTTCAACAGGTTCAGAGGGTTCAAAGGGGGTGGTGCGGCGCATAAAAAAATAGAAGCGCCGCGGAGTATAGATGGTGGCGATGCCCGAAAGCGGTATCCAAGTCACCAGTCACTCCTAATCCCCAATCCCTAATCCCTAGCTACTAATCATCCCTGCTTTCAAACTTCAGGTTAGCAATGCCCGCTTTCGGCTTCTCCCTCCTTCCTCTGGAAGGAGGTGCCCCGTAGGGGCGGAGGTTGGCTTTCGTTTTCCGACGGTCTGACATACGTAGAGGCCAACCCCGCCTCGCTCCGCTCGGCTGCCCCTTCCAAAGGAAGGGGCTAGGGAAACCTGATGAAATCGTTGTCAGATTTAATCGGCGTTTCCCGATGTATTGTGCCTACTCACTAGTCACCAGTCCCTATTTCTCGCTCTTTGCCTCGATAGCCGCCGTCTCTGCTTCTTCTGCCATGGCCTGCTTGGCTTCTTTGAGCGCCGCCTCTCTCACTTCTTCCTGCTTTTCCTTCTTCTTGGTGAAATGGGAGATGACCTCCGGGACCATGTTCAGCACCTTATCGATGGTGCCATTCGGCCCTGCATTCTTGATAGAGAAGAGCTCGACACGTTCCCCCTTCATGATGAGGACAGCGGTCGGTGTCACCTTGCCGCCGCCAGCGCCGCCTACGGCATTCGTGCCCTGACTGCCGGTGCCGAAGCCGAAAGAAATATCCACGAAGGGCACGATGGTCGCATCGCCCAAGTAGATCGGCTGACCCACCACAGACTCGGTGGTGATCATTTTCTTGAAATCTTCAAAAATCTGCTTTCTAACTTCATCATCCATGGTTCTTTTCCTCTTTTCTGAAATGCCAGAACTCTCTGGCGGGTCTCGACAGGAGAAGCCTGCCGGCTATATAAATCATCGTCAAAGGAATGATCCGCCCCTTTGCTTCCCCCGATAGGGTATTCACGGGCTCCAGATAATTCCATCGGATTTCTTTTGTCTCTTTAGCGAGGAACGCCATCGACATGCCGCAGGCGATGCCCGTTATCATAGGATCGCCTGTCCCAAAGTCTCCACGAATGCAGCACTGGTGCGGAAAGCTGTGCGACAGGATCTTCCCTGCCGCATGGAGGACGCGCTCCGCCAGACCATTCTCCATCGCGAAACGGATCTCTTCCCAAAGGGTATGCCCCTTCTTCTCCTCGGTCTCTCTCTCCGTTGCCGCCTCGCCAGAAGAAGGAGAAGAATGCGGTCTTTCCCGCTCCTCGGCCTTCTCTTCTGCTTGTGCAAGCGTTTCTTCCATCCAGTCTTCTTCAGGTTCTTCTGTCATTTCCGCTGGAGCCAAGGGCTCTTCCCTGGCAGGCGGAAGCTCGATTTCCTTCCGCCAAAGACCAAAAAGCACAGAGACCGACAGGATGAGCCGCCAGCACGCGAGCGTCACGGTATAACGGATGGGGATCAGGAGCAGGATAAGAACAGCGGCGAGGAGAAAGGCAAGCATGCCTGCGATCATGGGCCGTAGAGGCGTGCCAGACTCTGGGCCGCCTCCTTCACCTCCCGCACCAGGTACGACGGGGAGAGCACCTTGACGAGCGGTGCCTTCTTCAGAGCCCATGCCTTCATGGCCGCTTGGGGGAGCGTCACTTCCATGGTCACCTTGTCCGGACTTGCAGAAATGAGACGGGCTCTCTTGCCGAAATCCGTCTGAATATCTGTCAGAAGGCGCACATCTGCCTCGAAGGTGATCGCCACCGGATTTCCTGTATAAATATCGCGGCTCGCCACCATGAGCTCATCGAGCTTCGCGGAAGCATCTGCACCTGCGAGACTTTTCTGCCCCCGCGCCGGCGCGGAAAGGAGCGCGATGTCCGCCATACGGTCTACGAAAAAATAGGAAATATCCTCCCGTCCTTCCACATTACAGAGAAGGCAGTACCGGTCATCCGATGCGACCACCTGAAAAGGATGTACGATATAGCAGCGCGCCTCTCCCGACGGGCTCACACCGTGATGCCGTTTGCCGTCCACTTCATAGTGGTCATAGAAAAAGGAAATCTGCTTCTTTTCGCAAAGCGCCTGCGAGAGCAGGACAAGCGCCTCCCGCACATCCGGGAGATTCTGCGAGAGCGGCAGATTTCGTATGCCTTCCTTCCCGTCTTCAAAAGAACGGCACTGCAGCCGCTTCAGCTTCTCGGTGAGCTGCCGGATCTGCATCGCCGGAAGATGCGAGAAATAGAGGAGATCGATCACCGTCTTCAGATCTTGCGGAGAGAGTACGTGATCCCAGTACCAGTCAAGCGAAAGCGGCGCTTCCTTCCCATTCACCATGCGCGGCACCTCGCGGCACATCACAGGCAGCCCCGCCTCCTTCAGGCGGAGCAGATTCCGGGAAACAGACTTCCGGCTCACGACCATCCCATACTTGCTCTCCATCAGACGAAGAATGTCCTGCTGCGACAAAGGGTGATCCTTGTCAGACTCACGCAAAAGCACCTGCACGATGCGGATGATGGAGAGCTTGCTTCCCGTCTCGCTCACTGCCATAGGATCACCTCCTTTTGAAAATATTTGTTATTTGTTGTTCGGAAATCTACACCAAACAAAGCAGGGGCTAGGGATTAGGAGTGACTAGTGACTAGTGACTGGTGACTCGATACCCCTTGGACCCATCACCACGATGTATACTCTACTACATCGCATTCTTTATTTCTTAAAGATCCAATCGCTCACCGCCGAGCCGAAAGTGGTGAGCGCACCTGCGAAGGAGGCGAGCGCCGTCCCGTGAATCAGACGATGCACGAGGCCTGCGATGGCGACGCCGCCTAAAAGATCCGTCGGGTAATGCACACCGGCGAAAATGCGGGAAAAAGCGAGAAGCCCGGCAAAGACCGCCAGCAGGTGAGATCCCGGCATGTGCATGCGGAGAAGCTCCATCACAACGATGGCTCCATTCATCGTGTGATTGCTGGGAAAAGAGGCATTGGCCTTGTGCCCGGTGAAATTCCAGATGCGCCAGTCGCGCTCAAAAGGCCGTCTCCGTCTCCACACCTTGCCAATGGCAAAGGAAAGGAGAGAGGCGATCACGACACCTAGGAAGGCCAACACGCAGCAGAGCCTGCGGTTCTTCTGATTTCCTCCCGGTGCCAGCCAGAGGAGAAGTCCGTAAATCACAAAAGCCCAGTGCCCGTAGCGTGTGACGAGATCCATGA
>OQVL01002835.1_pt1 | contig 10597 bp, 6 predicted proteins | sample 1691501 | NCBI WGS metagenome assembly OQVL01 (sample SAMN03418253, study PRJEB22391) | human gut metagenome | biome: human-gut; feature: organic feature; material: feces | host: Homo sapiens | place: Tanzania | collected 2013-01
ATATATTCGTGCCGTTCATCTATATGCTGTGCTACGCAGGCATACCGGTAGCAACGCATCTCGGCTACTATTTCGGATATACGCAAAAATTCAACAAGGATGATATAATGTATCAGTAATTATACCGCAAGATACAGAAAAAAGATACAGAAAACCGCTGTTCGCACATAAACGGACAGCGGTTTTACTTATACGATTATGGTTTTACTCAATGCTTGCAGCCGTGTTCACCGCAGGTGTGACCCTCGCCGTGATCATGACCGCCGTCATGGTGTGAGCAATGCACCGCAGGGTTAAACTCAAGCGTTCCCGAAAGCAGAGCCTTTACCGCACTGTCTGCATCGCCTGTAACACCGCCGTACAGCTTGATTCCTGTGCAGCTTCCTCAGAATACCATGCCATATGAGGTGTAACGATAACATTCTCATGTTTAAATAAAGGAGAATCTTTTGATACTGGTTCACCAAGCATACAGTCAAGAGCTGCTCCTGCAATTTCGCCATCTGTTAACGCCTGGTCTAAATCTTCTTCGTTGATGATTCCGCCTCTTGCCACATTAATGAGTACTGCGTTATTTTTCATCTTTTTAAATGTTTCCTTATTAAACAGATCAATATTTCCATCTGCTGGGCAGTGAAGAGAAATCACATCAGATTTTTCAATCACTTCTTCCATTGTCACTGGTGTAACGTATTCATCTGTCTCTGGTGTTGGCTTAAAATATGGGTCTGTTCCAATGACTTTAAATCCTAATGCATTCATTTTCTTCGCAAAATTTCTTCCAATACGACCTAATCCAATGACTCCAACTGTCATCTGATTAAAACGATGTACAGGAATTGAATTTGTATAATCCCATTTTTCTGCTTTTGTAAATGCATTCATTTTTACGATTTTTCTTACCATTGCAAGTGCTATTCCCTGAGAAATCTGCGTCAGAGCAAGTGTACCTCTTGGACTTATTCCAAGTTTTATCAGCGGATTGTTTCTTGTTGCATTTGACAGTGAAACTATATATTCGTATATTGCGTCACTTATATATACATTTGAAACTGCGTCCTGAAGCTCCAGAATTATATCCTTATTCGCTATCGGTTTAACACTTCCAAGCGGCTCAGAGCTTATCATCGGCGATGCAAACGATATTGACGGTGTCATAGCCGATATAAAAGCGGCAAAGGAAGTTTCCGATGTCTGCATCGTTGCACTTCACTGGGTTAGTCATTCTTCCTTTGTGTGGCCATATAGTGTTATCACCACCGCCGGTAGCCTCGCCACGTCCTGCATAGACCACGAATACCATCTCCATCTCTCCGTCGCCATCCCAGTCGTATGGAGAGAAGTCGATGCCTTCTGAGGCAGCTTTTCCCAGACATCCGGAGATCATCGCCTGTACGTTCACGTCCTGCTGGTCTCCTTCGTTCTTGCCATAATAGGCTTGTTCGCCGAGGGTATAAGGACCCATTACGTCGAAGTTCATCTCAAACTTGCCATTGCTCTGTGCCTTGAAGTAGTCGGCCACGCTACCCTTGAAATTACCCTCGCTGAACCCTTCCTCGTTGGCAACACGGTTGTAGAAAGTCTTAGGGTTGTTCATGGTGAACTTCTTGTCGGAGAACTGAGCCAGCAGGATGAGACACTTCTTCTTGCCAGTGTAAGAAACGCCTCTTGTGAGGCTTGTGCTTCCATTGCCTCCGGCAAGCAGGCTTTTCTTAATGATGTTGTCAGGACAAGCCTGCTGGCGCATCACTTGGGCGCGAGTCCGTAGCTGAGCCATGTTGGCTGGTTTCAGCCCATCGGATGTGTCGTAAGAATAGCGGTTGCCATCCTTGTCCTCCCAGAAGTGGAGGAACTCATCGCCACATAGCTGAACCTGGACAGTCTGTCCAGTCTTCAGCGTAAATGTCTTCCATATGCCACGCTTGGCAGGTACTGCGTGGATAGCAGTACCAACCATTAACATGGACAAGATGAATAGCAGTTTCTTCTTCATAAAACGTAATTGTTAATTGTTGTTTTATCTTTAACTTTATTTCGCTCTGGTCAACTTGATGTTCGTTACGCGGAAGAACTCGGCATACTGGCCGCCGATCAAAGCATACGCAAACAGATATTTGCCTTCCTCGAAGGTAATCTCCTTACAGTTGTCAGACCATGTACCCTTGATAGGTGTAGTGGTGAGCTTGCCGTTTTCGAGGTTACTCAACAAGATATTTACCTTTCCGATTCCGTTGCCAGCGTCGAAGTCCTCCATGAAGTTGTATTTCATCAGGTTATCGAATGCCACATAGCCCTGCTTGGTAGCCGCATCGTAGTGGTAAGACAGTCTTGCTGTTGAAGAACTCATACCCATGCCCGTCAGGTACAGGGTGTTGTTGTAGTCGCCCTCGTCTTCATCGCTTGCACCAATGATCTTCACTACGGAAGTCATGGTCTCTCCGGTATAGCTTACGCCTGTGAGTACCCATTTGCCCTGCAACTTCTCGTAGATGTTGGCATCGTTGTCCTTCAGGGAGACCATCGTGGTAGCGTTGCCTATCTTTGCACCTTTGGCAGAGACGATGGTAATCTCGAAAGTACGATCTTCGTTGATTCCCTCGTCATCTACAGGCTCTACTTCTATGTGTGCCGTGCTGTCGGAGATGTTGATGGTTTTGTCAGTAATATAATAATGTACGTCTTCCTTAGCTGGGTTACTGCCCACCTCTTTCACCTCTACAGTGACATACACATTGCCATTGGTCTTGCCAGTCACCTTGATAGGCACATTGGTCAGTCCCTGGCTCTCCTTGATTTTCATGGTGGCATTCTCCATGCTTACGGTCACGTCGGAAGCCGTGTTCCATGAGTCATCGTCGCTGGAGCAGGCACCGAAGAAAGCGACTACGGCCAGCAACATGAATAATTTGATGTATTTCATATCCGAATGAATTCTTGTTTATTACTTCGTTTGATTAATAACCTGGGTTCTGCTGTCCCTTCAGAATTGGGTTGGCATCCAGCTCGGCCTTTGGAATAGGCCAGGTGAGGCGATAGTCGTTGGCTTTATATTGTATCGCCTTACCCTGCTTCACGATGATTTTGTCCAGCGTCTCGTTCTCCTCGTGGAGTGACACACGCTTGAAGCCCTTTCCATAGCGGCGGATGTCGCTCATACGCATGCCTTCGCCGATGAACTCACGCTCACGCTCCTCTTCTACAACCTTGAGGAATATGGTTGGCTCAGAATAGGTCTGAGGCTCATAGTCCATGATACGATTGTTGAGGAATGTGTTGAGATATTTATTGGCATCCTCCATGTGGTTCAGCCTTGCTTCTGCTTCTGCGGCGATGAGGTACATCTCAGAGAGACGGAATGGCTTGCTCATATTCATGAGGTTGTTGTTGCTGCTGGTGCGAAGTTCTGAGTTACCAGGGAACTTGTTGAACACGTATGCCTCATAGTTGCTACCTTCCACCTGAAGGTTCTCGTAGAGTTTCAAGAACACCTCGGCACGAATGTCACCTTCGTTCATCCACAAGAGGTCAAGTGTGCCATAGGTAGGAATGTAATCCGCCTTGGTCTCCGACTCGCTTACGAAAGGAGTGGCGTTGCAGCCGCCAAGTTCTGTAGGAGTCATGTTGGGACGGAAGATGATTTCCGTACCTTCGTCGTTGGTCCATAGCTTGGCATAGTCCTTGATGGTGGTGAGTTTGTACTTGCCACTGTTGATGACAGCCTCGGCATACTTGGCTGCGTTTTCCCAGTCGCCCTTCACCAGGGCAACGCGAGCTTGAAGTGCTCTTACGGTCAGGGAATGGATGTAAGCCAAAGGCTGACTTTCCTCTTTTTCTACTGTCACACCCGACTTCTCATAGGCCGCCAGTCCTTCATAAGCCTTCTGCATATCTTCCTCTATGAGGGCGAAGGTCTCATCCAGGGTAGAGCGGCTTGGATAGTCGGCGAGGTTACCCGTAGGGTTGTATTTGGTTGACAAAGGAAGTCCGCTTGCAGCCTTGCTTGGGTCGCACTGAGTATATGACTGGCAGAAATGGTCTGCCAACCAGAAGTATAGGTAGGCGCGCACGAAGTGGGCTTCTGCTGCATAATGGGCGAAAGCCACCTTGTCGTTTGCGCTGAAAGCGTCACTTGCCGTCATGCTGGCGGCGTGGTCCATAATGGCATTGGCGGTGGCTATGGTAGAGTAACAGCCACTCCACTTGTTGGAAATGTCACCATCTGATATGGTGATGGTACCATTGGAGAATGTACCAATGCGGTTACCATTGCTGATCAAGCCATGGAACTCGTCCATCTGGATGTCGGACAAGTAAAGCCAGGTGCCCGATGTTACTCCTCTCATACTGGTATAGAGAGAATTGCGGAACTGGCGAAGATCCTTCTCCTTTTCGATGGCAGTCTGGTCGTCCAGAGAACCGTATGGAGCCTGGTCCATACTACAAGATGTGAACGCCATCGCACACAGAAGCATCAATGAAAAATATATCTTCTTCATAATTCTTTTCTGATAATACTTTTATTTAGAATGTTAACTCTGCACCAATCACGAACTGGCGGGTGTTTGGATAGTTGAACTGAACGACAGTCTTGTCTGGCTCAGGGTCATATCCGTCGAATGGAGTGATGGTAAAGAGGTTGCGAGCTATACCAAATACTCTGATGTCCTTGATGTAGTGTACAGCCTGCATCCATTTCTTAGGGAACTGATACTGAAGGGTCAGCGTCTTCATGCGCAGGAACGATGCGTTGCTTATGGCATGGCTGTCCAAGTAGATTTCGTAGCCGTAGGCTGGAATGTCTGTCACCTGTCCAGGTGTGGTCCATACGTTCAGCATATCTACACACTGGTTGTAGGTGGTACCCTGGTTGGCGTTCTTGGTGAAGTAGTCGTCGTTTACCATCATGTACTTGCCCGATTGCCAAGCGAAGTCAGCGATGACGCTGAAGCCCTTCCATGTGAAGTTGGTACCAAAACCACCAAGCCATGGGGCGTAATGGTTCTTGCCCAGGAATACGGAGTTGTTGGTCTCGTCATACACCTTGGTGAGGTTGCCGTTTTTGTCGTACCACATAGGTTCTCCTGTACGAGAATCTACGCCTGCATAGCGTACCTTGTAGAACTCACCTAAGGCATGACCTACTTGCAGTTTCAGACCAGAGCCGGAAAGTTCGTATTCGTTGCGACCAGCGAACAGTTCTGTGATTTCGTTCTTGTTGTAGCCGATATTGGCTGATACTGTCCAGCTCATGTCCTTGGTCTTGATCAAGTCCACGTTGACGGTTGCCTCGAATCCCTTGTTGACCATTGAACCGATATTACCCATACCGGATGTGAAACCTGTAGTCATAGAGTAAGGAATCTCCATCAGCATGTCGGTGGTCTTGTTGCGATAGAAGTTGGCATCTACTGTGACACGGTTGAAGAGTCCGATGTTCAAACCGATGTTCAGTTTGCCCACCTTCTCCCAGGTCAGCTTATCGTTGCTTGCCTGCGTGATATCGATGGAACCCTCGCCATTGTAGTTGCTGCCCGAACCAAAGAGTCCGTAGAAGTCGTAAGAGCCGGCGCCAGAATCGTTACCTGTAGTACCATAGTTAGCACTGATGGTGAGGTCGTCCAACCATTTCACTGAGCGCAGGAAGTTCTCTTTCTTGGCGTTCCATTTCAAGCCTACAGAGCCGAATGTACCCCAGCGATGCTTAGGTGCAAACTTGGAACTGCCATCGAAACGGAGAGATGTATATACGAAGTACTTCTCCTTGAAGTTGTATTCTGCTGTGCCGAAGAGAGAATTGGCAACCTCCTTTGATCGGCTATCTACCTGGTCGGCAGGAGAGATGGTAGTCGCTGTGTTCAGCGTCATGCGGCGTGGGTCTGTCTGACCGGTTGTGAAGATGCCGAAGCTTCTGCCCTTCTGTATGCGGGTCTCCTCGCCTAAGAGGACGTTCACATAGTGAGGACCGAAGTTGTGACGAAACTCTGCTGTATGGGTCAAGGTGTAAGCGTAGTAGCGCTTGAGGCTTGCTGACACACCACCTGTTCTGGCGTTAATCACCTGTCCCATTGGTGTGGTGAACTTATCGTAAGGGAGGCTCGTTCTGTCGGAAGTGAGATCGTAGCCGAACATAGACTGCAAGGCTGTGAATGTCAATCCCTCGATTGGAGTGAACTGTTCGTTCAAAGAAAGGTTGACGGTTATGTTCTTGTTAGCCTGTGTCGTGTTCTTGGAATAGAACCAAGGCATTGTGAACTGCGAATAGAGAAGTCCTTCTGCACGATTGCCCTTTACTATGTTGCCAGCTTCGTCGAAGCTATAATAATAAGGTGTATCATAAGGCAAAGCCATCTTGGATGCTACCAGAGGGTTGGTTACGTAAATCTGGCTATTGTCCGCCCACTGGCTGTTTTGGCTGTAGTCCTGTACACCGAAGTTGGAGCTGAAACCTAACTTGAAGAATTTATTCAAGCGAGAGTTGATGCGGGCTGCCAAGGCACTGCGGCGCATCTCGGAATCCTGTATCAAGCCATCTTCCTGATGGTGGTTGAATGACACGTAATAGTTCATGGTCTGTCCACCGCCCTGCAATGTGGCATTGATGTCGGATGTTGGAGCAGAATTGTCTATCATCTCATCGCGCCAGTTGGTGCTGATACCATACTTGCTCACCAAGTTGCGGATGTTGTCGCTCACTGGCTGACCAATCATGTCGCGGAACTGGATATATTGTTGAGAGTTCATCATCTCCTCACCCTTGCTGGTAGCAGAAGAGATACCATACTGTGCCTTTACGGTGAGCTGAACCGACTCGTTGTACTTAGCCTGCTTGGTAGTGATGACAATTACACCATTGGCAGCACGAGAACCATAGATAGAGGTTGATGCAGCATCCTTCAATACGGTGATGTTGGCAATATCTGATGGGTTCAATGTGCTGAAGAAGCTTGCGGTGATAGGAGAACCATCGAGAATGAACAAAGGCTGGTTGGAAGAACCGATAGAGTTGACACCACGCAGACGGATCTGTGCAGACTGTGAAGGGTCACCGGCAGATGAAAGAACAGACAAACCAGATACCTGACCGGCGAGCGCATCTGTAAAGTTAGGGGTTACGACCGTTTCCAACTTCTTTTCACCGATGTTGGAAATAGCACCAACTACAGATCCCAACTTCTTGGCAGCACCATAACCAGTAACGATTACCTGCTCCAGTACCTGCGTGTCAGGATCCAAAACAACCTGCATCTTCTCTGATGCCTTTAATTTCTTTGTCACCATGCCGATGTAACTGAACTCAAGCTCTGCTTTGTTGCTTTCAACATCCAGAGTGAAGTTACCATCGATGTCGGTAACAGTACCAGAAGTAGTACCCACAATCTTGACAGATGCACCGATAATCGGTGAACCGTCTTCTGAAGAGGTTACTACACCAGAAACGTGAGTTTGTGCCAACGCCATTCCCAAATTAAGGAAGACGCAAGCAATAAACATCATGAGTCTTTTTTCCATAGATCTCTTTTTTATATTAATTGTTATTACTTATTTTTTAAGTGTATTCTACTATTTTTTTTCATTATATCTGACCCTTTTCGAAGGGTCGTCGCTTTAAACGGTGCAAAATTAAGCAATTTTTATATTTCTTCCAAATGTTTTTGTGAAAATATAAAATAAAAGCTATATAATTCTAATAACTTGACGTTTTATAAGGGAAAAATGGATGAAAAATCACATTTTTAGTATTTATTGAGTTTTTTTGTAAGGAAAAGTTGGTTTTATGTAGTTTTTATGTAGAAAATCTTGTGAGTTTCGGGATAAATTATTACCTTTGCCGCCAAATGAGAGGAAGATTAACGCTAAAGATGCGTGATGAATTACGAATAATAAATTCAATAACATAAATTTTAAAACTTGAGAGTATGAGAAAAGTTTTACTTTTTGCAACAGCTTTGTGTCTTTCTTCAGCAGCAATGGCACAGACATCTATTGAGTCAGCTCTCGATGCCCAGAAGGGTGAGAATACCTTCAAGGTAGAGAGCAGTGAGGCTAAGAACACTTATTGGAAGTTTACAGCAGACAAGAACTATCTTGCCAAGGTATCTCCATTGTCTGGATCAAGCAATGTTCCTACTGTGTTTACATCGGTAGAAGGAACTGATTCGCTCACCCTGGGTGGGGCGGGCTTGAAGTATCCGTCTAAAGCGTATGCCTTGGAAAAGGGTAAGACCTACTACTTCATCATGAACATGACGGGTGAGTCGGGCTTCAACCTTGACTTGTCTGAGATGTCTTCTTATGGCAAGGGTCTCTCTCAGGAGAATCCTGTAGAGTTGAAGTTGGGTGAGGAGTTGTATTTGGGTAATCCGCTGGGTGCTCAGTATGAGAGCACAACAGCTTATATTACTTATACCGCTGAAAAGACTGCTCAACTCCAGATTTCTTTCTCTGGCTATGTTCCTAATGCCACAGTAAATGGTACGACTGTTACTACTTATGATCAGACAACAGGCGCATATATGCTGAAAGCCAGTGTAGAGAAGGGGCAGACTTATTCCATCGCACTGAACCTTCAGGGTGGTGTCGTGGCAAACTCTAAGCTCGTAGAGGTGAAGGCTGGTTCTCTTGAGATGCCTTTCGCTTTGAATGAGGGTGAGAACAAGGTGCCTGCTGAGATGGGCGACTACTACTTCACTTATACTCCTACCAAGACGGGTTATCTGAACATTTCCAGCGACGCTGTACTTGCTGGCGGTCAGGTAAAGGTATATACCAGCCTGAGCAATATCACCTATCAGCAGGTAGCGGCTTCTTCTGAGGCGGGTACCTATAATGTTCGCGTAGAGATTCCTTATACCGGTTCTACCTATTATATTGTAGTGAACAAGTTGCAGGATTCTGCTACCGAGGATGTGATCAGGGCAGAAATGCAGGACTACCAGCCTGGTGAGACTGTGAATACTGCCTTCGAATTGACAGAACTCCCTGTAGAGAATACTTTGCCAAGTGCCAAGGGTACCTATTATTATAAGCTCACCGTTCCTGCCAACACCGAGAAGTTTGTTACTGTTGAGACAGATGCTACTCTCGATGCTGCTACATCTATCCTCTTCTACAACCAGCAGAATGGCGAATATGGTGCAGCTACTGTAAAGGATGGTTTGCTGAAGACTTATGTAGGTGGTCAGTCTTACGATATTACTTACATCCTCAAGGTTACTGCCAATGAGGATAATCCACTGGCATTCAAAGTTTCTTATTTGGATGTAGAGAAGGGTTCTCTTGTAACAAACCCAGCAGAAGCTGTAGCTGGTGAAAACGAAATCACCATAGAGGGCACAGAATACTTCAAATATACTGCTACCAAGGATGGAAAACTCAATGTGGAGGTTGAACCAGGTGTTACCGTCAGCTTCCCTAGAGGTACAGGCCAGTGGGATGGTGAATACAATGCCATCAACAAGGGTACTGACTTTTTTATCGAAGCTACAGCCGGAACCACTTATCTGATCAAGGTATCTGGTGCTGCGGAGGGTACAACCATGTACTTGGAAGAGAAAGAGTTCTCTGCCGGTGAGTCTCGCACCAATCCTATCGTTATGGAGGGTGACGAATATACGCTTACCAAAGCAGGTGCTGCTGATCTCTGGTTGCAGTATAACGTAACTGAGGATGGTGTTCTCGACTTCGCTTGCGACCATGGTTACAATGGTGGTAGCGACCGCATCGAAATCATCAAGAATCAGGAGCCATACGGAACTACCATGATGGGTACAGAGACCGTAGGTAATGTTTCAACCACCGTATTTAAGGGTAAAGTAACCGTTAGCAAGGGCGACAAGCTTTATATCCACTGCGTTCTCGCAGGCCAGGTGACTGGTAGCAAGATCAAGTTCACCAAGCATGAGGCAGAGCCAGGTGAAACTGTTACCAATCCATTGGTAATCACCAAGGGTAAGACCGTAACCATTACAGGTGCTTCTCGCAGCACCCCAGTATGGCTGAAGGCTTCACTCCCAGCAGGCAAGACCACCTTCCGCCTGAGCGGCTACTTGATGACATCCCTCTACAACAGTTTGGAGGATGCCAAGAATGGTGCCAATGCCGAGGAGGTAAGAACCAATTATGTACAGATGCCTGATGGATCATACGTTTATGAGTTTACCAAGGATATGGCAGAGGCTGGTGATGTTTACTTCCAGTTTGTTGATTCCTATGGTGCTACCGGATTCACATGGATGGATGATGATGCAACAGGTATCTGGAATATTGAGGCTGCTGGCGACAGCAAGGTATCTATCTTCAAGATGGACGGTACTCAGGTGAACCAGATTCCTGGCAATGGTGTATATATCATCAAGTCGAACGGTAAAACCAAGAAGGTTATCATCAAGAAGTAATGGGTTGTAGCATGATGATACATATATAATATAAAAGGTGCAAGTGGGGTGCAAAAACTCCGCTTGCGCCCTTTTTCGTCAAAGTATCACTTGCTATAGACCAGTTATTACTACAGAAAAAGAGAAGAGAATTAAGCATTTATTAATAATACACATTAAAAAACGAGAAAACTATGAGAGGTCTCAAAAGACTGCTTTTGGCT
>OQVL01002838.1_pt1 | contig 10589 bp, 5 predicted proteins | sample 1691501 | NCBI WGS metagenome assembly OQVL01 (sample SAMN03418253, study PRJEB22391) | human gut metagenome | biome: human-gut; feature: organic feature; material: feces | host: Homo sapiens | place: Tanzania | collected 2013-01
TTTACAACTTATTCTACCTTCTATCAACAAGTCTTTTGCTTCACAAGTACCATCAAACTGACTGCTACCAGGGACTGGAATGTCACCAATGTTCCTGATTGGATCGCAGTAGACCCTAAGTCCGGAAATCCTGCTGAAAACAAAGAGGTGACCGTTACTGTTCTGGAGAATACCGGAATGGACCGTTCACAAGTCATCAAGTTTACCATCGGATTCGATGGCAAGACTCTGACCATCAACCAGAAAGGTACAGGTTCTGCTTCTGAAGTCGTTGTTTATCACAATGATTTTGATAAAGAACTTGCAGTGAAAGGTGAGTCTGGTTGGAAGACATACCTCGACTCTTTTGACGGTTGGAAGAATGAGACCGGTTCAGGTATATCGACTGTGGAGTATGCTTTCAGCGGAATGTCTGCCAGAACTAATTCCACTGGTGCATCCGACAGCAAATATTCTGACTATTCGGGTTCCGGAAAGAACTATCTCTGGTTTGCAAAAGATAATTATTTCCATGTGAAGAATATCACTCTTCCTGAAGGTAAGACAAATTATACTATTTCATTCGGTTCGGAAAGAAATCTGTATCAGGCTGCTGACAACACGTTTGTTCCTGAAGAGTTCCTGGTTTATGTCAGCAATGACGGCAGCAAGTGGGTTAAACTTGAGTATGCATTCCCTAACGGATTGAAAAACCGTCGTTGGGATCTTGCATCTTCTACCTTCACAGTTCCTTCAGGAACCAAGTCTCTCCACATCTACATCAAGGCGACACTTGCCAGTGCATATCTGATGGATGACCTCGACCTTAGCGTTGCTGCTTCTGCAGGTACTGCTATCGACTTCTCCAAGGGCATTGACCTCGGAACTGGCGGCAGCACAGGCGGCGGAGAAACTCCAGAGCCGGCAGGAAACACCATCGCTGCAGTTTGCGCAGCCGCAGCAGGCTCAGCCGCAGACCTCAAGGATGTTCTGGTTACAGGTGTTACCACCCAGAGCTATGTGATTACTGATGAGACAGGAAGTGTGCTTGTCTTTGTAAAAGCTGACCCTAAAGTTAAAGTAGGTGACAAGGTCAATGTTGCCGGCACGACAGGTGAGCACAACGGCCTTATTCAGATTACTGCCCCTACGACTACAGTGGTTTCCAGCAATAATACTGTAACATATCCTGCTCCACTTGAGTTCACTGAGGCTAACTTGGCAGATACTCCTAAGAAAGTCACTTATGTCTCTTTCACCGGAAATGTTAAGAAGAACAACCAGTACTATAATATTTACATCGGAAGTGTTACCGATAAAGATCTTTCTTTATCTTATTATACTGGCAACATGGATGAGTTCGTGGACTGCGATATCAAAGTGAAAGGATGGTATGTCGGTGGCGGCACACACTATCAGATAGTTGCAACTGAAGTAGAGAAAGTGGAAACAACCGGTCCTAAGTTCTCTGTAAGCACTACCGCGCTCACGGCAAAGGCTGGTGACACTTCTGCTTCTTTCGATGTAAAGGGCAATGTAAAGTGGACCGTTTCTTCTGACAATGCTGCTTATACAGTTTCTCCTGCTTCCGGTGATGGCGCAGGCACAGTGACTGTCAAGTTCGCTGCCAACGAAACTGAAAAGGATGTGACTGTGAAACTTACCGTTTCTACGACAGCTGATGTTGCAACCAAGTCTTATACTGTAGTGCTGACACATAAAGGAAAGTCTGCTGCGGGAGAAGGCGATACGAAGACAATAACGATTGCTACGGATAATGCTTGGACTGCAGATAATCATAAAGATTATAAAGCAGGCTTCTCTTTCACTAAAGATGGCGTGAAGTATGGCTATTATAAGTCTTCTTCTACTAGTACAATGGTAGCACCCTCGAATGATCATATTAGAGTATACAAAGATGCAGTATTAGAGATTGTTCCTCCAGCAGGAAAAACTATTACCAGTGTCGTAATGAACACTGTGCATTATACGAATAAGTGCTATAATATGAAAGTTTTAGGGAGTGCAACTGAAGCTGTTGCCGATATAAAGGCGTTTACAATTTCTTGGTCTGGCAACTCGGATAAATTTGTTGCGCAGGCGGTGAATGGACAGGTCCGAATTACAGGTATAACTGTTACGCTTAAATAGTCCAACGACTTAAATACCAGACATAAAAGGGTGCCCGGAAAACCGGGCTGCCCTTTGTCCGTCTAAAAGAGCCGGCATCGGCGCGAGCTGGTTGTGTGGCTGTAAAACATTGATTTCTAGTGAAAAAAGCATTGAATCAAATAGCTAAATGGGCATTGGCACTTCTGGTGTCAGTGCCTTTTGTGTATTCTTGTAACAATAAAACTGACAGCTCCGTCCCTCCGGAACTTGAGGTCGTGACTAATCCTATGGGACCTGGGGAGAAGAGCCAGTTCCTTCATGTGCAGGCTTCCGGGGATTGGTCGATAACGATAGAATACCCCGAGGACCAGCCGGCGGAATGGGCTTCCGTGAAACCTTCAACTGGCACGGGCAACAAGTCGGTTACGCTTAAAGTCAAAGCGAATACAAGTGAGATGGCCCGCACGGCTGTTCTTACATTGACATCGGCTTCGGGGAAAGCAGAATTGACACTCACCCAGAGCGGTCAAGAAATTGGAGGCGGCGGCAATACTGGTGGCAATACCGGGGAACAACAGGGAGGAAATCTTGCTTCTACGACAGGATGGATGGAATTGCCGGCGATGCCGAAGGATTCCAAATATGGACACTTTACCCATAGTATGAATGTCGGCTCGGTGAAAACCAGAAATTACTCATTTGCGTGGGACTATGACAATCTTGTAGCGCCGTGGGTGGCTTATCATCTCAATTCCTGGTCTATCGGTTCCGGAAAACGTACCGATGCCTGGGGATTGGACCCTCTCCTTCCCAAGAAGTACCAGCCAGTCCTATACAAAGGCTTTGGCGGCGGTTATGACAGAGGACATCAGCTGCCGTCTGCTGACAGATTGAATTATGCTGCAAACGTAACGACGTTCTATGGCACGAATATGACTCCGCAGCGATCTGAGCTTAACCAGCATTCCTGGGCGAATCTCGAAAGCAAAGTCCGTTCGTGGGCCAATAGGGCCGATACCTGCTATGTGGTAACCGGATGTATTACGAAAGGCAGCACAAGGACCGCGAGGGATAATGAAGGAAAGAGCGTCACCGTTCCGACTCATTACTACAAGGCGGTTCTGCGCTACAGCAGAAACTCCACAATCGGCCATTCAGGTTATTCAGCCTGCGCGATTCTTCTGGAGCACAAAGGATATGGCGACAACAATAACTTCAAGCCTTATGCAATGTCTATCAGTGACTTGGAGAAAGTAACAGGAATTACCTATTTCGCAAACCTTCCTGCCAAAATCGGCGAAGATGCGGCGGCGCAGGTCAAGTCCGAAGACCCTAAGACCATCAACTGGTGGTGGAACTAGAACGCAATAACACAAAAACATTGATAATGAAAAGAATACTTTACGTGATCCTGACGCTTGTGCTGATGTCTGTGGCGACAACGGCAGGTGCAGGCGGCCCGAAACGCTATGTATTGGGCTTCTATAATGTCGAGAACCTTTTCGACACTTACCATGATGACGGGAAGAACGACTACGAATTTCTTCCGGACGGCAAGAACAAGTGGACCGAGCCGAAATACGAGAAGAAACTCCATAATATCGCTACCGTCATCAGAGCTATGGCTGATGAGAACAAGGCATATCATGCAGTGCTCGGACTCAGCGAGGTGGAGAACCGCCACGTTCTGGAAGACCTGGTGAACCAGCCGGAAATCGAGGCTGCGAACTACCAGATAGTGCATTACGATGGACCGGACAGACGAGGCGTCGATGTGGCATTGCTCTACAGACCGGAATATTTCAAGGTAGAAGAGAGCAAGTCCATCCCGTTTGACTTCAATTCCACGGCCATCACCTTCACCATGGACAAGGAAGGCCAGGACTATTTCCGCACCCGTGACATCCTGATGGTCAGGGGATTGCTCGACGGCGAGATGTTCGCGTTCTTCGTGGCCCATCTTCCGTCACGTATCGGCGGCAAGGGACAGGACCTCAGAAGCCGCGGCGCTGAAATCATCTATGAACACTCATTGGAACTGATGAAACAGTACCCGGGAATCAAGATCATGGTGATGGGCGACATGAACGACAACCCTACAGACGAGAGCATGGTCAAGTACATGCACGGCAAGGAGACCATCGCCGAGGTCGGCGAATACGACTTCTTCTCCCCGTTCCTGTCAATGCTGAAGGCGGGCTACGGCTCACTCGCATACAGGGGAACCTGGAACATCTACGATATCATCCTGGTCAATGAAGCAATGGCCAATGCCCCTAAGGGAACATTGAAAATCCAGCCTATCGTGAAGAAGAAATATTACGGACGTGTGTTCAGCCAGCCGTTCATGACACAGCAGGAAGGCCAGTACAAAGGAACGCCTTTCCGCACATTCTCGAACGGAACATTCATCGGAGGCTACAGCGACCACTATCCGACATATATAATCGTAAGTAACAAATAATCAACAATATGAATACTAAACAGCTTTTGGCTATACCGGCATTGTTCCTGGCCATGGTGATGTCTGCGCAGACTTACACCGGCGGCGTGAAGGGAACAATCGTGGACAGGTCCTCCAAGGCAGCGGTGGACGGCGCAGTCCTGAAACTTTATTCAGGTTCGACCGAGATAGCTACGGTTAAGACTGCCCCGGACGGCACATTCATGATTCCTTCCCTGAAGGACGGCATGTATGACCTCGTGATCCAGACCCCGGACTACATGGAGTCCAGAGTCAATGTTACCGTCAATGACGGTTATGTGAAGAACATGTTCAAACTGTCATTGACCCCTGCCCGCAAGGTGGGAGAGGTGGATGATGCCAGCTTCACCGAATTTGATCTGGACGACTCCGGATATCAGGACAGCCCAACCATCCTCTTCGGTCAGAACGATGTGTTCAACAACATCGCAGGATACAATTTCAGCTCCGTACGTTTCCGCGTGCGTGGCTATTCCAGTGAGTCCCAGGATGTTTACATGGCAGGCGTAAGAATGAACGACGCCATTACCGGATATACACCTTACTCTCTGTGGAGCGGTCTGAATGAGGCGGTCCGCAGCAAGGAAAGTGTAACCGGTTCGGAGATTTCCGACTACGGCTTCGGTGGCTACAACGGACTCACCAACATTGACCCGATGGCATCGAAGGTCCGCACCGGCTGGAGAGGTAGCGTGCTGACCAACAGTGCATTGTATCGACTCCGTCTCATGATGACTTATTCTTCCGGCGAGCTGGACAACGGCTGGTCATACGCATTCAGCGCATCTGCGCGTCTCGGCGGCAATGACTGGATCAAGGGCGTTTATTACCGTTCATTCGGCTACTACGGTTCCGTCGAGAAGAAATTCGGCGAGGAGCACAAACTTGGATTGACCTTCATGGCTGCTCCTGGTCAGAGGGGTGCGCAGAACGGTTCCACTCAGGAGGTTTACGACCTTATGGGCGACAATATGTACAACTCCAACTGGGGTTATTACAACGGCAAGGTTCGCAATGCCCGCGTGAAGAAGACTCACGAGCCTATCGCCATCCTGAAATATGATTTCACTCCGGAATCCAAGAAGCTTAAAGTCTCAGCTACAATGCTTTATCGCTTCGGAAAGAATGGTTATACCGCATTGGACTGGTATGACGCACCGGACCCGAGACCTGATTATTACAGGAATCTTCCTAGCTATTTCTACATGGAGAACTCCGACTACAACCGCGTGAACTTCATGAAGTATGCATGGGCCAAGGAGGCTTGGACAATGGATATTCCTTCCATCACCCATATCAATTGGGACAGGCTCTATGCTGTCAATACCCTGAATACTACAGAGGCAGGCAAGCGCTCAAAATATGTCATTGAAGAGCGTCGTACCGACCAGCAGGATCTCAACTTCGCTGCCAATGCTAAGTGGTCACCATTGAAATATTTCACATTGACCGGAGGTCTTTCATACAAGTGGAACCGTACCGAGTATTACAAGATCCTGGACGATCTCCTCGGCGGCGACTATTACGTGAACATTGACCAGTTCGCGGAGCGCGATTATGCGGCTTATCCTACTATGATTCAGAATGATCTGGATTATTATCTGCAGAACGGCAAGGCCCAGACATTGAAGAAGGGCGACAAATACGGCTATGATTATTATGCCAATGTCCGTCGCGCAGAGGCTTGGGCAGCAGGCCGTTTCACTTTCGCCGGTCTCGATGCTTCCATCGCCGGACGTATCGGCTACACCAAGTTCTGGAGAGAGGGTCTCGTGAGAAAGGGATTGTTCCCTGGACTTGATGCCAATGGTGCACCGATGGAGTTCGAGGGCGCGGAAATCACGACTTATGACCCTATTACCAAGGAGGCCATCACTTCTCTCGGCAAGTCCGATGTGAAGGATTTCCTTACCGGTGGTGTCAAGCTGAACCTCAGCTATGTCATCAGAGGCGGTCACAGAGTTTATGCTGATGCTGCGTATGTTACTGATGCTCCGAGGTTTAACCAGGCATTCGTGTCACCTAGAACACGAAACAGCATTGTTCCGGACCTGAAGACCAGCAAGACTTTCGCTGCTGATTTGAACTATGCATACAGCAATTCCGGCTATGATGTCCGTGTGACGGGTTATTATACGACCATCAAGGATCAGTCCAAGGTGATGAGCTTCTACGATGATGCGCAGAACTCGTTCACGAACTTCGCAATGAGCGGCATGGATGAGCGTCATGTGGGCGTCGAGCTCGGTTTCAAGGTCCCTCTTCCGGTTCCGAATCTTTCTCTCCAGGGAGTACTTTCTTATGGTCAGTATGTCTACACGTCCAACCCTGTGATGTACCAGACTTATGATAACAGTGCGGCTATCGTCGAGGAAACTTATGGTGTGACCATCCCTTACTGGAAGAGTCATCCGACTGCTGAAGGTAAAACCGTAAAACATTATGTGTCAGGTACTCCGCAGTTCGCTACGAGCCTCGGTCTCGCTTGGAACAAGAACTATTGGTTCGTGGATGCCGACGTGGATTGGTTCGACAAGGCATATCTCGACATGAACCCTCTCTACAGGACTGACATGGCAACCGCCGGCCCTGACAAGACCGTTACTCCTCAGGAAATCGAGTATATGGCAGCTCAGGAGAAGTTCAAAGGCGCTCTTATGGTCAATGCCAGTGTGGGCAAGTCCTGGTACATCAAGAGAAACTACCAGCTGGGCTTCTCGCTTCAGGTCAAGAATATCCTGAACAACAAGAATGTCCGTACAGGCGGATATGAGCAGACCCGTCTCGTGGACAAAACTGTCAGCAAGGAGCGTTACTACAGATTCGATTCCAAGTATTTCTATATGAGCGGAATCAACTACATGTTGAACATTTATTTCAGATTCTAGCATGAACAAGATATATAACATAATCGGCGCAGCATTCGCCTCGTTGGCATTGCTCGCATCCTGCGACGAGTGGGAGCCGGTTTTCACTGGAAATTATGGCGAGGCTGACATTTACGAGCCTGTCACGATGACTCCGAATACTACGATTCTGGAGCTCAAGAAGATGTACACTGAAGGTACGCCTCTTACCATTGAAAAGGACATCATCATCGGCGGTCAGGTTATTTCCGAGGACAAGTCCGGCAATATCTACAAGAGTTTGTACATCCAGGACGCAACCGCGGGTATCGAGCTGAAGCTCGGCAAGAATGGTCTGTACAATGACTACAAGCTCGGCCAGTGGGTGTATGTGAAGTGCAGCGGCCTTACTCTCGGCGCTTACAACGGCATGATCCAGCTTGGCTGCGAGGACCCGACCAAGGCTTATGAGACTTCTTACATGGAGGCGCAGTATATGATTGATACTCACGTGTTCAGAGGGGAGATCGGCACGCCGCTGACGGCGAAGAAAGTGGCCGAGACTGATTTGACCAAAGAGGAAAATCTCGGCTGCTACGTGGAACTTGACGGCCTGACCTACGGAAATGAGATCTTCCTGCTTGTCTATATTGATCCTAACAAGGACACGAAGGACAACGATAATCGTATCTTCTTCTCTGACAAGACTTGGGGCGTCACCACTTGGGCGATGTCGAAGCAGGGCTTCATCAATTATCTGAATTCAGGTGTATTAGACAGCGGTGCTACCAATACCGGACGCAAGGTCACTGACGTGAAGCCGACATTGATAAAAAATGCATCCGCTTATTCTGTGAGCCAGTATTTCAAGATGGGCTCTTCTGACGTCCAGGTCCGCACCAGCGGTTATTCGCGTTTTGCAGATACCCAGATTGATCCTACCATTCTCAGTGGTAGCGCTAAAGTCAACATGAAGGGAATCCTGTCCATCTATAAGGGCCAGGCACAGTTCACTCTCATTGACCTCAAAGATGGGGTTGAAATCGTTAAGTAATTGGTTATGAAAAAGATATTTATATTTGGAGCGGCTGTTATGATGCTATCGGCATGTGGCGGAAATCCGTTTCTTACGGAGTGGAAAGGCGAGGACCAGTTCCCGCCGTTCGACAAGATCAAGTTGGAACATTATGTTCCTGCGGTCAAGGCTGGAATCCAGCAGCAGGCTGACGAGGTCAATGCTATCGTGACCAATGCGGAGGCGCCGACGTTCGCGAACACTATCGCCGCGTATGAGCTTTCAGGCCAGATACTTGCGAAGACTCTCGGAGTTCTTTACAATGTTTCCGAGTCAGATGCGACTCCACAGATGCAGGAGGTGATGGACGAGGTTACCCCTCTCGTCACCGCAGCTTCTGATGAGATTTTCATGAATGCCGGTTTCTGCTCACGTGTAAAAGCCGTGTTGGAAGATTCTTCCGCACTCGACAGGGAGCAGTACATTGTCACGAAAAAACTTTATGACAGGTTCGTGAAAAACGGCGTGGCTCTCGGCGAGGCTGAGCAGGCCCGTTTCAAGGAAATCAGTTCCGAGCTGGCTGTGCTTCAGCAGAAGTTCGGCAACAACCTTCTCGCGGAGAGCAATGCTTTCAAGTCCGAGATAGGCATTCCAGTGTCCAGCTATCCTGTTTTCATGACGACCTGCGAGGACAGGGCCAAGCGCGAGGCTGCTTTCAAGGCTTATTCTTCCCGCGGCAATCATGACAATGCCAATGACAACAAGCAGGTTATCCTGGATATCATGCGTCTGCGTACGGAGAAGGCCCAGCTTCTCGGATATGATTGTTCCGCTGACCAGATTTTGAGCGACAAGATGGCTCACGATCATGAGACTGTGGATGCTTTCCTCGGCAAGATTATGGTGAAAGCAGTGGCGAAGGCCAAGGAGGAAGTCATTGAAATGCAGAAATTCATGGACAAGGATATCGAGGCCGGCATCCTTCCTGCTGGTGCGAAGATTCAGCCTTGGGACTGGTGGTATTATGCGGAGAAGGTGCGCAAGGCGCAGTATGACCTGGACGAGAATATCACGAAGCCGTATTTCCAGTTGGACAATGTCCGCAAGGGTGTGTTCGCTGCAGCTGAAAAGCTCTATGGAATCAAGATTGTGCCTGTTGAGGGCCTTCCTGTATATAATCCTGAGGTGAAAGTGTACAGAGTTCTGGATGCGGACGGCTCACAGCTCAGTCTCTTCCTTACTGACTACCTTCCGCGCAGCACCAAGCGTGGCGGTGCATGGATGTCCAACTTCCGTGAGCAGTATGTGGATGCGACCGGCAAGGATATGCGTCCTATCGTCATCAATGTCTGCAACTTCGGCCAGCCGGAGGATACCGTGACAATGCTTACCATCGACGAGGTCCAGACCGCGTTCCATGAGTTCGGTCATGCATTGCACGGAATGCTCACGAAATGCCGTTACGTGGATGTGAGCGGTACCAATGTGACCCGCGATTTCGTGGAGACTTTCTCGCAGTTCAATGAGAACTGGGCGTTCCAGCCTGAGATTCTTGCCGAGTATGCTCACCACTATCAGACCGGCGAGGTGATTCCGGATTCATTGGTTGCCAAGATAAACAATTCCCTGAAGTTCAACCAGGGTTTCATGACCACCGAGCTTTGCGCCGCTTCCATCTTGGATATGAAATGGCATGAACTTGGTCCTGATACAGATTGGAGCAGCTTGGATATCACTGCTTTCGAGAATGAGGTGTGCAAGGAGATGGGGCTCATCGGCGAGATTATCCCACGTTACCGCAGCACGTATTTCAACCATACTTTCGGCGGTGGTTACAGTGCCGGTTACTACGGCTACCTCTGGGCAGAGGTCCTGGACAAGGATGCCTTCGAGTTCTGGCAGAGCAATGGTCTCTGGAATCCTGAGATGGCTCACAAGTTCCGTTCTCTCTTCCTTAAGAAGGGCGGCAGTGAAGAGCCGATGATCCTCTACCACGAGTTCCGCGGTGCAGACCCTGACCCGGATGCCCTCATCCGCGCCCGCGGTCTGGAGTAGGGTGACTTTTCGCCCGGCAAACCGTCTCCTCACGTATTGATGCGGTCAGGACGCGGCCACGGGTGATTTTGTAACTCGTTGATAATCAGATATCATT
>OQVL01002839.1_pt1 | contig 10588 bp, 9 predicted proteins | sample 1691501 | NCBI WGS metagenome assembly OQVL01 (sample SAMN03418253, study PRJEB22391) | human gut metagenome | biome: human-gut; feature: organic feature; material: feces | host: Homo sapiens | place: Tanzania | collected 2013-01
CTGCCTTGCCGTACTCCAGGTCATATTCCGCAGAGACTGTGGCTCTGGGGAGCTTGCCCTTTTTGCGGACGGGCACAAAGCTCTTTTTACGTGCGTAAGCTATGGGCGCACCGAACAGAAAGCCTCTGGCTTCAAGTCCCAGCACAGCATCAAACTCAATGTCATCAAGCTGGCCGAGCATTTCATCAACTGCCGCCGAAAAGCCCTCGCCGCTCTGCAGCAGCGATGTGACATCACGGAAAATTATGCCCTTTTGAGGAAAATCGGGAATATTGGTTATATAATCTTTAAGCTCTTTCAAGTAAGGCCCTCCCTTACATCAGTATAGTGCCGTGTTTTATCAAAGAAATACATATTTCAGAACGAACATCACCGCAAGCACGTACATAAGCGGATTTATCTGCTTTGCCTTGCCGCATACGAGATTTATTACAACGTAGGAAATGATGCCGATGGCGATACCCTCAGAAATGCTGTAGAAAAGGGGCATTGCAAGTATGCAAAGGTATGCGGGGATAGCAGAGGTGTAGTTTGTCTCATCTACTTTAAGCTCGGTGATAGTGGAGAACATAAGGAAGCCCACGATTATCAGCGCAGGAGCCGTGGCAAATGAGGGAATGGCGATAAAGATAGGCGCCAGGAACATTGACAGCAGGAACAAAACCGCTGTTGTCAGAGCTGTAAGGCCTGTTCTTCCTCCTGCCGCAACGCCTGTCGAGGACTCAACAAAGGTTGTGGTGGTAGATGTTCCCAGTACCGCACCTGCCGATGTTGCAACTGCATCTGCCATAAGTGCGGGCTTGATGGCAGGCAGTCTGCCGTCCTTATCAAGCATATTTGCCTTTGTGCTTACTCCGATAATGGTTCCCAGAGTATCGAAAAGGTCAACAAAAAGGAACGAGAAAATAACAGCGATGAAATTGAATATTCCCACTGAACCGAGGTCGGCTTTGAAGCACTGACCGAAGGTCTCGCCCAGCTTGGAAAAATCAGTCATTGCAAATGTGGGGAACAGCGAGAAATAGCTTTCGCCGTCGGGAACGTATAATCCTGTCAGCTGGCATATCATGCCCAGTATCCATGTGCCGAACACGCCGATGAGTATTGAGCCCTTTACCTTTTTGATATAAAGGACAGCTGTTATCATCAGTCCGATGATTGCAAGCAGTGCGCAGATGCCCGAGGTCGAGAAGTTCTCACGGAAATCCACCAGAGATACAAGTGTTGCCGAATCAACCGCAAGTCCTGCATTCTGAAGACCGATAAATGCGATAAACAGACCTATTCCAACCGATACGGCACGTTTCAGTTCCAGGGGGATACAGTTGAAGATGCTTTCACGGACATTTGTAAGCGAGAGAACTATAAAAATTATGCCCTCAATAAATACCGCCAGCAGTGCGGTCTGCCAGGAATAGCCCATAATGCCGCATACGGTGTAAGCGAAGTACGCATTCAGTCCCATTCCTGCCGAAAGCGCAAACGGCAGATTTGCCGCAAACGCCATAATGAGCGTTCCGAAGAATGATGCCAGGCAGGTTGCAAGAAGCACTGCTGTGCTGTCCATGCCCGCTGCGGAGAGGATATTAGGATTGACCGCCAGTATATATGCCATTGTAATGAAAGTCGTAATGCCTGCCGTAATTTCTGTCTTGATTGTGGTGTTGTTTTGCTTTAGTTTGAATAGCTTTTCAAACATTGACCTCACTCCTTGATATTTGCGGCAAAGCCCCCATGACATCTGCCGCATTATTCTGATTTTATCATAGCATGGTTTGCCTTAAAAGTCAAGGAATTTGCGGTATAGAACGAAAAGAGGGCTGCCGCAGTATCGAACCGCAGCAGCCCTCTTTTGTTATATTCGCTTATGATATCTTTACTATCTTAGCAAAGTTTGCCATGATCTTCTTGGTTCCGACTGAATCAAATGCGATCTCAAGCATATGGTCGTTGCCCATGGGCTTGGAGGAGATAACGGTTCCCTCGCCGAAAACGTTGTGCTTTACTCTCTCGCCTGCGGTGTAGTCAACGGCGGCTGCCTTCTTGGCGGACTCCATCTTCTTGTTTGCCAGCTGGCTCTGGAGAGTGTATGTGTAAACGGGAGCGGTGATGATGTCATCGTCCTTTTTCTTTGTGGTCTTGACGGTTCCGTCAACTCTGTTGATGCAGTCCTTGTCTATCTCCTTGATGAACTTGGACTGGAAGTTGCGCTGGGTGGAACCGAACAGCATTCTCTGCTGAGCGTGGGTGATGTACAGCTTTTCCTTTGCACGGGTGATGCCAACGTATGCCAGTCTGCGCTCTTCTTCAAGCTCCTCGGGATTGTCCATGGTGCGGATAGGGGGGAAGATGCCGTCCTCCATGCCAACGATGAACACTATGGGGAACTCCAGTCCCTTTGCGGAGTGCATGGTCATAAGGCAAACTGCGTCATCATCTGCGGAAAGCTTGTCGATATCGGTGTAGAGGGAGATCTCCTCCAGGAATCCCGAAAGTGTAGCCTCTTCGCCTGCTTCGGACTTTGCCTGCATATATGTGGCAATGTTGGATTTAAGTTCCTCAATGTTTTCGAGACGGGTGAGACCCTCATCGCCCTGACCCTTGAGCATTGTAGCATAGCCTGTTTTCTCGATAACTGCGTCAAACAGCTTGTCAAGAGGGAGCTTGTCGGCAGCTTCTCTCAGGTGGGTGAATATCTCGGAAGCCTTTACAAGGGAAGCGGACTTTTTGCTCAGGGGAGCATAGCTCTCGGAGTTCTTCATTACGTCGATGGGGGACAGCTTCAGGTCAATGGAGATCTGCTCTATCATTGAAAGAGTGCTGTCGCCGATGCCTCTCTTAGGCTCGTTTACTATTCTCTTGAAGCGGAGCATATCATCGGGGTTATTGATAACGGAGAGATATGCAACGATATCCTTTATTTCCTTGCGGTCATAGAACCTCATACCGCCGATAACACGGTAGGGGATAGACTGTGCGGAAAATGCTTTTTCAAGTGAGTTTGACTGTGCGTTCATTCTGTAGAGAACTGCAAAGTCGCTGTATTTTCTGCCGTTCTTTACGCCGTTCATTATGGTGGTCGCAACGAACTTGGACTCGGCAGCCTCGTCGGAAGCCTTGTAAACTGTTATCTTCTCGCCCTCGCCCAGATCTGTCCACAGGGACTTGGGCTTTCTGCTCATATTATTTGCGATAACGGAGTTTGCGGCGTTAAGTATATTCTGGGTGGAACGGTAGTTCTGCTCCAGTCTGATAACGTGGCAGCCCTCGAACTGCTGCTCGAAGGACAGGATATTTTCGATCGTAGCGCCTCTGAAACGATAGATTGACTGGTCATCATCACCTACAACGCAAAGGTTTCCGCTCTTTTCCGAAAGCAGTGAAACAAGGCGGTACTGAGCGGTGTTGGTATCCTGATACTCATCGACCATGATGTACTTGTACAGATTTCTGTAATGATCCAGCACATCGGGCTGAGACTCGAACAGCTCAACGGTCAGCATGATGATATCGTCAAAATCAAGGGCATTTGCCTCTTTAAGACGGGTCTGATATTCCTTGTATATCTTTGCGAGAGTGACCTTTCTGTAGTCGCCTGCGGATTCTTCCTCAAAAGCGGCGGGAGTGATGAGCTTATCCTTTGCGGAGGATATTGCCGCAGCCACTGCCTTTGGAGGAAATGCCTTATCGGAAATGTCAAGAACTTCCATGCAGGTCTTGATAAGTCTCTGGCTGTCGTCGCTGTCGTAGATTGTGAAGCCCGAAGCATAGCCCAGCTTGTCGATCTCTCTTCTGAGTATGCGCACGCAGGCGGAGTGGAATGTGGAGGCGTTTACCTGACCGCCCTGCTCCTCGCCCAGCATCTTTGCAAGTCTTTCCTTAAGCTCGCCCGCAGCCTTGTTTGTAAAGGTGATTGCAAGTATGTTCCATGGCTTTACGGGGTCGGAAGCAACTATTTCGGCAAGTCTTGAAACGGCAGCTTCGTCCCTTTCGCCGTTATAATTATTCAAAAACGCAATGTCGTCATCGGAAAGAGCCGCATATGCTTCCTCGTCCTGATAAGCGTTTCCGAACAGGACCATGTTTGCGATACGGTTGACAAGAACGGTAGTCTTTCCGCTTCCTGCGCCTGCAAGGATAAGTACGGGGCCTTTGATGGCGAAAACAGCTTCCCTCTGCTTATCGTTCATTTTTTCAAAATACTTTTCCAGTGCGGCTTTCTTTGCCTTAATGAAATCATCCATTATATTCATGCTCTCCTATATAAATGATAAATGCGGTTTGATATGCGCCGTTACTATCTCTTTCGGCGCTGCTTTGACTATTATACCACATTTTGTTTTTCATAGGAATAGGTAAAATTCAGATTTAACATTTTTATAATAATTATTTTTGCCACGTTTTCGGACGACAATGGATAAACGGCTATGTATGGGGAAAAATAGCTGTTGAATGTTACAGCAAAGGAATGATCGTATGAGCAAAAATGTCAGCGGAAGCGGCAGAGACAAATGGTCAACGGGCTTTGGCTTCATAATGAGCGCCGCAGGTTCGGCGGTGGGACTGGGAAATATCTGGAAGTTCCCCTATGTCTGCGGCACAGGCGGAGGGGCATTGTTCCTTGCTGTGTATATTTTCTTTGTGCTGGTGCTGGGCTATCCAATTTTGCTGACGGAGCTTTCTGTGGGCAGGCACGGCGGCAGCAATGCGGTAGATGCCTGCGAAAAGATAAAAAAGGGCTGGGGCTTTGCGGGAGGCTTCGGAGTGGCAGGCTCTGCGGCGGTGCTTGCCTATTACTGCACCGTCGGCGGCTGGGTGATGAAATATCTTTTCAGCACAGCTTCGGGAAATATCCCATTGCCATCATTTTTCTCGGAATACAGCACTATGGCGGCGGAGCCTGTTATATGGCAGACGGCTTTTCTGCTGATAAACGGCATTATAGTAGTATTCGGCGTATCAAAGGGCATTGAAAAGGTTTCGTCGGTGCTTCTGCCGCTGCTGCTGGTGTTCCTTGTGGGGCTGATGATATATTCCCTGACCCTGAACGGTGCGGCGGAGGGTGTGAAATTCTTCCTTATGCCTGACTTTTCAAAGATAAGCAGCTTCGGCGATGTGGCTGATATTGTTGTTAAAGCCATGGGTCAGGTGTTTTTCTCATTGTCGCTGGGAATGGGCACTCTTATAACCTACGGCAGCTATCTTGAAAAGGACAACGACCTGAGCCGCAGCACATGGATAATCGTAACCATTGACACAGCTATTGCCATGATAAGCGGACTTACCGTGCTTCCTGCGGTGTTTGCCATGGGGCTGGAGCCTGACGAGGGAGCGGGGCTTATCTTCTCCACCCTGACGGCGGTGTTCGGTGGACTGAGCTATGGGCGCATTGCGGGAACGGTGTTCTTTGCACTTGTGCTGTTTGCGGCGATAACCTCTTCAATTTCACTGCTGGAAACTATAGTTTCGTTCCTCACCGAGCGTTATGGACTTTCCAGACTGAAAGCCACAGCCATACCTGTCATTATAATAGGTCTGCTGTGCGTGCCTGCTTCCCTTTCCTACGGTGTGCTATCTGACGTAAGGATCTTCGGGCTGACGGTGTTCGAGCTGTATGCTTTCCTTTCCGACCAGATAATAATGCCGCTGGGAGGCTTTTTCCTCTGTATTCTTGCGGGGCGGATATGGGGGCGAAAGAACATGGAGCGAGAGATATCCTCCGACGGAAGATATCCCTTCAGACTGGCGGGAGTGTTTGATGTTATGATAAAATATCTCTCGCCTGCAATGATAATCATTGTGTTCGTTTCGTACTTTATCAGATAAAGACAGGTAAAAATGTTGACCTTATATGCGGTTTTATCTACCGACAAATCCAAAATTATATGCTATAATGATGTCAATGAAAATCACATCAAAGGAGCTGTCTGGTATGTTAAAGACCGCATATAAAGAAAATGTTACAGTTCTCCCCGGCGTGTTCCGTGAGAGAATGTCCCTTAACCGTGCTTATCTTATAGGACTGGATTCGCAGTGCCTGCTTCAGAACTTCTACCTTGAGGCAGGAATAATTATCCCCGGTCTGCAGGTCGTGGATGACCCTGCAAAGGCAAACCTCCACTGGGGCTGGGAAGCTCCCACCTGTCAGCTGAGAGGTCATTTCCTGGGTCACTGGCTCTCCGCTGCTGCATACTATGTGGCATATGACCATGACGCAGAGCTGAAAGTAAAGCTTGACAAGATAATCTCCGAGCTTGCACGCTGCCAGCAGCTCAACGGCGGCGAATGGATAGGCTCTATCCCCGAAAAATACTTCGATAAGCTTGCAGAGAGACAGTACATCTGGTCTCCTCAGTATGTTATGCACAAGACCATCATGGGACTTATGCACGCTTACACCTATGCAGGCAATGAGCAGGCAATAGAGATGATCGACCACTTAGCTGACTGGTATCTCCGCTGGACTGAGGCTATGCAGAGCGTTAATCCCCACGCTGTTTACAGCGGCGAGGAAGCAGGTATGCTGGAAGTATGGACTTCACTTTACGAGATAACCAAGAATGAAAAGTATATGACACTTGCCCGGAGATACTGGAACCCCGGACTTTTCGGAAATCTTGCGGCAGGCAAGGATTCCCTTTCCAACTGCCACGCAAATGCAAGCATTCCCTTTATCCACGGCGCTGCAAAGCTTTATGAGGTAACAGGCGACGAAAAGTGGAGAGACCTGGCTGAGCGTTTCTGGAAGTTCGCAGTCACCGACCGTGGAATGTACTGCACCGGCGGACAGAATGCAGGCGAATTCTGGGTTCCTCCCTATATGCAGGGACATTTCCTCGGCGAGACAAATCAGGAATTCTGCACAGTTTATAATATGGTAAGAGTTGCTTCCTACCTCTTCAAGTGGACAGGCGACAAGAAGTATGCCGATTACATAGAGCGCAGCCTTTACAACGGCTTCCTTGCTCAGCAGAATGCGGTTACAGGTATGCCCACCTACTTCCTGCCCCTTGCTGCGGGAAGCAAAAAGAAATGGGGCAGCAAGACCCACGACTTCTGGTGCTGCCATGGAACCATGGTGCAGGCGCAGGCATTGTACCCCGAGCTTATTTATTACAGAGATGAGGATAGCAATAAGCTTATCGTAAGTCAGTATATTCCCTCAAAATATGAGTTTGACCATAATGGCAACAGCATTTCCATTGAGCAGACCACAGGCATGAAGTATTATAACGATCAGGCTTTCTTTGATGAGCATGATGACGGTCAGATGTCAAGATGGCTGCTGAAATTCAATGTAAAGACCGCTTCTCCCGAAAAGTTTACCGTTGCTTTCAGAATACCCGCATGGGCAAAGGGTGAGCCTGAGGTGGAGATCAACGGCAAAAAGCCCGAGAGCCTTGACATTGCCGACGGATACCTGAACATCACCGCTGAATGGAACAGCGACATGGTGCAGATATTCTTCCCCAACGGAATAGTTATGGAGTCCCTGCCCGATACGCCTGAAATGGCTGCGGCTGTTGACGGTCCTATCGTTCTTGCGGGAATCATCGACAAGGACTGCGGACTTGTGGGAGCGGACGATCCCGACAGCGTATTCACATGGCAGACAGAGCACACCTACGGCACATTCCCCTGGAAGCAGAATTCCTACCGCACAAAGGGTCAGCCTGTGAACATCACCTTCAAGCCCCTTTACGATGTTACCGACGAGACATACACCGTTTACTTCACCAAGAAGTAATTTTTGTACTGCATAGGGGTCATGCCCTCGTGCTTTCGGAACATTTTCATAAAATATTTTTCGTCATTGAAGCCGCATGAAAATGCGGCTTCTTTTATGCTTACATTTTCCGAGGACAGAAGATTTTTGGCGACTTCAATGCGGCATTTGTTAAGGAAGCCTATAAGGGGCATACCCGTTTCCTTTTTGAAAAGTGCGGAAAAATATTCGGTGTTGTAGTGAAATTCTGCCGCAATATCCGAGGCGGAAAGCTGCCTGTGGCAGTTGGATTTTATCCACTCACGGGCGGTGACTATGACGGGGGAGATGCTTGATCTGCTGCCGTTTACGCCGTCGATATGCTCCTGTGTAAGCTCCATAAGCAGCAGAGCCATGGAGCAGGCGGGGAGAGCCTCGCTGTAAAGATCCTCACGGCGGGAAAAATCCAGAAGCTGCCTGAAAAGCATCTCACGGCGGCTGTTGGGAACGCTGCCGTATTCGGGGATAGCTATTTCAAAGCTTTCCGTCACGCCGCTCTCATATATTTCAAAGGGCACAATGGGCTTGAAGTGCGCCCACAGATAGGATAGCCTGCCGTCGGAGGGGGCGTGTCCGAAATGCTCCTCATCGGCGGGGAGCAGGATATATTCGCTCTTGGAAACGGCATATTTCTTTCCGCCCGATGTTATGTTCAGCGTGCCCTCGGTAACGAGGATAAGTACGCAGCAGTTAAGTGTTCGCCGCTGGTGTGTAAAGGCCTCACGGCTCACAAAATTTCCGCAGGAAAAAAAGCGAAGCTGTGCTGATGTGCTGTAAAATATTCGCATATTATCACCATACAAGTTTTTTCTCAGTATATAATGTAACGGCGATTTTGTCAAGCTTTGATTACGGTAAAAACTCCCGCTGTGCCGCCTGACTGAACGGCGCTGCCAAGCCTAATGGCAAATGCGGGAACATACTGCCGCAGATACATATAAAGGGGCGGGGAGCTTATGGCTTTGTAATATGCCGAAAGTCCTTTTTCCAGCAGCAATGTTATGCTGTCAGCCGTCAGACCCTTGCAGCGGCTTTCGATGTCCTGAACGTCATTTTCTGTCAGCTCGAGGGCTAACGGCTTACTGATAATTGCTCTGCCAAGAAGATTATCCGCAATTACCTCGGCAATGTTCAGGTACATTTGCCTGTAGTCGTCATGACGGTCATGGGCATAGGCTTTGAGCAGGCGGGTTATATCGGCTTCGCTGAAAAGGCGGCAGAGCTTGTTTTCAAGGCAAATGCAGCGGTAATAATCGCAGATGAACATTACCCCTTTAAGCTTGCTGTCGCAGGCGTTTTGACCCAGCAGGGGATAGTCTATATTGCATGGGCAGCCTGCACCGTCAAACTGTGCGGAATAGTTGCGCCTGAATTCATCGTAGGCTTTTTCGGTGACATAGCGGTACTCGTGATTATCTGCATTGATTCTGGTATTGTAGGCGGTGCGGAATATTTTCATGCTTTCCTCAAAAAGCCTGAGAATTTCCGCCGAGCCTTGCTTTAATATGCTGCTCATGGGCATATTTACAAGGGCGCTTGCGGCTTTTTCGTGGGAGCGCAGGCTGAGCAGATACACGTCCGAGCGATATAACACGGAAGAAGCAAGGAGCTGTGCCCTGCTTTCGGATATGGTTCCGCTTTGCCTGCGGGTGAACTGCATGGCTGTTTCGGTAAATTCGTTTTCAAGGGCTTTTTTTATTTCAAGCTGTTTTGCGGTGTTCAGCATACCGCTTTCGATGCAGAGGCTTATAAGCTCTGAGGTGTAGTTTTCGAGGGAAAAGCTGCCAAGTTTCTCGGATACTATTTCGTTGCTCATAGCTCCTCCTCGATAAGTGAGCGGAGCATTTCAAGGCTTCCGCCGCTTTTTTGCTCCCATAGTGTGTACATTTTTGCTATCACGGCTCTGTCGGACAAATTGTCGTGGGTCTCATTTTTTATATAGGCGAATATCTCAGCAAGCTCAGCGAAAAAATCCGCTTGCTCTTTGGGAAGATAGCTGCTGTGCGAAAATGCGGATATCATCATGGGGAGGACACTTTCACCGAAAAATACACGTCCGCTGTCATTATAGGCGGAAGCTTCGGCTGCTGCCAGCTCATATGCTTCCTTTGGGGTAAGGGTTATTTCCGAGTATTTTTGCGACAGGGATAAAATATCATCGGCGGTTTTGGCAATAACTTTTATAAAATTTATCAAGATTTTTTAGCCGCAAAGCCGAAAACACCGCACAATACCGCTTATTTTATTTCTCTTCTGCCGTCAAGTGCGCGCATGAGCGTAACCTCATCGGCATATTCTATGCTCGCGCCCACTGGAACGCCGTAAGCAAGGCGTGTCGTCCTTATTCCGAGCGGCGCGACAAGCTTTGAAATATACATAGCTGTCGTTTCGCCCTCTACATTCGGATTTGTCGCGAGGATAAGCTCCTTTACCTCGCCATTGCCTATGCGCTCGAGAAGCTCCTTTAGAGAAGATAACGGGAGCATTCGGCGGGCTTTCCGGCATGCCCGGTCTTTTCTGATAAACCCATAGCGTAAAGCATTTTTCGGAGGGAAACATGGATTATATTTTGCCTTTGCAGAAGCTGATAGAGCAATTCGGCAGGCTCAGGGGTGTCGGCTACAAGACAGCTGTGCGCTATGCGCTTTCCGTTCTCGATATGAGCGAGGCTGATGTCGAAGAATTTGCAAGATGCCTTATCTCGGCAAAGCATGATATACATAACTGCGAGATATGCGGCAATCTTTCCGATGCGCCGATATGCTCGATATGCTCCGACCCGAGACGCGACAAATCGCTTATCTGCGTTGTCGAATAAGGCTA
>OQVL01002840.1_pt1 | contig 10587 bp, 8 predicted proteins | sample 1691501 | NCBI WGS metagenome assembly OQVL01 (sample SAMN03418253, study PRJEB22391) | human gut metagenome | biome: human-gut; feature: organic feature; material: feces | host: Homo sapiens | place: Tanzania | collected 2013-01
AGCCCGCTCTTCACGGTGGTCATCGCAGCAATGTTCCTAAGCGAGCCCATGACGGTAATGGCATACGTCGGCTGCGCCTTGATTCTCATGGGCGTCTATGTCGCCAACACCACAGGATTCCTGCCCAAACGAAAGAAGTAGATCGAACTACCACCGCAAGGGGAGAGTTTGAACAAGACTTTTCAATTAATATTGTATAGCTTTACCGTGCTGCCAGATCCCAATTAGGATTCTGGCGGCACATTTATTATACGCCTAAAACACGAAAAAAGAGATTTCTACCCTTTTTTGTTGTCTATCTGTATTTTTTTGACTACATTTGATTAAAGAAAGGATAATGAAATATCTTTTGAAGAACGACTAGAAATAATGTCGCAAAAACACCAATAAAAATCAATCCAGCACCAATACATGCAGCTATACCAGAAGTAGTCCACATTCCAGCTGCTGTGGTAAGCCCTTGAATCAAATCATCTTTCACAAAGATTACGCCAGCACCAAGAAATCCAATTCCACTAACAATCTGTGCTGCCACTCTAGCTCCGTCAGCCGTCGACACATCAAAAAACGCATATTTAGAAATAATCATAAACATTGAAGAGCCTAGTGCAATAATCGCATGTGTTCGAATGCCAGCCGATTTATTTCGACTCGTCCTTTCATTCAAACATTATACAAACTCCACGAAAACCTCCACAAAAATAAACTGCTATATATTCTAGTAACCATCTCTGAGTTTCTGGTCTTCCCACTGAGCTTGATGAATAATAAAATGCTATGCCCAACAACACTACGCCTACAATCATTTTTTTTAAGTTTATTTTTTTCCTAAAATCACATCTTGATAGAGAATAATAAACTAGTGGCAAGAATAAAATAATTTCAATTATCGGCTGGCGAGCAGCATTAGAAAAAACACTTGATACACAAAATAGCATCATTATAATCACATATTTAAACTGTTCTTTTAACTTAATTCCACAAACACCCCAATTATAAATAAAAATATAAGCCACAAAATACGCAATACACTTATTTAGTTTATATAATTGTGAAACAAAGAAAATACCTTCTATCTGGTCACTGTGATACAATACATTCATTCTGTATTGCATCATTCGCAAGGCAAGAGATTCTCCACCAGTATTAATACAAAATACATAAACCGTAAAAATCATAGCTATAAAAATATATGCCATAAAAAAATATATTACTCTATCACTGATGATAATCGGTGCACTTGAACTACTGCTTAGAGCAATTTCATTACATTTTTTACTAGAAGATAAGAATAATTTAACGCAACATTCTGTTGCTATAAAAATAAAACCACCTAGTGCTAACACTTGAAATGTTAACTCATTAACGGAAAATCCCAAAATATTTTTGAACCCATATGCTAACATCAACATAAAAGTAAATGATGATGTAAAAATCATACTTGGCGACAATAGCCTTGCACTAGATATTACATAGGACATCAATACATATAAAATATATACCAAAAGCAAACAGCCAAAGAAATCTTCCATATTGTTTACTCCAAATTAAAAATTGACTCTTAACATTCACTTATCGTTTTATTGACAAGCTTACAAACCTCATCCACGCTTATTTTTTTCAAGCATTTCCTATCTGTACACTTAACATACATATTATTTCCATAGCATGGTGCTCTCTTACAGTATTCCAAATGACAAACAAATTTTGCTTTTTCACCATATGCCCCATGCGTATATGGATTAGTAGGTCCAAAAATAGAAACAGTCGGTATGCCTACTGCCGCCGCAATATGCATCATACCTGTATCCACCCCTACCACACATTTACATTTCTTTGTCAACATCATCGACTCTACAATACTGGTTTTTCCCACCATGTTTATAACCTTGTCAGATGTAAGCACATCTCTTAGCTCTGGCAAAAGCAGTTCTTCTTGCTTACCACCAAACAACATAACCAAAATTCCAGAATTCATCAGTTTGCAAATGAGCTCTCGCATATTTTCTATTCCCCAGCCACGAGTATATACTTTACCCATACGCAAAAATCTATATTTATACGAATAATCTGCATTTCCTATGCAAACTCCAACTATGCCATCAATAGTTTTCAAATTCAATCGTTGCTCGTCATTCTCTGACAAATCAGGTGGTATCAAAACAGGTGCAGAGACAAAAACTTCTTCTTTAAGTAGGTCCTTTACCGCCAAAAAATATGCCTCTACAAAATGACACTCATTCAACATAGTATCAAAACATATCCCCTGCTTTTGAATCCCAAACCATTGTACAGGATGAATAAGTCTCATAAATATTTTTGTTTTTATTACAGAGGTATGAGGAGCAGCTATACCAATGTCGTACCCTGTTTTTCTACATTTTTTGGCAAATTTATAAATACTGCCTACACCGCTATATACATTGAGAACATAGCAATTATCCAGCCTAACATCGACACATTGTAAGACATCTGCGCAGGTTTGAAACTTTACTACCACATCAATCCTAGCCAAAGGAAATTTCTTACGCAAGGCCCTCAGCATAGGTACAGCACAAACAATATCACCTATGCCATGAAGCAGTTCTACCAGTATTTTCTTTTCTCGATATATTTTCCTCTGCATTACCATATAACCTCAATATTTGCCACCTATCCGCTGTATTATTTCATCAGAACAACCAATAATTTTTCCTATTCAATTTCTTTGCTGATTCTCTTATATCAAAACCGGCCCTTTTTATCTTTTCAATAACTTCTCTATTGCGCTTTTTTTCGTCTTTCACTATTTCATCTACCCATTTTCTTGCTTTTTGATTAATGCTAATAAAGTATACATTATCAGTTAATCGGCATTCCTCTGTAACCTGATCGGACATTATACACTTCAATCCATTTGCCTGAGCTTCTACACCTACCACTGGCAACCCCTCATAATGAGATGGTAATAATAATATATCCATAACATTGTATAAATCTGCTACATCATTGCGATTACCTAAAAATAACACTTTATCCTGCAAGCCTAGATTTACTACCTTTTCTTCAATAGTTTTTCTAAGCTCGCCATCGCCGATAAGCATCAGTCTGGCTTCTGGTTTCACTCTGACTACCTCTTCAAATACATCAATAAAAAACGAATGATTTTTTTGGTAGACAAAACGACCAATATGGCCTAAGACAAATTTATTCTCTAAGCCTAGTTTTTGCCTCAACAAATTCCGTTTATCTGGATTAAAAGCAAATTTTTCCAAATCAATGGCATTGGGTATAATTGTTATTTTTCCGCTTTGAACAGCTTTTTCCCCATACATCCATTTTCCAGCCAAATTACTGCATGCCCAATACCTATTGGCAAACATCTTAGCAAAGGGCCGCAATACTCGCTTCAATATGGTACGCAGACCCTCAGTTTTAGCATCAGTAGTATGATTATGAAGAATTCTAACCTTTGCTCCAGCCAGCCATGCCGCAAATAATGGAAATCCACTCATGGAATTCATATTTGAGTGAACAATATCATAATTACCATCCTTGATAATCCGATATATTTCATGAGTAAAAGCAAAAATATTTTTGTTGTAAGGCGTTACCTCATATAGTCGTCCGCCACCTTTTTTTACTTCTGTCACGAAATTTTCTGCTGGATTCTTATGCACAACAAAGTCAAACTGTACCTTGCTTTTATCCATATGGCGATAATAGTTAAGTACTACTGCTTCTACACCACCATTACAAGCAATTCCTACAATCTGCAAAACGCGAATTGGCTCTTTATTCTTCATACACAAAATTTTCCTTATATATATTCTTTGCTCATCTCACACCTATATAATGCCTTTATGCATCAATTAAGCCTTTTATACAGCACCATGCTATATATCAACGATATAATGAGTCCCAAAATCAATCCCGCAACCGCGAAGATTTTTTTCTTTGGGAAACTTGGCTTTTCTTCGTCTGGCAGATTAGCTGGATCTACAATCTGTATGTCCATACTCTCCATAGTCTGCTGAATTTTGGCCTGTTCTATCTGCTTAGTGAGATTGTTATATATCTCTTGCTTAATGGTGGCTTCTCTGTATAGCTTTTGATATTCAAGAATATCATCTGCCATGCCAGCCATATCTTCATCAGACTTGTTTTGCAAGGACTGTACTTGGGATTCTGATGCCTGAGCCGCTGCCAATGCTGTAGCCGCTTGATATCTAGCCAGCTGTAACTCCGCCTGAGTCTCACTAATGGCAACCGCCTGAGAGGCAACTGCTTTCTGTACCTCGCTATTTAACTGCTGATTCAGTTTGTCCAGCTCTGCCAAGGCATTAACAACAGCAGGATGCTTATCCTGATATAGAATCCTCAGCTTCACCAGTTCTGTTTCTTTTTCTACAATGGTATTGTGGATTTTCTGCACTGATGGATTATCTGTCATAGCATATTCCAATGCATCACTATTCTGCTCCCCTAGCTGGGCTGAGATACTAGACAAACTAGCCTGCTGAGCCATCTTCTGAACAGCCAATTCCCCAAGGGTTTTCTCATATGCTGCGGATTTTTCAAGCTGTGCCTTGACCTGATCCTCTGGGCCATAGATTTTATGCTCCTTGCTAAATACTTCCAAAGCCTGAGCAGAATCATCAGCTTCCTTTTTGGCTATATCGATGCGTTCATCAAGAAAGGATACTAACAATGATTTATTTTCTTTATTCAAACTAGTCATCAAATGCAAAAAGTTATTAACAACATTTTCTGCAATGTATTGTGCTTCTTCCGGTGTTCTTCCCTTCGCCTCTACACTGATAAGTTGTGTACCTTTCGTATTTACCAAATTTAATTTTTTCTTGGCAAATTCCTCTGCATCCAGCCTATCCTCTTTGTCTATATCATCAAAGACCTGCTCAATAATAGGATCAAGTACAACACGTGTCTTCATCATCGCCATATAAGATTCAGCTTTGCCTCCAGATAGATTGCCTCCAGTCAACGCAGCCATAGCCATGGCCGCACCTCCCATATCCATACCACTAGATGATGATTGCACTGTTACCTGTGAGGTGTATTCCTTAGGCAGTAATAGCGAAATCACCAGTGCCAGCAAGGTAAATCCTGCCACAATGCCTCCAAAGAGTTTTTTCTTATCCATAATAATGGCAAACAGCTTGCCTAAATCTATAGTCTCTTCTTCTCTTTCCATGTTCTCTCCCTTTGCAGTTTAACTTTACTCGACCTATTCAATGTCTTAATCCTTGGTCAATGCACGATAGGTTGCCCAGATATTAATATATGGTGCAACATCTTCACTGAATATCACCTTGCCGGAATCTGGTACATAAACAATATCCCCATCCTCCAGCTGGATGTTTTGACTTAAATCATGCTTTTTGACAAAGGCATCTATATTGATTTCCCGATAATAAAGAACACCATCCTGCTGTCGTATAAGCTGAATATGCTTAGAGCGTCCCCGCTTATCCACACCCCCAGCACTGGAAACAGCTGCATAGACATTCATATTATCTACATTCATTTCCTTAATACCTGGGTTGTTTACATTGCCCATAACATAAATCTTGCGTGCCCCATAACTCTTGATGCTGACACTAAGCTCAGGTAATTTGTAATACTGTCCCAGTTTTGTTAGAATAGCTGCTCTAGCTTCATCTATGGTAAGACCTGCCAGCTTAACATTGCCAACATAAGGCAATGCTGCCATACCATCCACACCGACAGTAATATCATTCTCACCAATATCCTCAGTAAGCCCCAGAGCCATAATATTGATAACATCATATTTGGCTAGTCTGTATTCTCCCATAATATAATCTGGCCGCAGCTGAGCTACCTTGAAAATTGTATTATCCTTGCTTTCAACAGCGGTCATACTTGGTGCTTCCTCCGCCTGAGCCACAGGGATATTTCCTCCTGTCAAAACTATATTCATACCCAGCAATATTCCTGCTGCCAATGTTGTTATTTTTTTCATAAACTCTCCCTCAATAGGCACCCTTGCCAAATAATACAACCTTAATAGTTTGAAAAAGATATTTTAAATCCAATACATTTGACCTGTTATAGGCATACCATGTATCCATGGCCACCCTCTCCTCATAGGTAGTATCACTACGACCATTTACCTGCCAAATTCCCGTAATGCCTGGCTTGCACATGGTATATTCCTTGAAGTTTTCACCATAACGCTCAACTTCCTTAGCCACAATTGGTCTTGGTCCCACCAGACTCATATCTCCAACAATAACATTCCAAAGCTGAGGCATTTCATCAAGGCTGGTCTTGCGCAAAAATCCTCCCAGCTTCGTTACTCTCGGATCGTTGACCAATTTAAAATTGGCTTCCCATTCCTTCCGAGCCTCTGGATTTTTAGATAAATATTCCTCCAAAGCTTGTTGGGCATTTGATATCATAGTCTGAAATTTATAGCATTTAAATTCCTTGCCGTTCTGACCTATGCGCCTATGAGCAAAAATTACATCTCCCTTATTGTCTATGGCAACCAGCAAAGCTATTACCAATAAAAATGGCAACAAACAAAGGCCGCCACTGAGTGTAAGCAATAAATCCAAACCTCGTTTTACATAGTCCTGCTTTTCATTTCCCAATTCACTAAATCCCATATCTCCAAAAATCTTCGCTCCAATGTGTTTATTTAAGGCAAAGTTATTCAACTTATCCACACTGTCTAGTATACTATCACAAATGCCCCCCCCCACAAGACATTAGAGCGAATTTTTTCAAAATTCGAATCTACTGTCTTGTGAAATTCCTGCCCTATACAACATCACAGCCCTCCACTATGAAAGTTACATTTTTTCATCTAAAAAACTGCAACAAAAAAACCAGCATACCTGCTATATTACAAGTACACTGGTTACATCTATCAAGCATGAAGCCGCTGCTTTCTACAGCTACATCCTGACAATTTATTCTTTTATGAGCATTTCCCGCAAGGCTCCTATGAGATAAAGGGAGCCTGCGCATATCAGCGTGGTTTCTTCTGGATTGCCTGCTTGCTCTGCCAAATCCTGGGCCCGTTTCAAGGCCTTTGCTGGCTCTGGTACAGCTTCCTTGGCCTCAGATACCACATATGGCAACAACTGCTCTGGCTCTGCTGCCCGCTGGGAATCTGGCGTAGTCATAACCACCACATCCTCTGGCCGCAGGAGATATTCCAACATGAATTTATAATCCTTGTCCTTCAAGATACCCAAAAGAAAAATTCTTTTGCTATGAGGGAAGTAATAATCAAGACTTTGCCGCAAGGTCTTGATACCTGCAGGATTGTGGGCGCCATCAATCAGCACCTTATATGGATAACCTGACAGAAGTTCAAACCGCCCAGGCCAGATTACCTGTTTCATGCCCTTTTTCAAGGCTTTCTGTGTAAAACGCAAATCGTTAGCTGCTAGCACCATAAAGACCGCTGCCGCTAAACCACTATTGGCCACCTGATGCAATCCCAGCAAGGACAGCTTGTAATTCATATTAGCAAAAAGAGGATTTTTACCATTAAAGGCCACCAGCTGCTGACCAGCCTCACATTCATTGCAATCCAAATGCAGCTTGGAAAGAGCCTCCATCTGCATATCTGTCAGAGCTCTATCCTGCACACCATAGCCGGTAGCTCCCAGATTTGGCGGTATGGACAACTGCCCCAAAGGCTTCATAGCTTCTGCTGTAAAATCTCTGCCTGCCACATACAGGTCGGCCTTTTTTTCCTGAGCCACCTTGGCAATAATTTCCAGAGCCTCACCCTCTGCCCCGGTTACTACAGGCACACCATCCTTGATAATACCAGCTTTATGGGTAGCAATTCCCTCCAGAGTACCGCCGCATTTATCTGCATGCTCAAAGGTTACATTGGTAATTACCGACACCTCTGGCACAATAACATTGGTAGAATCCAAGAGACCACCTAAGCCCACCTCAATAACTGCATATTCTACCCCAGCTTTCTGGAAAAGCAGAAAAGCCGCTGCGGTAAGCACCTCAAACTGGGTAGGATGCTCATCTCCCTCTCCCTGCATAAATTCGCAAATATCCCGCACCACGCTAAGAGTCTCTGCAAATTGCTGCTTAGAAACAGGCTGGCCATCAATAACCATTCTTTCCGTATAAGAGGAAAGATGGGGAGAAATATACATACCTGTCCGAATCCCTGCCGCCTGCAAGCAGGAAGCCAGCATAGCTGTTACCGAACCTTTGCCGTTTGTACCTGTAACATGAATGGTTTTATATTGTTTCTGGGGATCTCCCAAAAGAAACATCAGCCTTTGGATTCTTGCCAAACCCAGATTTACACCAAATACATTCAGATCCTCCAGATATTCCAGAGCTTCCTGATAATTCATATCCTTCCCTCCTCGAAATAATTCTGCCAAATAAAATGATGTACCATAGCAGACCTGTTTTGAGGCCCATCTATGGTACGATCATTGTTTTTATGTAAATTTACAGAGTTGCCAAATAGCTAAGGCGCTCCTTGACAGCAGCCTGCTTCTCCTGATAGCCTTTCAGCTTTTCCTGCTCACCAGCAACTACCTCGGCAGGAGCCTTGGCCAGGAAGCCCTGATTGCCCAGCTTTTTCTCCAGACGGCTAACTTCCTTTTCCAAATTAGCCATTTCCTTGTTCAGGCGGGCAACCTCCTTGTCCACATCAATAAGCCCCTTCAATGGCAGATAAATTTCTACGCCATTGACCACACCGGCCATAGCATTTTCTGGCTTCTCAGAACCAGCAGCCAGCATAGTAACAGGCTCTGCGGCAGCCAGTACAGTAAGATAGCCCTCATTGTCGGCAAATACCTGACGGAGAGATTCATCGGTAAAGTTCAAAATAACCTCACTCTTTTTGCCTGGAGCTGCATTTACCTCCAAACGAAGAGCACGAATGGTCTTAATGGACTCCATAATAGCAGTCATGGCTGCCTCATCACCATCATTTATCAGCTGAGACAAAGCCTTTTCATCATTGCCAGGCCACTGGGATACCATAATGCTGATACCCTCATGAGGAATATGCTGCCAGATTTCCTCAGTGATAAATGGCATAAATGGATGCAGGAGGCGCAGTGTCCCCTCCAGCACATAGCCCAATACATACTGGGCAGTCTGACGAGGGCGAAGATTTTCCTTGTCATAAAGTCTAGCCTTGGCCAGCTCAATATACCAGTCACAGAATTCATTCCAGATAAATTCATAAATCAGACGGCCTGCCTCACCTAGCTCAAACTTCTCCAGGTTGGCAGTAACACCCTGAGCGGTCTTAGCATAGCGGGACATAATCCACTTGTCAGCCAGAGTATAATCCTCCTCTGCTGGAACAAAGGACTTGTCAAAGCCCTCCAGATTCATCAGCATAAAGCGGGAGGCATTCCACAGCTTGTTAGCAAAATTTCTGGTAGCAACAACACGATCATTGATAAATCTCATATCATTACCAGGGGTGTTGCCGGTAATCAGCATAAATCTCAAGGTATCAGCACCATACTGGTCAATAACCTCTACTGGATCAATACCATTACCCAAGGATTTGGACATCTTCCGTCCCTGCTCATCTCGAACCAGACCATGAATGTAAACAGTCTTAAATGGGATATCCTTGCCAAATTCCAGTCCCATCATAACCATGCGGGCTACCCAGAAGAAAATAATATCATAACCGGTAACCAAAGTGCTGGTTGGGTAGAACTGCTTCAACTCAGGAGTTTTCTCTGGCCAGCCCATAGTTTCAAATGGCCACAGGCCAGAGCTGAACCAGGTATCCAGTACATCCTCATCCTGATGGAGATGCTTGCTGCCACATTTTGGACATACATCTATATCAGTACGAGAAACAGTGGTTTCGCCACAATCATCACAGTACCAGGCAGGAATCCGATGGCCCCACCACAGCTGACGAGAAATACACCAATCACGAATATTGTCCAACCAGTTGCAATAGATTTTGGTAAATCTCTCTGGTACAAATTTGATTTTGCCAGTCTTGACAGCCTCTACAGCAGGCTTAGCCAAGGAATCCATCTTGACAAACCACTGGGTAGAAATCATTGGCTCAATGGTAGAATGACAACGAGAGCAATGGCCAACAGCATGCTCATGATCCTCTACAGATACCAGAGCACCAATCTCCTGCAGTTCCTTCACCAGAGCCTTGCGGCACTCATAGCGATCCATGCCCTCATATTTGCCAGCACCCTCAGTCATTTTGCCAGTATTGGAAATAACCTTTATCTGCTCCAGATTGTGACGGAGTCCCATTTCATAGTCGTTAGGATCATGGGCAGGAGTAACCTTTACGGCACCAGTACCAAAGGCAGAATCAACATATTCATCAGCAAAGAGAGGAATCTCTCTGTTCACTACTGGCAGAATCAGAGTTTTGCCAAACAGCTCAGTATAACGATCATCAGCAGGATTTACAGCTACACCGGTATCACCAAACATGGTTTCAGGACGGGTAGTAGCTACCTCAACGTATTTGTCCTCGCCCTTAATCTGATAGCGAATATGCCACAGATGACCGGCCTCAGTTTCATGCTCCACCTCAATATCAGAAATAGCAGTGTTGCA
>OQVL01002843.1_pt1 | contig 10585 bp, 6 predicted proteins | sample 1691501 | NCBI WGS metagenome assembly OQVL01 (sample SAMN03418253, study PRJEB22391) | human gut metagenome | biome: human-gut; feature: organic feature; material: feces | host: Homo sapiens | place: Tanzania | collected 2013-01
TTGGCTGGTATGCTGGTGGAAAATGCAGACGAGCCTTATGCTGAGGAAATTGCCATATGTACTGCACACAAGCACTCCCCCAGGCTTTAACACCCTCACAATTTCATCAAGTGCCTTATTGACATTTTTACAATAAAACAGCACATGATTAGCAATCACCAGATCATACGATTCATCTTTTGCCCCTGTCTTTTCGCATGAAGCCACTCTGAACCTGAATGACACATCAATATCTCTTTCCTTCCAGCTCTCTGTTGCTTTTTTTATATTTCTTCTCGCATCACTTATCATGCCTTCTGATATATCTGTAAGCTCTATATATATGTTTTTTTTCTTCCCCGAAAATTCCGGTTTACATCTATGCCTCCGGCGCACCGCAGGAACAGCCAATAATCGGCGCCGGAATCGGTGTCGTCATCCATCACCACGCAGTTGAAACCGAATATGGAATCTTTCTTCAAGTCTCCAAGTGTTTTCAGCGGCATTTTCAGCAGATACAGGGTATGTCTGCTTATTTCATCCCGGATGACCTGATACTGGAGTTTCTTCTGAAGCTCGAACCGGTGCGGACCGCGATGCACATCGGCGGCGGGTCCGGTTTTCAGCAGACCGCAGGACAATGTGGTGTCATCTGGATCCAGATCGTTGACGTTCCGCAGAAAATTCATATCGGGGTCAAATCCCAGCTGAATGCAGTCTCCGCGCCAGAGTCGCGCCCGTTCGAAGCGGTTGAAATGGCGGTCATCGGTAACATCTGCGGCAAAGTACAGATTGTCGCCGTCATGCGCCAGATAAAGGTCGGCGCTCAGATCGTCCGCCCCTTCGTAAGTGGTGTGGTCGACGGGATGAATATGCGACTTGCCGCTGATCCGGACCGGCGATACGTCTTTCCATATTTTCAGACCGGCGGACAGTTCGGCCGGCTCAATGCGCTTGACCTGAATCAGTTCCGGAGCTGTCCATGATGTGGAGAACGGCAGGTAATCCCCTTCAAAATGAAATACCATGCGGATGGTTTTTCCGGATGCCGGCAGGGGCAGTTCGACGATTCCGCTGCTTTCCGCGGGAATGGTGAACGGGGCGGTTTTGCCGCGTTTCCCGTCGATTTCATATTCGGCATATCCCCGGACCGCATGTTTCTGTGAGGCATTGGAGAGATACGCCTTGAGCGTGTCCGCGTTCTTCATGCGGAACGCAAGCTGCACGGGGACAGGTTCCCGGATGCGGAGTTTGTCCAGAGCATCCCCCAGAACCGTATAATTGTCTTCGCCCCTGACCGTGCGCCAGATGTAGACGGGGAGCGGTCCGGGCGTAAGCAGGATTTTTCCGTTTTGCGGCTGTACGGCAACCGGATTGCCCATGACGTCGGCAACCGTGAATTTGTCAAAGGGAATTTCCACCTGCGGCGCATAACTGTCGTCAATGCTCCAGATCGCGGCGGCGGCGCGCCCGTCGGTCTTGCGGAAAACCCCGACGCCCATTTTCCGGTTATGGCGGATCTCCCTGCATTCGGAAACATTTTCGACGACTTGCCCGACAGCACTCAGCGCGGCTGCCGCGGCGAGCGGACGTCCCTGATACCAGAGCCCCATGAAGTAACGCTGCCCTTCCAGTCCGGATGAACGGGTGGTGAAATAGTGCAGAGACTTCATGCCGATCAGCCGGGCGTAGAGGAAGGAACGCGCCAGCCGGTTGACCTGCTCCGAAATGTATTTCGGATCCGTGACCTTGGTATAGTCGATGAAATAGCCGTATTCGGAGATCATGACATCCTGACTGTTGACCAGTCCCTTCATGGCGGCGCGGGCATCGCGCAGACGGGTTGCCAGATCCTGTTCGGTTCCTGTGGGCGGCTGTCCGGGACCGATCCAGCGCGGCTGCGGGTAGCAGTCAATTCCGAAGCAGGTCATATACTTCCCGAGACGCTTGAAAAACTCACGGGAATAGATGTAGCCGTAACGGGCGTCCACATCGCTGGGGCGGACGGAACTGATGCGCGCTTTCGGGTCGGCCCTGCGGATTTCCTGCGCGGCAATTTCCATCATGCCGGCAGCCAGGTCGAATGATTCTCCCAGCACAAACGGACCGGCCATGTTTTTGTTGTCGCGTCCTTTATAATAGACATTCAGTCCGAGGAGCGCATCCAGTTCGCCGCCGAGTTCATAGATGTCAATTACGCCGTTGTACTGTTCCATGAATTTGCGGATGAACGGACGGTAATACTTTTCCTGCATGTCTTCCGGGGCGACGCAGCGGGCGTAATTCACTTTGAGCTTTTCAATGTCTTTGCGCATTTCCGGCGGAAGTGCCCAGTTCGGCGGACCGGTCGTAACCAGCGCCTGTATGCGGAATCCCTGTTTTTTATAATCGCGCAGTTTGCTGTATGTTTCAAAATTCAGCTGTCCTTCCCGGTCTGAAACCTCATACCAGGAGATGTATTTCTGAAGCCATCTGATTCCCAGAATTTTTGCCGCTTCCAGCTGGTTTTCCGCACCGCACAGCCCAACGAACGGTTCGGCCTGCGGCGGGAGCTGTTCCGGCGGACGCGCAATCACCAGCTGATTGGCGGCTTTCGCACCGGAATCCGGCTGTTCCGCTTCCAGTATGAACCAGCCGCTTGAATCCGTGGGAAGCTCTATCTTCTGCGTGCAGATCCCGTCTGCATCAAATTTCGGGGTGAATTCTCTCCGCATTTGCTGTTTTCCGGTGAAATCCCGGAGGGACACCCTGATTTTTCCGGCAGGCCGGTCTTTGGTGTAACAGACCAGTTTCATTTCCGCGGACAGTTTCTGTCCGTGCCGGTAGACATTGCCTGAACCTGCCGGCAGCTGGAGTATCAGAACCTGTTTTGAGGTGGCGACCCACGGCAGCGGTGTTTCCCCCCGGTTGATCATGAACCGGTCGAAGCAGACTCCGGCTTCCAGACAGCCGTAGTAGCCGGAGTAGAGGGACTGTCCGTCGGATTCAAAAACGGTGGAATACCGTTTCCAGTCTGTGGTCAACGGGATTGCGCCGGCTTCGCGGTTTTTCAGGGCTTCGGGCCAGGAATTGGTGATTCGGTTGACCGCAATATAGCCAGTGGCGCCGGGTTTGTCCGCTTTGGCATAAAAGGAGAAAGTGTATTTGCCAGCCGGCAGCTGAAGGTGTTTCACGCCCATGCCGGTGATTTCGCGAGTCAGCCGGATGGAGTTGCTGCTCTGGTATCCGGCGACGGTATCCAGCGTCCAGCGCGGCGCCTGCGGAAAAGAATTGGAAAATGCGCCGGAGGTCATGCTTTCCGATTCGAGTTCCAGGTCCGTATCGCCGGACAGCAGATTGTCGGTCTGGGCGGCGGCAAGTCCGGCACTCCCGGAAAGGAGCAGGGCCAAAGCAAAGGCATACCATTTCATTCTCATAAACTTTTTCTCCTTTTTGAAAATCCAGTTTGCATTTTGTTCACAGTAATATTATATTCCGGAAAACGAAAATGAAAATGGCGTAATCTGCAAAAAATATGTCAAAATCCTGTAAAACTCATTTTTTTCTGCAAGGAAGTCAGCCGCAGCCGAATATCAGAATCATTCAATGCGGTTATACGGCTGTTCCGGACTGGTCGCATCCGAATGTCAATTCGCCCTTCTGGTATCTGTGGCGCAATTGCGAAACCGGCTCGACCGTGATTTCCGGCGATGATTGTTTTGAGCTGGGACCGGATCATTATCTGCTGATTCCGCCGTTCACGCGTTTTTCCACCGCCAGCCGGAATGCCAGCATGACGCAGTTTCATATTCATTTCACGATCGGAGATCATTTCATCCCGCTTCGTATGTCGCCCGTTTCTACACCTAGTAATCGGATAGGTCCCTCTACTTCTACTCTGAATTTCTTAGGCTGCATCTGCTGAATGCGTCCTTCCTTATCCACAAGCGTTAATCGGATATGAGAAACTGTGCTCCATGGCGCAAAAATGTTTCCCTTAGAAGTCTTTCCCTCTGCAGAATTGTTATTCTTCATCAGTGAAACCTCAGAATAATCAGCCTTGGCTGCTGCCAGAACCGAATAATCGGCATCCAGTCTTACATCTGCCACAGGACCATGATTAACAAGCGAATCTCTCATCACTTCCTTTCCTTTCTTATAGCCCACGGCAAGAATCTTGCCCTGGCGGGCTGGCAACTGAATCGTGATGCAATGGTCGTTGTAATCTGCTGTCTTTCTTGGCTTCAATGGCAACTGCGGGTTGCTCCACATCGGGAAGAAGAACTGCACGGAATCGCAGGTGGTGTAGCATCTTACTTCCACGCATCTTGAATCCGTATAAGGCAAATCCCAGGTATCAGCCATTGGAGGATATTGCCAGTGGTCGGTACCCATCGCCTGGTCGAAACAGTTGTCACGAACCACGAGTTTCAGATAATCCTTTTCCGGATTCCAAGCCGGATGATAGAACGCTGCCTGCGGACGCTCCTTCAGCGTCATGTCGAACGGACACGAACACCAGCCTTTGGCTGGCCAAGGCGATGATTCGCCCAGATAATCCACGCCTGCCCAGACAAAGGAACCGGCGATGAAGGGATTCTCCTCTACGAAATGCCATGGATTATGCTCCACGAAATCGCGAACCAGGTTCTCTCGCAAGCCTGAATAATAAACGAATGCCTCGCTCACAAACATCTTGCGGTTAGGATAACGCTTATGGTCAGCAATCATTCTTGGTTCCAGATAATTGTATCCTACCAGATCGGCTACATCGGCAATCTTATCCTCAAAGCCCTGCTGGCAGGCAAGCATCGTTGGGCGGGTAGGGTCTAGCTTTTTAACTATATCGTTCAACTCTCTGGCTCTCTTCACGCCCTCGTCGTCCTTGTTCCATGCTTCGTGCACCTCGTTTCCGATGCTCCAGACGATGACGGAAGGATGATTCCTGTCTCGCAGCACCATGTCAGCGATGTCTTGATGAGCATTTGCATCATAGAAAGGCTCGTAATAGCCCGACTTCCATTTGTCGAAAGCTTCATCGAGAACCAGCAAGCCGAGCGTATCGCAGATGTTCAGAAATTCTGGTGATGGCGGATTATGAGAGCATCGGATGGCATTGCAACCTATCTCTTTCATCGCCTTCAGTCGGCGAGCCCACACTTCATCCGGCACGGCAACACCCAGGCTTCCTGCATCCTGATGCAGGCACATACCCCTTAGTTTCATGTTCTTGCCGTTCAGATAGAAGCCCGTGTTGGCGTCGAAGCGGATGTCGCGGAATCCGAAAGGAGTCACTACTTCATCTACCAGTTTTCCCCTGCTATTCTTTACCTGGGTAACGAGGGTGTAGAGATTCGGAGAATCCGTGCTCCAAAGCTGAGGATTCTTCACGAAAAGCTGGGTTGATGAAGAGGTTTGGGGAGCCGAAGAATTTCCCGATGAAGATTTCTCCGAAGAAGCTGCTGCTATCTTCTTTCCGTTCTTATCCAGAACAATGTGCGAAATTCTGCAGCCTTTATCGCCTTCCACTTCCGTCTCTACCTTTACTGTTCCGTCGGTCTTAGCCGTTACGAAGATGCCGTTCTCCTTTACGTGCACCTGGTTGTTCATCTGCAACCATACGTGGCGATAGATACCCGAACCCGTGTACCAGCGAGATTGCTCCTCTCTATCCACATGCACCACCAGTCGGTTTTTTCCCACCTTATTAATATAAGGGGTAATATCGAAAGAAAAACTGGTGTAGCCATACATGTGGTGTCCCAAACGGTGACCGTTCAGCCAAATGGTGGCACGATGATACACGCCATCGAAATGGATGCTGATTTTCTCGTTTTGAGAGAGCTTTTTCTGATATTCAGCCGGGAGCGTGAAGTCCTTGGCATAGATGCCTTGTCCACCTGCAAGATAACCAGCCGAGCCACCCATCTTGGGGTCGAAGGGAAGTTCGATGCTCCAGTCGTGTGGGATGGTTACGTTTCTGAAAGCTTTGCCTAAAGCTTTATTTGCTGCTTGCGATGAGGCTTGGGCGGTGGTGATTTCGCTTGCCGTTACCTGCGCCTGCTCCGGTTCCGTATCATCAGTCACCTTCGTTTTTTTTGCAGCAGAGGTAGGTGATGACAGGTTTGGATTGGCAATGCCGAGCGTATTGAGCACCTTGGATGCTTCTGCGTGGTTGGCACAGAGCTTGAAAGTCCAGCCTTGGTCGAAGGTGCATCTGGTGCGCTTCTTGTCGGCTGCGTTCATTCCCAGGCAGAAGGATGCCATGAGGAATGAAAGGATGATGATTCTTTTCTTCATATAGATAGTTTTTGTGTTTTTTATTTTTGGTTGCAAAGTTAGCAAAAAACGGGCTAATCTACTTTGCTGTAAGTATTATTTTCTTTATCGTATGTTTCATTTCCTGGTATTAATAGGTATTTCAAGTAAAAAAGGTTCTGTTTGCCTGGTTAAAGAGCAAACAGAACCTTTTTCTTATTTCACATTTTCCAAAGCTTCCTTTTTCTGCGGAATCACCACCGAAGCTCCGATGCTGACAAGCAGTACGAGGATGATGAATACCAGCGAACTTACTGCATCAATCTCGAAGAAATCGTGGATGAGCATCTTCACACCGATGAACACCAGCAGCACACTCACACCCACCTTCAGATAGCGGAACTTATCTGCTATCGCTGCCAGCAGGAAGAAGAGGGCACGCAAGCCCAGAATGGCGAAGATATTCGAGAAGAACACTACAAACGGGTCGAGTGATACTGAGAATACGGCAGGAATACTGTCGAAAGCAAAGATCAGATCGCAAAACTCGATGAATACCACCGTCATCACCAAAGGACCTAAGTGCAATCGTCTTTGCATGAACTTCACCACTGGATGTTCAAGAGCATTGATTTCTTCCTTTTTATTTCTATTCAGGAACATCTTGGCTCCACTATAAACTAAGAATCCTCCGAATACAAGCAATATCCAGGCAAATCGGCTGATGAGGGCTGCACCTGCAAAGATGAAGACAAAGCGGAGCACAATGGCTCCCAAGATACCCCAGTTAAGCACGTGCTGATAATCTTTCTTATCCACTCCGAATGAACTGAAAATCATCATCATCACAAAGAGATTATCCACGGAGAGCGTCTTCTCTATCAGATAACCTGAGATGTAAGAGATAGTCATGTAGTGGCGATATTGCTGCAGACTTGCCTCATAGTCGTTTGGATCCAGTTTGAGATGAGAAGCATAGCGCGAGGCTATCAGTTTCAAGTCGTCAAAGTTCTCGATGCCGTGCACCATATCGCCATGGAAGTAGATGAATACGGCGAAGGCGAGGGCGAGAATAATCCAAACTGCTGTCCAGGAGCCTGCTTCCTTGATGGAAACTACATGCGCCTTTCGGTCGATGACCAGCATGTCTAATACGAGTATGGCGGCGATGAATATCACGAAGCCCACCAAAAACATCGATTCAGTAAAAACATGTTCCATTTTTTCTTTTCTTACCTATTTATATATATAATACCTAATTTTCTCTGTTTCCTCCGAATCTGATTTCTATCATGAAATAACCAGATTCTTTATCATAGAATTTTCATATTCATTTCATCCGTTAGAAACGTGGCGCAAAATTAGGAAAAATATTCGAAATAGCGAAAGTTCCAAGAGGAAACTTAATTGAATTTAACGTGAATAATGAGGAATGTAATAGGTTTGTAATACCTGGTATCGGGATATTACTTCATAATGATGGGCACAATCTCCTCTTCATTAGGCCAATGGGGCAGATAGAGCAGTGGGCGAGGGGTGCCCCCCAAACCCGTCCAGTCTATCTGTTTTACAAAGTCGAAATCAGGAGGACCGAAGTCGAAACTCCTGCCATAGAGAACTATGGCTCCCCGACTTTCGTCGATTTTCCATAGTCCTCCACCGTATGTACATTGCTCTCCTGGAGCCAGCATATCACGGTGCAGATAGACGTGTCCAAATTTCAGTACACCCTCTCTATTGATAATGAATTTCTGAAACATGAATTCTATTATTTTATTCTGCTTTATCAGCTTTATCATTCTATCTGCGACAAAATTATAAAGCTTTTGAATGCAGCACTAAGATTATTTTTCTTTCCAAAACAGTTGGTCAATAAACTCATAGCGCTTCTCCATCTGGGCATCAGCTTTTACCTCAGTATTCACATCTATCTGAAGCACAGGAGCTACGGACTTGCCGTTGGTAGATGGCCATTCCGGCAGACCCAAACCGTTTGGATTGCCCGTCTTCACAAAGTTTACATAGTACTGACTGAAGATTTCGCTAATCATGTAATCCTCAGGTTGCCAGTCATATACACGATTGGTAGGCAGAGTAGCCATGGCATATTCAATATCGGCAGAGTGGACGGCACCCTTATCCTGTGGAGCAGGAGCTGCACCATCCTTTGCATCTACTACGCCGCCAGCTAAAGCAGCTATCTTGCCCTTGATAGCCATTGCAGGACGAGGATGGCAATAACGATAGCGATAAACAGGCTGTCCACCGGTCAACTTGTGCATGTTGCCCCACTTCCATGTAGAATAATCTAAGAAGAGATCAGAGGCGAGGTTTACGCCTGGTTGCTCCAAAACATCCTTGTCAGTATTGATGCCATAGAGACGGAACACTTCATCAATATTTTCCTCTCCAAAAGTAGCCTTAGCACCAGCCTTCAGATTCTCTACTGTTGGCTCCTTGCCCATCAATACTGCTCCAGAAGTCATCTCCTGATTGTTTCCTCCTACCAACAGAGGAACCTTTGTCTGATGACCTTTCGCAAAAGTTTCCGCAGGCTGTTCAGTCAGGAAATATCCATCTATATTATAGGTAGGAATCGACTTCACGCCAGCCAATTTCATCAGTTCCTCAGCAGGAAGCGCACGAAGATTATCGAGATATTTCTGACCCATATTCTTGCTCACTTTCTTTACTTTATTCTTGCCAGCATTCTTTCCTGCGTTTTCCATGGCATTTTTAGCGATTTTTTCCGCAATAGCTTGTGCCAGTTCAACACCCTTATCCTCTGCTTCCTTCAGTGAAGCAACCTTCTTGAAGCCCATCACCGAACCGCTCGAACCCATCGCCTGTGCAAAAAGCCCCTGACAGAGAGGAGAAGCCATCAAGGCACTGACCGACATAGAACCGGCTGATTCACCTACGATGGTAATACGGTTAGGATCACCACCGAAAGCCTCGATGTTATTCTTTACCCATTGGATAGCAGCTACCTGATCCATGAAACCATAGTTTCCTGAGCCTTTATAGGAAGTCTCCTTGGAGAGTTGAGGATGAGCGAAGAATCCGAAGATGCCCTCACGGTAATTGGCAGTGATAGAGATGATTCCCTTTCTCGCCATTGCATCACCAGCATATCGAGGTTCGCTTCCGCTACCAGCCATCAATCCTCCACCATTGAAATAAATCAATACCGGCAGATGCTCCTTCATGGTCTTTGCAGGAGTCCATATATTCAGGTAGAGACAGTCCTCGCTATTGTTCTTTGTTCCGAAGTTCATATCACCGAAGATAGGTTCCTGCATCGGGTTCGGTCCGAATTCCTTAGCCTCTCGCACACCCTCCCATTTCTGTACTGGTTGCGGTGCCTTCCATCTGAGTTTACCTACAGGAGGTGCTGCAAACGGAACACCTTTGAAAACCTTGATGCCAGAGAGATCCTTTCCTTCGAGGATACCTTCAGCAGTTTTGACCTGTGTCTGTGCCATCATTCCCATAGCAGGGAGCAGAAAGGCAATGGATAAAAGTAGTTTTTTCATATCTTAAATCTGTTTGTTTGCAATGATACTGCAAAAATAAACAAAATATCATTACCTTGTCTTGTTCATGCTTATTTTTAAAATCTTTTTGCAAAAAAATAAGGGCAGGCCCCTCATGATGAGAAACTTACCCTTTTTCTGATTGTTGTATTATAAATTCTTGGCTTTTTCCGGTTCATTGGTTGTCACGTAATCGATGCCTTGCTTAAAGAAATATTTGATGGCTTTTAGATTGTTGACTGTCCAGACATTGGTAATCAGGCCGAGTTTCCTGGCTTCCTTGATCCATAACGGATGTTCGTAGAAAACGCTATCTTCGTAATCGATGCCTGCATAGCCTGCATCCTTGGCATCGAGAGGGGAGAGGTCGCCGTTGAGATAGGAAACCTTGGCTTCTGGAGCGTGGCGAACGAGATAATCGCAGGCATGCTTACTGAAGGATATATATTCTGTTCTTGCTTCCAGTCCAGCCTCTCTTACCATCTTCAGGGTGGCATCGATGCAGCGGTCTTCATCGCTCTTTTGGATATGCTCCTTTACTTCGAGGATGAGTTTCATGTCGCCCAAAGACTTGGCTGCATCGAGATATTCCTTCAGCGTAGGAATCTTCTCGCCATTCTTGAGTCGCTTGTCTTTGATGTCGGCATAGTTGGCATTCTCTATCTTGATGCCGTCAACATCATCATCGTGGAAAACTACCACCTCACCGTCGCGTGTGATGTGAACATCAAACTCTGAGCCGTAAACCCCTATCTTATAAGAGTTCTGAAGAGAAGAAATGGAGTTCTGGGCAGAACCTTCTGTCTTCCAATAGCCTCTGTGGGCAATCACCT
>OQVL01002847.1_pt1 | contig 10575 bp, 9 predicted proteins | sample 1691501 | NCBI WGS metagenome assembly OQVL01 (sample SAMN03418253, study PRJEB22391) | human gut metagenome | biome: human-gut; feature: organic feature; material: feces | host: Homo sapiens | place: Tanzania | collected 2013-01
CCAATGGCCCCGTGAATATCTGGCAGGCCAGGGTCAATCAGCTGCCGGAAGCACCGCCGCCACCGAACGACCCGCCTCCGAAACCTCCGAAGCTACCACCTGAAGAAGAGGAGCCGGAACTGCCGGATGAAGAGGAATATCCTCCACCGTAATATCTTGGAGTGGTCGTCCTGCCGGTACGGGTGCCGGAATTGCCGCCCTTGTTCTTCTTGTTGGATCTGGCGACAAACCAAATCATCAACAAGATGATGATTATCCAGAACAATGCACCGATACCTTCTTCATTCTCCGCCTCCTTCATCTTGTTCACCACCTTGATCTCGCCGCTCGCCAAACCTGTAAGAGTCTCGACTGCCGCGGTTACGGCTCCGTAATAATCATTCTCACGGAAACGCGGAATCATCTCGGTCTCGATGATACGCTTGCAATACGCATCCGGGATGGCGCCTTCAAGTCCATAGCCGATCTGTATGGAAACCTTTCCTCCGGAATCCTCGGTCTTCGGCTTTATCAGGATTACGACTCCATTGTTGAAATCCTTGGAACCGACACCCCATGAAGTACCTATCTTGACCGCATATTCAGCAGGCTCATAACCCTCCAAGTCAGAGACAGTTACGACCGTAATCTGATTGGACGTGGTATCATCGAACGCGACAAGACGATGCTCCAGCTCCTCGACCTGAGCCGGCGAAAACATACCTGCAAGGTCATTGACCAGCCTCTGCGGCTGCGGACGCGGCGGAACGGCAACTGCCACTGACGAGACAATCGCCAGCAGCAGTGTAATCATTGATATGCGTCTGATGGACATAGGCTTACCTAAAACTCAACCTTAGGAGCCGTGTCAGCACCTTCAGATGCCTTGAAATAGCCTTTCTGCTCGAAACCGAAAATCGAAGCGAGGATATTTGCAGGGAAGCTCCTGATGGTGGTATTGTAAGACTGTGCAGTCTCATTGTATTTCATACGCTCGGTCGAAATGCGGTTCTCGGTGCCTTCAAGCTGAGCCTGAAGTTCCTTGAAATTCTCATTGGCCTTCAGTTCAGGATATGCCTCGACTGACATCAGGAGACGTCCGAGAGCATTGCCAAGTTCGCCCTGCGCTGACTGGAACTGCGCGATAGCGTCTCCGGTAAGCTTGTCCGGGTCTACGGTAATCTGTGTAGCCCTTGCCCTTGCGGAGATGACGGACTCGAGAGTACCGCTCTCATGCTCGGCATAGCCTTTAACGGTAGCTACGAGGTTAGGAATAAGGTCGGCGCGACGCTGGTATACGTTTTCAACCTGCGACCATGCAGACTTTACATTTTCTTCGCCTTCCACCATACCATTGTAGGTAGATTTCACCCAACTGAAAATTCCGAGGGCAACAACGGCGATAACGATTGTAGTTACTAGTCCTTTTTTCATAAATATGTTAAATTATATAGAGTTATTCTGAATCTCTCACACATCTTACAGATGCCAGGAAGCTGTCTTTCGAAACGGTATTGCTGATGAAATCCGGCTTGTTGACATTGATCATCCTGTTGATGGCCAATTCATCCGCAGAACCTTCCTCCTTGTATGAAGACGACGTCCAATAAACTGCGTCTTCAGAACCTGCATAGAATGTCGTACCAGTGCCGAGGATTCCATATCCGGTAGGGATAGAGCAGAATCCTGTCGCATTGGTAATCTTCACATCCGGCCAGAACTCCCACATCCTCTCGCTGTTGAATGAGGCGTTCACCATCAGGTTGCCTGCAACTCCCTTATAGACAGGGGCTACAGCATCTCCCGTATAGCCGGCAGCCACGGCCAATGACTTCCAGTCCTCCTCTGAAGGGACTCTCCATCCGGCAGGGCATGCGTCCTGTGCCTCAATCCATGTATAATAACGTCCGAAAATGGCGTCCATGACCTCGCTCTTACGGAAAGGGTAGCCGGACTCCTTGTAGGCAAGATTCCTTACGAACCAGTCTTTGTCGCCTATCTTCCGGTAATAGTACACGTTGCCGTCGCGGGCATCCGTAATGGAAGGCATGTCCTGGCTCACGCCGTCATTCTTGAGACTTCCTCCGAATGCAGGGTCCACGATGGTGCAATATGCCGATGCGGACTTCGTGTAATATCCTGTGGCATAAGCCGTACAGGAAACAGTAACAGTGCACAACGTATCTTTTATCTTGCATTCGTATGCTCCGGTAACCGAACTTGGATCTCCCAGACGACGTGTAGTATCTCTCTTCGTATAAAGCGGCGACGCAGTCCAGTAATATCCTATATCCACTTTTTCTTTTCCAAGTCCTGCAGGCGTAGCCGTCACCGTAGCTCCCTTCAATACAAACGGAAGCACGCCCTGCACCGACAATGTCCCGCTGAACGACTCGCTCGTCGCAGAATCATCATCCTTGTCCTTCTTGCAGGAAACTGCTCCCACAGCCAAACACAGCGCGGCTGCCATAATCATCAATCTCTTCAGATTCATCTTCAAATTAGTATATTAGTGCAAATATCGTATTTTATCTCGAAAAACGCGTACATTTGTACAAATACTTTGCCGAAAATTCAAACAACAGGACAAGATGAAACTTTCAAGAATCACGAGCACGATGCTGGGCATTGCAATTTTGGCCTCATCATGCGGAAAATCAGACAGATACATTGCCATCCAAGGATATGCGCAGGGCGGCACCTACACCGTAAAAATGAACTTGCGCGGCACGGAAGGGATGATCCGTAAAAGCCCCACGGAGCTGAAAACCGCCATCGATTCCATCCTCAACGACATTGACACGACCCTTTCCGGCTACAACAAAGGTTCGCTGCTGAGCAGGTTCAATGCCGGCAAGCGCATACCGCTGAACGACATGTTCGCGGACGTATATTCCAGAGCCTACGAGTATTACGAGGAGACCGCCGGCGCACTGGATGTCGCGTCCGGCCCTATTTTCGACCTCTGGGGCTTCGGCTTCACCAAGGACACCATGCCTTCGGCGGACAGGATCAATGCCGTATTGGCATCATGCGGCATGGGGAGGATGAAAGCGGATATCCTCACGGCGGCACAGGACGGGACCATATCGTCCGCCGACCTGCTGAAAAAGCCTTCGGCAGAGCTTCCCAGGCTGAATTTCAATGCAATAGCACAGGGCTACAGCTGCGATGTCGTGGCCGCATATCTTTACGGACTGGGCGTCAAGGACATGCTCGTGGATATAGGGGAAATCTTCTGCGACGGTGTCAATCCGGGCGGAAAGCCATGGAGAGTAGGCGTGGACAGGCCGTTCGACGGCAACAATGACCCTGGAACGGATCTGGACGGCATCTGGGAATCACAGAATGCGCCATGCGGCATAGTCACATCCGGAAACTATCGTAAATTCTACGTGCATGACGGAAAGAAATATGCCCATACCATCGACCCCAGGACTGGCTATCCGGTGCAGCATAACTTATTGAGCGCCACCATAGTAGCCAAAGACGCCACCGACGCTGACGCATACGCCACATATTGTATGGTCATAGGGCTGGAGAAAGCGAAAGAGTTCATCGAAAGGAGTCCGGATGACCTGGCCGGGTATCTGATTTACGCAGATGAAAACGGGGAAATGCACGAATGGGCATCCGCGAATTTCAACCTTAGCAAGCGTTAAAGACAATGAACCCCTCACTTCTTGCGGAGCGAGGGGCTTATTGTTTCAGGACATCCTGTCCGGATTATGCGAGACGTTTCTCAAGACGCTCACGGATAGCAGCCATAAAGTCAGCTGAATTCTTCACCTGAGGCGTGACGCCTTCCATGAGATTTGCGAGGTCCTTGGTCACGATACCTTCATTGAGGGTATCCAGGCAAGCAGCCTCAAGCTGGTCTGCGTAGTTCACGAGCTCAGGAAGGTTGTCCAGTTCACCTCTCTTACGGAACGCACCGCTCCAAGCGAAGATCGTTGCCATAGGGTTTGTAGAGGTCTCTTCTCCCTTGAGGTACTTGTAATAGTGACGGGTAACCGTACCATGGGCAGCCTCATACTCGTATTTTCCGTCAGGGCTGACGAGTACGGAAGTCATCATTGCGAGTGAACCGAATGCTGTGGAAACCATGTCGCTCATGACGTCTCCGTCGTAGTTCTTGCAAGCCCAGATGAATCCGCCTTCGCTACGCATCACACGTGCGACAGCGTCGTCGATCAATGTGTAGAAATACTCGATACCTGCTTTCTCGAAAGCCTCTTCGTACTCTTTGAACACGTCTTCGAAGATTGCCTTGAACTGTCCGTCATACTTCTTGGAAATGGTATCCTTGGTAGCGAACCAGATACTCTGTTTGATGTCAAGTGCATACTTGAAGCAAGCATGTGCAAATGAACGGATAGACTTGTCGGTGTTATGCATTCCCTGAATGACGCCAGGACCTGCAAAGTTATGGATGATCTGCTCTTCCACCTTTCCGCTTTCACCTTCAAAAACGAGTTTTGCCACTCCAGGCTCCCCTGCGCGAATCTCCACGCCCTTGTAAACGTCACCGTAAGCATGACGGGCGATGGTGATAGGCTTCTTCCAGAACTTCACGGCCGGAGAGATTGAAGGGATGGTGATAGGTGCACGGAATACGGTACCGTCCAGCATTGAACGGATTGTTCCGTTAGGGCTCTTCCACATCTGATGGAGATTGTACTCGGTCATACGCTGTGCGTTAGGAGTGATGGTGGCGCATTTTACGGCAACACCGTACTTCTTGGTAGCATTGGCAGAGTCGATTGTCACCTGGTCGCCTGTTTCATCACGATGAACGAGGCCGAGGTCATAATATTCTGACTTCAAATCTACGAACGGGAGGATGAGCTCATCTTTAATCATCTTCCACAGGATTCTTGTCATTTCGTCGCCATCCATCTCAACGAGAGGAGTGACCATCTGGATCTTTTTCATAAAAAGTATTATTGATTTATGTGTTGTTGAACAATTATTTTTTCTGTGCTGCGTAGAAATTCATCAAACAGCCGTCTGCGAGGATTTCACGCTCGTCCGCCGTAAGATTCTGGAAATAAAGATGGATATCCTTGACACCGTCAGCGCTGATGACCTTGGCGTCAATCTCCTCCTTACCGGAAAGGATGGCCTCACGGATACCAGGGACATAAACGAAGTCACCTGCCTTGTAATCGAAAGGAGTTTCCTTGGCGATAGTGAAAGGAACGATACCCCAGTTGATACAGTTGCTGCGATAACGCTTGGTAGCATACTCATAGCAGATGTTCGCGTCACCGCCGAGAACCTTCTGGCAGGAAGCAGCCTGCTCACGTGCAGAACCATCCCCCGGCTTGTTGGCGAACACGCAGGAACCGAACGATGTATTCCCAGCATTGGCACCGACCTTCGCGAGAGCATCAAGAACGTGCTGGGGAGTCTTTCCTGCACGACGGTCAAGATCCTCTGACTGAATGCGTTTGCTCAATCCTACATACTCAGGGACACGACGTGAAAGCGCGAACTCGGAGAGTTTGAGAGGATTTGAACGGTAGCTTGAAGTCTCACCTGAAGGGATGAGTTCGTCAGTCGTGGTGACAGGGTCGTGGATGACAGCTGCCAGTTCGACAAGCATGTTCTCCTCCATCTGATACATCTTAGGCCAATCCTTGATGTTCGGTCCGTAGCGGAGCTCGACTGTAGGGTCTGCCTTTCCGAATCCGTTGTAGATACGGCTCTTATAGATGCGGTCGTCGAATGAGTATGACTTGTGTGTATCCTCGTACTGTACGTCGGTAGCAGCTGTGATGATACCGCCGTTGGCAGCTGTAGCCGCGATAGAACGTGCATCCATAAGGCATACGAGAGAAATCTGTCCCTGGCCAGGCTTTGAGCCCTCACGGTTAGGGAAGTTACGTGTCGTATGACGGATTGAGAGACCGTTGTTTGCAGGAACGTCACCGGCTCCGAAGCAAGGTCCGCAAAATGCAGGTTTGATCACTACACCGGCCTCGAGCAGCTCTTCAGCGATATGGTTGCGTGTTGTTGCAAGGTAAACAGGTGTTGACTGAGGGTAAGCGGACATCGTGAAGTAGTCGTTTCCGATAGTCTTGCCCTTCATGATGGAAGCAGCCTCGCTGAGGTTGTCGTATGTACCGCCGGAGCAGCCTGCGATAATAGCCTGGTCAGCATAAGCCTTGCCGTTCTTCACCTTGCTCTCAAGGTCGATGGAAATCTTGTCGCCGAAACGCTTTTTGGCATCTTCCTCAACCTTCTTCAGGATTCCCTCAGGGTCAGCCTGGAGCTCATGGATAGTGTAGGCATTTGAAGGATGGAAAGGAAGAGCGATCATTGACTCCTGCTTGGAGAGGTCAATGCGGATCATCGAATCATAGTATGCGACCTCACCCGGCTGAAGCTCCTTGTAAGCCTCAGGGCGCTCGTGCATCTTATAGTATTCCTCGACTTTTTCGTCAGTAATCCAGATGGAGCTGAGACAGGTCGTCTCCGTAGTCATCACGTCGATACCATTACGGAAATCGGTAGGGAGCGATGCGACTCCAGGACCTGCGAATTCGAGGACCTTGTTTTTCACGAAACCGTTCTCGAACACTGCCTTAACGAGTGAAATGGCCACGTCATGAGGGCCGATACCCTTCTTGGGAGCACCTTCGAGCCAAACGAGAACCACTTCAGGCGCATTGATGTCCCAAGTGTTGTTGAGAAGCTGTTTCACGAGCTCTCCACCACCTTCACCGACACCCATGCAGCCGAGTGAACCGTAACGTGTATGGCTGTCCGACCCGAGAATCATACGGCCGCAGCCTGCAAGAGCCTCGCGTACATACTGGTGAATGACTGCCTGGTTCGCAGGAACATAGATTCCGCCATATTTCTTGGCAGCGGAAAGACCGAAGATATGGTCATCCTCATTGATGGTACCGCCTACTGCACAAAGTGAGTTGTGGCAGTTGGTCATCGCGTAAGGAATCGGGAACTTTTCAAGTCCGCTCGCACGTGCTGTCTGGATAATTCCGACATAAGTGATGTCATGCGAAGCCATAGCATCGAATTTGACACGCAACTTCTTGCCTTTGCTTCCATCTTTGTCATGAGCGCGGAGGATTCTGTAGGCGATAGTGTTTTCGCGGGCCTCGTCAGCAGATGGCATTCCTGCGGCATCATTGACGATTGTCTTGCCGTTTTTCAGGTAAACGCCATGTGGAATCAATTCAACCATAAAAAGAAAATTTAGTATTAGTATTAGTTGTTTATAATTACATGATCAATAAATATCGTCAGGGACAGCATGTCGGCACTTCCGCCCGGCGAGATGTTTTCCCTGATGAAATCTGCATTCATTGACGACAATCCGCCGATACTGAAATTCCCGAGAAGTCCGGCGGCTTCGGATTTCGCGTAAGCGAGCCCCTCCGCTCCCCTTCTGTGAAGGACATTGGTATCGTCAAGAGACGTCATTATATACAGCAAAGTCTTGTGGCAGCGGTATTGGTCACCTGCCAAAGACCTGAAGTATGGCAACCAGGCGGAGAAAAGCTCAGGATATGCCATACGGGCATTTTCCAATGCTCCCCCGACCTTGAAATTTCTTTTGGCTTCAGCCCCGTGAGTACTTCCGGCTGAAGGTATTCCTGATGCAATGCGCGAAATCAGTTCCCGGAACGGCGCGGCAGCTACCTGACCTTCATTGCACGCCAGAAAGGAGGACGCCGCAACTGCCAGGCCCATGCAGAAAAGCGCGCCACGATGAGTATTGACTCCGCCCGTAGCTTCCAGCATCGCTTCTTCCGCCTCAATACCCGCCGCCTTGATTTCTGCAGCATCAATGTCTTTCGCGGACCTTACCGCGATTCTCGTCAGATAAGGTCTTAGTGCTGAAATACTTGCAGACATCAGCGCATAATCCATATCCTTGTGCGCCCCATTGTCCAGCTTGTCCACAAGGCCAGGCTTGGGTGTCGTCTCCAACTCCATCCTCAATGCCATTTCCGCCAAATCCGCTATCATATATGGTATGGTGGAAACCGGCACAAGACCGATTGCAGACTTCAAGTCACCTCTGTCCAAGGCATTTCTGAGAGATGTGGCGCTTACAGGTTTGCCGGACTGCTCAAGACGAGGAATCTCGACAAACGATATAGGATTACCGGAGGCCGGGAGAATTTCCGACATCATCTTGTTATAGCAACGTGTCAGGTCATCCTCAGGCTCACTACCCGCAAAACGCACCGTAACTCCCAATGGCTGCGCTATATGCTTGACGAACAAGTCCAGGTCCAGTTCAATGTGGGCAGGCGTGGATTCATCCAGCTGCTTCAGGAAATATGTCGGGAAAGTGGCTGCCGAAACGGCATAGTCGCTGCCCTCGCAGACGATGACATTCTCCAGTCCGGCACATCCGGCCTCTATCATTGCCTTCCTTTCGGAATATGGGAAACGTGACCTGTAATCCCATATCGTTTGTCGAGATTCGCGCCTGTCCGATAAGATAGCGATGTCCCTCGGTAAACGGATTGGCATTCATTACGACAGCGCCGTTTCTGCCCGGCCGGGACAATGATTTCAGATATTTCCTGTACTCCGGCAGGCCTCCCCTTCCGTTTTCCATCAGCACTGCCTTCCCTGAAGAAGCCAGGAGATTGAAGCCGAGGCTTCTGAAAATATCTTCATTGGAAGGTTTGGTAAACGCCTTTACGGATTCGTGTCCTTCCTCATGTGCAATGGAAATGAGCCGGGACACCAGAATATTCATAAGATTCTCGCCACGTGCGGCTTCCGACACCGCGACACATTTGATGACATTGCCGTCAAGGCCGCCGCCTGCAATGATTTCGTCACCGTCCTCATCCCGTGAGATGATCACATAGCGGTCCAGTGCGGCGAATCGCAATCCGTTGGACGAGAGAAAGTTCTCAATCCGTTTACGGACCGAATTCAATGACAGCGGTGCCTCACTTATGTAGTGACGGTTATCGCACATAGGCCTCAATCATTTCATCAATTCTTGCCGACAATTCACTCAAAGTATGAGTACGGTTACGCATGCAATAGCGGGCTTCATTGTCACATATCAGACACTTCCTCGGATTCAGTCCTATCGTTTCCCTGGATATCGGGACACCGTCGGCATCGATCACATCCAAGTCGAAAAGCCGTCCGAGAGGGTGGGCGTCTTCAATACTGCATGCCTTCCGTTTGGCTTCCCCGAGGGAGAGCGTGGTTTCAAGGTAAGCCTCATAGCCGGTCTGCCTGTCCCGGACCTCAAGTTTCAGCATCGAATCTCCGAAAGCGGAAACCAGTGCGGTAAGCGCAGCCTGGGCGACTATAAGGGATTGCAGATTACGCTTGACCTTGCCCGGCATAATGACCGTAAGGCAGACCAGGGTCTTTCCAGGGTAACCTTTCAAAAGTTCCTTCTGGAAAGAAGCCCGTTCCTCACGACTTGCCAGCAATTGGTCAAGCGTAATCTCCATAAAAAACAGTCTTAGTCCTCGATGTTCATTATGACATCCATCACGGAGCCGTCACGGTTCATCACGACTCCCACGACCTTCTCTCCGAACGGAAGCGGATCAGGAACGCCGATGGACTTGAGCGCCAGTTCCTTGAGGTCGTGGATGTCCACGATCTTCAGTCCGGCCTCCTTCAGGCGCTCGGCGATCTCTGGACGGCGCGGATTGACCGCGATGCCATATTCAGTGACAACGACATCGACCGTCGAGCCAGGGGTGATGAGGGTGGTGACCTCGTCCACAACGCAAGGGATGCGTCCACGCATCAGAGGGCAGACGATGATCGAAAGGGCCGAGTCAGCGGCCGTGTCAGGGTGTCCTCCTACGGCTCCCCTGATGACTCCATCGCTGCCGACAAGCACGTTGACATTGAAGTTCACATCCACCTCAAGGGCTGAGAGAATCACGATGTCGAGATAGTGCACGGCCGATCCAGGCTCATCCGCGCTGGCATATTCATTGGCGGAGACTCCCTTGTGGAACGGATCGTTCTTGATGGACTCGGCTGCGACCCTGTCAAATGACTGAACGTCAATGAGTCGCCCGATGAGGCCTTCCTCGTGCATCTTGACCATGTGGGCGGTGATGCCGCCAAGCGCGAAGCTGGAATGGATGCCTCGCTTGATCATTTCCTCACGAATATATTTGACCGCGGCGAGCGACGCTCCACCGGATCCGGTCTGGATCGAGAAGCCCTCCTTGAAGTAGCCGCTGTTGACAATGACCTTAGCGGCGTTCATGGCGAGCAGGATGTCGCGAGGGTTCTTGGTGTCGCGGATGGCTCCGGAAGAGATCTTCGATGAGTCTCCGACTGAATCGACGAGGACGACGTAATCAACATCGTGCTCGGAAATCGAGTTCGGAGTGTTCGGATAATCAACGAGATCGTCGGTGATGATCACGACCTTGTCAGCGTACTGGGCGTCAGGCTTGGCGTAGCCGAGGGAGCCGCAGATTGACTTGGCGTGCTCTGAACGGGAGTAACCGCTGGCGTTGCCGGCAGGGTCGCTGGAAGAAGCGCCCAGGAAGGCCACGTCAATGTGAAGGTCACCGTTGGCGATGGCGCTTCCACGTCCTCCGTGGCTGCGGA
>OQVL01002848.1_pt1 | contig 10575 bp, 12 predicted proteins | sample 1691501 | NCBI WGS metagenome assembly OQVL01 (sample SAMN03418253, study PRJEB22391) | human gut metagenome | biome: human-gut; feature: organic feature; material: feces | host: Homo sapiens | place: Tanzania | collected 2013-01
AGAGAGGAAACGTTAATTTCAATTTGAAGCATGTCCGCCTTGAGCTTTTCAAGGCTTTTTTCCGGGCCGATGATTGTTACGCTGTCAAGACCCAAATCGCTGAGCAGAGCGGTATATTTGAAGCCCTTTGTCTGATTGAGGAAAACCACCTTGGCGTTTGAAGCGTCAAGGGTCGTCTGGCTCATCGTTCCGAGGTCTATCGTCACCCTGAATTCCTTGAGCTCCTTGTCAAAAAGGGCAACCGTGTTTTTTTCGTCAACAGGAACCGTGAAAACGTTTTTGCCGGCCTTCAATCTGCTGAAATCAACCGTTGCAACGTTATAGGTTTCATATTCCTCATCGGCTGGGTTATAAAGAATTTTGACGCTTGAGGGCACAACAGTCACTCGCGGCGGATTTTTATCATAGAACGTAGGCTCGTTAATAAACTTGACCGCAGTTTTGACCGTTTTGATTTTTGAAACAGGAATAGTTACCGAAGCGGGATTCGACTCCGCACCGACATCATTGCAGGTCAAAAACTCCTTGCCCACCTTGCTCGTTGTTTCAAAGCTGATTTTCGCCGAATTCTTCCTGGACTCCGGAAAGAACTGGAACCCGCCGAAATTTTCATTTCCCGGCGTTCTCAGCGTGCTGTGATCCTCGAACAGTCGATATCCGCTCCAGTCGGAAACATCGCCGAAAAGAGCAATGCACGACAGGAGGAATAATGCGGAAAGGGATTTTTTCATACTCTGATCCTCAATATAAACGGGGTTACTTGACTTCCGGAACAAATTCGTATGTTCCGATAGTAAACGCTCCGGGCTTGCGGAAAGTCAGACGCAAACATACATCTTTCTGAGTCTGGGAAAGCATCTCGTCGTACACGAATTTCTCCGGAGCGGCCTTTGCGATGAAGCGCTTGCAGCGCCAGAAATGATTGAGCTTGCCGTTCAGGTCTTCTCCGCCTTCAAAATAAAACTCGAACTCCGTATCGGGTGTTGCACTCATTTCAACCATGAGACGCGCTTTTTTTCCGCGGATCATTCCCGAAACCGGCAGACGCAGCGTAATCTCCTCCCCGGTTTTGGTTTCACGGAAAAATTCGCGTGTGTCAATCGTCATTTTTCCGTTTGCAAAGCTGATTTTCACCAGTTCCTTCTTGGATTCAGGTAAGATCTGAAGCATGCCGAAATTATTGTTTTCCGCATTTTTCAGAGCGACTTTTTCCGCGTCGTAACGGAACCCGTTCCAGCTGAAATCACCCCCGAACACGGGGAATGAAAGCGCCGCGGCGACAGCAAGGATAAGACTTTTCTTCATAGCAAAACTCCTGTTTTTGGTTTTATTCTGTTCTTATGTTGCCGGCAAATCATTACTTGCCTCTGTAAATCAGTTGTTCATACTGCCAGTCATTCGGTCCAGCCCCGACTGAAAACGACTTCACTTCGCCGATTGAGCTGACGTGACCATCCAGAAACAGCATATTTGTTCTCAATGTGTGGGGACGTCCAAGAAACTCGTTCCGCATGAACGCGATATCATAACCATAGCCATTCGTTCCGGTAGCATTGCAGACGCCGCCGATTTTCGACTGTTTGTAGCTGAATGTCACCATATCAAGCTGGTTTTGATTATCCGCAATAAACATCAGGGAAGAATAAGCTCCTTTGAAATTCTTTTTCGGAGATGCACCCTCTTCCATTTGAATGAACGGAAACGCCATCGCATAGGAACGCATTTCATCCATCGGGTTCAACTGTCCGTCGCCGTAACGCGGGCTGTCATCCGGGCACTGGAACGCTTTCCATTTTCCGCGGATATTGTCCCCCGGATATTTCATGTAGTTTCTCCCGTAAGTGTAATCCCAGTGGTAATTGACCGCATAAAGTCCGCGAGGATCGCCCGCCCAGTCTCCGCCATCCCAGGTCGGAGGCGTGATATAGCCGTCGAAATCCGCACGGTACTGGTTGGCGGCAAGCCCGATCTGCTTCAGATTTCCTGCGCATTGAATACTTCGGGCCATGCCCATCGCCTTTTTCAAGGCAGGCAGCAGCATTCCGGCAAGGATTGCAATGATTGCGATTACCACCAGCAGCTCTATGAGCGTGAATGTTCTTTTCCTCTGTTTCATCTTGTAAAGTCCTTTCTTAGTATTAAGTTTTTTCGTTCATCAACGATGATTTTGTAGTAGGGATCGGCGCTCTGCTCCTCATAATATCTCCGCAGTTCCGCCGGACGCATGAATTTAACCGGGAGAGAACAGGTTCGCGGTTCGGGCTCCGGTTTTTCCACCATCTCAATCAGGCGCTCAATCTGCAGAGGAATAACATCTTTGAACGGTTCCACGATCGTCCCGAGCACATCCGGCGATTCAAAATAATCAAACGGCAGGGAATAATTGAAAAACAGCGGCGGAACGTTCTTCACGCCATTCTCACTGCAGTAAATCAGGAAATTGCGCGCGGAAATGCTCGTAAAGAAGAAAACGCACGCCTTCCGATTCTGTGCAACGGCAAGAACCTGCGCCATCGATTCATACGAAACCGCTTCCATCGTGATTCCATACGGCTTCGCGCATTCCACAGCATCCTCGACCGGCATGCGCCCGCCTTCGCAGATCAGCAGCGCATGACGGATTCCCTTTTCCTCAAGCACTTCAAACGCGCTGCAGAAGCCGGGACGGAAATCCTCAAGGACCAGGTTGTAGGACTTATGATACTGCGTCAGCAGAATCGGATAGTTCTGCAGATACTCCGGAATCGGCGCATCCGCATCCGAATCCAGTTCCAGCGAATAGAGAATCCCGTCCGGCTGGCGGTTGATGAGGTTCCGCAGGCATTCCTGCTCTTTCTTTTTATCGTACAGAGTCAGCGAAATCAGAAGCTGATATCCGCGTTTGTCCGCCTCCTGAAGAAGCATCTGCGAATAAAAGCCGGAATACACGCTCGCAATATCGCCGATCACAAGCCCCAAAGTCCGGCTTTTCCCTTTCTTCAGGGAACGCGCCGCGACCGACGGCTGGTAGTTCATCTCGCGGACCGCTTCATCAATTCTGCGTTTCGTCTTTTCCGCCATCCGCGCCGAAAGCGGATGATGATTCAGATACATCGAAACCAGCGCAGTCGAAACCCCGACCCGCTCCGCGATATCTTTGATTCGTGTTCTCATCATCTCTCCGCTGTTTATATCTTGTTGTATCGTTTCAACAGCATTAATTATAGCACATTCCCCCGGTTTTGTCAACCCCCTGCTCTGAAAAAAAATCAAAAAAAAGAAACCGCGCGTTCTTCAACATGCGTTCCGCATGCCGGACGCGCGGTTCCCCTGAGAAAACACCGCGAAACGGAGGTTCAGTTCATCCGCAGAAGGCCGTACTTGAGAATGCAGCGGAGAGCGGAAACACCGTCCTTCCAGTTGATTTTCTTGCCTTCCTGGTACGTGCGGCCCGAATAGGAAACCGTCACTTCATACATACGGCAATGCTGGCGCGCAAGCTTGATCGTCACTTCCGGCTCAAAGCCGAAGCGGTTTTCGCGGAGCGTGATCTTCTGCAGATATTCGCGCTTGAACATTTTGTAGCAGCACTCCATGTCGTGCAGAGTGAGATCGGCAAGCATGTTGCACAAACGGGTCAGAAAGCTGTTCACAACCGAATGCCAGTAGTACATCACCCGGTGGCACTCGCTGCCGACAAAGCTTGCGCGCGCGCCGAAAACAACATCCGCGCGTCCATCCAGAATCGGCACAAGAAGTTTCGGGAGTTCGTTCGGATTGTACTCGAAATCGGAGTCCTGAACCACGACAACGTCGCCCGTCGCCTGAGCGAAACCGGTGTGGAGCGCCGCGCCTTTGCCCTTGTTGACGTCATGGCGGAACACCTTGACGATTCCCTTGTCCGCCCAGACTTTCAGGTGCTCGGGGGTCTTGTCTGTGGAACAGTCGTCGACCGCAATAAGCTCCAGCTCGATTTCCGGCTGGAACGGAACGGCGCGAACCCGTTCAATCACCGCGTCAATGTAGTTTTCTTCGTTGTAAACGGGAATGATGATCGAAAGTTTCATAAACACCTCTCTTGTTTTCAGCGCGTTCTTGCATAGCCGACGGGCGTGCGCTTGAGTTTATGGGATATTTCAAGGGCGACGAGTTTCCGGGAGAGCTCGCCGGCGCTGATGCCGGTTCCCGCGGAAATCGCGTCAAACGACGCTTCGCCTTTCTTCAGAAATTCAAGAATCCGGCGGTCGCTTTCAGGCAGAGACGCATCGACTTCATCCTCGAACCGGTTCTCTTCCGCCGTATCCTCCTTCGCGGTGAACGGAAGCTCGCGTTCCGAAAAACCGGGCAGAAAGTCCATCGACTCCAGCACGTCTTCAAAGCTGGTGACAAGCTGAGCTTCGCCGTTGCGGATCAGATTGTTGCAGCCCGACGAAAGTTCCGAGTCGGCATTGCCGGGAATCGCAAAGACCGCTTTGCCCTGTTCGAGAGCGGCGGAGGCGGTGATCAGCGCACCGCTGTGAAGTCCGGCCTCCACAACAACCGTCCCGAGAGAAAGCGCCGAGATAATCCGGTTGCGCATCGGAAACGAGTGACGCGTCGGCGGGAACGTCATGGGAAATTCGGTGATGACCGCGCCGCCCTTCGCGATAATGTCGCGCGCAAGCGGAACATGTTCCTGCGGCTGAATCTTCATCAATCCGCCGCCGAGAACCGCAACCGTCTTGCCGTTTGCGTTCATCGTGCCCTTGTGCGCGGCGGCGTCAATGCCGAGCGCCAGTCCGGAGACGACGCTCCAGCCGGAGAATGCGGCGGCTTCGGCGATATGCTGCGCCATGCGCATCCCGTAAACCGTCGCGCGGCGCGAACCGACAATCGCGATCGACTGCGTCCCGATCGTCTCCGGAAGCGTACCGCAGATGTAAAGACAAAGCGGAGCGTCCTCCATCTCCCCGAACTGTTCCGGATACGCCGCATCCGCGCGGGTGACAACTTCAACGCCGCCGAGCGCAATGCGGTCCAGCTCTTCATCAAGCATGGAGGAATGCGCGGCTTCCGCAATTTTGCGGGCGAGTTCTTCGCTGATTCCGCGGATTCCGGCGAGGGCTTCCCACCGCTCTTCAAAAATTGCCGTTGCAGAGCCGCACTTCTGAATCAGCGACGCGGTCCGCGAAGGGCCGATGCCGGATATCAGATTCAGAAGAATGTAGGCGTCATGCTCAAGCATTCGGGAGGGTCTCCAGTATCGCGCGGACCGGAGCGGCGTCAACCTTGCGCACCTCCGCAGTGCCGGTCTTCGGAGTGAAGACGAAACGCAGAACGCCGTCCATCGCCTTCTTGTCCTTGAACATCGCGGAGAAAACAGTTTCATGGTCGCACTTCACCGAAACGGGAAGTCCGGTCGCTTCAAGCAGCCTGCGCTGACGGGCGGCGTCCTCCGCGCTCATCACACCGAGATGAACCGCGAGGTCGGCGGCCAGGCGCATGCCGATTGCAACCGCTTCGCCGTGGAGCATGGTATAATGATAAGAGCTTTCAATGGCATGGCCGTATGTGTGTCCGTAATTCAGAATGGCGCGGAGCGAGCCTTCGCGCTCATCGCGGGATACGACATACGCTTTCAGCTCACAGCAGCGGCGGATCATCCCCGCGGTGAACGCATCGTCGCGCGTGCGGATTTCAGGAATGTGCGATTCCAGAGAGCCGAAGAAAGCTTCATCGAGAATCGCGGCAGTCTTGATGATCTCCGCGAGTCCGCAGAGAAACTGATTGTCCGGAAGCGGCTTGAGAAAATCCGTATCAATGACAACCGCCTTCGGCTGATGAAACGCTCCGACGAGGTTCTTGCCTTCGGGAATATCCACGCCCGTTTTGCCGCCGACGGAGGAATCGACCATGGCGAGCAGGGTGGTGGGGATCTGGATGAAATCAATTCCGCGCATGTAGACAGCGGCGGAGAAACCCGCCATGTCCCCCGTCACGCCTCCGCCGAGAGCAACGACAACCGAGCGGCGATCCAGACCTTCGCGCGCGGCGGTGCGGCAGATTTCAAGAATGGTTCCAATGTTTTTTGATTCCTCCCCCGCGGAAAAGACATGCCGGGCGACTTTGGCGGCGCCGGCTTCCGCGAGCACTCCGCTCACGCGGTCCGCAAACAGCGGAGCGGTGTTGGAATCCGCAACCAGCAGACAGCGTCTGCCGTTCACATGCGGCGCCAGCAGCGCGGCGTTTGCAATGACGCCCGAACCGATGGTGATCGGATACGAGCGGTCGGCAAGATTGACGGTTACTGTTTCCGGGTTCATTTTCTGATTTCGCATCCCCATTCAGTCAGACGGCTTTCGATGAAGTCGACGATCTGCTGCTGTTCCTGTTTTCCGGAGCCCTCGACCTTCATGATCGGTTTCCCGAATTCAAAGTAAATCTCGCGCTTGCGGTGAATCGGACCGAGATCCTTGATGAATCTTCCGTTGCCGAGAAAATCCGTGCGGAGAGCAGTCGGAATGATCGGCACGCCGGCGGCTTTCGCAAGCTTTACGCCGATGGTGTTGAAATGGTGCTCGTCGAACACGGTGGAGCGGGAGGCCTGCGGGAAAATCACAATGGATTTGCCGCTCTCAAGCGTCTTCTTGCCCTCTTCGATGACCGCGCGGAAATCGTCGCGCGGATTCTCGCGTCCGACACCGATGCAGCCGAGCGTGCGCATGATGTCACCGAAATACGGCACGTCGAAAAGCTGTTTTTTGATGACGAAGCAGAAATCCTTGCGGGGGCGGATGAACGCGTGCATGACCGCTGTCTCAAGCAGGCTCATATGGTTGCTGATGAAGAGCACCGGGCCTTCGGTTCCGCTGATGTTGTCGAGCCCGCGCAGATGGAACTTGCCGCCGCAGCTTTCGGTGATGAGAATGTTGTCATACGAGTTCTTCGTCTGCTGGTTCTGCGGGAAATATCCTTTGCGGCAGGCGCTTCCGGAACGGTAGAAAACGTAGAAGTTCCGGATGTAGAACGACGCGCGGGTGCGGAGAAGCAGCCAGTCGAGAATGCTGGGCTTCACATGATCCGGCGTGTCATAGGAATCGCCGGGAAAAGGGTTGAAAACGGCTTCGTCAGTCATTGGCCGCACCTTCGAGTTCTCTGTAAGTGGTCTTTCCGTCATAAAGAGCCTTGCCGACAATCGCGCCTTCGAGGTTGTCCTTGCGCAGTTCGCGCAGAGCGGTGATGTCGCGGGCGGAGGAGATTCCGCCGGAGGAGATCACGCCGCAGCGGGGAACGCGGGAGCAGAGAGCGGCGATCGCGTCGCAGTTCGGCCCCGAAAGCGCGCCGTCGGTTGCGATATCGGTGTAGATGAAGCGCGTCACGCCCATTTCCTGAAGAGTGAGAACGAGTTCATAGGCGTCGACTCCGCTGTTTTCGAGCCAGCCGTTGACGGCGACGCAGCCGCCGCGCGCGTCGATTCCGACCACGACACGCTCCGCGGTGAATTCGGAAACGAACTCTTTTGCGAGCTTCGGATTTTCACAGGCGACCGTTCCGAGAATGATGCGGTACACGCCCGCATCGAACGCCTTGCGGGCGTCCTCAAGCGTGCGGATGCCGCCGCCGAGCTCACAGGGAATGTGGACGGCGGAGCAGATCTCGCGGACGGCGTCGAGATTCACCGGCTGTTTCGCCTTTGCACCGTCGAGGTCTACGAGATGAATGATATGCGCACCTTCCTTCTCCCAGCGGACCGCCTGTTCCGCCGGGGAGTCGCCGTACACGGTCTCCCGGTTGTAGTCGCCCTGAAAGAGGCGGACGCATTTGCCGCCGCGAATGTCGATTGCAGGAATGATGAGCATTACTTTTCTCCGCTGTTGCACTTTTTGACAAAATTTTCGAGGATGGCGAGACCGCGCTTCTGGCTCTTTTCGGGATGGAACTGGGAAGCGAAAACGTTTCCTTTTCCGAGCGCGGCCGCGAATTTGAAGATGTAATCGCACTCCGCCGCGACGACCGAGCGGTCGGCGGGATCGGCGTAGTAGGAATGGACAAAGTAGACATGCGAACCGGAAGGCACTCCGGCGAGAAACGGGTTCGAGCCGTCGTGTTCGATCTGGTTCCAGCCCATGTGCGGAACTTTCTCTCCGCGGTCATCGGGGAAACGGCGGACGGCGCCCTTGAAGATGCCGATGCCTTCCACGCCCGGAGCCTCTTCGCTGCTCTCAAGCATCATCTGCATTCCGAGACAGATTCCGAGGAGCGGAATATTCTCCGCGACTGCGCGGCGGACCGTGTCCACGAATCCGTGTTCGCGCAGATTGCGCATCCCGTCGCCGAAGTTGCCGACGCCGGGAAGGACGAGTCCGGAGCAGCCCTCTGCCTGTTCCGGACGGTCAATGATACGGATGTTCCCTCCCGCCTTTTCCAGCGCCTTCGAAACGCTCAGCAGGTTGCCCATTCCATAATCAATGAGTGCGATGAATCCCATGATGTCAGACTCCGGAGAATGCCGCGAATCCGCCGTCGACGGGGATGACGGTTCCGTTGACGAAACCGGAAGCGTCGTTGTCGACGAGCCACAGCAGGGTGCCGGTCAGGTCATCAGGCGTGCCGAAACGTCCCATCGGGGTGTGGGAGAGAATCGTGTTTCCGCGGGCGGTGAGCGAACCGTCGGGATTCGTCAGGAGCGTGCGGTTCTGATTCGTCAGGAAGAATCCCGGAGCAATCGCGTTCACGCGGATTCCGACTCCGGACATGTGCGTGCAGAGCCACTGGGTGAAGTTGCTGATTGCCGCCTTCGCCGCGCTGTATGCGGGGATCTTGGTGAGCGGACGGAATGCGTTCATGGAGGAGATGTTGAGCACAACGCCGCCGCCCTTGAGCGCCATTTCGCGGCAGAACACCTGACACGGAAGCAGGGTGCCGAGGAAGTTCAGGTTGAACACGAATCCGATTCCCGCGGGATCGAGATCAAAGAACGAAACTTTGCCCGCAACCGGGTTCGTAATGTCTTCCAGCGTAAGTTTTTCGGAGGAGGTTGTTCCCTTCGGGTGGTTTCCGCCGGCGCCGTTGATGAGGATGTCGCAGACTCCGAAGGTTTCGCGAATCTGTTTTTCCGCCGCTTTCAGGCTTTCGATATCGAGAACGTTTGCTCCGAGTCCGAGCGCCGCGCCGCCCGCCGCCGTGATTTCATCGGCGACTTTCTGCGCGCTTTCCTGTTTGAGGTCGAGGATTGCAACCTTTGCGCCGCATCCCGCGAGAGCCTTTGCCATCGTACTGCAGAGAATTCCGCCGCCGCCTGTCACGACCGCGACTTTTCCGGTCAGATCAACTTTTGCAGACATGTCTTCTACTCCTTAGTTAAAGTTAAACATTGATAATATAGCGCAGGATTTGCGCATTCGCAATGATTTATAAATAAAAAAATAATTTTTCATGAATTCCGGAAACAGCAATTGACAATAAACCGGAAATGGAGTATTGTACTCCTGAATATAAAATTTCTCAGGAAGGAGTCTTTTCCGATGCTCATAACCAGCGTCAAAAACCCGAAAATCAAACGGGTCTGCGCCCTCCGCGAACGCCGCGAACGCGACCGCGAAGGCGTAACCGTTCTCGAAGGATACCGCGAACTCTCCCGCTCCATGGATGCGGGAATCAAGCTCACTGAACTCTATCACTGCCCCGAACTCTACCTCGGCGAACACGAAGGCGAACTCATCGCCCGCGCCGAAGCCCAGGGCGCGGAAATCTACGAGACAAACGCAGACGCCCTCGTCAAAATGGCGTACCGCGACCGCCCCGAAGGTCTCATCGCGCTTGCACAGATGCGCCACAGGGGACTCGATGAAATGCCCGTCGTCCCCAACGGGCTCTACCTCGTCGCGGAAACCATCGAAAAGCCCGGCAACCTCGGTTCCATGCTCCGCAGCGCGGACGCCGTCGGCGCAACCGGCATGATCATCTGCAACCGTCAGACCGACGTGTTCAACCCGAACTGCATCCGCGCCAGCACCGGCGCGATCTTCTCCGTCCCGCTCGCCGAAACCAGCAGCGAAGAGGCGGTTGAATGGTTCCGGAAAAACAACATCCGCACACTCGCAGCAAGCCCCCACTCGCACGAAACCTACACCGACGTCGATATGACCCAGGGCATCGCGGTCGTTGTCGGCGCGGAACAGTACGGACTCACCGAATACTGGATGAAAAACGCGGATATCGGCGTGGTCATTCCGATGCTCGGACGCATGGATTCGCTGAACGTCGCCACCGCCGCCACCATTCTCCTCTACGAAGCCGCGCGTCAGCGCAAGTGGAAAGCCTCCCGGGCGTAAGGAGCAGATATGGCAGTTTCCCGCATTCTCAAATCCGGATGGCGCTTCAGACTCGCCGACGATCCCGGCTTTGCCGCGCCTTCCTTCGACGACTCCGCGTGGCAGCCGGTCAACGTTCCGCACGACTGGGCAATCAGCGGCCCGTTCGACAAGAAAAACGACCTCTATTCCACCCGCATTGTCCAGGACGGTGAAACTGCCGAAACGCTTCACTACGTGTCGGCAGTTTCACCACCGCGTCGCCGCTGACTTGCCCAAGCAGACCAAGCACCTCGGCGTGCCC
>OQVL01002849.1_pt1 | contig 10574 bp, 19 predicted proteins | sample 1691501 | NCBI WGS metagenome assembly OQVL01 (sample SAMN03418253, study PRJEB22391) | human gut metagenome | biome: human-gut; feature: organic feature; material: feces | host: Homo sapiens | place: Tanzania | collected 2013-01
GGGCTGGTTGACGATATGTCCAGCTATGAGGTCGATGGATGGCTGTATCTCTACTATGGCGACCACGGCTCAGATCCACTGGGCGTGCTGACAGAGGTGCTGGCCAACTTGCACACTCCGCTGCGCGACCGTGTGACGATCGTAAACGCTATAATCGGGCATTATAAGATGGCGCAATCGACAGACACAGACCCGGACCCAAACGGGACGCAGCCGGTCATGCCGATTGTGCAGCAAGCCAGTCAGTGCGGTACTGAAGCTGCCCGCCGCGGTAGTGACGTTTACTCAGCACAGTTGGAGGTAGATAAAGATGGCAAGGGCTAAAAAGGGAATCCGGCCAGACGGTCTGTATCAGTGCCGCCGGGTCATGCCGGATGGAAAAAAGAAGTCCTTTTACGGTCACAGCAAAACGGAAGCCGAGGGAAAGTATAAAGAAGCTCTGAAAAAGTGGGAAGAGGAACACCCACAAAAAGGTAAAAGCAACACGGTAACTTACAGGCAGGCGGTTGCGGCCTACCATGACTACATCACCGGGCCTGCAAAGCCGGTGCGCCGCGGTACAATCACCTCATATCAAAAGCACCTGGGCCCCACCAGCGAGTACTTCGGGGATGCCTTGATGGAGGACATCGACGCTCAAAAGGTAAAGGAGTATCTGGACATCCTTGCCGCAGAGGGTAAAGCAAAAAAGACAGCCATCAACGCGCGATCAGTTATCAGCTGCGTTTTTGAGTATTGGTGCAACTACCTGCACGGCACTGGGAATCCGGTGCGGAATGCTCATATCCCCAAAAAGATGCCGGTAACGGAGCGGCAGGAGCCCACAAAAGAGCAGCGGCAGCTGATTGAAGCTCACCCAGAGGGATGCGGTTTCTGGGCGGCACTCTTCGAGTATACTGGTATGCGCATGGGCGAGGCCAACGGCCTGCGCTGGAAAAACGTTGACTTTGCCGCCGGAAAGATCACGCCAGAGCAAGCTATGCCCTGGGATAAAAATCACCCCTACAAAGAAGAGCTGAAAACGCTCAAGGCCTACCGGTCAATCCCCATCCTCAACAAATTTCGGCCCATGCTGGAAGAGGCTGCAAAAGGCCACGATCCAGATGACTATGTCCTGTCGGGAGAGAAAGAACCCCTCAGCCAGTCCCAGTACGAGTGGCGCTGGGCGATTTACTGCCGGGGCCTGGGTCTGGCCGTCAAGCAGGAGAAGCACTCCAAAATCAAGGGCCAGCCAGGAAAAATCCGAACATACTACAAATGGAAAGCACTTGTCACGGCGCACCAGTTCCGGCACCTTTATGCGTCGAACCTCTTTTATGCTCAAGTGCCGGACAAGGTGGCGCAAAAGCTTTTGGGCCACGCAGACATCTCTACCACCCGCCGCATTTATCAGCATCTGCGTGAGGATGAGGACATGAAATACACCGACATGCTCAACGCATATATCGACGGGCAGGATAAAATCCCAAGTGATAATGTTGGTAAATGATTGGTAATTTTAGAAATAGTATCGATTTTATGAGAATTAAATGGGGTTCGAGTCCCCTCCCTCGCACCACATGAAAAATAGCGTAGAATCTTGTTTTTGAAGATTCTACGCTATTTTCTTTTACTTTTTCACTCGCGGATACTAACAGATACTCACGGATACTAACGCATTTTAACGGTTCAAAGTTGGTAAAAAGTTGGTAGTGCCATTATTTATCTGCCGGGATGGTCTCCCAGTAGGCAACAAGCTTGTCATCTACTGCATCATCGTCGTGGAGGAAAGCTGCTGCCATATCGGCATAAAAAGGCGGTGTATCCACGCCATGCTCTCTTGCTACGTCGCAGTAATCGCTGTACATCATGCACAGGGCAGCCCAAAAGTCGATAGAGTTGCAGCTGATTTTCCGCTGTGTCATAAGCTGGAAAGCCCCCTCATAGGCCCAGTGCGGGCCGGTGGTACCGTCTGCATTTTTCATGGAAGCCGTCCACTTTTTGGCCTGATCCATAGTCAGGTGCCCCGTACTGGTGGTGGACATAGCTTTTTCTTTACTGACGTGAGCCGTGCCCTCGGCAGGTGTAAGAGCGTCCAGACCGCAGATGCTTTCTATCAGCTTGTGGGAGTTTTCGAGGTCACACACGCAAAAGGTATCTTTTGCGGCGATATCATCCAGCTCTTTCCACATCCGCTCACGCAGCTTGACCAGATGGCTCATAAGAGCACCCCCCCCTTACAGCTTCTCCACGGCCACGGCCATATTGTTTACCACGGCAGCAGTGCCGGTCAGCAGGAAGCTCAAGATAGAGCTTTCACAGCCGCACGGATTGCGCACCAGGAAAGTCAGCGCCAGATTGGTCGGTGCGGCTGCAGCGGCCACAGTCTGAGAAGCGGTAGCACCGATGACAGCCACGCCGTCCTTCTGGCCGGTCAGGGTCACGGTACCCGCTGCCGTGGGGGCCAGTGTAGCAGACACGGTCACATGGTAGTAGCCCTGGCCCAGCAGGGTGATGGTGTTGCCGTCCTGCCGAATGTTGCAGCCAAACCGCCGGGAAGTGGTGCCGATAGGGATAATATCGTTTACCGCCACGGTCTGGGCCGAGGTGTTGGCGGTATAAATTGCGGATTTAGACATAAAAAATCTCCTTTCTTATATAAAAGGCGGAGCAGCCTTTGCCGCCCCGCCAAACCTCGCCAAAAGGGCGTATGTGTTAGATGTTGCCGCAGCCATTATTGCAGCCGCAGAAGGGGCTCGGGCCCGCATTGTAGGAGTAGCCGTTGGGGTACTTCACAACGCCGTACATCTGGGAAGCCAGCTCCAGCTGGCTGATCCTCTGATTCTGGGCCGCAATGGTCTGCTCATACTGCTGCTTCTGGAGCTCGGCAAACTTCGCGTCGATGTTGGAGTTGATCGCGCAGGTCTGCTTGTCCATCTGGGCTGCCAGGTTGGCAGTCGCCAGCCGGTTGTCGCAGCAGCACTGTGCGAGCTGTGCCTGGATGCCGTTGCCGGTCTGCAGGATGGTGGTGTTGGTGCCTGCCTGAGCCAGAGCAACTTCTTTGCCCAGCTGGCCGATGCTTCCCTGCATCTCATAGCCGAGATTACAGATACCGTTGCCGACGTTGGTCAGCCGGTCATTCAGCTGGCCGAACTGCTGGCCATAGAGGATCTCCTGCTGGCTTGCTGCAGTGGCATACTGGCCGTACTCGCCGGTGCGGTTGCCCCACATGCCGTTACCGCCCATAAAGACGAACAGGAAGAGGATGATGATCCACCACGCGCCGCCCTGGCCCCAGCCGTCGTTATCGTTGCCACGGGTCACGGCAGCGATATCGCTCAAAGACATGTTATCCATAGTTGATTTCCTTTCTTGCGAATAGTGAAATTATTTCAAATCGTGGCCACGATTTTTCGATTACTTGATGAAAGGCATGATCTGCTTTGCCATCGCTTCCAGCTGGTGGTACTGCTCATCTGACATCTTACCGGACTTGCGCAGCTCTTCCACCTGCTTTTGGGGATCTCCCTGGAAAGCGGAGCGGAACTGCTGAAACTGCCGGAGAAGCTGCATCATGTTGCCCAGAGGGCCGGGAAAGCCGGACGGCGCACTGCCACCCAGAAACTGCATCAAAGGATTTGCCATACCTTAACCCTCCTTTGCCCGTGCGGGCCTTGCAGGAGCCGCCGGGGCCGTCTGATACTGCGCCATCACGCGCTCCACCTCGGCCTTTACGGCAGCCTGTATCTTCTGATCTGCCTGCGCAGAGGTCAGATACTGCGTCTCTGCCGGTGTCTGCATCGCTGCCGGATCGATCTTTGTCAGGCGGTAGTATTCGCCGGACGCATAGCCCATCGTGTCTGCCTTTTTGACAGCCATGACAGGCTCGTTTTGCACCATGATCCAGCGCGTTTCGCCGGGCTGCACCATGACTTTGTCCACATCCGCGATTGTCGGCACCATCGTGAAGGGGCTTTGTCCCCCGCTCTGTGGAGCGGCCTGCTGGGCCATTTGCTGTTGATACTGGCCTTGCCCAAAGCCCATCGGTGGCATCCCACTGTAAGGGCTCGATTGCCAGCCGCCAAAAGGATATGCCATAAAGCTTCCCCGTCCTTTCTTGATCTTGTAGCACCAGTATACCTCTCCCGTATATCCTGAGTGCGCAAGGGGAGTGCAAAGAGTGCGCAAATTTTCAAAAAAGTCTTGACGTTTACACGCAGTGCGTGTATAATAAGGACAGTGAAAGACACAAGCACGCAGCAACATGGAGGCACAAAATTATGAGAAACGCTATTGAAATCGCCGCTGACATCCGCAAGTCCGATGTCTGGGATTACGAGCTGTGCACCGAGCTGTGCAAGGCAGCTGACATGGAAGAAGAGTGGGAAGCTGCATCCGCTGGCGATTACGACTGGAACGACCCGAATCACGGCCCCTCGTTTGAAGAAGTCGTTGAAGCCGCCGCCGAAAAACTGGGCGTTGAGATCTACTAAATAAAAAATCCCCCGCCCGATGCTTGTTACACCGAACGGGGGATTTTGTGAAAGACACCTCACACGGAGGTGTGCAACTATCCTATCACACGAAAGAAAGGAAGTCAATCATGTATACCAAAGCAGAGCTTTTTTCAATGGCCGCAGAGCAGCCGAAGGAAATCTTTGTCAACAACATTACTCTGAGCGTACCGGATGACACTTCTGACTGCGTTGATCTGGACGCTGAGAAGGATAGGCTGTCCTCTATCTGGGAGCTGGCGCACTTGTCCATGCGGGAACTGGTCTCACGCACCGGAATGTCGCAGACAGCTTTTGCAAAGCAGGCGGGCATCCCGCTGCGATCCGTGCAGGACTGGTGCTGTGAAAAGCGTGCGTGTCCGGCATACGTCCGGTTTTTGCTAGCTGAGCATTATAATCTGCTATAACCTTAACTACGATTGTAGTGTGGGCTGCGGTTTCCGTCATGGAAGCTTTTGCATGATGACCCGGCCCGCACTGGCAGCCACCAGCAGAAGCGGCCGCACATGCGACGTGGACACTGGCACCACTCCTGGTGACGCATAAAGTGAAGGAAGTGTAAGAGATGCCGCCGAAGAAAAATCACATCGGTGAAAAACACGGGACGCTTGAAGTCATCGCAGAGGCCCCATCAAGAAAAAGTAAGTCTGGAAACTTGCTAACCTGCTGGAAAGTGCGATGTTCTCATTGCGGATGCGAAAAAATCATGCTTTGGGGAAGCATCCGGAACGCAAAATCATGCGGGTGCATCAAAGTGACAGATGTGCCAAAGGAATGCACCTGTAAAAGATGCGGAAAATCTTTTACAGGAAATATGTTTACCGTTTACTGCCCAGAATGCAAAGAAGTCATAAAAGAGTTGCACGGCGTAAAAGGGAATTCGTGTTTTTCTTTTGAAACAGTCTGTATTGACTGCGGCGCGCATTTTGTTGCAGGCTCAAAAAAAGCTCTCCGATGCCCTGAGTGTAGAAAAAAAGCCAAAAGAGAAAGCAATCGTCTTTGTGCTCAGAGACGAAAAAACGGGACAGCAAGAAGGCTTGGAGAAGCATACTCGTGTGCTGACTGTGGGAAGCCTTTTATCTTAAAAAATGGATTTCAAAAGTACTGTCCAGACTGTGAGCCGAAGCACAGCATACAATCGTGGAAAGAGTATAAGGAAAAATACGCAAAAAAGTAAAAATCCCCGGTGCTCCGCATGGATGGAGTACCGGGGATTTATTTTTATGTGTTTGATTCAAGTGCTGAAAGTACCACTTTCAGCCGGTAGCATACCGCCCTACGGCTGTAATGCGTCTGTGCTGCAATGTCCGGCAACGGAAGCCGCTCAACGTACCGCAAAAGAGCTATCTTACGGTCAACCCTCCCAAGCGGTGCGTTTTTGATGGCGGCGGTCATCTGCTGTCGGTCAAGCCCTTGCAGCACAGCGGGCAGCACTACACGAGCCGCCGCCACAGGCAGCACCGAGCCAAAAAGGCTGCGGCAGCTGTCCGGAGTTGCGCTTTTCCGCGCGTCTCGTTGCGCGATTCGCGCTTTTCAAGCGTTTTGCGCCATGCCGATCGAGAAAAATCGGATAAGCTCGCTGATCGTAAAAGTATCGGTCGTATGTAGTGCTTGCCATGATATCCTCCTTACTGCCTTTCCAGTGCCGCTTTCATGCGGTCAAAGAAAAACTGAATCACGGTGCCAATGGTCTCATCGGTGATGGCCCACGAGATGAATTTGCCCCACTTGCTGGCGCTGAGGGCCGTGCGGAGCATCTGCGCCACCCACGCCTTGCGCTCTGCGCCTCTCTTGGTGCCCTGAATCTCGTGCTCTGCCTGCTCGATCAGGTCAAGGACAGTGCCCTTGACAGCGGCACCATAGCCCAGCCGGATGCAGCCCAGTGCGTAGAACGCAAAGCCGCCCAGCATGAGCACAAGGGCCAGAGGGGCAGGAAGTGCGGTCAAAAGGTTACGAATCGCTTCCATGATGATTGGTTACTCCTTTCAGTCGCAGATGGGCAGCGCTTTGGCCCGGTTATACAGCTCCGTGCCGGTTCCGTTGCCGCCCAGTGCGTGATAGCTTTTGTAAAGATATTCGAGGTTTTTCAGGCCACCGGTGTCAATGCTGCCCTGCTTGATGTAGAAGGTGCAGGACTGGTATAGGCGGTCGTGCATGATGGCCAGCAGGCCTTCTTTCACGGCCTTGCGCTCCTCTTCCTGTGCCTTGATACGCTTTGACAGACCACGATAGGTAGCGGCCAGAACGCCGGTGATGCCGGTAAAAATGAGTTCTCCGATGTGCTTCAGGATAAACTCCCACATGGGCTTATACCTCCCGGAGCCGGGTCAGCCCCTTTGTCTTGATGATTTTCGGGTAGTTGAGGGTGGTCACGTTGAGGTCTACGTTGCCAGAAATGCCCGGCACGCTGCCTTTGCTGGTGTGCTGGTGGGCGTTGTACTTGAAATCCACCTTGGGGGTCTTACCCGTGTAGTCAGCCAACCATACATCCCATCGCCCGGCAAGCCTTGCCATGTCCAGATGGACGTTGGCGTAGCTCGTGTAGGTGTACAGCTGGGCGTAAAAACCCATTTTCTCCACCTGTTCCAGCGCGTAGGCGGTGAGGTTGGTGAGGTCGAGGGTGCTCATGGGTTTGAGCTTGTTTTCCTCCACGTCCACCGCGAGGGGCATGCTAAGCTCCTTGCCGTAGACCGCCTGCCGCACAAGAGCAAGCTCTGCATCGGCCATCGCTTCGCTGGTGGCGTAGGTGTAGTAGTACACGCCCACGTCCAGACCGGCAGCCCGGGCGTTGCGGTAGTTTGCTTCAAAGGCCGGGTCGATGTACAGGCCGTCTGCCCGCTTGGAGAACTTTTTGTTGGTGGACACCGTCTTGAGCATGGCTCCCTTGTAACCCGCCACCGCCACCTGTGCCCAGTCAATTTCGCCCTGATACCGGCTTACGTCAATGTACCGGTAGGGCGGCTCACCCGTCCACCCGGTCACGGTGTCCACAGTGGGCACGTCCGGTGCAGGGGCAGGTTTTTCCTTGTCGGCGCTGTCACCGGCAGCGTGGGAGAGAGCAGAGAAGATATCCCGCAGGAAGTCAAGCATCACTTTCCACCTCATAAAATCCCTCCTCCGTCAGCTTTTTCATCACGGCATCCTTGTACCGGTCAGGCACGTTATCGATGGTAAAAGCGCCGTCAAAGCGGTGCAGTTTGATTTGTGTCACATAAAACAAAACCATAACATCCTCCTTATTGTGCGGCCAACAGGTCGAGCATAGCCGCTTCCAGAGCAGCAAGGCGCTCTTCTGCGGTGGGCAGCTGTGCTTTTTCCTCTGCTTCCTTGCGGGCCTTTTCCTGTGCAGCCCGCTCTTCGGCGGTGTACAGCACATACCGCTGCACCTCCACCTCTTCGTCGTAGGCTTCCTGTGCTTCCACACCGGGCACATCCACCACCTTCCAGCGGTCACGGCCCCCGTTGGGGTAGGTCTTGTACTCGTAGTGACTGACCTCTTCCACGCCCTCTACGGCATCGTGGTGGATGGTCTGGGTCTCGGGCTTGAGGCAGCCTTTCGTCAGGTCGGGGGTTTCGATGGGGTTGCCGTTGATGTCAATGATTTTCATTTGTACTCCTTTCTTTTATGCCACTCTGCGCCAGATGTACATGCAGTATGCCGGGGGTTGGACGGTAGTGCTATTGCCATAGATGGAGTTGTTAGTGGAGCGGACATTGTTAACATATATCGGGACATTGCCGCTACTAGACCCGTTTGTCAAAGTCCACCCATTAGCAAGACTTACGGAAAAAAGGCCTTTTACGGTTGGTTTGTCGCTTGAAAAAAGCATGCCGTTTAGCTGTCCATATATGCTCGGCAAACCTGCTTCTACCGTTGTACCAGCCGGATGCGTATCGCTTGCACCCCAGATAGTGCAATCCTCAATGCGTTCCCATGTGCCGCCGTACAGCTCGGCAGGGCTGGTGGCGTTTTCGCTTGCGTAAGGTGTTCCCACCGGGTGTGTCAGCAGGAACAGAGTGGAGATGAATTTTTTCGTAAAACCTGCGTTTCCAATGCTCATAGTACCATAAGCCATTGTAAGTCTCCTTTTCAGGAAACTCGTCTCCAGAAGTAGAAGTAGTAGCCAGAGGGTTGGACGGTATCGGATGCGCCGTAGATGGGGTTGGAACGGGAAGCATCAAAGCTAATTTTTCTCAAATAATGCTCCGTATACGTTCCGTCTTTATATCTGCCACCGGTTTCGGAGTTGATTGCGCTAAGTGCTTTTTTCCCCGCTGAAGAAACAAAAACCGAGTTGTCAAGAACACCGGTTATATTCGGCAGTCCTGCTTCTACCGTCTCCCCGCCTTCGTGCCCATCTCCGGCACCCATCGGCACTCTGTTCTGTGCGACGAGTTCCCACACTGTGTTTTTATAGCGTGCAGCCGGGGATGTTTTTACGGTGGTGAAGACGATATCGCCAATACGGGGGATTGTACCCCCCCCCCCAACAATAAATGAACCGTATGCCATGTTGAGCCTCCTTATCTCACGATGTACCATGTAGCGTTGATGACCGCCGTAGGCACATCCTTTGCCCGCAGACGCAGGATGCCTTGCAGGGTCTCGGTGTTGGCGAAGCAGGCATCTGCTGCCGGTGTGGTGTCGTCCGGAGCAACCACCACGTTCACGATGTCCTGCGCGGTCAGCTCTGCGATGGAGATGTCCAGCTTGTGCGGGAAGTCCGCCACAGAGGTGTCATCCACCCAGCCGGTCGTGGGGATGGTGAAGGTGTGCGGGGCGACAACTGCGGCTTTGCCTGCCAGTGCGTCACCGGTGGCCTTTGCATCGGCAGGGGCGTTCTCGGTGGTGAAGGTTTTGTCGGTGTTCGCTCGGGTGCCAGCCAGCGCTGCACTTGCAGCGGCTTCCTTAGCGCTCTTCTGGGCAGCGGATTCGCTGGCAGAGGAATTGGTTTCGGAGGTGGATGCAGCAGAAGCGCTGTCGGCAGCGGCAGTGGCAGAGGTGGCAGCAGCTTCTTTGCTTGCGTTGGCATCCGATGCAGAACCGGCCGCAGCGGATGCGGCAGCTGTTGCCGTGGCGGTGGAATTTGCCACCTCCTGCAAAGCGCCGACTTTAGCGTTGCCGATGTCAGTCAGTGCAGCATCTTTTGTCTGGGTAATGGCCGTGGTGGCCGTAGCTTGAGCTTGCTGGACAGCGGCCACAGAGTCCGCTTTCTGCTGGTCGATGTTTGCCACAGCATCGGATGCTTTTTTCTCGCTGGCTGCCGCCGCATCTGCCTTCTGGGTGGCCGTGGCAGCGAACTGCTCCACATACTCGCCCATCTGGGCGATGTCTTCCCGGACTTCCACACCTTTTTTTGCGGTACGGATGCCCGAGATGACTTCCGGAAAAGTCTTTGTCATAAACTGATCACTCCCGTAGGTACATCATAGATGGTGTCGGTTTCAAAATCAAAGGTATCCCAGAGCCAATCCGCACCCGCATCCGCGGTGACATTTCTTTTGTACGGATTGCAAGTGCCCTCTATGGTAAAGGCCATATCATGTCGGTTTTTCTCACTGGGGTCTACCCGCCAAAGGCCCTGCCAGTACCAGGCACTGTCCTCATCAAAAACGCACCGAAGCCACTTGCCCTGTAAGGCATTTTCAAGGGCGCTTTGGATGGTCGTCCATTGCTTTTTCGGAGACTTACAGATAAGCTCCAGCTTGATGGTGCGCTGCTTGTAGTGCACTTCCCCATCCAAAGCCCTGGACAGGTCTAGGATAAAGTCAGAGCCCGGGACATTGACAAGCATCGTCTCTGGCTCTGCACCGGATATCATAGGGCTGCCCACCTTCAGATAAAGGCCAAGGTCTTTGAGGGTATGGACATTTCCGATCTGTGCACCCATCAGCATTTGAGCTCACCTCCGCTCTGGATCACGGCCAACTGCTCCGGGGTCAGAGGGCTGTATACCAGCTTTTCTCCGTCCCACACATAGTGCGAGCCGCCATCCTCCCAGTCCTCCGGGAACTCATCGAAGACCATGCAGTTGTCTGGGAGAGGGTTCGGGATTACTTCTTCAACGCCCCATCCGCCAC
>OQVL01002852.1_pt1 | contig 10572 bp, 8 predicted proteins | sample 1691501 | NCBI WGS metagenome assembly OQVL01 (sample SAMN03418253, study PRJEB22391) | human gut metagenome | biome: human-gut; feature: organic feature; material: feces | host: Homo sapiens | place: Tanzania | collected 2013-01
GCACCGGGACGGCAGCTGAATTTACGGCGACGGTAAACCGCGGGGGAATATATTTCCGGAATGATGAGGCTGTTAAGTTCTCGGCCTATGCCCCTTATTTAGAGGGAGATGCGACTCTCTATCCGGGAAACGACGGAGAGATTGCAGTTTCGACCCTCACCCAGCCCGACGCGGCAACGGCTGAAAAAGTCGACTATCTGTTTGCAGCGGAAACGACAGCCTCCAAGGCCGCCCCGGCGGTAAAGTTTGCATTTTCTCACATCATGTCGCGCATCATCCTGAATATCAAGGTATCCACGGCCGACGGATTTGATGCTGCGGACATCGACAAGGGAGTCTTCGAACTGAACGGGCTCGTCCATGAAGGCATGGTGAACGTGCTCACGGGAAAGGCCGCAGCATCCGGACAGGCATCGTCCGCATGGAGTCTCGGTGCCAACGCGCAGAAGAGCGCACCGACAGCCGGGAAGCACAGATATGTCGCAGTCGTCCTCCCGCAGTCCGTGCCTAACGGGCTGACATTAAAGGCTGTAATCGACGGCCAGACATTCTCCATTGGCGGCGTGTTCGCCGGGGAATTGGAGGCAGGCAAGTCCTACACCTACGACGCCATCTTAAAGAGAACCGGGCTTGAGTTCACAGGCTCGACAATCCTTCCTTGGGACCCGGTTGACGGAGGCAGCGGCGATGCGACCATGGAACCGTAGCTTCTTGACTTCACAAACGACAACTTCAGACAATGAGAGTAAACTTATCCATATCACTCGCCCTCACGGCCATGCTTCTGCCGCTCTCCTGCTCGAAAACCGATGTTCAGGAGGGGGCGGGATCGCTTCCCGGAAACCGAGTTCTCGAACTGACGGTCGGAAGTGGTCCTGCGACGAAGGCATCGGCCGGAAAGACGGCATGGATTCCGGGGAGGGACAAGATTCTTGTCTCCTTTGCCCAGCCGACTGAAAGCGGCATCGCAATAAGCGAAGGGTTCTACAATATCAAAAACAGTGATGGCGGCACCGAACCAGACAGCAAGCCCATTCTCTGGCAGAACACCAATCCGGCGTCAATTTACGCCTGGTATTGGCCATCATCAGACATCTCGGAAAAATTAGATATATCATACCAGAGAACTTCGGATATATTCGAATACTGCGATGTCCTCTCGGCATCCGTTTCAGATGTGGAGTTCGGCACGAGGCCAAATCTCAACTTCAGCCACGCCCTTGCAAAAATCAGGATTCTGTGGAGGGACGAGTCGCTTCTGTGGCCATCATATCGGAGACCGGCAGTGCGGGCAACCAGCCCAAGATTCTTTTCCAACAGTTTGGAAATGAGCCTTGAAAAAGAAAGCACCGGACTTTATGCCCTGAAGGCTGGCGGTGACGCAGGGTGGATTATCCCCTACGAGACTGAACAGATGACATGGGAATGCCTGATTCCGGCACAGACGATAAGCGGAACGGCCATAAAACTTACGCTTCAAAAAGGCGACGAGACCCCATACGAGAGCGCGGTCTTCATCGAAGAGACAACCTTCGAGGCTGGCAAGACCTACTCTTACACGCTCGTTAGCGACCCTTTGAACTCGAAAGTGGAAGTCGCCGTCTCAAACATTCACGACTGGAGCACCGAAGAAAACGGAGGAAATCTCACTCTGAAAAAGCCTGTCAGGCTTGAAACCGCTCCGGCAAAGGACGGGGTCATCAGGATAGAGAAGGATGCGGACATTACCGGAGAAACGGAGAACACGGTTGAAATCGCCGACGGGTGCAAGGTGGATTTGTGGGGTGTCAAGATACACGGAGGAATCATAGCGGAAGGAAATGTCACGCTCAATGTCCATGGATACGATAACCTCGTCGAGACATCTGAAGACGGGATGCCGGGAATATGGCCAAAAAGCGGAGGTACTCTGACAATAAAGGGCACAGAGGAATTTCGGCAGCACTGGCCATCCCAAATAGAAGTTTACAGCAAGAAGGACGCGGCCGCAATCGGCGGAGGGACGAATCGGCCTGCCGGAAATATAATAATAACAGGGTGGCTTTCAGTCAATATAGTAGCAGGATGGCTTCCGTCCGATGGAGAACAATATACCTCAGACAGCCGAGGGGCAGGAATCGGAGGCGGATATGACAATGCGCCGTGCGGAGACATAACGATTTCAGACGGAGTAAGGGGAGCAGCCGTGTGTATGGGAGACGGAGCGGGAATCGGAGGCGGAGCCAAGAACAGCGGATGCGGAAACATATCCATACTTGCCGCGAGAATGGATGTATATCAATATGACGAGGGATACGGAGCGGCCATTGGCGGCGGATACGACAACAGCCCATGCGGGGATATATCCATTGCGAAAGGCAATGTTGACAGTACAACCAACATCGACATTAACAACGCAGACCGCGAAAACGTGCACCGCAATACAAAAGGCTCCGGAATCGGAGGTGGTGTCAAGAACAGCGGATGCGGGACAATCGACTTATCCTACGGGTATATGCTTGTCTTTGGTCCGCAGGAAGGCGCAGGAATAGGAGACGGAGTTGACAATTCCCCTTGTCAAGGAATATTCATCAGAACCGGAATACAGACCGGAATACGAAGCATTGAAGTATATACGTCAGAAGGCACAAGTTCCACGTCGGGAACGCTCACTTTTGACGGAGACTACACGATTAAAGAGCCCTATAATGAATATTGGCATTACTGGGCAGTATATGGAAAATAATCATTCATCGGCATGAAGGCATCAGAGATAACAAAATACACGGCTGCGGCGGCTCTTGCCATCCTGCTCGGCTCCTGCTCGAAAGTGGAAGATTCAGCCCCGGGCGCGAAACTGATTCCCATTGAGCTGAAGGTCTCGATGGAACCGGCCACACGGAGCCTCCACACAAAAAGGAACTGGAATCCAGGCAAGGATCACATTCTTGTCTCGACATATCAGACAAACTACGGAGACTTCAGCTTCGGGGAATACTTGGTCACGGACACCGAGGGCAATACGAAGGCCATTCAGCCGGCGGTCCGGAAAACCGAAGAATACTTTAAGGGACCGACTCACACACGTATCTACGCCTTTTATTGGCCGGCAGGGTCAAGAGACAGGAAAGTTAACCTGCAGAATCAGAGCACGCCGGAACTGCTTGAGGCCGCAGACATTCTTGAGTCGCGCTATAGCCCGGATGGCGGCGTTCCGACCGAAGGCGTCGTGACCGTGTCCTTCTTTCATGCATTGGCAAGGATACGCCTCGTTCTGGACAAGGCGACGATAAACGCCTCAGAGGTGACCGAAGTATTGATTGCGTCAAATACGGAAGCGTCAATAGGCACACGTTGGCCAGGCGGAGGACCCATCCTGACACTTGCGTATGCGAATCCGGGGTGGATTTCGATGTGCCGGGACACTGACGAGCCCAATGTGTTCGAGGCGCTCGTCGTGCCGGGTTATAGGCCGGGCGGAGAACAGATTAAGGTCAGATTCCGGGCTCAGGAATCAGAAGAGATTTCGGAATTTCCCGTATTGTTCGACGACGCCGCAAACTGGGCGGGCGACACAACTTATGAATACACGATAAGCAGGTAAATTTTTATGAGAACTTGGATAATACGAATATATGTCGCCGCCCTCTGCCTCACGGCATCGGCCGTCTCCTGCACTAAGGACACTGGCAGAAACCGCTCCGAGGAGGGCGGCAGACCGATGAGTTTCACGGCGGGAAAACTCCGGACGGTGGACGGAAGTTCAGTCAGCGGAGGCTGGGACGGGATCTCATCCGTTGCCGTCAAGGTCGGGGACGAGGTACGGGAGTACAATGTAACTGTCAACGTAGGCACTGTGATGCTCGGCTGCGACAGGCCGTTTTTCTGGAAGAGCCTTGAGACGGAGGTTGAAGCATGGTGGCCGATTAACGCAGCGGACATTTCACGCAAACCCGACGTGCTTGTCTTGGCCGACCAGAGTTCCGAAGAGTCTCTGAACGCAAGCGACTTCATCGAGGCTTCAGGCACGGTTTCGTTCGGAACCCCAAGGCTCGATTTCCGGCACCGCACGGCAAAGGTGACGGTGACGCTCATCAGGGGCGAGGACATCACGGAGGAAGACATCGCCGGTGTGGAACTTTCCCTTCTCACCTGCTCTGAAGGCGTTGAGGGCGGCTCGACTTCCTGCAAGGCATTCCATACTGCATCCGGAGCCTTCACCGCGCTTCTTCCCTCACAGACCATTCCGGCAGGGTCGGCATTCGTAACCGCAAAGGTCGGAGACTTGAAATATGTCTTCAGACCATCCTCCCCCGTCACGCTTGAAGCTGGCAAGGAATACAGCTACAGGCTCACCGTGAAGAAAGCCGGGCTTGAACCTGTCGCCGCTCCCGACATCACAGACTGGGAAGAGGACGAGATTGGTCACGGAGGCGGCGCAGTTCCGATTCTTGCCCTTTCCGTGACCACGGGTAACGGAATTATTGAAACAATACTATAACACTCTAGCCAAATGAATAGATATTATTGGACCATTCTGGCGAGCCTATCTCTGGTGGCCGCATCCTGTGGCAAAACTGAACCGGAAAGCGCCACAGCTCTTCCCGAGGGCAAATATCCGCTGAAGCTAACTGCAGAAATGACGCAGCCGCTGACACGTTCCGGAGGCAAGGACGCATGGACGGGAGGTGAGGAAATAGGCGTGAGCATGGACGGGCTGCTCTCCCCCAGGAAATTCGTGATTGAGCCGGGCGGCAGCGCAAAGCCTATCGATGCGGCAAATGCAATCTGGTGGAAGAACGCCGATGAGGCACGCGTCACGGCATGGTATCCTGACATCGTCAATCCTGCTCTTGACATCTCTGACCAAAGCGGCGGATATGCAGATTTCGATCTCGTGTGGGCGACAGCTGTTGGACGCTACAATCAGGACATTGTCCTTCAGTTCAGGCACAGGATGGCGAAAATCGAGTTCTCGCTCGCGGCCGGCGACGGAATCACCGAGGAAGAACTATCGAGCGCTTCTGTCAAGGTTCTCGGTGACGACGAGGCCTATTTCAGCATCGGAATGATCGGGGCGGCCGACAAGTCGGACGGCGAGATAGCGCCCTACTACGACTCCGCGACGATGAAGTTCGAGGCCGTTGGGATCAGCTATCCCCATACTGCCGTCTTCATAGCGTTGGCCAGTGGTGGGACATCCTCCAGAATCTGGGCGGTTGTCCGGCTTTTGCAAAGCAGGATGAGCAAACCTCGTCGGAAAACGGCTCTTGCGATTGGTATGATCAAGGCAATATGCTCGCTGCTTTGAACGCTTGGATGGTGCATATTGCCGATGGAAACAAGGATACATTTCGTCATGCTGACAGTTTTTGGTCATCTTCGGAGGCCACGGGCTACTTGCCCGCACAAGAATGGACTGTGTGGTTCGATACCGGCACGCCTGAGGGCCGCGTGAGCTGCTTCCGTATCAGGAAGGACCTCGGTAACTATGTGCGTCCCGTCCTTGCTTTCTAATTAATCTATTTTCCATTAAGAATATGAATATGAAGATACAAAGCATATTACCTCTCTTGCAGGCCGCGTTGTTCCTGCTGCTTGTTGTCTCCTGTGCGCAAGAAGAATTCCCTGCCACACAGGACAATAAGACGCAACAAATCGCCATTTCTGTGACCGACGGGGGCTATTCCTCAGCTGACGCTCCAGTCACCCGCACGCTGGAAAAGGGCTACGCCACCGAGTTCACGGACGGCGACGCCTGCGGGCTCTATGTGGTGCGCGGTACCAAAACGATCTATTCAAATGTGAAACTTATTGCGGAGCGGAATGCCGCCACAGGAAAACTTGTCTGGAAGGCTGCGGACGGGACAGTTCTCGCAGGAATGCCGAACGACCAATGTTATCTCTACTATCCCTACCGGCCCGACATGGACGGCAAGACCGCCGATGTTCCGCAGGACGCAATCCACCAGCGCGACCTGTTCTTCTTCCAGCCGCTCATCAGTTCATGGCAGCCGAATGAAGACCAGAGCACCCGCGAAGCCTACACCGCTTCCGACCTTATGACCTGCCACAGCACAGCCTCCCCGGGTCTGACGGTCAACACGCTTGATGTTGCATTTTTCATGAGTCACCGAATGTCACTTGCCGTCATCGACCTTCCGAAAACGGTCTATGAATTCACTGACGCGAGAGTTCCGGACTACACCGTCATCACCCCGACGACCTTCACCGGCCCCGCAAAGCCGCTTCGCACGGGAGACCATTTCCGCTACATAGTGAACCCGCAGGCGAGCGCGGCTCCGACCATTTCCGGAAACTTCGACGGAGGTAGCCTGGAGTTTACAATCACTCCTTCCGAACTTTACAAAGGCTACTTCAAGAGGTTCAAGGTGAACGGAGCCCCGGAGACGAAAATAAACTACACGATTCAGCGCGGCGACTTCCTTCTAACTGACGGCAACCTGCTGCCACGGGACGCGACTCTCACCGCCGAACAGAAGGCGAAAGTCGCGGCAATAGTCTTCTGGACACCCGCAGAGACCGAAACTGAGGGCAGGATTACCCCGGCAAGGCTTTCCGATGACAAAATCAGGTCAATGGATTTCCCTCATTGCACGCACGGGCTCGCAATATCCACCCAAAGCATTTACGACGACGTGCCTTGGCAAAACAAGAGCGACGACTGGGACTGGACGACAGAAGATTTTGTGCTGAATTTCCAGAACAGCTGCAATTTCTCAAGATCCGACAAATCCAACTTCGTCCCCATAGCACCGCTAAACAAGGCCGAAGACGACCTCAACAGGGTACTTGGCTACCAGAACACCCGAATACTGCTGGCATACAACGACTGGCACAGGGCAAGCGGCAAGGGAACGCTCGTCAGGATTGCCGACAAACTGACGGGATTTTCGGCCGCCAACCCGGCTCCGGAGGGCAGCACCGGGTGGTACATTCCATCGGCTAAAGAACTCTATATGTACTTGAACAAGGATATCGACAACATCTACAAGCTCCTTAAAGGATCCGAAACCTTAGACATTCTCAGCAGTTCATATTCAGCGCTCGGAGTGCGCCCGCCACTTGACTTTTTACGATATCTTTGGTCCTCCACAGAAACAAGGTTCGCGAGCGGGGATGTATTTAGTTGGGCCTATCATCTGGACTTTAATGGATATATAACCAACGCGCCCAAATATGGAGGTAGATATACCGGAGGAGCCATCACTACAGGAGTAGTGTTTGTATGCGCATTCTGATGCCCAGCTCCGCATCGTGAAACAGATTCTGCGGCAATGCCTGGCTTCCCATACCCATTTCATATTGCGTAAGTTCTGTAATTTGTGTAAATTCGCGGTCTTGTATTATGAGGATATGGAAAGGGATTCCCCGTTTCATATATAAACTTGAATAAAACAGATTACAGAATATGGCAAAGGTTATTTTGACAGGCGACCGTCCTACCGGCAGACTTCACATCGGGCACTATGTAGGTTCTCTCCGCAGAAGGGTGGAACTCCAGAACAAAGGAGGATATGACGATATGTTCGTGTTCATCGCTGACGCACAGGCACTCACGGACAATGCCGACAATCCGGAGAAGGTGCGCCAGAACATCATTGAGGTGGCTCTGGACTATCTTTCAGTAGGTCTCGACCCGTCAAAAGTGACCATTTTCATACAATCTCTCATCCCCGAGCTCTGCGAACTGACGTTCTACTATATGAATCTTGTCACCATCGCCCGCCTCCAGCGCAACCCTACGGTGAAGAGCGAAATCGAGATGCGCAAGTTCGAGGGCGAGAGCATCCCCGCCGGATTTTTCACCTACCCGGTTAGCCAAACGGCGGACATCACAGCATTCAAGGCCACGATTATCCCGGCCGGAGAAGACCAGGAGCCGATGATTGAGCAGGCCCGCGAGATTGTCCGCAAGTTCAACGGCACCTACAACTGCGACGTGCTGGTGGAGCCGGAAATCATGCTTCCCGACAACGCGGTATGCTGCCGCCTCCCGGGCACCGACGGTCGCGCCAAGATGAGCAAGTCTCTTGGCAACTGCATCTATCTTTCCGATTCTGCAGAAGAGGTTTGGAAGAAAGTGAAGGGAATGTACACCGACCCGACACACCTCAAGGTCACAGACCCGGGCAAGGTGGAGGGCAACACTGTCTTCACCTATCTCGACGCCTTCTGCCGCCCGGAGCATTTCGGCCGCTATCTTCCTGAATATGAGAATCTCGACGCGCTCAAGGACCACTACCGCCGCGGAGGCCTGGGCGATATGAAGGTCAAGAAGTTCCTCGGCGCAGTCCTCGAAGAGGAACTAGCCCCTATCCGTGCCCGCCGCGCCGAACTTGAAAAGGACATCCCGGCAATCTACGAGATTCTCCGCCAGGGCACCGAAAAGGCCCGCGCCGTCGCAGCCCAAACTCTCCACGAGGTGCGCGAAGCAATGAGAATCAATTACTTTGATGACCCGACGCTCATCGCCGAACAGGCAAAGAGATACGCGCGATAAGAAAATTATACACCATTAAACCTCTTGCTTCCAATGAACAATCTCCATGTGTTTTTGATTATTCTCGCTGCTTCCGCCATATTGTTGTCCTGCGAGCGGCATCCCGATGAAAATGCGCCATACGAAAGAGAACAACAAACATCAGATGCGCTGCAAGTCAAGACTTCTCTATGCACATATATTTTCGAACATTCGTATGAGCATAGTTCAAAAGCCCTTGTCAACAGAATCGAAAACAGGGCTACTGACATGAACAAAGATGTGCAGGCCGTTATGCTGCACAATGTTTCAGCAATGACTTTGGAGCAAGACCGCGCCATTGACATAGTCCGGCTTCTGGCTCGCGGAGGCAGCCTTGTCTATTGTGAGCCGACCAAGGCGGGGCTTGATGCGTTCATAAGGAATCTGCGTTCAGCAATACCTATTTTTTACAAAAACCCGACTAAGATTACGCCAGACGGGCTGGCCGCTCTGAATTATATCACAGGACTGCGAGAAGGCATAGACGGACAGTTCACCTATGCATTCGCTGATGACGACGACCGCGACGGCATAATATGCGACATCCTTGCAGCCAGGGGCAACGGGCATTTCATTGTGACTGACCTTGACGACATTACGGCGACAAAGACAAGAACAAGCACCGGCAGTACCTTGGGAACCGAAAATGCGGGTGATGCGCTGACGGATTATGTCTATGGACTCCACGCAGATAAACTCGCAAAATGGCTTGAAGAGCGCGAGACGGCAGACGCAATCATGAGAAAAGGTGAAGAACTGCTCACTAGGACAAAAGCCGACGGGGAAAGTCAGGAGCTGGACAAAATTACCAACGCACAGAAAATCACATATTCATTCAATGTATGTGCCGGTTATAAATGCGCTCCGCTTACAGTCTCCTACGAGATATGGACGGCCCATGACGGCAAGGGTTCGGACTACTATCTCATCCATCAGGAACTCCGCATCGAAAACAGCAAACTCGACTGCGGACCTGAGGACATGGGAATGAACCAATGGGCAACACGCAAGGTTCCACAGGCTTTCGCCGGATTAGGCAAAGACGTCAGAGCCTATTGGGCATACATGACACGCCTGGGAACTCAGACAGAACTCAGCGACGGGAATGCCGCCGTAGAGCACGTTTCTCCGGCAAACAACATCAGCGGTGTAACCGACTACACAGAAAACTTATCGTGGTCACTTGAGGGAGCTTTCGTGGCATCAGCGACTCCGAGTCTGAAACTGACCGGTAAGGTATCCATGTCCAAAAGCTGGACGCACAGCATTCCGGACCTCGGGATGACATTCACCTACGACAAAAACAAGCCTAAGTGGGAATATACGGCAGGAGTGCTGCCGAAACTTATCAAAGACAAATATTGTGACCCGCGTCATGACCTTGCGAAGCCTATACTCAAAAATGACTGCACCGTCGGACATAGCTGGATTTGGAGAGCAGGAAATGCCTCCGGCTCATACACATTCAAATCCCGCGTCTGGGCTGACCTTCAGGGACTCTATGTGGATTACAATGACGCATATCAGAAAAAGAACAAGTACAAGACTTTCCCGACAGAAAACAGCAAGACTTTGGGATTGAATCCGCCGCCGCGCTTCCAACAGGAATGGATTATGACAATGTCTCCATACAACGAACAGACAGCGAAGCTTATGACGACATATTTCCCCGACTATTGGCTGCCATCGTTTTCTCTCTACACGGTCGAAGAAAATGACAAGTCCGCCATAGATGCCCAGATTGCGGCCACTCAGGCTGTTCTGGAAGAAAATCAGGCCATTCTGGAGGAGAACAAAGTGGCGTCATTCACACTCAACTGGAAACTGCTGCATGGTTCCGAAATCTATAAAAGTTACACTTACACTGCAAAGAAATAAGGTACAATGGTAAAGCATATAATTTTATGGCAGTTAAAAGATGATATTGCAGATAAAGAGAGTGTTAAGAAAGGAATAAAAGAAAAAAGTTTTACTATTGCAAAACCGATTTTAGAAGCCGACACTATAATAAGTTTGCCAAAATTAAAATCGCATGCTCTTACGATTAT
>OQVL01002853.1_pt1 | contig 10569 bp, 9 predicted proteins | sample 1691501 | NCBI WGS metagenome assembly OQVL01 (sample SAMN03418253, study PRJEB22391) | human gut metagenome | biome: human-gut; feature: organic feature; material: feces | host: Homo sapiens | place: Tanzania | collected 2013-01
GTTTGTGACGCCGGGCAGCCGGGTTGCGGATATCGGGACGGATCACGCGTTTGTTCCGATCTATCTGATGGAACATAAGATCGTGCCCAGCGCGCTCGCGATGGATATCGGAAAAGGTCCGCTTCTTGCGGCAGAGGAGCATATCAAAGAGCACGGACTGGAAAAATACATAACCGCGCGGCAGTCGGACGGAGTACTTGCCTTACAGGATGGAGAGGCAGACTCCGTGATCATTGCCGGGATGGGCGGAGCGCTCGTGATAAAGATCCTGTCCGAGGGACGCGAAAGACTGCAAAATGTAAAGGAACTCATTTTGCAGCCACAGTCCGAGGTGGAAAAAGTGCGCCATTTCCTTTATGAAAGTGGATATCATATCACAGCGGAGGAAATGATCTTTGAGGATGGCAAATATTATCCGATGATGCGTGTACACTATCAGGCAGAGAAAAACGAAGATGCAGATAAAACAATAAAAGATATGGAAAACAGTAAAGAGCAGAAAAAAAGCAGATATAAGGTCGAATGTTTATACGGCAGATATCTGCTTATGGAAAAAAATCCGGTACTGCATCAATATCTGGTGAAAGAACGCCAGGTGTTTGAAAACATTCTGGACAATCTTTTTAAACAGCCTGAATCAGAAAAAATAGCCGTGCGCATGGAAGAGGTAAAAGAAGCGCTTGGTTATAATGAAGCTGCGCTTGCATATTATAGAACGTGAGCTGTCATTGATGGAAACGAGGCTGCGTAGAAAAGCCGGTTTCTGTCAGAAGGGGCGGACAGGAAAAATGACAGCAGGCGAAGAGAATGGAGACCTTGTATATGGGAGAAGAACAGATCGTTGTAAAAATCGGGGAGAAAGAAAAAACATATCCGGCAGGAGTCAGTTTCTTAAGTATAGCACAGGAATATCAGGATCAGTATGAGGATGATATCGTGCTTGCACTGTATAATAACAGACTGCGCGAATTAAAAAAGACCATAAAAAAAGACGGCGAATTGGCAGTCTTTATGTACAAACAAAAAGACGGCACACTTCAGGACTTTATCGTAGGGCCGTATGATGATACTATCAAAACGGCGAACTTTCCTGTCCTATCAAGTATCGTTGGCCTTGCTTTCGGAGGCGAATCACCTTTTCAAGCCGAGATATACTTCATCAATCTTCAGGGCAATAATCAAGTACGATTCTCAATACCCTACTTTGATGTAACTGATCCACGACTACCGGATCACCCCATACCCGTCAGTGTACAGGGCACCTTAACGTTCTATCTCGAGGACTACCGCGCATTTATCAAGTTGAACAGACTGATAAACTTCGACTTAGACGCGTTCAAAAGGCAAATATCTGATGCCATGACCCGTAAGATTAAAGGCATCATCACCAATGTACCTGCCGACCTTGGAATGCCGGCAGTCCAAATGGAGCGTAAAATAGACGAAATAAGCGAATTGCTCGAAACTCGTCTTAAAGACCGTCTGGATGAATTCGGCGTAAAGATGAAGCATATCGATATTGGCAGCATCAATATCGACAAAGATTCCGACGCTTATATCGAGATGAAAAATCTTACGGGCGGACAAACAGCCAAAGTAATTCAAGCACAAACAGACCTCGGCATAAAGAACTTACAAGAGACACAACGCATTAGCCTTTCAAATATGGCGGATACGATGCGTATTCAGCGTGAAGAGGCTCAACGTGCCCAAAGACTGCAAACCGAATCCAACTTTATGGGCGCCCATGCGCTTGACCAACAGACAAGTGTGCTAAAAACTGCAGCAGGCAACCTTGGTCAAATGGGTAGTGTCAGCGGCAACGGAGGTATGAATCCGGCAGGTATGATGACAGGTATTATGATGGGTGGAGCCATGGGGTCTCAAATGGCCGGCATGATGAATGGTATGGGCCAACAGATGCAAAACGCGATGAATACACCACCTCCAATGCCTAATTCCGCATACTATATTGCTGTCAACGGACAGCAGTCCGGTCCGTTCAATACAGCCCAACTTCAACAGATGGCACAAAACGGGGAAATCACGCGCCAAACTCTTGTCTGGAAGAATGGTATGCCTCAATGGGCCGAAGCCGGCAACGTGCCCGAGCTTTCATCTTTATTCGCAGCGCAAACGCCACCACCAGTTCCCGGAATGCCACCCGCACCGCCAACCATCTAAACATACATAGCTATGGATAACAACAGCTTCTTCTCGATTGACCGATTGGTTGAATTTGGCCTTGGTATGACCATGGCAACACAAATGGTCGAAATGATGAACAAGTCAATAAAACAGATGTATATTCCCGGCAGTATCGACAGCATACAAGCTCGTCAATTCCCGACAATATATGTCGATATAGATGGAACAGCGACCGGTCCACTATCCGAAAACGAGTTCTCAAAGCTCGTAACATCCAGAAAAGTAAACAACAAAACACTTGCATGGATGCCCGGACTTCCAGGATGGGAACCTATTGAAAACGTTCCTCAACTGCTTAAAATCATAGCTCTTACCCCGCCTCCTCTACCAAACCAAAGCTACGTCAATGAAAGCTAATGCATTTATGACACTCATTAGTGTCCTTCTGTCCGCCTTGTTCGGATATCTCGTGTACTACATTGCCGAGCCGAATCCCAATGCTATTATAGCCTTAGTGGGAAGTTTTGTATGCTTTGCCTGTACACTTATTCCTCTGATGGGCTTAAAATACAATTCATCTCGAATCGGTACTAACGCAAGAGTGCTTGCAACGCTGTTCTTCTTCGTTTTAGCGATAAGCAATATATGCTTTTCACTAACGAGTGTTGCTATGCCCTTATATGCGATAATCAACGGCATCATAGTCATCATATACCTGGCCATCTTATATAAGATACAAAACATCAAAAGTGTTTAACCCCTAAAATAATTTAATATGTTTTCAAAAGAATTAGAAGATCTGATTCAAGCAACACTTGAAGACGGGGTCTTGGAAGAGAATGAAAAGGCTGCACTTGTCAAACGAGCAACAGCAGAGGGTGTCGACATCGCAGAGTTGGAGATTTATATCAACTCCATACTGCAACGTCGTCAACGCGAACTAAACAACGAAGCTGATGCTCGTCGCGCAAAGCGTGATCAAGAACGCAAAGAGGCTCTCGGACGGATATGCCCCAACTGCGGCAAACAAATTCCGCCGATGACGCTTAAATGCGAGTGTGGATACGAAGTCCCGACCGAAAAAAGTACGTCATCATCCGCAACCCTTCTCTTCAACAAAATAGATGAAATCAACTCTAAGTACTCACACATAATAAGCAATGACGACGGTGTTTGGGCTCGTAGACGCCACGAAGCTGAGAAAACAAAAGAAATCGTAGATGCCATCACTTTCTGTCCGGTACCCAATACAAAAGAGGACATCATCGAGTTCTTGTCACTATCTTGCGTCAATGCAAGATACAAAGGGGGATACTTCGGAACATTCTTCAACCGTTTGATTATTCTCTTAGGCGTATGCTTCGTTGTTGCACTGATAGTTATGATATCAGGAGGATTCGATGGGAATGCTGTATCAAACGGCTTTTCCTTCTTCGTTGTCTTTGGTATAATCGCAACTGTCTTTTCATACATATTCAATCCGGAAGTTATTTTCTGGAATAAACGAGCTGATGCTTGGCGTTCTAAGTTTGATCAAATAATCATGAAGGGACGCAGTATGCATGGTGATACCGAGTTTCAGAAACAACTGGACTACTTCCAAGAAAAGATTATAAAGTAACTATACCGAATATAACAACTACAAAGGGTCTGATTTACGCTCCATAAATCAGACCATTATTTTCTTAAATTGCAGGAACTCATACATATCCATAAAAAAACTAAATTATTTTTTGGCCTATACGCCCAGATTATTAGGCACTAATAATCTAATAATTATTTATCTCCAAAAGGAGACCTATTATTAATCGTTTTTTGTGGCGGAGGCCGTGGGCGGGCAGTTTCGGAGGGCATTGTACAATTTAGAGCGGAATTTCGCGTTATTTAAGGGTAATAGCATATCTAAATCCACAGGACAACAATGCGTAATACGCACATACATAGAGTCATTTGGCTTATACTTGCAATCGCACTCGGCTGCGGCGTCACGATAGCGCAGGTCAAGATACACGGAAAAATTACCGACGAGAAAAACGAGGCACTCGAATTTGTCAGCGTGCACGTCCGCGGCACGGCCATAGGTGCGACCTCGGGACTTGACGGAACGTACTCGCTAACAGCCCCGGCGGCGGACACCATACGCGTGGTGTTCTCCTGCATCGGCTACCACGAGGTGACACGACGCGTCATAGGCGCCAAGGACGAGACCACCCTCAATGTCAAGATGGAACCCGTCACCATCACACTGGAAGGCATCACCATCACCGATTACCAAAAACAAACAGGCACAGTCCAAACCATCAATACTGACAGCTACCGACTGGCGCCCGATGTTAGCGGCGGCAGCGTTGAGAGCCTCATCTCCACTATGGCCGGCGTCACGCAAAGCAACGAGATGTCCTCGCAATATAGCGTACGCGGCGGCACCTTTGACGAGAACTCGGTGTATATCAACGGTGTTGAAATCTATCGACCGCAGCTCATTTCCTCCGGCCAGCAAGAAGGCCTCTCCATCATCAATCCCGATATGGTAGGCGCCATCGGATTCTCCACAGGCGGATTCGCCGCCCAGTACGGCGACCGCATGTCTTCGGTGCTCGACATCACCTATCGTCAGCCCGAAGCCTTCGAAGGCTCGCTCAACCTCAGCCTCCAAGGCGGCGGACTCACCATAGGCTCCTCGAGCAAGCGCTTCAGCCAGTTGCACGGCGTTCGCTACAAGAGCAATTCATCGCTACTCAGTTCCATGGACGAGAAAGGCGAATACGACCCGCGTTTCTTCGACTACCAGACCTATATGACACTGAAGATAAGCTCCAAATGGACCGCCTCTGTTTTGGGTAATATCAGCATTAACAACTACAAATTCATACCTCACGATCGTAGCACCAATTTCGGCACCTCCACCGATGCCAAGCAATTCAAGGTCTATTTTGACGGCCAGGAGAAGGACCGCTTCGAAACGTTCTTCGGCGCCGGCAACATCACTTTCAAGCCCTCCAAGAAAGCCGAGTATACACTGCTGGCCTCCGGCTACCTCACCAACGAGCTTGTAGCCTACGACATCTCGGGCGAATACTGGCTTGATCAAGCAGGCACCGGAGGATCGGACAGCGATGGGAGCGTAGGCGGCGAACTGGGCATAGGTCGCTACTTCGAGCACTCGCGCAACCGCCTCAAAGCATCCGTATTCTCGCTGTCGCTGCGTGGTGCCAACGGCATCGCCGGACACAATATAGCCTACGGCATCACCTACAACCACGAAAAAATCCACGACCGCACACGCGAATGGGAACGACGTGATTCGGCCGGATACTCCCTACCCTTTGACCCCAATGCTCTTCGCGTGGTCTACAACTTGCAATCAGCCGAGGACATCGCCGGCAACCGTTTGTCAGCTTATGTCCAAGACACCTGGCGCATCAATTCGTCCATAGGCTATTTCAACGTCAATGGCGGCATACGACTCAGCTACTGGGACTTCAATAAAGAAACACTGGTAAGTCCGCGATTTAATGTCGGATTTGTTCCCACGCGTGCGCCGCGATGGACTTTCCGCTTTGCCACCGGCCTATACTACCAGACGCCTTTCTACAAAGAATACCGTCAGCCCGTAGTCGATGACAAAGGCAACTATACCATACACTTGAACAGTGGCATCAAGTCGCAACGCAGCTTCCAGTTTATTCTCGGCGGCGATTACACCTTCCGAGCCTTCGACCGTCCGTTCAAGCTCTCCGCCGAAGCATACTACAAAATTCTCAGCAACCTTATACCTTACGAGATTGACAACCTCAAGATAACGTACTCGGGCGTCAACTCTACATCAGGCTCAACCGCAGGACTGGACATGAAACTCTTCGGGCAATTCGTACCCGGCAGCGATTCATGGGTCAGCTTCTCGCTGATGAACACTCGCGAGAAACTCAACGGCGTCACCGTACCCCGCCCCACCGACCGTCGCTACAGCTTTGCGCTCTATTTCACCGATTACTTTCCCAAGCTGCCCAAGCTCAAATTCAGCCTGCGCGGCATATTCAGCGACGGACTACCCACCACAGCTCCGCGTTCGTCACGCGACAAAGGCTATTTCCGCGCCCCGGCATACAAGCGCGTGGACGTCGGCCTAAGCTACGCCCTGCTGTCACCGCTTACCGACGGGCGGCAGCGTTCCGGATTCTTAAAGCACATCAAGAGTATATGGCTCGGCCTTGATTGCTTCAATCTGTTGGACATCAGCAATGTCAGCTCGTATTACTGGGTAACCGATGTCAACAACCTGCAATACGCCGTGCCAAACTATCTGACACGACGCCAACTCAATGTACGTCTCTCTGTAGACTTCTGAGGCGCAAGGGCAAAAACTCTCCATCCACGTAAAACAGGATCGGACAGCTTCAATATACACAATACACACCAACAGACGTTGAGACAGACTGCACAATCACGGTTATGCTGTCTGCCACTTTTTGCGTACCTTTGCGAGCACAAACCGAGTACACCGCATACCTAATGGACAATTCCACCGAGACACATACACCCGCGTCCGAGCACCTGCTTTGGCAGATATTTGTGACGTTCTTCAAGATTGGCGCCTTCACCTTTGGCGGCGGTTGGGCTATGATTTCAATTATAGAGCGCGAAATCGTTACAACCCACCGATGGATAAGCCGCGAAGACTTTCTTGACCTGCTGGCAGTGGCCCAGTCGCTTCCGGGCATTCTGGCCGTAAACATTGCCGTAGCCGTAGGCGACCGCGTGGCCATGCGCCGAGGCAGCATCGTTGCCGCATTAGGCACCATACTCCCCTCTTTCCTGATTATCCTGACCATTGCGATATTCCTTACGCCCGAACTTATCAACAACAATCCCACACTCATCAAAGTCTTCAAAGGTATACGTCCGGCCGTGGTTGCACTGATAGTCGCCCCCGTAATCTCGGCGGCACGCGCGGCACACATCGACTGGCGCACGGCCATCATCCCCATTGGCGTTGCTCTGCTAATATGGTCCAAATTACCCGTAGTTTCCAATCCAATACTATGGATTGTGCTCGGCGCCGTTGGCGGCATTCTCGCGTTTAAGCGCAGTATGCACAATGTCTTCAAGTCCGGGGAGGGACATGCCTGATGATATACCTGCACCTTATTTGGAGCTACCTAAAAATTGGCATCTTCGGCTTCGGCGGCGGATATGCCATGCTCGCCCTCATCCAAAGCGAGGTGGTCGAGCCGGGCTGGATTTCAAACAAAACATTTACGGACATCGTAGCCATTTCGCAAATGACACCCGGGCCCATAGGTATCAATTCGGCCACTTACATTGGCTATACAGCGCCCGGAGTCGCCGGATTTGATGGATGGTGGTGGGGCGTTTTGGGCTCGCTCCTATGCACTCTGGTGGTAATGATTCCTTCCTTCGTTCTTGTATCACGCCTCAACCATTACATCATACGTCATCGCGATAGCGAGTACGTCAAAGGCATATTCCTCGGCCTGCGACCTGTGGTGGTGGGACTGATAGCCTCAGCGGCACTGCTGTTGATGAATAATGAGAACTTTGGAACAGAGACCTATGACATCGTGGCAAGTATCATCATATGTGTCGCATCCTTCTGCGTAGTATTTTTCACAAAAATACACCCCATCTGGGCAATCGTGGCCGCCGGCATCGCCGGATTATTCATATTTTGACATCAATGGATTACAACGAGACACTCCAATACCTATACGCACGACTGAAGACGTTCCACCATATCGGACAGGATGCTTACAACCCCGGGCTCGAAAACATACGCCTACTATCGGACGCCTTCGGCAATCCGCACCGAGGACTCAAATGCGTACACATCGGCGGCACCAACGGCAAAGGCAGCACGGCACACACCATTGCAGCCGTACTTCAGGCCGCCGGATACCGCACAGGGCTATATACATCTCCGCATCTTCTGGACTTTGACGAACGCATCCGCGTTAATGGCACGCCCATTGGCCATGATTATGTAGTCGACTTTGTACAACGATATATGTCCATGGACATACACGGATGCAATCCATCGTTCTTCGAACTGGCCACGGTGATGGCCTTCGAGTACTTCAAGAAACAAAATGTGGACATAGCCGTCATTGAAGTCGGCCTCGGCGGACGCCTCGATTCGACCAATATCATCAATCCGGAAGTAGCCGCAGTCACTAATATTTCGTTGGAACATACCGCCATCTTGGGCAATACTCGCGCAGCCATAGCGGCCGAAAAATCCGGCATATTCAAGCCCGGCGCCGAGGCCGTTTTAGGCGAAGCCGATGCCGAGATACTGCCCGTATTCCGCAAGGCTGCCGATTCTGTCGGTGTTCCACTCTCCGTTGCAAAGCCCTATTGGGCACACATAGATACAGACAAAGACGGCATGTACATCTACCGCGGTACGCGCTGGGGAGATGTCAGGGGACAACTCACCGGCGAATGTCAGAAAGCGAATGCCGCCACGGCCTTGGCCGTCATCGAGGCCCTCGTAAGACGCGGATGGCATATTGACGGGGAGGCTGTCCGCCACGGCTTTGCACACGTGACTGACACCGGCCTTATAGGCCGATGGAGCGTGCTGCAACACCGCCCCACCGTCATATGCGACACCGGACACAACCCCGGATGCTGGAAGTTCATTACGCCTCGCCTGGCAGCTATGAATCATCACAAGCTATTCATTGTCATAGGTTTCGTATCGGACAAGGATTATGCGGACATTCTGGCGACCGTACCTCATGACGCTCATTATTTCTTTGTAGCTCCCGACACACCTCGCGCAGCACGCGCCGCCGATGTAGCAGCCGCAGCAGTAAATGCCGGTATACATGGCGAAGTATGTACCTCCGTAGCTGACGGCTACCATAAAGCACTTGCCGCCGCCACAACTGCTTGTAGCGACGGCAAGGATGATGCGGTGGTATTTGTAGGCGGAAGCAATTTCGTCGTCGCCGAAATGCTGGCCGCACGCCGAAAGGATGCTATAGTTTAGCCTCCTCGGTCTATTGCTCTAAGTTTTAGCGAAGAGCGATGACTTCCACCTCGACAAGCACGTTTTTGGGGAGTGTCTTCACAGCCACAGCCGAACGTGCGGGATACGGAGCGGTGAATACCGAAGCATACACCTCATTCATAGCGACAAAATCGCCCATATCGGCAAGGAATACCGTAGTCTTGACTACATTGTCGACTGTCAGGCCGGCTTCTTTGAGTATGGCGCACACGTTGGCAAGAGCTTGCTTGGTCTGAGCAACAATTCCCTCGGGAATTTCACCGGTAACAGGATTGATGGGTATTTGGCCGGAAGCGTATACAAATGTTCCGGTGTCGATGGCCTGGCTGTAAGGGCCGATAGCGCCGGGAGCGGCGGTAGTTGCAATTACTTTTTTCATGATTCTATTGTATTTGTTGGTTGGGATGTTCCAAATCTTCTATTAGCAATGATACGGGACGCGTGTCTGCCGTAGCAGCCGCTTTGCATATATTGTCAAGCGCCGTACCCACGTTGCCAAAAGCCTCGTCAAAACCTTCGACAAAATCATTGTGCCCGTACTTATGAAGCACGTCCACAATATGTCCGACAGTCAACTCGCTCGTGGGGCGTGCCGGTTGATACCCGATAATCACATCCTTTGCATCGAGTATCACGCAATTGATGACCCCAGCGTGTGTCAGCTCGTCAACGACCGATGTCACAAGTCTCGGCGGGATGTTGTAATGACGGGACAAATCATTGTCCGTCGGAGGGGTGAGACCTTTGTCAAAACGATGAGCAATGATGGCGCTCACCGCCACGGCTATCTTTTGGTAATAACTCCACGAAATATGCTTTATGTCTTCGTTGTACGAAAAATGGTAGATGCTTTGCGATGTATAGCATATCAATGCACCGCTCAACGTGACCACCCATGTCAATTGAAGCCAAATCAACAGCAACGGCAAAAAAGCAAAGCTACCGTATATGGCATTGTAATGCGTCACGTACACCTGTCCGGTCACGAACAGCCATTGCAATAGGCGGAAGCCGGTGCCGGCGATTACTCCGGCAAGCAATGCATTCGAAATGCGAACTTTTGTATTGGGTATCAAAATGTAGGCTGCAGCAAAAAACAGCCACGTCAGCAGCCATGACGCACACTCCAACAATACCGAAATCATAGGAGTTGCGATTTCGTAATCAAACAAATGCTGCAATGTATTGGATACGAACAAAGCCAAGCCACCCGAGCATATCAGCAATATGGGCAAAATAAGCAATGTGGCAGTGTAGTCCATCATCTTGCGCCAAAAGCTACGTCCCTGACGTATACCCCAGATGCGATTGAACGCACCCTCGACATTGCTCAGCAGCGAAATCAATGTCCAAAGCAGCAAGACCACGCCGACGCCGACAAATAC
>OQVL01002854.1_pt1 | contig 10564 bp, 6 predicted proteins | sample 1691501 | NCBI WGS metagenome assembly OQVL01 (sample SAMN03418253, study PRJEB22391) | human gut metagenome | biome: human-gut; feature: organic feature; material: feces | host: Homo sapiens | place: Tanzania | collected 2013-01
CCCCGCCGTTGCTCACAAGTGCGGCAAATGCCGACACAATCATGATAATGGGCAGACAGACGCCCACCCCTGTAAGTGCCAGCGCCCCATCTTCCGGCATATGTCCGATATAGACCCGGTCTACCAGGTTATATAACAGGTTGATCAGCTGTGCAACGATCGCTGGAAGCGACATGCGCCACAGCAGTCTCCCAATCGGATCTCTCCCGAGAAAATCATTTTTTTGTTCCATATCAACGGTTCCTCCCATCATCTGTCTGTATCAAAAAACATCTCGTCCAAATATAATTCGTTGAATTTCGGGTGCATGGCAAGCGAAAGTTCCTGTGCGTGCCCTGTGATAGACGCAAGCCTCTGTTTTGCCGCCGTCCTGTCGTCGAGCAGATACCGCTGTGCTCCCGCAAGCGCACTGTTGCCAATCATCGTGATATGTCCCCGGAATTGTTCCGGGAACAGTCCGATCCGGATGGTCTGCTCCTCGTCCATCCTGCAGCCAAAACCTCCGAGAGATCCTGCCGCCATAGGAGGAATAAGAACCGTGGAGTTAAGCACCATCGCCGAAAGTGCCTGCCGGATTTCGCGGCAGTCTATCAGCACGTAAATCGGGGATTCCGGAACAGCATAGGCAAATTGCACATTCTTTTTGCTGAGGATACGGGATATTACATCGCAGAAGGGGCGCAGTTCTTCGCATATATCGTAAAGTCCCTTCTCCGTCTTGTATTCGCCGGAAATTATCTTGCAATAGTCGCCGAATTCCTGCTGAACATGCAAAATGTAATAAGAATCCGCCACCACCTGCTCTGCGGCCGCCTTATCGTTTTTTACCGCATTTACAATGTTCGCATAGGCAGCGTCCTTTATTTTTTCGCACATTTTTTCGCTTAAAGACGAAAGCGTTTTTGTGCTTATGGTTTTTGTCGGGCGAAGTCTTTTTTCCGTCATACGTTTTCCCCGTAAATAGGTTCATCCAACGGCCTTCGGGCAGATATACGGGTTTATTATCCCCATCGGATTGCTCGGTGCAGTGCAATGCGCACGCCGCCTCGCCTCCACCCTGAAAGTACTCTATCCGCACTTTGTACATTGTGTTTGCCGTCAGTTTGCACACGTCGCTCTTTATTGCCCCATGACACGCCCAATCGTCAAAGCACAGTTTACCGTCAATCCACACGCGCACACCGTCATCTGCCTCAACAATCAGGGCAATGTCTTTCTTGGGGCAAAGGGTAGTTTCCCAACTGGCCGAGTAGTCATACACGGGGACGCCCGATTCGGGTGAAGTATGGTTGCAATACATATTGACAGCGGCGTACCGCGCCTTGGCGATGGGTTCGCCTTTGAGCTCTCTGCCGTTGTAATAGGTAACGTCAACAGGTGTAGCGTAGAAACTTTGCGGCACATTGTTCAACTCGCCGCCAAACACGGGAGCGACAAGAAGATCAGAACCGATCATATATTGCGTTTTGCAGGCAAGTGCCTTCTTGTCATCGGGGTAGTTCCAGCCAAGTCCGCGACAAATCGGACTACCGTCACGATAGGACTTGTATGCTTCTGTGTACAACAGCGGCAACAGACGGTAACGCAGGTTGATGTAATCGCGCACGATATCTTCCACTGCTTTGTCGTCGTATGCCCATGGCTCACGGAAACGTTTTACGCAGATGGTGCAGTGAGGACGAAGCACGGTAGACAGTGCGCCGAACTTCATCCAACGCAGGTAAGTGTCCTTGTCAGGATTGCCGTTGTTACCGCCACAATCGGGATGTACGTAAGGCAAGCAATTGTCGCCACACCTTATCATGTCTGTGACCTCTTCCAAGATGTCCTGATCGGACGTTCCTATGTCGCCTGTCCACTGTATGGAATAGCGGTGACTTGCGCTGTTGCCGATACCGACGTACAAACCGTTGTTTATGTTGTCGACGTTTGCCATTATGTCAGCGCGACGGTAGACAACATCGTTTTTTGCCTGGCGTTGCCGAACATACCTGGTAACGTCACTGAAAATGTGCATACCCCACGTTTCGGGAGCAATACCCTTTACGGGGGAAACAAGCTTGGTGTGCCAGTTGCGGTCGTACCACCAAGTGTCGAGGCCGTTTTCCAGGTGCTCGGCAAGGTGCATGACACGATACTCCACTTCCTTGGGATCAATGCAGCTTGTACAACCTTGTTGCGGTTCCGGATGGTCGTTAAACATCACGTCAACGCCATGCTCGTGCGCAAAACGGAAGTAGCCCGACATGTTCGGGAACAACACCTCATCTACCTCGTATCCGATGCCGCGATCACTTGCCTTGCGCCAGTCGGTGTCGATAACAATGTTGTCCAAAGGTATATCGTGCGCCTCGTAATCGAGTATCATTTGTTCGGCTTGCTGTTGATTGTACTTATAGTAGCGGCTGTTCCAACTGCCAAGCGTAGCAAGGCGAACAAGTTCGGGACGCCCCGTCAACTCTACATACAACCTACGCAGCTTTGCCGCATTGCCACGACACACAAGCAAGTACACGTCGCAAGCGTTGTCGTCGATAACATAGCCGTTGTTATTTTGTCCGTTGGGTCGGTAACCTCCGTCGGGCAACACCACGCGCGGGTTGTCGGCAACAGGGAACACTTCGGGAGTTTTGTCAAGCGCGGGAAGTTCGCCGCTGTTACGCAGAAATTTGTATACGTATGCGATTTTTCCGCCAACAAACACCTTAACGCCGACAAGACTTCCGGCGTCGGTCGGCACAAAAACCATCACATCGCCACATTCCACATATGTACCGTCGGACTTGGTAACGACATTGACATCCACACCGTCAAATGCGCTTTTGTTTGCGACAAGTAATGTATCCTTGTCGCAAAAAACACCTTTTTTCCCGACTTCAAGACGAACGATATCCCGGCTCAAAAACTGTATTCTGATGTTGTTTTGAATATATTGTTTCATTGTTTTCTACGTTCGTTTTTCTGTTTGTCAAACCTTTGTTTTTTGTAGCATCTTACGCCGTCACAAAAGCAATGTCGAAAGAAGCGTTTCAAAACAATTTTGCTGCATTACCCGTCATGTATGCAAAATCAGTGTACGAGCACATTTTTTCCGCATTCAAGGCGGGAAGTTTCCGCGGCAATGCCCATCAGGTGGCTTTCTATCGACGAAGCCAGACCTGTAGTTTGCGAGCACTTGCCCGTAATCATGTCGTACAGGTCGGCAATAAGCATGCTGTCGCCGCCACCGTGCGACATTCCTGCTTCCGTCAGATCGCCGAGGTTTATAACCTGCGTTTTTTCGCCGAACGGGGTAAGCAGAATATGTTCCTTTTCTTCGTCCAATACAAGCTCGCCGTTTGTGCCGAAGAACTTGTAAATACGGCCGCCACACTTAGTAAAAGCCATCATGGTAAGGTTTGCCGTAACGCCGTTGTCGAACAGAATGTTTGTCGTTTGGTGAGATACGACGTCGTTGTCACAACGGAACACGCACCTGCCGTAAGGACTGCCGGCAGAAAGTGCATGTTGCAATTTGTCCACCGACAGCGGAGTGTCGGTAACCACCACGTTTTGCGGCCAGATGTCGGCAGGACAACCCTGCGCCACGTAATTGTCGATGTAGATACGTTTTGCACTGTACGGACAACTGTCCTTGTATTTGCAATCCATGCAACGTTCCGCACTGCCTTCGGGGGCGCACTCTTTTTTGAAGTAAGTCAGCTCCCCTATCGAGGAAACGCTCGTTGCCTTGCTTGCGGCGTAGTATTGCAACAAATCCAGATCGTGACAACATTTGGCAAGTATCATTGGCGTCGTATCTTCGGCGCGTCGCCAGTTACCGCGAACATACGAGTGCGCCATATGCCAATATGCCACTTGTTCTAATGCTTGTATGTTTACAAGCGTTCCTATTGCGCCTTCGTCCAACAACTCCTTAACCTTGACAAAGCCTTTTGCGTAGCGCAACACGTGACAAACAACAACCTTGTTGCCGTACTTCTGCTGTGCGGCAAGCAAGTTTTCGCACTCCTGCTTGTTGTCCGTAATGGGTTTTTCCAGCAATATATCGTAACCCAGTGCCATTGCGTGCATTGTGTTGTCGTAGTGCTGTTTATCCAGCGTTGCAATCACCAGCACGTCGCTACGACGTTCGGCGAAAAACTCGGCATCGTTTGTAAAGCAATTTTGTTGTTCTACGCCTAATTCCTTAGCAGCAAGAGCCAATACGTCGGCGTCGGTGTCGCACAAAGCCACTATCCTGAACTTAGCCGACAATTGGTGCATCAACCTGCCATATGTACGAAATCCTCTGCTGCCGCATCCCAAAATACTTACGGTAAGCACCTTGTTTGTTTGTTCCATAAAACACTCTCCTTGCGTTTCTACGGCAACTACGCCTGCTGCGCAGATGTCTCTCTGATAGTACAAAAACCTCTTGAAACGCAAAGAGGTTTTCGCAAAGCATTTTCCGCACGTGTTTGCCCGTGACAAGCCCGAAACGGCAAGCAATATTGTCAATGTCCCTTTCAGTCAATCGTAATATTGTCCTCTTCGATTTGTCATGCAAATCACTGTACGTACCGTTTTTCAGGGTTTATTCCTTGCTACCGCCAAAGCTGATACCTTCGATGAAGTAGCGTTGGCAGAACAGGAACACCACTATAAGCGGCAACATCGACATCAATGTGGTTGCGCAACGGAAAGCGTAGTCACCGTCTCCGGTTGCTGCATATTCGATAAGTTTTTGTATTGAAATTTGCAAATTCCACAGTGTTTGCTCGTTTTGCAAATACAGCAATGCGCCTGTGTAGTTGTTGTATCCGCCTACAAATCCGAAGATAAACTGTGCTACCAGTGCCGGTTTTGCAAGGGGAATAATAATGTTTCGGAATATCTGCCAGAAGCCCATGCCGTCGATTTTTGCAGCTTCGACAGTCTCACTGCCTATGCCGTCAATGTAGGGGCGCAGGAAGAACACCGTGCCTGCGCTGGCAAACATCCCGGGTAACATGATGGGAAGTATTACTTTCCAGCCTTCTGTCCAACCAAGATTCTGGTAAAACATGTAACTTACAAATGCAAATGCTCCAAGCGGTACAAACATCAACGCAATGGTAAACATAAACAAATGGTTTTTAAGCGGGAAATTCCACTTGCTGTAACAATATGCCACAAGCAGAGATTGCAATAGTCCCGACACCAGCGGGATAAGCGTCATCCACAGCATGTTCAAAAAGCCGCGGATAATCGTCGGAAATCCGTCCGTCTGTGCCGCAAATTGGTCGTCGAGAAACAAAGTACGGTAACCGTCCAACGAAAAATGTTTGGGCCACCAGACGTAACTGCTCGCCTCGGCGTAGTCCATATCGGGCGTAAATGACGTTACTATGATTACGGCAAACGGAGCCATAATCCACAATGCGTACAGTATAAGCACGGCATATGTAATCACTCGGCCCACCTTGACGGGCTTTTTGCGCTTAGGAAGTGCGCACACGCTTATATCGTTCATGTTACACACCCTCCTCGGCAGTTGCCTTGTTGCGCGCGCGGATAAAGAAGAATGACACTCCGAACGTTACGAAGAACAAAATCCAACTCATAACGGCGGCGTATTCCATTTCGCTTTGCTCCACGCCCTTGATGTAAATGTAGTAGTTTACCGTCAACGCAATGTTGTCCGGCCCCGCTACACCCGTCCACTGCAAAGGCGCAAGGATCAGCACCTGCTCAAACAATCCCAGACCCTGGGTAATACTTGCCAGCACCAAAAACAAAGTTACGGGCTTGATACCGGGCAGAGTTACGTTCCAGAACTTGTGCCAACCGTTGGCACCGTCCACGCTTGCCGCCTCGTACAACGACGGATTGACATTACGCAATGCCGCCTTGTACATAACTATACCATATGCGGGCGCCTGCCACACAATGGTAATATATACGGCTATCATAAGCAAGTAGGGCTTTTCGATGTTGTCAAGCCAGTTGATATGCTGACCGAGTATTGCGTTGATTACGCCCAGGTCAGTGTCAAAGATCCACTTCCACATGATGGATACCGCAACACCGCTACAAATGTACGGAATAAAAAACAGTACCTGGAACGCGGTTTCGCCCTTGATCTTCTGATTGAGCAACACCGCGATAACCAACGCAATTACCAACGTCAGAAACGGTGCGGTACCCAAAATAAGGGTATTGCGCCACGCAAGCCAGAACTTGTCGTCGTTAAAGACGTTTTTGAAGTTTTCAAAGTTGTTCCAACGCATGGTATCCAACATGTTGGAGTCCATGTCTGCAAACATTGCAACAAAGGATATCACAACAGGAAACGCGTTGAACGCAATGAAACTTGCAACCGGCACAAGAGCGATAGCCAGGCACAAGTAGTTGATGGGCTTCCACTTGCGCTTTTTAGCCATTGCTAAGCCTGCACCGTTTGCAACGCAGGCGTTTGTCATCTTATACCTCTGATAATGCAATACATATTGTCAAGTGCCTTTACGGCGGCGGCATTACATTCGCTGTCGAAGTCGGAAATCGTCATCAATCCGCGACGTACACGTTGGTTGAATGTGTTTGCCCAGTCGGTAACCCACTGACCGGACTCGAAGTAGCCCCAGTCACCGCGTTGAGCGTTTGCCGAAGCCACTGCAACGGCATACATATTTCTGTCGTTTTCGGCGTAGGCAAACTTGTCGCTGAACAACACGTCCCTGGCGACAGGTGCTATTGTACCTGCCTTGGCAAGGTAAGTTTGTCCATCGGTTGCAACCCAGCTGATAAAGTTCCAGGCCGCCTGATACTTGTCGGGATCCGAGCATGCGGGAATTGCCAAGCCTTCGGAAATGCTTGCGGTTGCCTGCTTGCCGACAATCTTAGTACCGTTGACAACCTTCAACGCGCCGGTGTACACTTCGCCGTCGTAGGTTTCGCCGATAACTTTCAGGTACTCGTTGGCAAAGCCGTCCTTGCCTTCGTGCTGATAGGTGCTGCCGCCTTCGTACACGCGGTATTGTTCCGCAGGGCAGTAGTCGACAAAATTAAATCCGCCAAAAGTCGACGTTTTTCCTACGGCGGTACGGGTCATCGCCGTTGTGCCGTTGGTAAGATTGTTTTCGGCATTACTCGTTTCGGGAGTAGCTACTCCGTAACCTTTACTGCCGGTATCTACGTTTTTGTCGGTGCCGACTTGCAAAGCAACGTACTCGAACACCGCTTCGTACTGCGACGCGATTGCGTACACCTTGTTTGCAGAAACAAGCGCAGCCATGTCGGCATTGACTTTGTCCTCGTGACGGACGATGTCGCCCTTGTTGTAGGTACTTCCGTTGACAGACACGTTGTCGTCGACAACAATGTAGTTGGCGGATTTATCCGTAAGAGTGAAATCGTAACTTTTACCGTTGAAGCCCATTACGTCGCCGCCTACCGACCAGCCGTAGTTGAACCAGTATTCCGACACGAAACCGTATGTGCTGGGCGAAGAAGAGTTGTACTCCTTGGTGAAGTACTTCAACATTACGCGTTGCTCTTCCCAGTTCATGGCTATGCGGTTGTTAAACACCTTGTATACGGTCTGTCCAAGCAGGTTTTGGGAGGACTTCATACCGGCAACGGGTGCCGTCTTGTACTCGGCGTAGCCGTGCGGCATAAGAGTAGCATTGTTTTTGCTGTTGTACTCTTCAAGGTCCTCTTCGGCTACGGACACGATGTTGATACCGACCTGTTCAAACTTTTCCTTGTTGTAGGCATTGAATTGAGCCGTACTGCCATAAGGCACCGCCATAAGGTTCTGCCCTGCGCCGATTACGTGCTTAGGCTGTTCCGCACCTTGTTTGGCGTTCTTGTTGAAGGTCATACGCCACCAATTGAGGGTGTCGGGATTGATGGTATTCTTCTGGAAATCGGCGTCGTTGTCGGCATAGGATTGCAAGTTGAGCAAGTAACCGTTAGGTGCCTTGCTGTTGTCCCATTTGATAGCGAAGTTTTGCAACACGTTCTGGTTGTCGCTGACCGTCACCACATTGTAGGCGTAGTTGGCGGAGGCAGTAAAGTTGCTTGCCGTAGCGACGTTGTTCTGGAAACGTGCCGTGACAAACACATTGTCGGTCACGCCCTGTCCCTTGTTGTAGGCGTCAACAAGCGCGGTCCATGCCGCTTGCGACTCCCTGCTTGCTTTTCCCAAAAACTTGATGCTTACTCTGCCTTCGGGAACTTCTTGTTCCGTGGGTTTGCATGCCATAGCAAGTACACATACCGATACAAGCAGGCAAACCACAGCCATTATTTTTGTAAAGTTTTTCATACTATGCTCCTTTACGAAACTTACGGCGCGTCTGTGCGCTGCGGCTTGTTGTCGCAACGCAAACACATTTCCGTGTTTCGTTGTAGTCTTGTTTGATGACTATTCCGTCTTACTGTATTTCAACACGCTTGGACAGCAGTATGTCGGCAACGTTTACTCCGACAGAGATGTCAAACATACCGGGATTAAGCGTCCACTTGTCAAGCGCGACGGAGTAGTAACGGAACGCATGACGGGGCAGTTGCACCGAAACGCGTTTTGTTTGTCCTGCCGCAAGCCGTACCTTGGCAAAACCTTTCAATTCCTTGTCGGGACGGTAAACCTTGGGGCAAACCTCGCCCACATACACCTGCGCTACCGTTGCGCCGTCCACGTCCGACGTATTTGTTACGTCAAACGATACCGTTGCGCCGTTGTCGTCGGTATCTACCGACAAATTGTCGTAGGCAAACGTGCTGTAACTCAGTCCGTATCCGAACGGGAACAGCACGGGCTTGCCGAATGTGTCGAAGTAACGGTAACCGACATTCAGCATTTCTTCGTACAGCATTACAGTGCCGTCACGATAGGAGTTTTCGGCAGGAACGTCGGACAACTCAAGGGGGAATGTCTCCGTCAGTCTGCCGCTCGGATTCGTCTTGCCTGACAGCACTTCTGCCAAGGCTTTGTTGCCGTGCTGACCGATGTAACCTGCCCACACCACAGCGTCGACTTCGTCAATCCAGTCGGACATGTCCACAGCCGCGCCCGCATATACGCACACGACCATTTTGTTTGACACGCGGGCAAGATGATGTATTGCTTCCACCTCGTCCTTTGTAAGTTTAATGTTTTGACGATCGCTGCCTTCACTCTCGATATGGCAGGGATCACCCACGCACATAACCGTTACGTCGGCTTTAGCGGCAAATTGTTGCGCCTTGGCAATGTTGCCGACATTGATATAGCCGGCGTTTTCAACGCACCACACCGACTCGAAGTATTCGGCGTCTACTCCTTCGGCACGCATTGCTTCCGCAAGCGGGACAAAAGGTGCTTCGGGCACCACATTGCTGCTTCCGCCGCCGTAGTAGTACTGCCATGCAGCGGCACCCGTAACAAAAACGGAGGTGTTTGGTTGCGAAATCGGCAATACGTTGTTGTTTTTCAGCAACACGATGCCTTCGCGAGCAATGTCAAGAGAAACTTCGCGACGTTGTTCGATTGACATGTCCACCTTGCGCAACTTGCGCGCTTCGGTGCACTTGTCGGCGAGAGCAATCACTTGTTCGGCACAGCAGTCCAGTTTTGCAGGGTCAACCTTGCCTGCTTCCACGTCTGCAAGCAACTGTTGTTGATTCTTGTCATTGTGGGGCATTTCCAGTGCCAATCCCGCATTGATGCTCGCTGCGGAATCCTTGACGGCGTCCCAGTCGGACACAATTACTCCGTCAAAACCGAACTCGTTACGCAACACATTGTACAATTTGGTATTTTCCGACATGCGTTGCCCGTTGAGCAGGTTGTAACTGCACATCACAGTCCAGGGCTTTGCCTCGCAAGCGATGCGGAATGCTTCGAGATAAATCTCACGCAGAGTACGTTCGTCCACGTCCATGCTTGCCCACACGCGGCTGAATTCGCTGCCGTTGCAGCAAAAGTGTTTAAGCGATGTTCCGATGTGCTTTTCCTGCACCGCATTGATGTACTCACGCGCCATTACGCCTGCCAGATACGGATCTTCGGAAAAATACTCGAAGTTGCGACCGCATGTCGGCAAACGTTTGATGTTGACCGCCGGCCCGAGTATAACGTCCACGCCATATTCGATACAGTCGTTGGCGATGGCATTGCCCACCTTATGCGCCAGGTCGGTATTCCAGGTGTTGGCAAGCATTTGCGTGCTCGGGTACGCCACGGCAGGTGCGTCGCCTTTACTCCAGCCTGTCGGGTCCAACGGCATACGCACGCCGACGGGACCGTCCGACACACGTACCTTGGCAATTTTACCGTCAAGGTCGTAAGTATTCCAGCAGTCAACGCCCATTACAAGCTTGACTTTTTGTTCTGTTGTAAGTTTTGTTACGTCTTTTTTCATTTCAACTCCGTTGTGACGTGCTTTTAATATTCTTTTGCAGTCATCATAGACGACAATTTGTCATTTTCACAGCCGCGTTTTGCCTGCGCATGTGCAAGCAAACAAAATTGTCGTTTATCATGACTGTATTTGTCACGAATTCTTTAATACGTATACGTTTTTTGTTTACAACGCGTTGCCTGCTTATGTAGCCGTGA